>ENA-UERK01000316-UERK01000316.1-human-gut-metagenome-genome-assembly--contig:-NODE-316-length-44396-cov-8.166565_pt1 | contig 44396 bp, 35 predicted proteins | sample MGYA00242957_ERZ507957 | MGnify/ENA primary metagenome ERZ507957 (study PRJEB26167, sample SAMN06115538) | human gut metagenome | host: Homo sapiens | place: China:Heilongjiang | collected 2015-11-06...
TCGTAATCTTTATACAGCCCACAAATAGCATCTACATCGTCATAAGTTACCATCCAATAACAATCTAGCCTCTTTATTAGTTTTGAAATGCGCTCGTGATCTTCATGAACAAAGAAGTTCTTATACAGTTCCTTACCTTTGTTGTAATATGGCGGATCAAAATAAACGAATGCATTATGCTGATACTTAGGCAAATAGTTTTTTATGAAACTTTCAATATCTTTATTGTACAAATGTATATGTGATTTATATTCCGATATTTTTTTTATTCGTTGAATCAAATCCTCTCTGTTATACCTAACATCCATAAGGTAATTTCCAGTTTGCTTATATCCACCAATAGGACCAGCTGCCAATATTCCCGAACGGTTGGTTCTATTAAGATAAAAAGTGGCAAAGCCTAATTTTAATGAATATTTCTTATTCTCGTCATTGTATATTTGTTTTTGTTTTCTCCATTCATCAATTGTTAAAGGAACGGTTCGAACCAGATTTATAAAGTCCTCGGTTTCTTCAAGAATGGCTTTCCACATGGAATAAATAGCCTTATCATAATCATTAATTACGATACTAGTTACTGTCCCATCAAATAAAAGGGATAGCGCCACTCCTGCCCCACCTGCAAAAGGTTCAACATACGTACATTCACCTAAATTAGTTTTCTCAATAAGCAATGACACAAAAGGCGCAATCTTACTTTTGCCACCTGGGTATCTTAGCGGTGAATAGTTCATATTCTCTTCTCCTTTCTGGGCGTTTTCCATGTTAGTGACTCCATTTCTTTAGTAAGTCTTCAGCAACATTTAGCCGTATTGTTTCGGCATCATTTTGATAAGTCCGCTTTAAAACATCGCCTATTTCTATTGACACACTTACATCTGACAATTCGTTTGCCTTTTTGTTTAAATTAATTGCTGCAATTTCTGATATTTCAAAGTAAACAGTTTTTTGTAAACTATCTCCCGAAGAAATTTGCATAGGAATTTGCGATAAACTCTCTGGCATTTTGATAAATACATTTTTTTGATCATCTATAAAGTTGACGGTGTGCTCGATTAAATTACTTCCGCAGTGGACAAATATATGAATACTATCAATCACGATTGTTTTGGGTGTATTGTTTTGGATAATACACCTGACTTGCCCAGTCAAATATGAGTTTCCATTTATAAGAATATTGCCAAACGAAAGTTCTTTGGTATATAGATTAATGTCCAGAGTCCCTTTATTATGATATATACAATCAAGATCGCTTCTTTCTGCTATGAAATTGGTGGCACCTTTTCGAGTATAAATCTCACCTTTTCGCAAAAAAACACCTTTGTTCTTATTGTACTCCTTTGAAATAACATATGGGCGATTTAAGTCATGATGTGGAATACGAATAAACCCTATCGTTACTCCTTGGTAATCAAGATATCCCAGTTCAACATCAATAAATGGTTCAACATAGGAGTGCAATAAGTTATTAATTTCAGAAATATCAGGCAAAGAAGCTCTATCTATTCCTAAGACATTCCAAGTAGAGTTTTCAACGCCAAAAACGATATACTTATCCTTTGGTTTAATATTATTAGCAAAAGAAACAATATCCTTAATAAGGTCGTACTTCTTCTCTTTGGAATAATATTCTTTTTTGAAATCCACTTGGTCATTCTCATCCTGTGAAATGATTAAGTTAATTATTTGATTTTCTATTGATGTCATAATTGAACCTCTTGAATTATAATATAGTTCTCAAATTAAAATTCCATTACAATGATCGATTTCGTGCTGAATGATCTGAGCCGTCCAGCCTGTGTAGGTCTTGATGCGAGTCTGCAATTCCAAGTTTTGATACTTAACCTTAATGGATTTATAGCGTTTGCAAGGGCGTGGGCCGCCGAGAAGAGATAGGCAACTTTCCTCGGCATCGTATACGCTGTCTTTTTTTATAATTTCCGGATTGAGCATTACAGTGTAAGTAGATATCCGTCTACTTTCATCGAGAAAAGCGATTATTCGTTTTTTCACACCAGTCATATTCGCTGCCATGCCGACACAACTATCCTTGTGCGCAATCAGCGTATCGAGCAGATCCTGTGCGACGAATAGATAATCTTTTGTTGCCGGTTCCGACTTTCCCGCAAGAAATATCGGATCATGTATCAGTTCCTTGACCATTTCCGTAAACCTCGATTATCTTTTTCAATATCTCTACATCCGCCGGACAGAATTCATAATTTGAAATTTCGCTTGGTGTGATCCATTTTATATCGTTATGTTCAAGCTTTTTGGGGATGCCTTCAAGGATAGCTGCATTGAATAAGGTTAGATGCACTGTCAAATCCGGGTATTCATGAACGACATCCATAAATACATCACCAATAGAAAGCGTCACGGCAAGTTCTTCTTGGCATTCGCGGATAAGCGCCTGTTCTTTCGTCTCGCCCGGTTCCACCTTACCGCCGACGAATTCCCACAAAAGGCCTCTGGCTTTATGCGCCGGGCGTTGGCAAATCATAAATTTATCTTTATCCCATATAAGAGCGGCCACTACTTCTGTCATTATCCAACCACCAATTTGTTTGTTTTCTTCAGGTATTTTGCCGGAATGGGGGCATCTAATCTCCATGTAATATTCATCGGTCTTGAACCATTATGTGAAACATAATTTGCAGTACCAAGATAAGTGTACGGTGCAGTGTTGCCGTAAACATCATTCTTAAATTCGCGCACAAACAAGAGAACCTTGCTGCCGTTTTTGCGATGATTGATATACCGCTGACCGACTTCACCTGCTGCATTAGTCGTGCTTTGACTTTGCCAATGGAACAGTGTTTCATTGATGGAATAATCCTGATACATGGTTGTAGGCGAGTAGTCTTTATCCGACTTGTTCAAAGTGATAAAGAACACATCAATTTTCTTGTCGGGCAACCATTTCACACCTTCGCGAACAGTGCTTGGCTTCATAAAATCCATTGCAACAAGCAGTTGATCGCGCGTATAGGCACAATGCAGATCCAGCGGACAATCAAATCCGAGGCTGACAGGCTCATCAATAAAATCAATGCGATTGTAGTTATATTTGAGCAATGCAATCAGCTCAGAAAGCATTATCGGGCTATTTGAAAGAATTTTGAAGTTTTCGAATACTTCGTCCGCGTTCCAATCCTCAATCGTTTTTCCCCACATTGTAATATAGGACATCTGAAGCATACGCTTTTCTATATCCGAAAGTCTTGTAAGGTCAAAATGGTCGATATTTTCCAAAACACGCAGCATAAACACAATCCAACGTCTTGAATCAACCAAAGCAAAACGGCTGAGTGCTTTTGACATTACCTCTTCAATCGGTTCCTCGAAATTATCAATTATATCTGCACGTGCGCACAGACGAGAAAAAGAAGCAAATTTATAGATTGAGCGAGGATCCAAACGATAGTGGTCAAGAAAGTTTTCGAGAGTAAGTTTTAGGCCGGTATCTTCTTCAAAGGTTGCTATACGTGCAACAAGGCCGGCGCTGTTCCCATAAGATACGCGAATGTTATCAAGAATATATCTTGCTGCCTTCTTTTCAAGCTGAATATAGCATCCCTTTGGGAGTGAAATAAACCCATCCTTAATTTCACGTGTTACGCCTCGTGTGGTGTTGGAAAGTAGAGCTGCAAACTTATCTTCAAAATTATACTTTTTATTTGCTTGCCCAATAAAATCAAGCACGGTTAAGCATTCTTTATCTTCAGTTAAACGCAGACCACAGCCAAGTTGCTGTAAAAACACTGTCAAAGATTCTGTTGGACGCAAGAATAAAACCGTGTTGACTTCAGGGATGTCCACACCTTCGTTGTAGATATCAACGACGAAGATAAACCGCACTTCACCTTTTACAAGCCTGGCCTTTGCCTCTTTTCTTTCTTCGTCCGGCGAATGTCCGGTCAGGAACATCGACGGAATTCCGCGGCCATTAAAGTAATTAGACATAAATTCTGCATGTTCAACCGTTACGCAAAATCCAAGCCCCTTTACATCATCAATATCTGTAACATATTTGAGCAATGAAGAAACCACCAAGTCGGCGCGACGGTTTGCCGTCATACCGCTGAGTGTATAAACCCGCGAAAGTTCGCCTTTATCATAACCTCCGGCTGCCCATTTTAAGTGATCCAGATCAACCGTATCAGTTACGCCAAAATATTGAAACGGACACAGGAGCTTACGGTCAATAGCTTCGGGCAGACGAATTTCGGCAGCAATACGATTATTGAAATACGGCAAAATGCTCTTGCCATCCATACGCTCGGGAGTTGCCGTCAAACCGAGAAGAATCTGCGGATTATTATAATAGGATAAGAGCTTTTGATATGTAGGTGCGGCAGCATGGTGGAACTCGTCCACAATAATATAATCATAAAAATCTGACGTTGTTTTTTCGGTAAAGCTCTGCGAGTTGAAAGTTTGAATAGATATAAAAAGATTGTCTATGCTTTCCGGTTTATAGCTGCCTACAAACATCTCCCCAAAGTTTGCATCTTTCAGTACTGCGCGAAAGGTGTACATGCTTTGTTTCAGGATTTCTTCACGATGAGCCACAAACAAAAGTCGGCAAGGCTTATCCGGGTTTTGCTTGCGGAAGCGCTTGTAATCGAGCGCAGAAATTACCGTCTTTCCGGTTCCGGTGGCGGCAACAACAAGGTTTCGATGATAACCACGAACCTTGCGCTCTGCTTCCAGCTTATCAAGAATTTCTTGCTGATAGGAATATGGAGTGATATCCATCGTATACACTTCGGCATTATTACTGTCAAAGTATTTTTCGGACTTTAGTGCACGTGCTAAACGCTCCTTTTGTTCTTCATTGTAATATTCAAATTCATTGGAATTCCAATAGCTTTCAAAGGTGGCTTCAATTTTGTCAATCGTTTCCGGCAGGTCCTTCTTTGTAACCTTTACGTTCCATTCAAGGCCGCTGGAAATTGCAGCATTAGAAAGATTTGACGAACCGACATACGCCGTAGTAAAACCGGTATCCCGATAGAAAACATACGTTTTCGCATGAAGTCGGGTGCGTTTGGTGTCATAACTCACCTTGATTTTTGTGTTAGGAAGTTTGCGGAGTTCTTCGATTGCCTTTACATCGGTCGCTCCCATATAAGAGGTTGTAATAATGCGGAGTTCACCGCCGTTTTGTGTAAAGGTTGTAAGCTCATCCATTATTAAGCGCAGTCCGCTCCATTTAATGAAGGATACCAGCATATCAATACGGTTACAGGATATAATTTCCTTCTTGAGCTCGGTAAACATCTGCGGCTCGTGGATTGCGCCAGTAAATAGCGAGCTTTGCGCAATAGATGTTTCAGGACGAATAATCGCTGCCTTTTCATCGAGGGATAAAATGCTGTTCTTTTTGTCAAAGAGTGCGAGTAGCTGCTCGGCCCGCTCTGCAACCGTCATTTCATCAAGTTCGTTTTCTTTTGTTTCGGTGATAATCGTAGAAATAATACGGTTTGCAAGCGCTACTTGTGAGCTAACGTCACCGCCATTGTCAGCAACATTATCAAGCCCTTTTTCTACAACTTCGGCAATATATTTTGCCAGCACTTTGGACGCCTCAGCACTATCAATGGGCGCAGTAGTAGAAAGCTTGTCCGTAACGGAGAGCTCTGTTTCTAATCCCTTATTGATAATTTGCTCATACAGTCCATCATGCAACATATTACTAAGCACCCTTCCTCTCATTTATCAAATCTGCTATTTCATCTGCAATTTCTTCCACGGTAAAATCCGTCGTGCTTCGCGCAAGTTTATCGGCGAGAGAAGGACTATAATTAATCACTTCTCGTTTAGTAACATTATGCCAAATCGGCAGCATTGTCTGTTCTCCATTAACGGATTTTGTGATTAAACCGTCAAGCTCGTAGTTAGTCCACCCTTTACTTATAAAGTCACGAGAAATTACAATAACCCCAAAATTGCTATTTGCAATGCCTTTATCAATCTTTCTACGTAGGCTATCGCCGATTTTTAATTCGAATTCATCATACCACACAGATAAACCATTTTTTCTTAATGCCTCCGCAAGGGGACGAGCCACTTCTTCTTTGTCCTCGGATGCATGCGAAATAAAAACATCGTACTCCTTATCATAGTCATCGTATAAGAATGAATTGATTTCGTCATATTCTGATCCCAAATACAGAGACGGTATAGTAGATAATGATGGTGCGGACATTGAGCGAAGTTTACTTTGATACGATTTGGCTTTGCGTTCAATACTTTTTAATTCTCGCACAGCTTGATTGGCTTTTCGCTCAAACTGATTGCTCGCAGACTTTAATTTACTCACTTGACTATTGAGCTTTGCCATATTTGGCTTTCTATAAGAGGGCATAACATTCACCTTTCTTTAGTTACTCGATTATTTCAACAATATCATCCATTGTGCAGTCAAGGGCCAAGCATATCTTGACAAGAACCTCACTGCTGACAACAGCGCCGTCTTTGCCCATCTTGGTGATGGTGGCGATGCTGATGCCGGCTTTTTCGGCGAGTTCTTTCTTTTTCATATCACGGTCGATCAGAAGCTTGAACAATTTTTTATAGCTTGCGGCCATTGTATTACACCTCAAAAATAGTTATAGTTAGTACATTATATCATTAAAAATCATTATACCATACTCTACATCAAATATCAACAATTTTCAGCAGATAAATACTGCGATTTCAGCATTTATCAACTTTTTGTTGCAAGTTTTCTATTTTCTCCTTGCTTGTTCGTAATCCCCTTGTCTTTGTCTACTGCGGTGCAAATTTTGACTTGAATCAGGTGCTGTTCAGAGTTATAATAACCATATAAAAAGCGATCGCCTCTCGCGTGAGAGCGAGAGGCGTGTAGCTCATATTATTCCGTGGAAATTGCTGTTGACCACATAACAGACCACCTACCGTTTCGGAGCACTCGGAAACAGTGGACTTGGGAGCGCCGAAGAGCGCGGTTTTCCAGGTGGAAAGGGGCGGAAAAAGCTATTTTTAGCGGAAATTGCCTTCATAGGTCCGTTTGGGACCATCAGGCCGCAGGTTCGAACCCTGTCACTCGGACCATATCGAGTGGTCATAAGGAAATTCACTTATGACCACTCGCTTTTAATTTTTATACCGCTTGCGTCCCCGTTGCAAAGCGGCAGTATCTGTTGTATAATTGCATTGAGACAAAACGAACCTAAGACACACAAACTGCGGTGTTTTGGCTGCACAACAGTAAAGGGGGAATACGAATGCTCGGAGCGATAGTCGGCGATATCGTGGGCTCGATTTATGAGTGGAGGAATATCAAGACGAAGGACTTTCCGCTGTTCGGCAGCCGCTGCTCGTTTACGGATGACACGGTCATGACCTGCGCCGTGGCGGAGGCCGTTATGAACGGCGGGAAAAGGGAAGATTTTATCAAAGCGATGAAAAAGTACGGGCGGCTGTATCCGAATGTCGGTTATGGCGGCAATTTTGCGCAGTGGATATTCTCTGATGAAGTCGAACCGTATAACAGTTTCGGCAACGGCTCGGCCATGCGCGTCTCGCCGTGCGCGTGGGTTGAGGACAGCAGCGCCTGCGTGAGTGAGGCGAAGCTGCCCGGCAGATGCAGGGAATTGGCATGGCTTTCCGCCGATGTTACACACAGTCACCCGGAGGGGCTGAAGGGAGCCATGGCAACAGCGGACGCGATTTTCCTGTGCCGCTGCTACTTTGGGGACAGCAGCATGGAAAGTTCGGAGAAAAAAAGACTCATTAAGGAGCATATCGAGCGCGAATACGGGTACGACCTTTCCAAAACGCTCGACGAAATCCGCCCGTCATACCGCTTTGACGTTAGCTGTCAGGGCTCCGTGCCGCAGGCGATAACAGCGTTTTTGGAGAGCACGGATTTTGAGGACGCCATAAGAAACGCGATATCTATCGGCGGAGACAGCGATACTGTTGCGGCCATTACGGGAAGCATGGCCGAGGCCGCCTACGGTATACCGGATAGGATAAAGGAAAAGGCATATTCCTATCTGGACGAGCCGCTGAGAGCCGTAGTGAGACGCTGGGACGGGTATATCGCTCGGTTCGGCGGCAAATAAAGCAGTCCGCGCTTGCGGTTTTTCCGCTTTTTGATTATGATATTAACGCAAAGGGGTGTTGTTATGTTTTCTGAAAAGTTTATCTGTGCAGGCTATGAATACACCGACTATACTTTCCATGTCCCCGCGCCGTATTTCCGAAAGACCTTTGAAACAGACGGCGAAATCAAAAAAAGCATAATTACTCTGACGGGTCTCGGGTTTTATGAGCTTTATGTTAACGGGCGGCGGCTTACCAAGGGTATTCTTGCCCCGTATATCTCGAACCCGGATGATATTGTTTACTACGACGAATACGACATAACGCAGGCTCTTGTGCCGGGGAAAAATGTTCTGGGCATTCTGCTCGGCAACGGTATGCAGAACGCGCCGGGCGGTCAGATCTGGGATTTCGATATAGCCGCGTTCAGGGGTGCTCCGCGCACGGCCTTCTGCGTCTCGATTGAATACCTTGACGGCAGAACCGATACCTTCGAGGCGGACGGTTCGGTCAGAACCGCGCCGTCACCGATTATTTTTGACGACCTGCGCTGCGGCTGCTACTACGACGCCCGCCTTGAAATTCCCGGCTGGTCAACGCCCGAGTTTGATGACAGCACTTGGAAAAACGCTCTTGCGGCGGAGACGCCGCGCGGCGAAAGACGACTGTGCGAGGCGGAGCCGATAGCGCCCGTGCGCGAGATAAAGCCGGTTCTGATAAGAAAATGCAGGCTCAAGGAATATATTTCCCGCGGCGATGTTGTCAAAGAGGCGAAAAAAGTAGCGAGCGACGAGCGCGACGGTTTTTTATATGACTTCGGCGTGAACTCGGCGGGTACCGTAAGGCTCAGGATAAGCGGCGAGCGCGGGCGGCAAATCGATTTGCAGTTCGGCGAATATATCGCGCCCGACGGTGAGCCCGATACGAGCAACATCTGCTTTTATCCCGAGGGATATTCCCAGCGCGACGTGTATATTCTCAAAGGCGAGGGCGAGGAAGTTTTTGAGCCCGTGTTCACTTATCACGGCTTCAGGTACTGCGTGGTGCTCGGTATAACCGAGGAGGAGGCGACCGAGGAGCTGCTGACTTTTATCGTGCAGAATTCGGCTCTTTGCGAGATAGGCTCGTTTCGCTGCTCCGACGAGACGTCAAACAAGCTGCAGGCGATGACGAGAAACTCGGATCTCTCGAATTTTTATTATTTCCCGACCGACTGCCCGCACCGCGAAAAAAACGGCTGGACGGGCGACGCTGCTCTCTCCGCCGAGCATATATTGATGAATCTCGATGCCGTCAACAGCTACCGCGAGTGGCTTCGCAACATCCGCGCCGCTCAGCGTGCGGACGGGGCTTTGCCCGGCATAGTGCCGACCGGCGGCTGGGGCTTTGAGTGGGGCAACGGACCCGCTTGGGATGCGGCGCTGACATATATTCCCTATTTCTGCTATGTCTTGCGCGGCGACAGAAAGATAATCGAAGAAAACGCGACGGCGATATTCCGCTACTGCGAATATATCTCACGCCGACGTGACGAACGCGGGCTTGTCGCAATAGGACTCGGCGACTGGTGCCCGGTGACGAGCGTAAAATCACCGCTTGAGTTTACGGACAGCGTCACCTGCATGAGTATACTCAAAAAGGCCGTCTATATTTTTTCGGAGCTCGGACTTTCGCTCGAGCGCGACTTCTGCGAAAAGCTCTATGATGAGATAAGAACCGCCGTTAGGCGGCACTTAATAGACTTCGGCACCATGACCGCCGCGGGCTCCTGCCAGACCTCGCAGGCAATGGCGATATATTACGACGTGTTCACCCCCGGCGAAAAAACGGCGGCATTCAAAAAGCTTGTTGAGATAATCAAACGGCGCGACGACCACGTTGACGCCGGCATACTCGGTATGCGCGTGCTGTTCAGGGTGCTCTCGGATTTCGGCGAACCCGATCTCGCGTTTAAGCTGATAACCCGCCCGGACTATCCGTCCTACGGAAACTTTGTCGAGCGCGGACTTACGGCATTGCCGGAGGATTTCCTGCGCGAGGAGGACACCCCCGATTCGCAGAATCACCATATGTACGGCGACATTTCCGCATGGTTCATCGAATATATCGGCGGCATACGAGTGAATCCTTTCCTGACCGACCCGTCCGAGGTCGAGATATCGCCGGTGTTTATTGAAAAGCTCGACAGCGCCGAGGCTTCGTATGAGACGGTCGGCGGCAGGGTGAGCGTAAAATGGTGCAGAACGAACGAGGGTATAACCCTTAATATATCTGCGGACAAAGGCGTTCACGGGCGCATAAGGCTGCCCGACGGCTACGCGTTCGAGGACGGGCGCGGCAGTCTTGAAGAGCTTTACGGCGGAACGTTTAAAATAATCAGAGAGTGAAAACAGGAGGAACAAATGAAAGAGAAGATACTTTTTGTCAATGCCTGCGTGCGCGGGGAGAAAGAGTCGCGCACCCTTGCGCTCGCAAAGGCGGCGCTCAATCGTCTTGACGGCGATATAGAGGAAATCTGCCTTACCGAGGCAAATCAGAAGCCGCTCGACGCGGCGGGGCTTGCCAAGCGCATAGAGAGCGCGAAGAAAAACGACTTCTCCGACCCGGTCTATGACTGCGCCAAGCAGTTCGCCGCCTGCGACACGGTCGTTGTCGCCGCGCCGTTTTGGGATTACAGCTTCCCGTCGATTCTGAAGATATACATAGAATCCCTGTGCGTCGGCGGGCTCACGTTTTTGTACGGCAGCGACGGAGTTCCGATAAGCTATTGCAGGGCAAAGAAGCTGATATATATAACCACCGCCGGCGGCTATATCGGAGACAGCGACTTCGGATTCGAATATGTAAAGACCGTAACGAAGTCGTTTTTCGGCATTGAAAAGTTCAGCTTTTTCAGCGCGGAGGGGCTCGATATTCTCGGCAACGACCCCGACGCCATACTCAAAGAGACACGCGAAAAAATAGAGCGCGAGCTCTGATAAATTAAAAATGTCCCCCGGAGAGCAGTGTTGTGCGCTCCGGGGGATTTCCGTTTTTATTTATGACTGATAGGTTTCCATAAAGCTGTTTATGTTGCTCTCGCAGGAGCGCATGGCGAGTATCGTCTGCTCGAAGAGCCTGTCGAGCTCCCAGCCGAGCCTCTCCGCGCCCGTGCGGATAATGTCGCGCGAGCAGCCCGCGGCGAACTTTTTGTCCTTGAACTTCTTTTTGAGGCTCGAGACCTCCATATCCATGACGCTCTTTGACGGGCGCATCAGCGCCGCCGACCAGATAAGCCCCGTCAGCTCGTCCGCCGCAAAGAGCACCTTCTCCATCTCGTGAACCGGCTCGATGTCAACGCAGATACCGCAGCCGTGGGAGCAGACGGAATATATCATGTCATCGCCGACTCCGCCCGCCTTGAGCAGCTCGGGCGCCTTTTTGCAGTGCTCCTCGGGATAGAGCTCAAAGTCTATATCGTGCAGGAGTCCGACTATAGCCCAGTATTCCTCCTCGTCCGCATAGCCGAGCTCTTTCGCGTACCAACGCATAACGCCCTCGACGGTCAGCGCATGGCGGATGTGAAAGGGGTCTTTGTTGTATTTTTTCAGAAGCTCAAACGCCTCGTCTCTCGTGATATTGCTTTTTCTCATTTTAACCGTCTCCTTGCCTTGCTTATTTACGGAGTATTATACTGCCGATTTACTATGCTTTCAATCATAAATTCTTTTTTGTGGCAAGATTTACGAGAGCGCTCTGATTTATGAAAAACAGCAGGTCGACAAGCGCGTTTTCGTCTATGCTGTAGTCCGAGCGCATCCACTGGATTATAACGCCCGTGCTGCCGTTTAAGATGTAGGAGTAGATATACTGCTCCTGATCCTTCGGAAAAGAGATATTGAGGTTCTCTACGAATTGAATTATCGACTGCTGCATGAATTTCGAGCGAAACTCCGGGTCGCCCGCGTCGATGAGCAGGGTACGAAACGGCTTGTCGTTTTCTTTGATATAAATCAAAAACGAGAGCAGATATCTGTGCGCGCCGACATCATTTTCCGCGCCTATCTTTTGGAGGTGCTCCCGCGTTGCGTCGAGCAGCTCCGCCTCCACCTCCTCGAGCAGCTCCTTCGGCTCGGAGTAGTGGGCATAAAACGTCGAGCGGTTGAGGTCGGCGCGCTCGCAAAGCTCCCTTACGGAAATTTTAGTCACCGAGCCCTTTTCGCTCAAAAGATCCATCAGAGCGTTTTTGAGCAAAATTTTTGAAAGTCTTGTGCGCTGATTATTTTTTGTGTTCATATTTTATACCGTCACTTTCGGTGAATTTTGTCGGTTTCATAGCCGTTATTAACAAAACTGATGATTGTTAATCCAACATTATGTAGCTATAATAATAGTGTAATATGAAATCTCCCAAATGTCAAGGCGACTTTCGTCTTCGGCACTTCTGTTACCCGCGGAAAACGGCGCGCCCCGAAAACCTTCAGACGGAAACTCGGGCGCGCCCGGACCGCAGAATAATCTGCACATAAACATTTTTACACAGCCCTTTTAACTTTTTTGCCGCGCCGACCCTGCGGGATCGGTCTCCGGCGCGGCATATCTCCGCATTCGAGCGGGAGATACCGCAAAAAAGCGCATAAGCCGCAGGACGGCTGAAAATATTTTCAAATTTATGAGACAAAAGGATAAAGGAGTTCTTAGAAATGTCAAAAGCAAAAATCTTCGAAAAGCGGGCGCTCGATTCGCGCCTGACCTCGCCCGAGGTAACGGCGAAGGAAAAGTGGCTGGGCTATTTGTTAGGCCCGTCCGGTGCGCTGCTGCTGAACGCCGTGCTCGCTACATATCTGAACGTCTACTACACGGACGTTTTGAACCTGACCACCGTTTGGGGCGGCGCGTTCCTCGCGGTGTTCCCGATAGTGTCGAAGATAATCGACGCCATAACGAATATAGTTATGGGCTATATCATCGATCGCACGAACACAAAGCAGGGTAAGGCGCGTCCGTGGCTGCTGCTCTCCGCGCCGCTCGTCGCCGTGACGGGCATACTGCTCTTCACCGTGCCCACGGGCAATCAGACGGTGCAGGTGATATGGGTCATGCTCTCATATAACCTCTTCTATTCGTTTGCCTATACGATATATAACATGAGCCACAACCTCATGGTTCCGCTCTCGACGAGAAATACCGAACAGCGCGGAGTTCTCTCGGTTTTCAATCAGGTTTCGACCATTATGATGAGCGGCATAATCGTCGCGCTCATCTTCCCCATGCTCATTATGCCCCAGCTCGGCGTTGACAGGTCGAAGTGGATAACAACGATGAGCATCCTCTCGTGCATAGCCCTGCCGCTGACGCTCATGGAGTATTACTTCACAAAGGAGCGCATAACCCTTGAGGGCGGCGAGAAGGAGAAGCCGAGCGTTGCGATGAAATCCCAGCTAAAGGCGATATTCAGCGACAAATATATGCTGATAACCTTTATATATTTTCTTATCTACACTGTCGGCGCTACTATCAAGAACATCTCGCTCGTCTATTTCTCGAACTATGTCCTCGGTACATATAACGACGGAAAGACCCAGACCATGCTCTCTGTTATCGGCGGCATACCGATGGGTATCGGCATTTTCGCCGTCTGGCCGCTCGCCAAAAAATTCGGCAAGCGCAATATTACGGCTATAGGCTTCGTGCTATACGCCGTAGGCTCGGCGATATGCTGGCTGGCGCCGACAAATATGGTGATAGTCCTCATCGGTCAGTTTATAAAGAATATCGGCGGTCTGCCGTGCTCCTATGTGTTCATGGCGCTGTTTGCGGACGTACTCGACCATATCGAGTGGAAGCACAACTTCAGGTGCGACGGAATAGCGATGTCGATATATAACACCATTGCCGTCGCGAGCGTCGGAATTTGCACGGGCGTATTCAATCTTATTCTCTCGAAGACCGGCTATGTCGCGCCCTATCTCGATGCGGCGGGCAAGCTCATCGCCGTGCAGTCGGACAGCGTAAAGAGCGCCATAACCTTTACATTTGTAGGACTTGAGACGATAACGGGCGTTGTGCTCGCAATACTTCTGCTGTTCCTGAATGTCGAAAAGAACATAGCCAGGGAGCAGGAGGAAATAAAGCAGAGAAACGGGGAGACGACAGAATAAAATGAAGAAGAAACTTCTGATAATTATTCCGATTGCAGCGGTTGTTGCTGCCGCATGGATAGCGTTTTGCGGCTATCAGTGGAGTTGGGGACCTTTTATGAAGCTTCATGATTTTAAAACCTCGGCTCTCGAAGGAAACGGTGAAAAATATTCGCTCGATAACGCAGCTCCGAATGCCGACAGCCCGATAGAGGGCAAGACGGTGCTTTTCCTCGGCTCGTCCGTGACCTACGGCTCCGCCTCCGGCGGCGTGTCCTTTGCGGACTATATCGGAAAGCGGGACGGCTGCACGGTAATTAAGAGCGCCGTTTCGGGAACGACACTTGTTGAATCGGGAATCAATTCCTATGTGTCGAGGCTTAAAAAGCTCGATGCCGAAAAGGTCGAGCTCTTTGTCTGCCAGCTCTCTACAAATGACGCTTCGCAGAAGAAGGAGCTCGGGAAAATAATCGAATCGAAAAATCTCAATGACTTCGATACAAAGACAATAGCCGGAGCAATAGAATATATAATCTGTTACTCAAAAGAGAAATGGAACTGCCCGGTGATTTTTTACACGAACCCGCGTTATGACAGCGAACTGTACGGGAAAATGGTGGATATTCTTAAAGAAGCCGAGGCGAAGTGGGGTATACCCGTTATAGATATGTGGAACGACGCCGAGCTTAACGCAGCGTTAAATAAGAATACAGCTTTGTATATGGCGGATAAGATACATCCCACAAAGGCGGGATATCTCGAAATATGGACTCCGTTTATGGAGAAAACCGTTTTCGGGGTTATGAAAGAGGAGACGAAGTGATACAGTGAAAGCAGTTAATTTAAAAACCGAATATCTCAAAAACCCTCTGGGCATTGACTTCGAAAACCCGCGCTTCATGTGGAACTGCGAGGGCGGAAAAGCTCAGAGCGCATACAGAATAGTCGCCTGCGACACGCGCGGCAACACACTTTGGGACAGCGGCAAGGTCGAATCGCCGCAGATGGCCTTTATCCCGTATCCGTTGGATACGCCGTCGCGCCTGAGAGTGGAATGGAAGGTAAAGCTCTGGGACGAAAACGGCGCAGAGGGCAATTGGAGCGAGCCCGCGTTCTTCGAGATAGGTTTAAGAAACGCCTCGGATTGGCGTGCAAAGTGGATAAGCGGGAATTACAGCGTCAACAAAAAGCAGCGCTACCCGGTTGACTGCTTCAAAAAGGAGTTCGAGTGCAAAAAGCCCGTGCTCTCGGCGCGCCTCTATATGACCGCCTGCGGAATATATTCGGCCGGGCTAAACGGTACGGACTTCGCCATGCCCTTAGCCCCCGGAATCACGGAATACAGAAAGCGCATACAGTATCAGACCTACGATGTGACCGCGCTTTTGCATGAGGGAAGCAACGTGCTCTGCGCCGAACTTGCCGACGGCTGGTACAGGGGCAGCGTAGGCGCATGGGGACTCAAAAACCAGTACGGCACCGAGACTAAACTGCTCGCTCAGCTTGAGATAAAATATACCGACGGCACGGCGCAGACCGTCATATCCGACGGCTCGTGGCTCTGGAGCAACGACGGCGCCATACGCTTTGCGGACAACAAGGACGGCGAGCGGGTCAACGCGAATAATATCCCGTCATATAAAAATCATGCGAAAGAGACCGTCTGCAAGGTTTTGCCGAGCGCGTCAAACAATTTCCCGATAGCCGAAAAGGAACGCTTCAAGCCCACTCTGTCCGTCACCCCGAGCGGGAAAAAACTGCTCGACTTCGGGCAGAATATAGCGGGCTATGCCGAGTTTGAGGTAACCGCCCGCAAGGGACAGAAAATTATTCTCGAGTTCGGCGAGCTGCTGCGTGACGGCGAGCTGACGCTCGAAAACATACAGTGCAAGAACAAGCATAAGACAACGCCTCTGCAGAGAGTCGAATACATCTGCAAAGAGGGAGTTAACCGCTACAAGACCAAGTTTGCGATATTCGGCTTTCAGTATATAAGCTTCGAGACGGATGTGACCGTCCGCCCGGAGGACTTCACCGCCATAGCCGTCTATTCGGACATGGAAGAGACGGGATTCTTCAACAGCTCAAACGAGCTGCTGAACAAATTCGTCGAGGTGACAAAGTGGTCGGCAAAGGGCAACTCGACCGACCTGCCCACCGACTGCCCGACCCGAGAGCGTCACGGCTGGTCGGGCGACGCACAGATATTTTGCAAAACCGCGAGCTATCTTTTCGACTACGCCCCGTTTGCGGAAAAGTACGTGCGCGATATGTGCGACGAGCAGCTCAAAAACGGAAACTTCCGCCAGATATCCCCGCGCGGCGGCGTGGACTTCTATATGACCTTCATGGACGGCTCGGCAGGCTGGTCGGATGCGGGCGTGTTCATACCGTACAGGCTCTATAAGCAGTACGGCGACAGAAAAATTCTCGAGCGCTTCTATCCGAATATGCGCGCCTTCGCGGAATATAAAATAAAGACTCTCGGAAAGTGGTATCCTACCGCCCTGCCGACGGGCGTCGGGCTGAAAAATTTCCGCAACATTTCAAACTACCGCCAGTCCTACGGCGAATGGGCGGAGCCCGCGGATGTCAAGACTCTTGAATTTAAAGATTTTGTCAATCCGAACCCGGAAGAGACGACGGCTTACATAGTGTTCATGCTCGAGGCGATGGCGGATATCGCCCGCATTTTGGGCAAAGACGACGACAGAAAGCTCTGCGAAAAGAATGCGGCGAGGGCGAGAAAGGGCTACAGCGCGCTCGTCTCAACGAAGAAGTTTTCAATAGACACCGACCGCCAAGCGAAGCTTGTTCGCCCGCTTTATATCGGTCTGCTCGACGAAAAGCAGACGGAATATGCGAAAAAGCGGCTCATAAAAGCCCTCGACAACTACTCGTGGAGGCTCGGCACGGGATTTCTCTCGACGCCGCTGATACTGAGCGTTTTGGCGGATATCGATATTGAATACGCCTACCGCTTACTCGAAAACGAGCAGATGCCCGGCTGGCTGTTTATGTCCAAAAACGGCGCAAACACCGTCTGGGAGTCGTGGGAGGGCACTGCGGCGCAGGACGGCATTGCATCGCTCAACCACTATTCAAAGGGTGCGGTTTGCGAGTGGCTGTTCGGCACGATGTGCGGAATAAATGTTGCTGGAGAAAACCGATTCACTATAGCCCCGCGCCCGGGCGGGCATTTCGAGTTCGCCGAGGCGAGCTACGACAGCGTATACGGAAAAATCTCCGTGCGCTGGGATAAGACGGACGGGGGATATAAATATAAAATATCCGTCCCGTCGAACTGCAAAGCCGATATTATTCTGCCCGACGGAAGAAAACAGACCGTCGGAGCAGGTGACTATGAACTTTAAGGAGGAAAACTTATGAAAAAATCAATAGTCGCCGTTATAGCACTCTTTGTTCTGCTTATGTCAATGCTCTGCGCGTGCAAGAAGGACGACGGCAAAACAGGTGCGGACACCACGGGCGACGCTCAGACGAGCGCGGCGGGCGATGTTGTCGATGACACGACCGCCCTTCCCGAGGACAGCACCGCGCAGGAGGGCGAGACAAATGAAACTCAATCGGCCGACCCCGCAAAGCCCGGCGAGACCGCTTCGAATCAGGTACCCGCCGCGCCCTCGAAGAATGCAAAAGACTGGACTAAGGCCGAGATAATCGCCTATTTCAACACCGGCGCGAACAGGGTAAAATATCAGGCGAAGTCCGTCACCCGCAACTACACCGAGACGAAGAACGACGCCGACAAGACCGAATTGCCCAAGGCGATAGATGCAATAGGCAAGAGCGCGATGAAGACCTTCATGAAGCGCGACGATAAGGCGATAGTCCTGACCTCAAAAGAGGATATCAGAAACGTTTTCCCCGTCGGCGGCAAGGATTGGGTCAGCAAGCTCACTCCCGCAGATGTCAAGGGCGCAAAGGTCGAGGACAAGGGCAGCGAATATCAGATAACCCTGACCTTCGGCACTGAGGTCAATCCCTCCGGCGAAAAAGGCTATGCCGCAGCGTTCGGCGTGCTCACTGCCGATGTGGTAAACTTCGACTATCCCGGCCTCTCGCTCACCGACCAGAAATTCACCTATTATAACGGAACGATAGTAGCAAGATTCAGCAAGGCTACCGGCAACTTAGTCTATGCCCACTATGATTATCCCGTCATCATCGAGCTCACAGCGCACCTGCTCGGCTCGAACACGAGAGTCAAGGTCGGCATGACGACAATAAACGACTTCACCGTTAAATACTAACTCCTGTATCCGAAAGCAAAGCGCACCGCACATTGACCCGTGCGGGGCGCTTTGCCAAGTTGATTTTTTGCAAATCTCGATGAGCAAGTTTTTAATAGCCGTGCCGCAGTGTTTCACAACCTATCCTAGAACTGCGAGGAAACGGCGTGCAAAGCGCACCGCATAACCCTCTCAAAACATAGCCGCCTATCGTCCCCGGAGCAGGCATGGTTTACTTTTTTGCAGGCGTTTTTGATTTAACGGCACATCTCTTTGCGATATGCCGTGCTTCGCTCGGCGTGATATTTTTGCTGCGCAAAAGTGATATTATATTCGCCCTGAAGCTTGCGGAGCAAATATAACTCGTCGTATGCCGAATATCACTGCGAAGCAATATAACTCGCCGCAGGCGAATATAACTGAAAAAACCTCGTTCTTATGAACGAGGTTTTTCTTGGTGGAGACGAAGAGGATCGAACTCTCGACCTTACGGATGCGAACCGTACGCTCTCCCAGCTGAGCTACGCCCCCATTTGTTTGCTATGTGATTATAAGATTTTTTTTTCGGTTTGTCAAGTGTTACGGAGCTGTTTGGAAAAATTTTTCTTTGCCGCCCCGCTTTTTCATCCGATCGGCTTGCAGATATCTACCCAGCCGTCGGGCTTCGAGTATTTTTCAAGCTCGGCGGGGGTCAGCTCTATCATGCTGTTGCTGCTGCCGCAAGCGGGGAATACCGTCTGAAATCTTTTCAGCGACTCGTCCAGATATATCTTTACTCCCTCGTTCACCGCGAACGGGCATACTCCGCCGACTGCGTGACCGATGAGCTCTGCCGCTTCTTCGTGCGAGAGCATCTTCGCCTTTTTGCCGAAGCGGGCCTTGTACTTTGCGTTGTCTATCTTCATGTCGCCCGCCGCGACTATGAGTATCGGCGCGCTGTCGAGCGAGAAGGATATGGTTTTTGCTATCCTGCCCTCAACGCAGCCGAGCGCCTTGGCCGCGAGCGCGACGGTTGCGCTCGACTCGTCTATCTCCTTTATCCTGTCCGCTATGCCGAGCGTTTCAAAATATTTTCTGACTCTCTCTATAGACATTATTTTCTCCCAAGTGAAAAAGCCGCAGGGCAAGAGCCGAGCGGCTTCGATTTTTTTGTCTGATTTTTATTTTTTGCGGCTTTTCTTTCTCTTTACTCCGTCGGTGACGTTGTCATCGGGCTTGCCGAAAGCCGCGATCTTGATTATCATTATGACGAGTATAGCCGCGAGCGCCGAGCAGGCGTAGACCAGCCACATATTTATGACGCTCGCTATAAACTTGCCTAAGAGCGGTACGCAGTGCGTGGCTACGGCGACTACGGAGGCGCCCGTGGGAAGAGCAGATCCGAACGCGAAGCCGTACTTCCCTCCGAGCTTATACACCGCGACTTCGTCCGCGGATGCGGCAGACGCCCTGCGGGTCAGGCACAGCGAGCCGTCTTTTATGTTTGAGCCCATGATGTCGTCGGTGCATACGGCAAGTCCGCGGTCGAGAAGAAACTTGTCGGGATGAGCCGCCGCAACGCTCAAAAGCGCGGTGAACAGCGACACGACCGCTATTATGATAATGAGGACGACAGAGAATATTCTTGCGCCCTTGAATTTGTCCTTTTTCGGCTTGAAGCTGTCCTGAAGCATTGCGCCGGAGTAGTCCGAGGTGCGCTCAAAGTCGAATTTCGGCTCAACTTTGGCCGCAGTTTCCTCCGAGAGGGTCTGACGCGGTCTGCTCTTGTCTATCGGCGCGCCGAAATATCCGTGAGGATCGGGCTCTCCGTATTTGTTTTCGGTTTTTTGCACGGGCTCGGCTTCGACTTTCTCGGGCTCGGTTTCCGCGGGCTCGGTCTTGACGGACTCCTCTGTGGGAACCTCATCCTCTCCCGAGTAGCTGTCCTCAAAGTCATTCCCGGTCGGTTCAAGCTCGGTTGCGGAAATGGAGCTGTCGAGTGCGCTCTCATAGCTGCGCTCCTCAACGCGCCTTGCCTCAGCTTTCTCCTCGGCATTGTGCGCCGCTCTCATTCTCTCGGCCTCCAGAATTTCCTCCGCAGCTCTTTCCGCTGCGGCGTTGAGCTCGTCCTGCTTGGCCTTTTCCATGCGAGCCTCAAATTCCGCATTGAGCTCTTCTATGGTTTTCGGCATGAATTTATCCATTCTCTGTTCACCCTCCGACTTAAAGCAGTATTATTGTTATCCGGTATCGTTGCAACTGTTATATTATAAAGTATAATATTTGGCGCTCTTAAAGTCAATAAAAAAGGCGAATGTCCGCAGATACCCGCACAAATGCCCGAAAAGGCTGGAAAAAATCGGGCGCATAAAGTATAATCAAGGCGGAAAAACACAAAAAGGAGAAATATCATGGGAATGAAAGAAAGAATGTTCACGGGCGAGCTGTATTATCCCAACGAGGAGTCGATATTTGACGAGCAGCTCAAAAAGCTCGATTTGCTTTACGAGTTCAATTCAACGCGCCCCACGGAGCAGAAGAAAAGGCAGGAATTAATGAAAGAGATGTTTGCCGAAATAGGCGAGAACTGCTATCTCGAGCCGCCGTTTCACGCGAATTGGGGCGGGGCGCATATGCATCTGGGCGACAGTGTATACGCTAATTTCAATTTCACCGCCGTGGACGACTCGCATATATACATCGGCTCTTATACGATGATAGGACCCAACGTGACCGTTGCCACAGCGGGGCATCCTATTCTGCCCGAGCTGCGCGAAAAGGCGTATCAGTTCAATATGCCCGTGCATATCGGCAGAAACTGCTGGATAGGCGCGGGGGCTCTGATAATGCCCGGCGTGACGATAGGGGACAACAGCGTTATCGGCGCGGGCAGCGTCGTTACGAAAGATATTCCGGCGAATGTCGTGGCTTACGGCAATCCCTGCCGCGTCGCGAGGGAGATAAACGAGCACGACCGCGAGTTCTATTACAAAGACAGACGAATCACGAAAGAGATTTTTTGACGAGATAAAGAATATATAAATCAAACCCGCCGCAGATATAAGTCTGCGGCGGGTTTTGCTATAGCTCTTACGCTGCTTCCGGTTGGCTTTTTGAGGTCATTCGCCTTACGGAGAAAAAAATGCTTGCCAACGACCAAAGCGGAATTATAACATACAGAAAACGGAACAAGAAAGTTAAAAACGGCAGTAAATCCTGATAAGGAGAATAGAATAAAGGGTGTATTACATGATCATATTGCATAGTGATTCGCATCAAAATCATTGGTACTGCCGATAAAATAAAAGCAGTAAAGAAAGCTTTGAATTTGCGAATTTGCGCTCTCCTTGAAAGATAGAAGAAGAACAGGCTGACAAAGGCGACCGCCCATATGAAGCGAAACGCGTAAAAGTAAAACATTCCATACTCTGAAATCCTTATGCAGTCATAATAGAAATCGTGCATATGTGTAAAAAAGAAGTTAAATACAGGGCGGAAAAGCTCGCAGACGCAGTATATTATCGCCTGCAGGAACAGCGGCCAAAGAAGAATTTCCAAAATTACAATAAAAGCTTTTTGGCTTTTTTTCATTGCAGCCCCTCCTTAGTTTGAATAAAACGGGACAGATGAAACTCTGGAAAATTTATACAGCACTATTGCGCTGTATCTCGCGGAATTTCTCATACAGGCGCCTGCCACATGGTTCCACATTGATTTGTTTAAAATATTGTTGACCTGCGAACTCATTGGCTTTGAATTCGAAGCAGCAAGATGTGTTATTTCGCCAACGCTCATAGTTATGGCGTTTGAATAATTTCCGCTATTAATTGATTCATATTTGCTCAGATAACTCTCCCGATTATCAAATGCAAATTTTTCAAACAATTTATGCGAGAGAGCCACTATGTTTGCGGAATGGTGAGGAACATTAACATCCTGCACATAGTGCAGACACCGTCCAATGTGCTCGTATGCCGCGTCCATATCGCCCCGGTTAGCGGCAGCAACAGCCATGTTGTACTGTGCAGTAGCATTTACTTTTGCCGTATTTGAGGTTGAGTTTGCATAGCTCTTTCCTGTGTCAGGATCGTAAAAGTGCCCTTCGAATAACGGAGTTCCGACCTCGTCTCGATCGGGAAGAAGAGAGGCAACGGATATTGATAAAACGATATACAGCTTGTCCCAGTCGTTATTGGAAAAGAACCCTTTATCATTGGCGAGAATGACGCAAGCGACGGATGTAATGTATTCGTGACAGCCTTCTTCAATCCACTCATCATCTTTAACCTTTCCGGATGTCCAAAGAGGTGAAACCATATTATCGCTCTTGTTTTCCTGCGCTTCTTCGATAGAATCATATGAATTAAACGGATCATATGTTTTTTCAAATTCCTTGACAAGCGACATATACTCGTCTGCTGACATCTTTAGAATATCATCAAAGGTATATTGAGATAAATCTAACTTTTCGGTTGAATTTTGTGAGGGCTTGTTATGTCCCTGACGGTTCTCGGAGATGGCAAATGATTTTTCTGAAACAAGAAGAAAAACAAAAACAACTGATAATATTGCCGAAACAAATTTTTTCATAAAAGACCTTTCTCTATTTAATATAGGATTTCATTTTTATTGTCGCAAAAAAAGAAACGCATAGACCGCAATCTTCTAAAGACTCAGTCCATGCGCAAAATTGCTCAACTCGATTCGCCCTCCGACATAGCGGAAACCGGAAACCAAGCTTCGAGTGAAATGGTTTGTTTTGCAAGTGTAAAGATGCTCCATACTCTTTTTACCTTTCAAGGGGGGTAAGGGGCGTTAATTTTATACTGCAAATATATTATATTTTAAAAAACTCAAAAAGTCAAGAACCTTTTGCTTTTTTGCAAAAGAAAAGATTCCGCTTGAGCAAGCGGAATCTTTTCCTGAAATTATTTGTATTTCGGTCTTGCGACATATGAGGTGTGGAGCACTTCGTGAGCCTTGTGGCTGCCGGGCTCGCCGAGGAACTCGGCGTAGAGACGCTTGACAGCCTCGCTCTCATGCGATTTGCGCAGGGGCATATCCTTGTCCGCCTCATAGAGAGCGGCGGCTCTGCGCGCTCTGAGGTCGACAAAGTTGCGCACGACTGCGTGCTGTATCGGCTGGCCGCCGCCGTTGACGCAGCCGCCGGGGCAGCCCATGATCTCTATGAAGTGGTAGTCGGCGGTGCCGTTTTTGACCTTCTCCATAATAGTGTTGGCGTTTGCGAGTCCGCTGACTACGCAGACCTTTATCTCCATGCCGTTGACGGTGTAGGACGCTTCCTTTATGCCCTCGGTGCCGCGAACCTCGGTGAAGTCGAGGCTCTTGAGCTCCTCGCCGGAGAGCTTTTCTACGGCGGTTCTCAGCGCCGCTTCCATAACGCCGCCGGTTGCGCCGAAGATGACTGCCGCGCCGGTGGAATCGCCGAGCGGGTTGTCAAACTCCTCGTCGGGCAGGTGCTTAAAGAAGATACCCGCACTGTCTATCATTCTGCCGAGCTCTCTCGTGGTCAGAGAGTAGTCGACATCCGGATAGCCGGACGCAGACTGATTTTTGCGCTTTGTCTCAAACTTCTTCGCCGTGCAGGGCATTATGCCGACAACGACGATATCCTTCGGGTCGATTCCCATCTTCTCCGCATACCAGGTCTTGATTATCGCACCCGACATCTGCTGGGGCGACTTGCAGGAGGAGAGGTGATCGAGCATGTCGGGGTAGTAATGCTCGCAGTATTTTATCCATCCGGGCGAGCAGGAGGTTATCATCGGGAGCACGCCGCCGTTCCGGACTCTGCCGAGGAACTCGTTCGCTTCTTCGACTATCGTGAGGTCCGCGCCGAAGTCGGTGTCAAAGACCTTGTCGAAGCCGAGACGTCTGAGCGCCGCGACCATCTTGCCCTGAACGTTGGTGCCTATGTGCATTCCGAAGCACTCGCCGAGAGTGACGCGGATAGAGGGCGCGGTGTGAACAACGACGAACTTCTCGGGGTCGTTGATAGCCTCGAGCACCTTTGCGGTGTCGTCCTTCTCGTAGATAGCGCCGGTCGGGCAGTTGACTATGCACTGGCCGCAGGAGACGCACGCCACGGAGTCGAGCGGCTTTTCGAATGCCGAGCCGATGTGAGTGTCAAAGCCGCGGGCGTTTGCGCCGATAACGGAGATATGCTGAGCCTGGCACGCGGCTACGCAGCGGCGGCAGAGGATGCACTTTCCGTTGTCTCTTATCATATGTATGGCGGAGTCGTCATATTCGTGGACGGGATTCGCGCCGTCGAAGCGACCCTCGTCGTCAACGCCGAACTCCTTGCAGAGCTGCTGGAGCTCGCAGGTTCCGCTGCGTATGCAGGAGAGACACTTCCTGTCATGCGTAGAGAGAATGAGCTCGAGAGTCGTCTTGCGGCTCTTGCGCACGCGCTCCGTGTTTGTGAATATCTCCATGCCCTCGTTTACGGGGTAGACGCAGGCGGTCACGAGCGAGCGGGCGCCCTTGACCTCGACCATGCAGATACGGCACGCGCCGATTTCGTTTATCTTCTTGAGGTAGCAGAGGGTCGGGATCTCTATGCCGGCCGTACGCGCCGCCTCAAGTATGGATATGCCCTTGGGTACGCTCAGAGGCATATTGTTTATCTTAATATTTACCATTTCCATGCTGTGTTGACCCTCCTTCCTTAACCTTTGCTGATAGCCTTGGCACGCTTGCAGTTTTCAAGGCAGACGCCGCACTTGATGCACTTGGCGGTGTCTATCTCGTACGAAGGCAGCTTGTGGCCCTCTGCGATATAGTCGGTCTTGCCGATAGCCGAGACGGGGCAGTTTCTGGCGCAAAGGCCGCAGCCGATGCACAGATCCTTGTCTATCTTGAAGCTCAGCAGCGCCTTGCAGACGCCTGCGGGACACTTCTTGTCAACTATATGCGCTATGTACTCCTCACGGAAGAACTTGAGGGTTGCGAGAACGGGGTTGGGCGCCGTCTGACCCAGACCGCAAAGGGAGTTCTCTTTTATGTAGTGGGCGAGCTCCTCGAGCTTGTCGAGGTCGTCGAGAGTCGCCTTGCCGGCGATTATCTTCTCGAGTATCTCCTGCATTCTTCTCGTGCCTATACGGCAGGGGGAGCACTTTCCGCAGGACTCGTCAACCGTGAAGTCGAGGAAGAATTTAGCTATATCGACCATGCAGTTGCTGTCATCCATGACTATAAGTCCGCCCGAGCCCATCATGCAGCCTATGGCGGTGAGGTTGTCGTAGTCTATCTCGGTGTCCATGAGGCTTGCGGGGATACAGCCGCCGGAGGGGCCGCCGGTCTGCGCAGCCTTGAACTTTCTGCCGTTGGGTATGCCGCCGCCGATGTCCTCGACTATCTCACGCAGGGTCGTGCCCATGGGTATCTCAACGAGGCCGGTGTGCTTTATGTTGCCGCCGAGCGCAAAGACCTTGGTGCCCTTGGAGCGCTCGGTGCCCATGGAGGCGAAGCTCTCCGCGCCGTGCAGGATTATCTGCGGGATATTTGCGAAGGTCTCGACGTTGTTTTCGGTAGTGGGCTTTCCGAAAAGACCCTTCTCCGCCGGGAACGGAGGTCTCGGACGGGGCTCGCCGCGGTTGCCCTCTATGGAGGTCATGAGCGCGGTCTCCTCGCCGCAGACGAATGCGCCTGCACCGAGTCTTATGTGGAGGTCAAAATCGAAGCCGCTGTCGAATATGTTTTTGCCGAGCAGCCCGAGCTCGCGGGCGGAGTCAATGGCTATTTGAAGTCTCTTGACCGCTATGGGATACTCCGCGCGGACGTAGATGTAGCCCTCGGTGGCGCCGGTGGCGTAGCCGCATATGGCCATGGCCTCGACGATGCAGTGCGGGTCGCCCTCAAGCACGGAGCGATCCATGAACGCGCCGGGGTCGCCCTCGTCGGCGTTGCAGACGACATATTTCTGATCCGCCTGATTCTTTCTCGTGAAGCTCCACTTGAGTCCGGTCGGGAATCCGCCGCCGCCTCTGCCGCGAAGGCCGGAGTCCTTGACTATCTGGATGACCTCGTCCGGGGTGTATTCGGTCAGGCACTTTGCGAGAGCCTGATAGCCGTCCATGGCTATGTATTCGTTGATATTTTCGGGGTCGATGACGCCGCAGTTGCGCAGCGCGACTCTCTTCTGCTTCTTATAGAACTGAGTCTCGTTGAGGCTCTTGACGGTGTCGCCGGCCACGGTGTCGTCATAGAGCAGGTGCTTGACTATTCTGCCCTTGATGAGGTGCTCGTCAACTATCTCGGAGACGTCCTCAACCTTTATCTGGCTGTAGAACGCACCCTCGGGATAGACAACGACTATCGGGCCCAGGGCGCACAGACCGAAGCAGCCTGTCCTGATGACCTTGATTTCGTCTGCGAGACCTTTCTCGGCGATCTCCTTTTCAAACTCGGCAATTATTTCTGCGCTGTTGGAAGAAGTACAGCCGGTACCGCCGCAGACAAGAACGTGTGAACGATACATTGATTTCCCTCCTTGTTATTTGGCGATAGCGCCGACCGTAAATTCCGTAACGGGGTTGCCGTTGACGAGGTGGTCGCTGACAATGCGCGCGACCATTTCGGGCGTTACCTTTACATAGGTGACCTTTTCCTTGCCCGGCTCGAGAACCTCGACTATCGGCTCATACTGGCACATACCGATGCAGCCGGTCTGCGAGACGGTGACGTGGCTGAGATTGCGGCGCGCAACCTCGTCAACAAGGGCTGTCAGCACGGGCTTTGCGCCCGCCGCGATGCCGCAGGTCGCCATGCCGACGAGTACGCGGGTCGAGCTTTCGCTGTCGTCGCGGACGTTCATATTGGCTTTTGCCTTATCTCTTATTGCGTTAAGTTCAGCAAGTGATTTCATGGTTGTTCCTTTCCCGGCGCAAACGCCGTCATATGGATTTTGTGAGAAGCGCGGTGTTATCGTCGATATATTCCTTCATCCACTGCACGACCTCCGGATTGTTGAGCGGCACGCCCTCGAGAATATTTTTTATCTCCCGCGTGTCGAGCACGAATTCTTCGCCGTCGACCTTTCTGCGGTAGATAAAGTCCCTGTCGGTGTTCATCGAGACGAGCACGGTTACAGTCGAGGTAATGTCCCCCAAGGGGGTGAAGTCTATGCTGTCCGAATGAAATACGGCCTTAGTTGAGGTTCCGACTCCCTTTTCGGAGGTTATCTCAAAGCTGCCGCCGGTCTGCTCCGCCGCGAGGCGAAACAGCGGAATCCCCATGCCGACCTTGCGCGTTGTGCGCGTGGTGAAAAACGGGTCGCAGACGTTTCTGAGAGTCTCCTCGTCCATGCCGCAGCCGTTGTCGGAGACGGTGAGCGAGAGCAGGCGCTCCTTTGTGTCCTCGCTGACCTCTATTGTTATCAGCGACGCTCCGGCGGAGATGGAGTTCTGGGCTATATCGAGAATGTTGAGTGACAGCTCGCGCATGGCGTTAAGCGTCGAGGTATTTGTCGAGAATACCGTCTATCTGGTCGTGGGTGAGCCTGCCGTAGACATCGTCGTTGACAGTCATGACAGGGGCAAGTCCGCAAGCGCCTATGCAGCGGCAGGCCTCGATAGAGAAGCACGCGTCGTCGCTGCACTCGCCCGGGGCTATGCCGAGCCTCTCGCTTATCTTGTCGAGGATAGCCTGCGAGCCCTTGACATAGCACGCGGTTCCGAGACATACGGAGATGTTGTATCTGCCCTTGGGACTCAGAGCGAACTGAGCATAGAAAGTTGATACACCGTATACCTTTTCAAGCGGAACGTCCATTCCCTCGGCTATTATAGCCTGTACCTCGAACGGAAGATAACCGTAGATGAGCTGCGCCTCCTGCATGACGTGCATCAGCAGGCTTTTGTCGCCGTTGCACTCGGCGATAACGGCTCTGAGCTTCTCCTCCTGCTCCGGGGTGCCGGAAAAAGGTATCTTACTGATTTTTTTGAGCATTTGTAGCCTCTCCCTCCTTAGGTTTGAGAAAAATACAGATAGGCAAAAAGGGGAATCCCTTTCGCATTAGAAGTAATTATAACACGCGAAATGCAAAATTTCTACAGTTTAAGGAAAAAAATATCGATAAGCTGTATACCAATTTACATACCCGGCGGGTAGTAATTACTTTTTAACAGGTCAATGACCGCCTGCGGCGATGCGCAGGGGAGCTCGAGCTCGGTGCTCGCCGAGCCGACATTTTCAAGAAAGTGTGCGTCCGATGCACGCAAAAGCCGCATATTTCCGAGCAGGGGATGCGCTTGAGTCAGCTTGTCCGTTTGAGCAAAAGCGGACAGCTCGGCGTTTATGAAGCCCCAGCTCTCGTCAAACGAACCGAGGTTTGCCGTGACGCTGAACGACGGGCGGTCGATATGCGCGGGGTAGCAGACGCCGCCGAAGTCGGAGACGAGCGAAGAAACCTCGCTTATCGAAATGAAGCTTGCTGTGCTCAGCAGATTTTCCTCGCGGCCGAGAACACCGTCGAGCTCGTCCATTATCAGCTGCTCGCCGAAAATATCGAGCCTGTTTTTTATCTTCGGCAGGCGCTCCGAGACATAGCCCGAAAACCGGAGCGAGGAATCGACATCCGGGAACAGGCACACGACATGAACCTCCTCCGAGGTGGTAAGCTCCATCCCGGGCACGAAGGCTATCCCCGCGTCCCTTGCCGCCCGCGCCGCGGCGGGGCAGTTGAGCGAGGAATTGTGGTCTGTCAGCGCAAGGATATCAAGCCCCATGACCTTTGCCATGTTGACAAGGTTATAGGGGGTCATGTCCCCGTCGCCGCAGGGCGACAGGCACGAATGAATATGCAGATCACATAAAAATCCCGGCATGATTTGACTCCGAATATTTTCGCTTGCGCGTAAAATAATGATTATAGTTGATTTTTATTCAGCGCGGCGATATACGCTGAAAAACTGCTTTACGCCGCGTTTCCGCACAAACCCCCAGAATACATTCCGTCTATACATATTATACATGGTTATATCAATAAATCAACACTTATATATCATTTCGGATATGTCTTTTTCAGCTCCTCCGTCGCTTCGCCGCCGAGCAGGCAGAGCGAGATGAGATTGGGTACGGCCATGAGCGCGTTTGCGAGGTCGGATAGCTCCCATATGAGCCTGAGGTCGGTGACGCAGCCGACGAATACCGCCGCCGAGTAGATGAGATTGTATATTCCCGCGCTTTTTTCGCCGAGCAGATATTCGAGCCCGCGCCGCCCGTAATATGACCAGCCGATGAGCGTGGCAAAGGCGAAAACGCAGACGCTCAGACACACGAAAACGCTGCCCGCCGCTCCGAACACGCTGCCGAATGCCGCGGCGCAGGTGAGAGAGCCGTCGCCGTCTATGGGCACGCCGGACACAAGGAGCGTTATTGCCGTCACGGTGCACATAACCACGGTGTCGAGAAAAACCTCGAGTATTCCCCAGCAGCCCTGCTCGGCGGGGGAGTCCGTCTCGGCCGCCGCATGAATTATGGCGTTGCTGCCGAGCCCCGCTTCGTTTGAAAACACGCCCCGCGCCACCCCGTAGCGCAGAGCCTTTTTTATCCCGCAGCCCGCCGCGCCGCCCGCCGCCGCACGCAGGGAAAAGGCCTCAGATATTATTCTGCAAAACGCCGACGGAACTGCCCGAAAGTTTTTTACTATGACGGCAAAGCTCGCCAAAATAAATATCGCCGTCATGGCGGGGATTATCTTCTCCGCAGCCGAGGCTATCCTCTTGAGTCCGCCGCAGGTGACTGCGAAAACGCCGACCGCGAGCACCGCGCCCGTTATCGCGGGGCTCAGCCCGAACGAGCCGCGAAGCGAGAGCGCGGCGGCGTTCGCCTGCGTCATGTTGCCTATTCCGAGCGAGGCCGCAACGAGCAGAACGCAAAAAATCTTCGCCGTCTTTTTAAAGCCCAGCCCGCGCTCCATATAGAGGAACGCGCCGCCCATCCACTCGCCGTTTTTGTCGCGGCAGCGGTACTTTATGCCGAGGATGTTTTCGCAGCACGCGCTCATCATGCCGATTATCGCGCTTATTACCATCCAAAAGACCGCGCCCGCGCCGCCCGAGGCAACAGCCGCCGCCACGCCGACTATATTTCCCGTGCCCATGCACGCGGCGAGCGCGGCGGAGAGCGCCTGAGTCTGCGATATCGAGCCCTCGCCCGAGCGGCGGCTCTTCTTGCCGAATATGCTGCCGAGCGTCGTCTTCATCCAGGTGCCGATGTGCGTCAGCTGAAAAAATCCCGACCGCACGCTTAAAAGCAGTCCCGTGCCCGTAAAAGCGACGAGCAGAGGGACTCCCCAGAGGGCGGAATTTACAGAGGAAACGAGCGAATAAAACGTGTCCGTGGGATCACCTCCGAAAAATGAAAAGGATTGATTTAGAGCGCGAATTAGTATATACTATATACGTATAATAGGATTTAACAGGATTTGCGGAAGGGAACGTGATAGCTTGAAAGACTTCGGCTTTGTCAAGACCGCGGCCGTCTGCCCGAGAGTGACCGTAGGCGCGCCCGATAAGAATGTTGATAATATGCTGCCCCTGATAAGAGAGGCGGCCTCCTCCGGCGCGCAGATAATCGCCCTGCCGGAGCTTAGCATAACCGGCTACACCTGCTCAGACCTCTTCTCGCAGGACAAGCTTATTGAAAGCGCGGAAGCGGCGCTCGGCAGACTTGTCGCCGAGTGCGCGGATATAGGTGCGCTTGTTATAGTCGGGCTTCCCGTGCGCGTGCGCGGCAGGCTTTTTAACTGCGCCGCCGCGTTCCAAAACGGCAAAATAGCGGGCGTGGTGCCGAAGAGCTATCTGCCCAATTACAATGAATTTTACGAAAAGCGCCATTTTGTCTCGGCTTTTGATGCTCCGTGCGACACGGCCGAAATCTGCGGAGAGGAAGTGCCGTTCGGCACCATGCTCTTCTGCGCGGACAACGGAGCCGCCGTCGGAATAGAGGTGTGCGAGGATATGTGGGTGCCCGTATCGCCCGGCGCGGTTCTGGCGCTCGGCGGCGCGAATATCTTAGTCAATATCTCCGCCTCCGACGAGATGGTTACGAAGAACGAGTTCAGGCGCAGCCTTATCGAGCAGACGAGCGCGCGGTGCTACTGCGGCTATGTCTACTCCTCCGCCGGAGTCGGCGAGAGCACGACGGATCTTGTGTTCTCGGGTGCGTGTACCGTTGCGGAAAACGGCGGCATACTCGCCGAAAACGAACGCTTTGAGCGGGACGGCTCGGCGGCCTGCGCCTGTATCGACATAAAGAAGCTCGAAGCCCTGCGCAGAAACAGCGAATTTTACGACAATGCGGCACGCTATGCCGAGCGGGACATGAGACGCGTTGCGATAACTCTGCCGACGCTCAAAGAGGATGATATGGACAGAGCGTTCGACGCGCACCCGTTCGTGCCGTCCGACGAAAATGTCAGACGTGCGCGCTGCGCCGAGATATTCAATATCCAGGCGGCGGGGCTTGCAAAGAGGATCGAGCACATAGGGCTCAAAAAGGCTGTGATAGGCATTTCGGGCGGGCTCGATTCGGCGCTTGCGCTGCTTGTTGCGGACAGGGCGTTTGACCTGCTTCGCCTGCCGAAGGAAAACATAATCTGCATCACAATGCCCGGCTTCGGTACCACGAAGCGCACGAAGTCGAGCGCCGTTACGCTTACGGAGTGCATCGGGGCCGAGCTCAGGGATATAGACATCGTCCCCGCGTGTACTCAGCATATGCGGGACATAGGGCACGATATGAGCATACTCGACGTGACCTACGAAAATGTTCAGGCGCGCGAGCGCACGCAGATACTTATGGACACCGCCAACAAGGAGGGCGCGCTGCTCGTCGGCACGGGCGACCTCTCCGAGCTTGCGCTCGGCTGGTGCACCTATAACGCCGACCATATGAGTATGTACGGGGTCAACTGCTCCGTGCCCAAGACCCTCGTCAGATATCTCGTTTCATTTGTGGCGGACGAGAGAGGCGGCGAGCTGGGCGAGGTTCTGCGCGAGATACTCGCAACCCCCGTCAGCCCCGAGCTGCTCCCGCCCGACAGCAGCGGCAAGATAGCCCAAAAGACGGAGGATACCCTCGGCCCATACGAGGTTCACGATTTCTTCCTCTATCATTTTCAGCGCTTCGGCGCTTCGCCCGATAAGCTCATGTTCATGGCCTGCCGCGCGTTTGACGGAGTATACAGCCGCGAGCAGCTCGAAAAGTGGCTCAGGCTCTTTTTGAAGAGATTCTTCTCCCAGCAGTTCAAACGCTCCTGCATACCGGACGGTCCGAAGGTCGGCTCGGTCAGCCTCTCGCCGCGAGGCGACTGGCGTATGCCCTCCGACGCTCACGCCGAAGCATGGCTCGATATCTGATGAAAGGATAACCGAAAATGAAGAAATTCAAAGCATTTGTCGCCGTTTTGCTCTGCCTTGCCGCCGTATTCTGCACTGCGGGGTGCGCGGCGAATAAAAAGAGCGCGCTGAATATCTCGGGCGCGCAGATAGACTATGAGACTTTTCTATATTACTACGACCGTGTTCACGCTTTCCCGGAAAAGTACGGACTCGCCTCCGACGCGACCGACGGTCAGATGATAGACGCCGCTATAGAGCAGTGCTGCGAATATGTCGCGGTCAACACGAAAATCGCCGAGCTCGGACTCACGCTCTCTCCCTCGGAGAAGCGCTCCGCGTCGAACAATCTCGAGGATCTGTGGCACGTTTTCTCAGGCTACTATGAAAAGCTCGGCGTGTCGAAGCAGACGCTCATGAAAATACAGACCGCCGACACCTCGCGCAACAGACTTTTCTATTATATCTATGACGAGGGCGGCGAAAAGGCGGTCAACGAGGACGATATAAAGAAGTACTATAACGAGAACTATATCTCCTTCCGCGCGATAACCGGCTACCTCACAACGACCGACGCAAACGGCAACACCGTGGTTATGACTGCCGATCAGAAGGCGGAGATGAACAAGGAGTTCACGGAGCTTTCAACGCGTCTGAGAAACGGTCAGACGATGAACGAGATAGTCGAGCTCTATTCCAAGAAGCACCCCGACTCCACCGTTTCCGATCAGCTCCAGTTCATAAAGAAGGGCACGGACTCATATCCGGACGGCTTCTTCGAAAATGTTCAGAAGCTCTCCGTCGGCTCGAACGCGGTTATTATAACGAACAACTATATTTTCTTAATCGTCAGGGAGAACCCCTCCGAGGACGAGGCGAAGCAATACTACGAACGCTACCGCGACGACTGCCTCAAGAGCCTGCGCGGCGAGGAATTCGATAAGATAGTCGAGGGCTATGCCGCGGAGCTTTCGGTCGAGCGCAACGACAGAGTGATAAACAGAGCTGTCAGGGAGGTCGACAAGAATGGCTGATATCATCAGGAACGAAGTTACAGATGCCGTTTTGACACGTCAGACTGTGCGGGAGTATAAGCCCGTCATGCTCACCGACGCGCAGCTCGATACGCTTACGGCGGCGGCGATGATGTCCCCGAGCGGGCGCAACAGCCAGCCCTGTCACGTCAGATTTATCTGCAACGACGCGATGCTCCGCCAAATGCAGATAGATTTCAAGAATATCGTCGGCTGGGACACACCCGTGCATACGCGCAGCGACAAGAACCCGTTTTATCACAACGCGCCCGTGTTCGCCGCAATATTCGCGCCACCCGGAAGTCAGACGGACGCGGGGATAATGGCAGAAAACATATGTATCGCCGCAAAGGGACTCGGCCTCGGCACCTGCATAGTCGGCAGCGTCGGAGCGCTGTTTGACGACGCGGACAGGGGAGCCTATTGGCGCGGGGAGATAGATATTCCCGTTGATTTTCAGTATATGATAGGCGTTGCGATAGGCGAACCGGACGAGGTGCCGGAGCAGAAGCCGCGCGACCCGAGCCGCTATAAAATAATAAGATAAGCCGACCGCCGCAGAATCATAGCTCTGCGGCGGTTAAATTCTGATAACAAAAAACCGCCCGCACCGATTTCTCGGCACGGGCGATTTGATTTATCTGTTCTTTATGATATGGGGCAGGATGAGAATATATTTGACGAGCATATAGACTATTGCGATCGGGACATTCAGAACATTCTGCTTGAAGTTTGAAAGGAAGTCGGTGGGCAGCTCCTTATGCTCCTTGGCTTCGCCCTTGACGGTCTTTTTTATCGCATATTCGTCAAACTTTTCGTAGCCCGTGGCCTCGAGAGTCTCGTCGTCAACGTCGACGGTGTAGGCGCGGTAGATGAGCCTGTCGCCGTCTATGGTAAAGGTGCTGAACATCGACTTGTAGGGCTGCGCGGCAACGGCGGAATTCTTGAGGATAGGCTCCATGGCGTCCTCGTGAACGCCGTAGCGCTTAGTGCCGGCGGTGTTGGGCAGGATGTGTACCGTGCCCTCGGGGTTGAGCGCGTAGGTTATCTCCTCGCCCTTGTAGTTCTCGGTGATGTACTCGGTGGGCTGAATCTTGTCGTCCTTGACCTGATAGGTACGCAGATACATATGGTCGTGGCCGTTGATGACAACGTCGATATCAAGGCTGTCTATTATGGGCAGCAGACGCTTGCGCATGATGACGGTGTCGGGCTTGTTTATGTTCTTGCCCGCGGAGTAGCAGGCGCGGTGCATGAGGATTATCTTCCACTGCGCGTCGGAGGAGTTCATGTCGTTCTGAAGCCAGTTGAGCTGCTCCTCGCTTATGGGATACATATCGTTGGTGTTGAGCACGGCGATATGCGCGTTCGAATAGTCAAAGGAATAGTATACGCCGGTGATGTGATTCCAGCCCGCGCTCCTGTCGAGGTTGAACATATTGTCGAACCAGCCCCAGCGCAGGTTGCCCTCGTGATTGCCGGCGGTCGGCGCCATGGTTATATTCATGAGCGTGTCGCAGCTCTTCTCATAGAACCAGTCCCACTCCTGGTCGTTGCAGTCGTTGACGAAATCGCCCGCGTTCATGAGGAACTTGGCGTCGGGGCAGACCTGCATGGCGGTGCGCTGAACGGCTCCGCTCTTTGTGAAGTTTGTCTCGTTGCCCGCCTGAACATCGGCGAGAGCTATAAACGAAAACGCCTCTTCGCCGTCGCAGGCTGTCTCAAACGTGCCGTTGTTGCTCCAGACTCCGGTCGAAGCGTCGCCGACTCTGTAAACATATTTGGTTCCGGGCTCAAGTCCCTCGGCGAGCACCTTGTGGCAGTAGTTCTCCTTCCACTTCGTGCAGGTGCCGGAGAATTTGAGCGCGCCGTCGAAGCTGCCGCTGTATTTTGCAAGTGGCATTACTTCAACATCGCTGCCGCATTTCTCCGCCGTGTACCAGCAGATGCCGCGTCTCGTCTTTGCGTCGCCGTTGATGACAACGCTTATGCGCTTTATCGAGCCGTCCGCGCTCTCCTGCGGCATGGCGGAAGCGGCGGGGATTATCATGCAAGCGAGCAGGCACAGAGCAAGCAGCGCACTTATGACTCTCCGTAGCTTTTTATTCATTGTATATCCCTCCATAACTTTTGTGAAATTATTTTACCGCCGATTAGCACAAAAGTCAAGTGGGTTAGCATATGCTATTTGTAGTTTTTACACATTTTACAGGAGCTTTTCCATCCATATGTGCGGGCAGCCCTCGTCGAGGTCGCTTTCTCCCGTGTCTCTGTAGCCGAGCGCCCTGTAAAAGCCGGCGGCCTGCTCCTGCGAATGTATTCGTATTGCACTTATTCCCGTGCCCGCGGCGTATTCCTCGGCGGCCTCGATTATGCGTGTACCGAGCCCTTTGCCGCGGAGCTCCTTTTTGACCGCGACGCGCCCTATTACCGTCTTGCCGCTTCCGCTGTCTTTAAAGACGCGGCACACCCCGACGGGAGTTTTTCCGTCAAAGAGAACTATGTGCGCGGCGGTGTCGTCCACGCTGTCGAATTCCTCTTCAAAGCCCTGCTCTTTTACGAAAACTTCGAGCCGTATTTTTTTCGCTTCCTCCGGCAGTCCGGCGGTATAAATTCTGAATTTCATAATAAACGCCTCCTTTTTGTATTATATCACAAAAAATGCCGTAATTTTTTGTATATACCACACATAGCCGAAATTTACTTAAACTGTTGCAAAAGACGAAAAATAAGAAATAAAGCCAATGAGGATGGTTACAATTATAGCGATGCACACATATACTCTATGGTGGAGGACGAGATTGATGGGTATAGAAAGCGTTTGCCGTTCAAGATAACGATAGAACGCGACCCAAGTGAAATGGAGAGCCTTTCCATCACAGAGATAGTGGACCGCAACGATGTGCAGCTCAGTACCAAAATTCTGGATTTGCACATACAGAGCCTTGGAGCCGATGAAAAATATTGGCTTGACAGTGGTGCTTTTGCATTCTAACAACTTTAATCTCTAAACAAATATGGCACAAGATATTTATACAGCAAGCGATAATAACAAGACAAAGATCTGTAGCGATATTGATTCGCATCTGTCTTTATTGCAGTCATCCATCAAATGGGCGGATGAGTTTCATGTAGGCGACTTTCCCGTAAAGGAGTTTAAAGAGTACCGTCGCATAGCGAAACGCATAAACGAGGCTCTTAAGTACCGCTGCTCGGTAGCGGCTTACGGTGAGAGTCAGGTAGGCAAGTCTTATCTTATGGGTAGTCTCTTGTCTTCCAACGACTGTCCGTTCGTAATAACAAATGGCGGCAAGGAGTACAACTTTGTAAATGATATAAATCCGAGTGGTGGAAGAATATCAAAAATAGAGTCGACGGGTGTAATAACGCGCTTCACAACGCAAGATAAAGGTGAAAGACAGTGTGATGGACGTGTCAAGGTACAGAACCTTTCAGTGGCCGATATTATAATGATGATTCTCGACTCATACTACAGTGATGTTACGATAGACGCTAAGGGCAGCTTGTCTCCTCAGATTATAAACGAGCGTCTTGATGAGATCATGAATTCTTTGCGTAACAGTGCTCCGTCACGACAAACAGTCCTTACTGAAGACGATGTGTTCGACATTTACGATTATACGTTTAATATAATAGGAAACAACGCAAACACTGTAAAACGGTTTCTGAATATATAGAAACCATACCTTATGGCAGTTGGTGCAAAGTGTTTGAACTTACATGGAACTGTAACCCGAACTTCAGCAGGCTCTTTACTACTCTTGTTTCTGAGTATAGTAAAATATCGTTTAAGACTGATGTTTATATTCCGTTCGACGCCTTGCTCAATGATAATGGCACGTTGTTACAGGTACAGTGGCTTGACCTTGTGTGTGGTAACGAGCAGAAAGAGGTAAACTTACCTGTTCTCACAACTGATGTGTATGCCCCTGATGGTAGCTTGCTTGCCAAGGACTTTCAAAAGACTTATCTGTCTACCTTTGCGGCGGAGGTCACTTTTGTGTTGCCAGAGTCTATTGCCACCCAACATCCTTTTCTACAGAAACTGGATTTGCTCGACTTTCCTGGAGCTCGTAATCGTCTGGACCGTATAGAGAACGACCTTGACTATGTAAAGGATATGCCTGAGATACTTAGGCGTGGAAAGGTGGCATATCTTTTCAACAAGTATGTTATAACCAAGCGCATAAGTTCTATTATGTTTTGTCACCACAATGACCAAAAGTCGGCAAATCTTGGCAACACTATAAAGCGGTGGGTAGAAGATGAAATAGGAAAGACGCCTAAAGAAAGAACAGAACACTTGAGGGATACAGATAATGTGTCGCCTTTGCTGATAGTGGCAACGAAGTTTAATCTTGACATGACAAAGTCGGATAAGGATACTGCCGAAAAACTTACAGAGCATTGGGGACGTTTCTCTTTCGTGTTGCCAGAGATTTTCGGGTCTTACAACTGGTTTGGCAAATGGAGCGAGCGTAGTGGTACTACAGTGCCTTTCCAAAGCATATATCCGTTGCGCGATTTCAAATGGTCCAGTTGTGCACCAGGCAAAAGTTGTCTGTTTGAAGGATATGATGAAAAGGCCAAGACACCTGAAACAGCTCAATGTACCCCCAAGGATTGCCCTAATTATTTTGATATGCTCTACCAGTCGTTTGCTGCCAACATAGAGGTTCAGAGACATTTTGGGGACATAAAGAAAACATGGGACAGCGTAGCTACGGTACAGCATGATGGTTCGGAGCCTATCCGTGAGGCTCTTGGACGCTTGGCACCAAAGCTTGATGAAGCACGCACATCTAGGTTCCTTGTGCAGCTTAAAACGCTGAGAGACAATGTGTATAAGGCACTTGATGCCCAATATGTGCCACAGGACGAAGAAAGCAATTCTGTAAAGACAAAGGAAAAGGCTTATAAGATAAGAGTGCGACTCATTATGGCAGTGGGTTCCAATCCGCAGGTGTTCGGGAAAATTATAGACAGCCTGATGATTATGCCAGAAGAGTTCCGTAAGATAGCCAAGGACATAATAATACGCAAGATAGAGATACCTACCGACTTCACCGAGATCGCTTTTATAAGAGCAGAGGCTGGCATTGATCCTAAAGACGGCGAGGAGGTGAATATGAAGAAGCTTCTTCGTTTTCACGGTGTGGACACTCCTGAGGAACTGGCTGCCGACTATGCAGACAAGGAGTATGGTGTGGAGGACATTATAAACGGTACGCATGAGTTTTGCGCAACGGTGTCTGATGTGTTGGCAAAGCACATCATGCAGCGTTGGAAAGAACATCTTAACAAATCGGTATCTATGTTGGCAAAGTATCTGCCATATGCTGATGACATCGTAAAAATGTTCCAGACATTGGCAACAATACTCAAAGTGCGTGAAAAACTCTCAGAGGATATGAGCCGTTATGACAAGATGTTTGAAGATAACGAGCGTCTAAACGCGATAGCCGATTATGCTTCGCTTGAGCTCAACAACTTTGTTACTACCGTAGGGCGTAAGTACATGAGCGAGGAAAACATAAAGAAAATAAACGACAAAGCAGAGAAATATGAAATAGAGGTGGATCTTTCACCCGAAGGCATTGAACCTTCACGTCGACGTCAGCCGTTGGAAGAGGCTTTGGTTGCTTTGGAAGAATCAACAGATATAATGCGGAAGCCAGGCTTCAATTCTGACGACATGGTCACTCTGCGCCGGTTGCCGTTGTGGGACAATTTCCAACGGTGGCAAAACCTGTTGCTTGTCGGACAGATATTGGCAAGTCAGGAGTCTACTGCCGATCCGCGTAAGAATAAGGCTGTAGAGGAACTTATGAATGAGACAAAGAAACTATACGAATAACAAAATTCCACTACTATGATAACAGGTAAAGTAGCTATATGCTATACCGACGAAACGGAGTTTACAGATATTCAAGGCATCGGAAACGACCCGATATACAAGCGGTTTCCAAGTGTCTACGCCATTGTGGAACAGCACATTGACGAACAGTACCGTTCGTTTTTTGCCGAGCCGGAGTATCATTTGAAAGAACGGCTTGTCTATTGGTATACCAAGAAATGGAATGACAGTGTGTGTCCTGTTCCCATGAACAGGCTTTCTGGAGCTGAACGTGCACGTTGTGAGAGCATTCTCAAGAACACCGTTGAGCATTACCGTAGCGTTACTGACAATTTGAGCGGTGAAAACCAAAACATAATGAGAGCAGCTCTTAAGTTCATAAACGAAGATTATGTGTATCTCATAGGCGATTATGTTGTGCTCACAGTGTGGGGAATGACCCCAGACAAATATATACATGAAAGTGCAGGAACTGTTGTACATCAGTTGGATATACCAGTATCGTTCCTCATTACGTTTGACGGTGGTGAACATGGAAAGCTTGAAAACCCTAACGAAAACTGTCTGAGGAGGCAGAACGGGCATGTGATGACCAAGCTCGATTTTCCTAACATCAAGGCTGATGTAGGGTACACTTTTGCAGGATGGAGCCCAAAAGGCAATGGCTATACCGTGCGTGGCAATGTCACTTTTACAGCCCAGTATGAGGTCGAGCCGGTAGTAACCCCCATAGTTGATGAACCTCCTGTAGTTGACGAGCCACCCGTAGTTGACGAGCCTCCTGTTGAAGATCCTTTGACAACCCAGTCGATAAATGATGAGCCGATAGAAAAACAAATGTACCATGTTAGCTTTGTCGGCACAGATGGCTGTTCGCTGTTTGGAGAAACAGAGCTGGATGTAGAGGAAGGTACCGTTCTTGCAGAAGATCAAATACCGCAGGTTATAACGGATGAAAACTATTCGTTTAAAAGATGGACCCCATCTGTAAGCAGTGCCATAGAGCATGATATAACCTTTAATGCAGTATGTGAGAAGAGTGAGAAGTTGGTGAATGTTTGTTTTGATGCAGGAAACCATGGCACCATTGTCGGTGACAGCATGTTCACTGTTCCTGCAGGTACATCGCTTGCTCCCAAGCTTATACCTTCCGTCACTCCCAACAAAGACTATAATTTTGTGGGATGGGACATTGACCCTCTGAATTCTGTATTTAATGATGATATTACAATAACGGCATGCTATGAGAAAAAAGAGTCGTGGTGGAAAAGACTGTGGTTTTGGCTGTTCAGCGGCGGATGCCTTAAACGGTTGCTTTGGTTCCTGCTTCTGCTGCTTGCTTTCCTTTTCCTGATATCCTGTCTGCATCAGTGTCGTGGATGCAGTCAAGCTATTGGTGCCGATGATGAGACCAACGGTCCAGCTGTCATAGATAGTTTGGACAATCGCTTCGACGGCAATCCTGGCAATGCTGACAATGGACGTATAGGTCATGTCCCTTCTACACCTATTGATCAGCCCGACTTGGGAGAAGGTGTTGAGCCAGGTAATGGCGATGCCGACTATCATGCAGGTGTGTTCAGACCAAATCCCGAAGTTCCTCCTGTTGACAATCCTGACGAACCTAATGGTCCACAGATTGTGCCTAACGTCATTAATGTGTTCTTTAAAAACGACAATGCCAACCTGAATGCGTTTGCAAAAGATTTTCGTAGCTTTTATCCAGATACGCAAAAATATCTGCTCGACTACGATGATTATGTAAAGCGTGTGAGCATAATGATGCCTGCAGCCGAGCGTCTTGAGGTTAAACGTAACGTGGAGCAGAACCTCGGTCGCAAATATGCTTTCATTATTGTGGATGAAACTGCTATCGAACAGAGTAACAACATTTCGGCCAACAGTGTAGGCAATGGTGGCAACATGAACAATGCAGGATGGCATCTAAAGGCTGTGCATGCTCCACAGGCATGGAAGATAACGCCTGGCAACCCTAATGTGGTAGTTGCAGTTGTGGACGACGGCTGCGATGTGAACCACTGTATGTTTAAGGACAAGGTGGTGGCACCGTATAATGTCTTTAGTAAAACGTCCACTCTTACCTATGGTTCAGGACATGGCACCCATACAGCAGGACTTGCAGCAGGGTTAATCCTGGACAATGGCAAGGCTGCTGGCATTGCTCCTGGCTGTAAACTTATGCCTGTAGAGGTGTTCATAGGTGGTAAGAGCACACTATCTGCCGAAGTGAGCGGCATCGCTTATGCCATACACAAGGGGGCAGATGTGGTGAACATATCGATGGGAGGCAACTATTCAAGATACAAAAGTTTGCCGGAGCATGAACAGGAAAACATTGCAAGGCAAAAAAACAAGATAGAGGAGGTCCTATGGCAACGTGTTTTTGATATGGCTAAAGCCAAGAACGTTATACTAGTGTTTTCTGCTGGCAACGACGATGTGGTGTCTTTTGTAAATCCTCAGAACAGACCTGACAGTATAATATCGGTAACAGCTGTTACCCCTCAGTTGGAGAAGGCTTCTTTTACCGATTATGGCGTTGGATCAACAATAGCCTCGCCTGGAGTGGAGATATTCAGTACCATGCCTCCCAATACGTTTGGTATGATGCAGGGCACATCGCAGGCCGCTCCTATCGTGGCAGGAACAGTAGCTCTTCTTAAGAGTGTAAAGAAGAATCTTACGGCAATAGAGGCAATAAACATTCTTAAGAAGTCAGGCAAAACATTGAGCAATACTAAGCTCGGTCCGTTTGTGCAAGCTGACCGTGCACTTGTATTGCTTAAGACAGGCCGCCTTCCTGCCGCAGAACAAGACAATAGCGGCAATGAAGGAAATGCCGACTACAGTGATATTCTGAGGCAGATTCGTGAACATAGACAGGCCATAGGTTCGCTTATACGCCAATTGCCCCCAGAAGAGAGGTCTAAAATAGAAAATAACAAAAAGAAAAATATATGATATGAATACAAAACTTAAATTTTCATGGGCACATATAATTGCCTTTCTTGCTATTATTTTTATTAGCTATATAACGTTTGTAGGCATAACATATCTTACGGACGGCAGTTTTTGTGTTGCCACACTGGGTATGCTTGTCATTGATGCCCTGCTTCTGCTGTTCTTTATAGGCGCACAGGCCATGAAGGGTACCGACAGTAAGTTCGCAACCTGTATAAAGAAGGAGCGGTTCTTTGTCTTCGGCTCACCATTTGTTTTTGCCATACTTATGGCTCCTTATACACATTTTTGGACTGTGCACAGCCATAATGACGAGATTGTGGAAAAGTTCCGTAATGCTATAGAGTCGTCAAAACAGCTTTTTGATGATTATGAGAATTATTCGAATGAGCGCATTGCCAACTATACCAATATGCTTGAGCGAGGCATAAGTTTGCGAGACATCCGTCACAATGATTTCTTGAGTTGTGGCTTTGAAACGGGAAAGGAGAATGTGCAAAAAGACAATATGGTCAAGACATTACGCTTACAGCTTCTTTCCGACAATTACAATCTGCTTAAAAATGAGGCTGAGGAATGGATAAATTCTTCAAGTATGGGTGCCAGCACATGGAATGTCTTTCTGTTGGGTAACACGAAGCAGATAAGTGATGCTATAGGCAACTGGCAAAATCAGCTTACAGAATTTACAAAGAAGAAGGTGGCTAATGAGGAGCAACTTGGAAATGTGGTTAAGGTCTTTACTGAGGAAAGTCAGAGCGTGGAGCAGGCTAAGAATGGCTTACATGAGCTTACCGAACAGTACACTTCTTGGACAGCTCCTAACATGATGTCTGTCATATCTGCCATCCTTCTTTATTTCTGCCTTATCTTGCCTTATATAATGCAAGATCGCCACACCAAAAGCATGCAGCGCCTTTGGGGTATGGAAGGTGATAGGAAACCGTCGATCATGGCTGAGCCTAAATCCAAGCAAAAACATAGAGCAAACGTCAACAACGATGACATTATTATAGATGTTAAGCCAACAAGAAATTGTGGAAATGACGAAGACAATGGTTATGAGTCGTTCACTTTATAGTTGGCGTTTCGTTCTGGTAGTAAATAGTGTAATAAAGGTGAAAATTAAAACATGCTTACAAGAAAAAAAATACTTGCCAATGTTCAGGATTGCTCTGTAGAAGATCTTGTGGAAGCCGTTCTCAATAAAACGGTGACCATGTATGAACTTAAGAGTTGCGGATTGCTGCCAAAGCAGCAAAAACTTGTACAAAATGCACTGAAGGACATTAGGGAAGGGCATATATCTTCAAATAACGTCAATGACGTCAATGACGATTTTCCTTCGGAAATTACTGTGGATAATGGCCCTTACAACCCTGAAGAGTATGCAACTGTTGTCAAAGAGTATAACCAGTCGTCTAACGTATTTGTCAAGCCTTTTTCCTTTAAAGGTAGGGTAAAGAGACGTTGCTACTGGATGTCATCTGTTGTCACGTTAGTGTGGTTTTTGGCGTTATTGGTTTCGGCTGTCAATTCTTACGAAGAAATATACAGCCGTATTCTTCTTTTGACACTTGTTTTGGGCATTCCTGTCTTGTGGTCATATCTGGCTCAAGCGGTGAAACGTTGTCACGACAGGAGAGCCTCAGGATGGTGGTTGCTTGTTCCTTTTTATTGTACGGTCTGTTGTTGTGGCCTCTGAA
>ENA-UERK01000317-UERK01000317.1-human-gut-metagenome-genome-assembly--contig:-NODE-317-length-44360-cov-22.452973_pt1 | contig 44360 bp, 35 predicted proteins | sample MGYA00242957_ERZ507957 | MGnify/ENA primary metagenome ERZ507957 (study PRJEB26167, sample SAMN06115538) | human gut metagenome | host: Homo sapiens | place: China:Heilongjiang | collected 2015-11-06...
TTTTTCGCCCCTTGTCAAGGACTTTTTCCGTTTAATCGATTTTTTGTTAACTTAATGGCATTACTCACCGTGAGACGTATTTCGTAGTCTGCACCGCATGAAAAATGCGTCTCACCGTGAGACGCAAAACGCGGGGGTCTTAGGGGTTCACCCCTAACAAGGGTCGTTTAACAAACGACATACTTGCTAAATCAGCACCGCAAGCGGTGCTGATTCCGTTACCGCTGCATGGTAACAGATTTTGTCCGTCGAGGGCGCTTATCCTGCTTTTCCATCTGGTGCTCCAGCGATAAAAGGCGCTGCAATTCCGCTTCACATTCCGGTACATATCGAATGTCGTGTGTGTTTTCCTCCAGCCGCAATACGCGGTGAATGAATGTTTCATGGCTGCTTTCGCAAAAATACTCGTCCTTATCGCGGTATTGCACCTTTGCAATGGGCAGCGCAGATTTGACCACACGCTGTACCTGTTTGGCATAGTCCAGATGAATGACCTTCCCCGCCAGCTTGCCGTCTCGAACGCCATCCACCACAACGCGATATGCTTTGATGCCGTTCGGCTGGTCTGCGTAAAACGTCCACGTTTTGTATGCGCGGCTGTCCTGCAAATACGTCTCGCGCTCCGGCACACACCATGTTCCACACGGACGGCTCATCCAGAGAAAAGAACGATGCTCCAAATTAGATTCCTGCGCACTGTTCCAGAGAATTTCTTTGTCAACGTCAAAATCTTCTTTGTAGGCAATGGTGTTCCGCTGGACAATCTTTTCTAAAAAATTGAGGATGTCCGGTTGATAATCTGTCATGCTCTTGCTTCACCTCCGTGCGATTTTTCCTGTGACTGATTTTTCTGCGGGCATAAGGTTGGACACTTTTCTTCAATCGCGTCGATCAGCCCGGCGGCGCAAGTGCGGATAGTATCCAGCGATGCTTTCAGCTCGTCCAGCCCTTTTCCCTTGCTCCAGCCGGCGACGTAGCCAAAAGAATAATCCGATGTGTCGATGCCGAAATGTTGACAGACCACATACGCCACACTTTCGGCTTCGACCTCGCGCGTGTGCTGGTCTTTGGACGGCGGCTCGTTTTTCTTGCGCCGGTGGAGCGTGGCGTGGCTGATCTCATGCAGCATGGTTTTGACCGTCTGCTTCTGGCTCATGCCGGGGCGTACCAAAATTTCTTCCGTAACGTGATTGAAGCAGCCTTTCGCCGCGCCATGCGGAGGTTTATACAAAATGGGAACCGGCGAAACACTTGTGATCGCGTTCGCCAGTTCCTCAAAATGTGCAATATCGCCATTCAATTCGGATACGCCGATGCTGGGAAGTTCTTTGCCCTCGGTCTGTGAAATGTCAAAGACGGTGACAATACGGAATCGCATGAGCTGTACCAGTGTCCGCTCCCGGAGCGGTTTGCCTGCTGCATCAAGCACAGGCGTACCGTCTTTGTCCAACTTATCCTGCTCAATGAACCGCCGATACGGGCACGGAGCGAGAATTTTCAGGCCGCTTTCATGTGCCTTTACATTGCGCCCAAACTCTTTCTTCCATGTGTGAAACCCGGCCACACAGGATGCAGCCGGGTTTTGCATGAGAATGAGCATGACGTTGCCGAAACTGTATGTGTGAAATTTGGACATGGCAGACAGATATTCCGCGTAGCGCCCACTGGTAAAAATCTCGCTGACACCCTGTTCCAGTTTTTCGGTCAGTTCTTTGAGACGTTCGTCCGGTGTTGCACCGGTCAGTTCAAACCCCATTTCAACGCTCCTGCGACGGTGGTTTGCGCTGCTTTTCGGGCGTCGCGTTTTTCTGCTTTGGCTCGACCTTCAATGTGACTGGTTCATTTCCGCAAAAGCCTACCAGAATCTCAGCCTTATGGAATTTCTTCTTGAAGCGTTCCATCTGGTCGGGAGGGAGCGAACAGAAGCTGTCCTCCGTCAAACCGCACACGAAAAAAGGACCCACCAGACCACCATAGCCGCCCTCGACGCTACGGTTGAAATCCATACCCAAAAGAAGTCCTTCATCGTTTGCAACAATGCCGACCGGTTCCTCATACGGATAAATAGCAGTAATCAGGCCGCCGACAATCTCCTGCATGGCATGAAGCTCATGCGGAATTGTCTTTTCATAGGGCGCGTACCCCGGCTCCACGACAAGCACGGTCATTTGCTCTATGGCTTTTTCTTCATCCATACGCTTATTCACCGCCCCATTCCAGCACGAATACGACGGACAGGACCTCCTGCTCGGTGATTGCTTTGGAAACGGCGCTGACAACAGCATCATAGCTGATAGGCAGCCTGCCGTTCTCTGTGATTTCCCACGGAGCGGACATTGCAAACGTTTCCGCGTTGCCGTTTTTTGTAGTCTGTGCGCCGTTAATCTTAAAGCCGAGAAGCTGGGCATCAACCTTTTCGTGTGCCATATCGGTCGTGTAGGGCACGAGCTGCCAACCGTTTTTGGTGGAAATCGAAACGCTGGATACAACGACCTCGCCAGTGGAACCGTTGATGATCTCTGCACTGCCCGTGTGTACCTCGCCGTTTTCATCAACCGTCAACGGAAGAACAACCGGAACTGTAACCGAGAAGATCTCCGTGATTTCCCAATGCGCATAATAAGTCGTTTCACCATCCGTTGTGTAGGTGGTATTGGAATCGATCTCCGTGCCGCCGTCTTTCTCCGTAAACCAGCCTAAAAATTCTGCATTTTTGCGTTCCGGGTCCTTGGGCAGCAGCAGCTTTTCCCCGTAAGTCTGCTCGGTCGTTTCGCTCTGACCGATGCCCAAATCCCATGTTACGGTGTACTTGTTGGCCGCGAACTGCGCGTAAAATGTCGTGCTGCTGGTGATCGTGACCGTACTGTAAAGGCTGCCGCCCGTCTTGGCCGTAAACCAACCCTTGAAAGTGTAGCCGGTCTTGACAGGAACACTGCCCGGCGCGGTCGGCTTGCTGTTCGGCTTCACGGTTTCGGAAAAGCTGGCCTTGCCGTCGATGGTGCCGCCGTTTGTGCCTGCATCCCACTTGACGGTCAAAGAAACGGTTGCGCCGCAGTCGTCACATTTGCCGTCACCGTTCGCGTCGGTGTGGTCAGCGTATTCATAGCCAGAATCGCCGCAGGTCGAGCACGTCTTGGTGCGCTTATGCTGCGTTTCGCTGTCCGACACCCACGAACCATAGGAATAGCTGTGGTCGGCATAGTCATAGGTCGACGCGCCGCAGCCGGAGCAGGTTTTCGAGCGACGATGCTGCGTATCGGAATATTTACTCCACGCACCGGTAGAATAGCTATGATTACCGTAATCCGTAGTGCTATATCCGCAGGTACGGCAGGATGCCGTTCGGCTATGTTGACTGGAAGAAGAATTGCTCCACGAGCCGTAGTTCATGCTATGACTGGCGTATTCGTAATCTGAGTCGCCGCAGTTCCGGCAATAGGCTTCGCGCCGGTGCTGACTGCTGGAATATTCCTCCCAGCTTCCATAAGAATAGCTGTGGCCGGTTGCATAGATGGTTTCGCGCTTGCTCTGGCCGCAATCGCAGCTATATTCCCGGTAGCCGTTTCGCGTGCAAGTGGCATCATTTTCATAGTCCAAAACCCATGTATGGCTTCCGCAATCCGGGCAAGTCCAAGAACCATACGAGCCGGAACCGTGGTCTTTATACACATAAGTCCCCAAATTCTGAACATAATGGCACTTGTAGCACTCATAATACTCCTGATGCCCTCTGGATGTATGCGTCGTGGAAACGTAGGTCCCCTGCAAAGAATACTGCTTGCAGCTTGGGCAGGTGCCGACAATACCAGTGGATGCACGGGATGCCACCTTCGCGGGCGCTTTCTTAGCTCCGGATTCTGTTTCCGTTGGCGCTGCACCATCTGCGTTGGAGTACACGCCGTACAGATCGTAGAAATATCGGTTGCTGCGGTTGGAAGCCGCCCAATCATAGGTATAGAACGGCACCGTCGCTTCCGGATAGCCAATGATATACGCAATATAAAGTGTGTCGCCGGAATCGGCTTCGCGCCAGAAAGCGTCCTCACCAATGCTTTTCAGAACGGTCTCGCCGTAATACATTGTGATTGTACTCAGCTTGGAACAGCCATAAAATGCGTGCTTGCCAATGACCGGGGCGAGCGGCAGCTCGGCGGTGGTCAGGTTGACGCAGCCCTCGAACCAGTATGCCAGATCTGGGATGGTCAGCGTTTCCACGTCCTCAAACCAGACCTCGGTGATCTGGTCGCGGACAGCCGCCCACGGCTGATCGTCCACACTGGTAAAGACCGGCGCTTCGCCGCTGCCGGAGATGGTCAGCCAGCCCTTTTCATCCAGCGACCAGCGAATGCCGCTGTTCTGGATCGTGCCGGAGGTGGCGGCTTCGCTGGAAACCACGGGTTCTTCGTCAGGCGCGCTGTCATAGATCGTGTGTTCGTCCGCTTCGGCGGCAAACACTGAAATGCTCAAAGACAGCAGCATACAGAGGACAAGCAGAAGTGCTGTGATTTTTCTGAATTTCATAGCTTAACCCTCCATGACGGCGGCAATCGTGAAAATCACAGTTGCCGCATTGACGTTGGTCACGGCTTCACTCGCAGAAACCTTTGCTTTGTAGCGAATTGCCAGAGACTTCTCAGCGTTGATAGACGGAAACGCACCGTCCACAAGCGTCAGGCTGCCCGCGCCCTTGGTCGAGCAGCCGTTGATGGACAGTGCGATGCTGTTCTTGCTTGCCGTAAAATCGTCAAAATTGCCGATTTCAAACGTGCCCGCCTGAACATCTACCTTGGTCACACGAATTGCGCCGGTTTTGCCGGTGTTGGAGATTGCGGCATTGTTGGCGCAGACCACATAGCCGTCAACGAGAGAAACCGGCAGCGCAGCGGGAACTGTACACGAAATTGGCGCGACGGTGTTGACCACGGTGAGCGTCACCGGCACACGGGCCTCGGTTGTTTCCGCTGCCGACGCACCCGTAGCCAGTGATAGGATCATTGTCAGTGCCAACAGTAAAGTGATAAGTTTCTTTTTGCTCATCACTGCACCTCCTTGGGCCACAAATACGCTGTGTGCAAAACGAGTTCGGTTCGCATGGAGCCGATCTGCTTGCCGTCGCGGAATGCTGTGATCGTGACCGTGCAATCTACGTTGCCGAACTCCGGAATTTCGAGAAGCGTAAGCGTCGAGATAGATTTTCTGGCGGCAAGCTCAAAAGCGTCGGCAATCAGTGTATTGTCCTTGTTGCGGCGAATTTCTACCTTATAGGTATCGTTCTTGCTGTTGTTCACGAACTCCGCTTTTACGCCGGTTTCTCCGACAATCGCGTAAAGATGAGCAGGAGCAGTAATATCAATCTGATTGTCCGCGACGATGGCATTGAGCTGCTTCTGTGCTTCGCGCAGTCCGGAAACGTCGTAAAAAATGACTTCCGTTTCCTTGTGCTGCTTCGCACGTTCGGTGATACGAACCTTGATCGTGTCAATGACCGCAAGGGTGGAATCTCTGTCATAAATGACTTTCACGGCATCGTCTACGCGGGCTACGACAACAGCGGGCATATTCGTGCCGTTATTGCAGCACACGGCTTTCGTGCCGCCGCCCCAGACGAGCAGACGACCCTTGACGGTCACGTTGTCGAGCGTGATTTTACCGTCTGCCGCGCCGCAGCCGATAATGAGATCGCCGTCCACGGTCAGGTTTTTCAATTCTACATCGTCGGTGCGGATCAGGACACTGCCTTTAATGTCCTTGTCATAAGTACCCTTGGACACAATGTAAGTGCCAATGATATTTGCAAAAATCTGTGCAAATTCTGCGCGGGTGATGTTGTCCAACGGGGCAAGGACTTTGCCGCGGCCGTGAATGTAGTCTGTACCGACCATCGCGCGCACATAGGGCAGCGCCCAGTTGGAAATCTCGCTTCGGTCGGAGAACGCGGACAAATCCGTTTTGGAATACGAATCGTAGTCCAGTTCCAGCGCACGGGCAACAACCGTCATGGCTTCCTGCCGCGAGATCGGCGCATCTGGGGCCATTGTTGAGCTGCTGCGCCCGTTATAAGTACCCATCTGGACGGCAAGCGCCACGTCCTTGTAATACCACTTGCTCTTGGATACGTCCTTATACTGCGAAATATCTGCCGCCTTATAGCACCCGAACGAGCGATTGATGATTGCTGCCATCTCTGCGCGGGTCATATCTCCATTCGGGTCAATGACGGTTGCGCTCTTGCCATAAAGCAGACCGTTATCCACGGCCGCGGACACGGCTTCTGCATACCAAGCTGATTTATCGAAATCGCGGAAATCCGTGGCTTTGCGGTTGACCGTGTTTGCCGCCGACGCGCTGACGGCCAGCGACAGGCACGACGCGACGGCGAGAATCATTGCGAGGATTCTTTTTCGTTTCATTATGAAGTCCTCCTTGTAGAATCAGGTAAGGGGAACGCTTTGGGCGTTCCCCTTGAATGAATTGCGATCAGACCGCATCCCAAGCGATGATGAACAGGACGCTTGCAATGGCGGTGTTGGTCACGGCTTCGGAAACCGGAGTCACAATGGCGTCATAGGCAATGCCAATGGAGTTTGCGGAGGTGTCGCCCACGCCGGACATGAAGCAACCTTCAACAGCAGCGTCCAGAAGCGTCTGCTTGGAAGCGTTCTTGTCGTCGGTCATCTTCTTTTCGCCGTCGCCGAGGCAGAGGGAGAAGCCAAACTTGTTGGAGTTGACCTTTTCATGGGCGAGCGTGGCCTTGTCGCCGAACGCAGCCAGCGACCAGCCCTGCGCGGCTTCGATGCTCACGGAATTGACCTTGACAGCGCCGAACGAGTTGTTGACGATCTTCGCGTCGGTCGCAGTAGAAACTGTTCCATCCGTGCCAACAGCGATGGGCAGAACGGTCGGAACAGTGACGCTCATTTTGGTGGCTGCGGGGTCGCCGCCGATGCTGCCGTCAGCAGTGCTGGACAGAGTAACGGAAGAAGTGCCGGTGCCGCCGGAGGCGTCAACGGTGTTTGCAGCAGAAGCAGAAATGGCGAGGGACGCGATCATGCAGATAGCGAGGATGAGAGAGATAGTCTTCTTAAAGTTTTTCATTGTAAATTACTCCTTTTGTTTTGAAAATTAGTTTTTGATGGTGATTGTGATAATAGCCCCGGCTGTGCCGATAATATCGCCGGTTTCGGGGTCCAAGTTGTGAAAATACGCGGTACATTCGTATGTACCAGCGGGGAGAACAACATCCAGCTTCGCGCGTTCGATTTTGCTGCCGACGGCGATAGCGCCGGATTCGTAAATCTGTTCGCCCGTGTCATTGCGGACAATCTGGACCTTTTGTGGATAATTATTGATGCTCTCGTTTACGAGCATCAAGTTTCCCTCCGAAGAACCGTCCTCAAAGATTGGGGCAGTGTTGGCCGAAATGTTTATCATACCCTCCGCAACCTTGTTGTTCAACGCCGCTTCGATCTCCTCCGGCGTCATCTGATCCCAGCCGCCCTCAATAGCAGACGAATCATAAACGATTCCGGCTTTGGCGCGGGCTTCTTCCTTTGTCATGGGAGAGTGGAGCGTAACGATGATGAAAATGATCGCGCCGATGGCAACGGCGGCGAGAACGCCAGCGCCGATCCAGACGGCGGCGCGCGAATTGGATTTGTGTTTGGGGTGATAGTTCATGTGAACCTCCATAAATTTAGATTGTCAGGGCGGCACCACCAGACGGTGCAGTAATGCTCTGTGGTGCATATCAGCGTGTTGGGGCAGGTTTGCTCGGATGCAAAATTTCCGTTTTTTGCTTCATCCGTGCTTCGCGCTGTCGGCGTTCCTCCAACGCAGAATAGATACTCTCAGTAATTGCCAAGGCTGGCATTGTAACGTCCGGGAAGTATCTGCGCAGTCGATCTCCACCTAACGTGATTTTCAGCGAATACAAATTTTCACGCGGCGAATTAAACTCAATCGGTTCATCGTCCGCTGCTTTGGAGTCGCCCGGCTGCTTGCTCTCTGCGGAGATCGGAATGACGTTGCTGGCTGACGTTGGTGCAGTCTTCGGCTTTTCCACCGTCTGCGTTGCGGGTGGCCGCGCGGTGTTTTCCTGTTTCGGCGGTTCCGGCATGACCGGCTTCATATTCGGCGGTGCCAGCGTGACAGGTGATGTGCCCGTGGCCGGTGCCGGTGCTGGCGACACGTTGGGTGTCACCATTGACGCAACCGGAAACGGTGGGTCTGGCTGCGTCGGCGCTGGCTTCGGCAGCTCAGGTGGCTTGATCGGCTGAATATCCTTGTCCTCCAGAATCGCCCGCATCGTCTTATCGTCCAGATTTCCGCGTTTCTCTGCGTCTCTTAAACGCTGCACACGTTTGACCGTTGGTTTCAGGTTCAGACCCACCAGATCAATGACTGCATTTTGATGTTTTGGAGACAGGAATGACAAATCTGATGCAATCGACAATTCCAGCGAGTTATAATCCACTGCATCACAGACAGCTTTGGTTGCTTCAGAAAGGCGGATAATTCGGTTCAGTTTGCTGGTGCTGATACCCATTTCTTTTGCCAGCATCGCGTCGCTTTGCAGCTCGTCCGCACCCGGTACGCCGCGTTTCTTCCGTCCTGCCTTGCGTTTCATCGCGGTCATTTTATTGCGCAGCGTCCGCGAAAGATCGTATGTGGAAATATGCGGTCGATGCAGATTGCTGTCCGCGACAAGGATCATCGCGTCATTGTCGTCAATTTTCTGAATGATGGCCGGAACAGGATAGTTGAACTCACGCGCGATCATGTGCCGTCGCTGGCCTGAAAGGATTTCCAAGCCGCCCTTGGGATTGATTCTGGTCAGAACCGGTTCTTTCACGCCGTTCAGCTCGATAGATTTTCTCAGCTCCTTGTAATCGTCGCTGTTTGTGTCTACGGAAACGGTGTTGAACTCAGATTTTTCCAGATATGCAGGGTGGAGCGTGATGAAATAGGATTCTCCATCTTTCGGAACCGGAAGATCTTTCATGGCGTGTTCGTCCGGGGGCATCAGCCGCTCGTCAAAAATCTTTGTGATTTTTGTTCCGGTCGGACCGAGAGCGGCGGGACCGGGCATAACTGCCGGGGCCGGTTTGACCTCTACGGCCTTTTCCTGCGGCTTCGACTGTGTGGTCGAACCCTTGCTGTCTGTACTGGCCTTTTCCGTGGGCGCGTCCGTTTTCGGTTTTTCTTCCGGGTTTTTCGGCTCGGACACCGGTGCGGACTTGACCTCAGTAGGCTTCTCAGATGGCTTCTGCGGTACGCCCGGTTTCTTTCCGTCTGCATCAATCTTTTCCGTAGGTGCAGCCGCTTTCGGCGTGTCCTCCGGCTTTTTCTGCTCCGGCGTGGGCGTTGGTTTTATCTCGGCGGGCTTTTCAGGCGGCTTTGGCGGCACGTCCTGTTTCTTTCCGCCTGCATCTGCCTTTTCCACAGATGGGGCCGCTTCTTTCAGCTTTTCCTCTGACTTTTTCGGTTCTGGCGCTGGTGCTGGCTTTACCGCAGCGGCCTTTTCAGACGGCTTTGGCTGCGTAACCGGTGTCTTATTTTCCGCAGCCTTGTCCGGCGTTTTTGCGGGTGCTTCACGTTTCTTGCCGATCTCACTTTCGGGCAGCAGCTTTCCGGGCGGTGTGCCTTTCGCATTGCCGCGCAAACGGAAATCCCGCGCCTCTTTTTCCGTCATATCATAGATGAACGCGGGAATCTCTGTTTTCTTCGCAAGCTCACTGGCTTTGCGGCGGCGGTTGCCGGAAACGATCTGAAACTCGCCATCCTCGCGCTGCCGCAGGATAACCGGCTCCTGTACGCCTTTTAGGACGATGCTGCTCGTCAACGCTTCCAGACTTTTCGGACTCGGCGGCGCGAATACGCTGCCGGGCAGGTCGTGGATTTTGGAAAGTGGGATGCTAACCGGCTTGATTTCCGGCTTCGTCGGGTCGCGGGCTTTTTCTTCTGCCATGTGGTACCTCCAAAATTGAATTTTTATATCAAAAAATACGTCTCACCATGAGACCTATTTTCTGCCGAAATCATGCTGCACCTGAGCGGAATAGAAAAAGCCCATCGTCGTCGGCGCATTGTAGAGCGCGGTCAGAAGATAGGCTTTGATGTTATTGATTTGTGTCGTGGTTGTCCGCAGGCTGTCCAGAATGTAGGCAACGTGCATCTGTGTGAGCTGCCGGAACCGTTCCTTGATGATCTCGATGGGGACTTGCTCTTTTCCCAGCCGGACGGCATCAGCGGTGCTGCTCTGGACTTCCGAGATCAGCTCCACCAGCGCGTCCACGTCCTTGGCGGCATACTGCGTGCAGAGCGCGTCATATTCGATTTGATTTTTGACGCGCTCTTTCAAACTCCATCGCTCAATCAATCGATCTCCATTTCCCGGCGGCGCTTGCGCCGGATAGATAGATGGATCAGGATAGCTAAACTCAGGATAGATATTATCTAAATAACTTGCTTCCCGTTTTGGGAAGTCTTGACTTCCCAAAAGCGGAAGTCTGGAAGTTTGTTTTTGGGAAGTCTGGATTTCCGAATCCGGGAAGTCTGAAATAGGCGCAGAAAGGGGAGCTTCTGGCACATCGGTCGTGGTGAATTTTTTGACGTAAATCTTTGCCGGACGGCCTTGCCCCTGCTTCACGCGCTCGATCAGGCCAAAACCATCTTTTCCGGTATCCAGCTCGGCCAACAGTCGGACCGCTTTGTTGTGTCCGCACATGAGGTCGGTTTGAATTTCTTCGAGCGTGTAATAGATGTAGACGCGCCCCAAATCGTCATACCAGCCGTGTTTGGCGGATAGCCCCATGCGGTCGAGCATCAGGCCGTAAAGCAGCTTCGCGTCGGTGGAGAGCGTTTTGAACCTTTTGCTGCGCACCAACAATCTGGGAATCCGGAAGTAGCTGAACTGTTCGGATTCTTCACCATAAAAGTAGGAGAAATTGACTTTCTTTTGCATGAAAATCACCTCGATATGCGGAATTTTGGCAATAAAAAATGGACATTCATGTTTTCGCATAAATGCCAATTTTAATAACAAAGACAGTTGAATGGGAAATCTAATATATAAGTTTTAACTTGCTTTAATCAAAATATAGGTATATAGTCAATATATAAGAATTTTGGCAGTATTATGATGAAATGGGGGTGTCTATTGCTGTATGAATGAGATTTTGGAACGTCCACGGTGGAAAAGAGTTGAATATAGTAAAACGCAAATTATTACTGCCGGAAAAGTAATTAAGAATACCGCTGCCACGGAAGAAGAAGTAAAACGAGCAATGGTCGTCATTGATAACTGGCGTGCTGCACATGCTTATCCATTGCATGTGATTTATACGCATTTGCGCAGAATGGCAAAAGAAAATGATGAGAAAATTATCGTGGCTGAACGACTCAAGCGTTTGGATTCAATCATCAACAAGCTAAAACGTGAGAAAACGATGAGCCTTTGGACGATGCAAGACCTTGGGGGTTGCCGCTTTATTGTTCCAGAGTTATATGATGTATTTGCATACGCGAAAAAGTACAAAAAGTCTCGTATCCGTCATAAATTTATTAAAGAGTACAATTACATTACACAACCCAAACAATCCGGTTATAGAAGTTTACATTATGTATATAAATATTACAGTGATTCGCTAAACTCTCCATATAATAACAACATGCTTATTGAATTACAGTTCAGAACACATTTGCAACATTTGTGGGCAACTGCTGTAGAAACAATGGGAGTATATACAAAACAGGCATTAAAAGCAGGACAGGGTGATGACGATATCAAGCGTTTCTTTGCATTGACATCATCTCTTCTGGCTATGAAAGAAAGCACGGCGCTTGTTCCTAACACTCCGACATCTTGGTCAGAGCTAATGGATGAGATAATCGCAGTAAATAAAAGAAAACTCATTTTGGATGTATTATCCGCCATTCGTATTGCTATTGAAGCCAGAAAAGAAGCAATGAGCGGCAAACAGGGGTATTACCTACTGATTTTGAACTTTGACACGCATCGTTTGAGAATTGTGTATTATAAGACAAGCCAAGCCGAAAACGCGAATGCCGCATATACACAAATTGAAAAAAATCGAGTTGAAGCAAAAATTGATGCTGTACTTGTAAGCGTATCATCTTTCCAAACGCTAAAAAAGGCATATCCAAACTATTTTTCGGATATAGGTGAGTTTGTAACTATTATCAAGAATGAAATTGCAAAATATAAGAAATACAGCAAAAAAGGACTGGAAGAAAATTGATGGTGCTGTATGAATGATGTTGCTAGAAGTGGTTTTCTGGCAATGAATAAAAAATAGTGTCTACCATTGGTAGCTCATTCGCCAGCCGTTTGCGTTGCATCCTCAAAATTATGACCGTAATACAAAAGACACTTTTCCTTGCTGCGGGGCAGCCGAAAAAGTGCCTTTGTATAAAAAGGACATATCACTTGGTTTTCTCAATATTCCTATATTTTTGCTATTTTCTAAGAATTTTGGGTGCATATATCTGAACCATTCGGGAGAGCGTTCGGTTCGCATCCGAGAGGTCGAGAGTTCGAGTCTCTTCAGGTCCACCATCAAGCTGCACCAAAAAAGATGCCGCTGCGAAAAGCCTGGAAGTTTCAACGACTTCCGGGCTTTTTTGCGCCCATTTTTAGAGGCGTGACAAAATGTATGCTATTTTCTGACCGATATACAGTTGAGACAACGGAGCATTTTGAAAAAGAATTTAAGCGAATGGACCGTTATACGCAGCGGACAATGGCGCTATCGGATGGAGGATTGTCGTTTGATCTGCCTGATCCAAGACAATGAGCTGGTGATCCTAGCCCTGACGGCCGGATACCGGAGCGGCGCAAATTGTGAAAGCCGAAAGACAAAACGTTTCGCGATAGAACGGGGGAAATGTGGCAGGGGAGAAGCGGACTATCTTGCGGCGGCTTGCGCGTTTTCCACAAAAACAGCGGGAAAATTTGAGCGAACTGCTTCTTGACGCGGAAAGCATGGATAGAGTACAATGAAGAAAAAGCGAAACGTTATGTGCAAACAGGAGCAGCCAATGTCAACGATCAAGGACGTCGCCCGCCGGACCGGGCTTTCGCTGTCCACCATTTCCAAATATCTCAACGGCGGCAACGTCCGCGAGGAGAACCGCCTTGCGATCGACGCGGCGGTCGCGGAGCTGGGCTTTTCCGTCAACGTGTTTGCCCGCAGCCTCAAGGCAAACCGCTCCATGACAGTCGGTGTGCTGCTGCCGACGATCTCAAGTCCCTTTTTTGGCCGCGTGGTCGCGTCGCTGGAGCTGATTTTGCGGCGCAGCGGCTATGAATGCTTCGTATGCAGCTATGATTTTGACCGGGAGCAGGAGCTTGGCAAGCTTGCGTTTCTTGCACGCTATCACGTCGACGGCATCGTCTACGTCCCGGAGCACGCGACCGCCGAAGAGCTTCGCGTCCGCGTCGGCACGATTCCTGTCGTGCTGATCGACCGGTCGCTGGAAAATGCGCAGTATGATACCGTCGTGGTCGACAATCTGAACGCGGTCTATATGGCCGTTGAGCATCTGATCGGCCGCGGACACCGCCGCATCGGCCTTATCGCAGGCCCGCAGACCATTTCCACCGCGCGGGAGCGCACCGTGGGCTACCGCCGCGTGCTGGCGGATTACCGTCTGCCGGTTGATGAGGCGCTCATTGCCGCCGGGAACTACGATCTCGAATCCGGCTCGCGTCTGTTCAGCGCCTTTCTCAATATGCCGCAGCCGCCGACCGCCGTATTCGTCACCAACTACGACATGACGCTCGGCGCGATCATGGCTGCGCATGAGCGCGGCGTGGCCCTGCCGGACGAGGTAGATTTCATCGGCTATGACAACGTCGACCTGTGCTCCATCGTTTCGCCCAAGCTTGAAATTGTCGAGCAGCCCATGGATGAAATGGGACTGCGCGCGGCAGAGCTGCTGCTGGCGCGGCTCACGGGCGACGCGTCGCCCGCAAAGCTGCTGCGCCTCAAGGCGAAGCTTTCCAACCTGTAAGTCCCGCCCGGAAGGGCGTATGAAATGACATTCTATAAGCGTAAAGGAGTTTGTTGTATGGCTAAGAATCGTTATATCGGCGAATACCCCGTAATCGGCATCCGCCCCATCATTGATGGCCGCCGCGGCCCGATGCAGCTGCGCGAGAGTCTGGAAGATCAGGTCATGGCCATGGCCGAGGCCGCGAAGAAGCTGTTTGAGGAAAATCTGTACTATTCCAACGGCGAGCCTGTGAAGGTCGTCATGGCTGACACCTCCATCGGCCGCGTGCCGGAATCCGCTGCCTGCGCCGAGAAATTCAAGCGCGAGGGCGTCGCCATCACCCTGTCCGTTACCCCCTGCTGGTGCTACGGCTCCGAGACGATGGATATGGACCCCATGACCATCAAGGGCGTCTGGGGCTTCAACGGCACCGAGCGGCCGGGCGCTGTGTATCTGGCCTCTGTTCTGGCGACCCACGCCCAGAAGGGCCTGCCCGCCTTCGGCATCTACGGCCATGAGGTGCAGGACCGCGACCAGGTCACGGAAATCCCCGACGACGTGAAGGAAAAGCTGCTGCGCTTCGGCCGTGCCGCTGTCGCAGTCGCGACGATGCGGGGCAAGAGCTATCTGCAGATCGGCTCCGTCACCATGGGCATCGGCGGCTCCATCATGGATCAGAACTTCATGGAGGAGTATCTGGGCCTGCGCGTGGAGTCCGTTGACGAGGTCGAGATCCTCCGCCGCATGGAAGAGGGTATCTACGACCATGAGGCCTATGAAAAGGCACTGGCCTGGACGAAGGAGCACTGCAAGGAAGGCCGCGACGACAACCCCGAATACGTCGACTTCCTCGGCGAAAAGCGCCGCATCAAGTTTACAAAGGAAGAAAAAGAGAAGCAGTGGGAATTCACGATCAAGATGTACTGCATCATCAAGGATCTGATCCAGGGCAACAAGAACCTGCCCGCAGGCTTCATTGAAGAATCCGTCGGCCATAACGCCATCGCTGCCGGCTTCCAGGGGCAGAGACAGTGGACGGACCATTGGCCCAACTGCGACTATCCTGAGGCTGTCCTCAACTCGTCTTTCGACTTCGAAGGTCCGAAGGAGCCGATGGTCTTCGCAACGGAAAACGACGTGCTCAACGGCCTTGGTATGCTGTTCATGGAGCTGCTGACGAACCGCGCGCAGATCTTCGCCGACGTGCGTACCTACTGGTCGCCTGAGGCGACGAAGCGCGTCACCGGCTACGATTTCGAAGGCAAGGCGAAGGAGAACGGCGGCATTATCCATCTGCTGAACTCCGGCGCAGCCTGCCTCGACGCCTGCGGCGAGTGCACCGATGAAAACGGCAATGCCGTCATGAAGCGCTGGTGGGAGGTCACCGATGCGGACATCCAGAAGATGACCGACGCGACCGTCTGGTGCGAGGCCGGCTTCGACAACTTCCGCGGCGGCGGCTTCTCCAGCCACTTTGTCACCCGTGCGGAAATGCCCGCGACCATGATCCGCCTGAACCTCGTCAAGGGCCTCGGCCCCGTGCTGCAGATCGCCGAGGGCTGGACTGTGCATCTGCCCGAGGAGGTCACCGACACGCTCATGGAGCGCACGAACCCCACGTGGCCGTGCACCTGGTTCACCCCGCGCTGCGACGGCAAGGCCGGCAGCCCGTTTGAGAGCGCTTACTCCGTCATGCAGAACTGGGGCGCCAACCACGGCGCGATCTCCTATGGTCATGTCGGCGCGGATCTCATCACGCTCTGCTCGATGCTGCGCATCCCCGTTTGTATGCACAATGTTCCGGAGCAGGATATCTTCCGTCCGGCAGCGTGGAACGCGTTCGGCATGGACAAGGAGGGCCAGGACTACCGCGCCTGCGCTGCCTACGGCCCGATGTACAAGAACATCCGCTGAGCCTTCCAAAGGGCGGGCGGCAGAATAGACTCCCTGAAGACTGACGCAATGCTTCAGCGGGAGCAATCATGGATGTCTGTGATTGCTCCCGCTGTTTTCGGCAATACAGGAGCATTTCATCTGCCGCCTTGAGTTTCTTCGCGGATTCGTATATACTGTATGGCAGATAAATGGAAAGCAGAGGAGGGCGCAGGATGTCCGGCGACGAGGCATTGTATCGGCAGTATCTGTCCGGCGACGACACAGGGCTGGAGGCTCTGATGAAACAATACGGCGACCCTCTGACGATGTACATTGACGGCTATCTGCACGATGTCCATGAGGCGGAGGAGCTGATGCTCGACGTTTTCGCCTATCTTTTCACAAAGAAGCCGAGGATCCGGGATGGAGGTTTTAAGGCGTATCTGTATAAGGCGGCGCGCCACATGGCGCTGCGCTGCAAAAGCAGGCGGAAGCGCCTGTTCAGCCTCGATGAGCTGGCGGACGAGCCGGACGGCAGGCTTCTGGCGGAGGAGGTCGTCCGGACGAAGGAGCGCAGCCGCATCCTGCACGTCTGCATGGACGAAATGAACCCGGACTACCGCGAGGCCCTCTATCTCACCTATTTTGAGGGCATGAGCTACGCACAGGCCGCGCAGGTCATGGGCAAAACGGTGAAGCAGATCACAAACATGGTATATCGCGGAAAGAAAAGCCTGCGCAGGCTGCTGGAACGGGAGGGGATCACAAATGCGGAGCTATGAGGAACGGTGCGCGGAGGTGAAACGGCGAATTGCCGCAGAAAAGCGGAAGAAACGGCTCCGGCGCGGCAGGCTCGTTATGGCAGCAGCTGCGGCGGCGTGCCTTGCGCTGCTCGCTGGCGTCTCGATCGCCATGCCCGGCATGACCGCGCAGCTTCAACCCGACAGCTGCACCGGCTTTGAGACGGCGGCCAGTATGTATGGCGGCAGCGACGCGTTGGGGTATATTATCGTCGGACTTCTGGCTTTCCTTTTGGGTGTGTGCATGACCATCCTGTGCTTTCGTCTGCGGCAGATGGAGCGGGACGAGAAAGACGAGGGACAGCATGGAGCTGATTGAAAATCTGCTGCAATTACTGGTCACGTTCGCCGGGGCGTGCCTTGCCGGCTTTGCGTATTGGAAAAGCAGAGCGCAGAAGTATTTTCTGCTGTTCTGCTTCTACGGCTGCTTCGCGCTGGGCGCGCTTTACTGGACGCTGTATCTGCTGCTGTTTGGCGCGACGCCGCGTGTGTTTTATGTGTCGGAATTCGGCTGGGTGGCCAGCATGATCTTCCTGCGCATTTTGCAGGCAACGCTCTCTGGCCCGGACGAACGTGCCTTCCGCTGCCGGGTGGTATGGCTGGCGTCGCTGGTCGGCGTGCCGCTGATGGTGTTTTACTGCACCTATGGGGATATCCTCTCCAACCTGATCTGGTGCGGCATGATGATCGCGCTCTCCTTCTGCTCCATACGGGGCCTCGCTTATGCGCGTCGTCAGACTGGTGCGGCGCGGGATATGCGGCACTTTCATACCGCCGTGCTGTGCTTTGCTGCGTCTGAATATCTCCTTTGGACGGCCGGCTGCTTCTGGCAGAACGATTCGCTGGCAAGCCCGGCCTTCTGGTGCGATATTCTGCTGACGCTCGCCATTCTGGGCCTGCTGCCCGCTACGAGAAAGGCGGTGCGCACATGACCTGCATTGAAAACATTTTCATCTGCATGGCCTCGCCGCTGCTGGTCGCCGCCTTGTGCATGGGCAGGCGGCGGCTGCGCTTCTTCCTGTTCGGCGTTGCCGGGATGGGGGTGTGTCTGCTCTCGGCCTACATCAATACCTTCCTTGCGGCGATGTATCAGGCGGACGCGCTTGCCGCCACCGTGGAGATCGCCCCGGTGGTGGAGGAGGTGATGAAGCTGTTGCCGCTGGTGTTTTACCTGCTGGTATTCGAGCCGGAGGCGGAGCGGATCAAGCCCGCCGCGATCACAGCGGCGCTTTCCTTCGCCACCTTTGAAAATGTGTGCTATCTGATCCAGAACGGAGCCGGCCGTTTTTCCTTTATCTTTTTCCGGGGCTTCGGGACGGGGGCCATGCACGTGCTCTGCGGCCTGATCGTCGGCGGAGGGCTGACGTATGCGTGGCAGCGGACGTGGCTGAAAATCGCCGGAACCTGCGGCCTTTTGGGCGCGGCCATCACCCTCCATGCGATCTATAATCTTCTCATCGCCTACGGCGGCACGGCGCAGTACATCGCCTATGTTCTGCCGGTCCTGCTGATCACCGCAGGCAAACTGCGCATTTTTCGCTCACTGGGAGGCAGCAGGCTTGCCTGAGCGTCCGCAGCTTTTTGCAATGCACGAAAAAAGCTTTTAGCGTCAGCTGCCAAGCGCGTATGTGCGCCTGGCAGCTGACGCTAATGTTACGGCGTATTACGAACCGCTATGGAGATCTGCGCCGTCGCCATTCCCGGAGGCGAGGGTATAAAGGCCGCTGAGATAGGCCCATGTCGTCTGGTCGATCTCGCCGGTCTGCGGGAGCGCGGCCAGCTTTTGAAGCCACTTGACTGCTGCAACGGACGGCGCGTCGTGAACCCCGGTCACGGTCAGCACCGGGGCGTTGACGTAAAAGCGCGCAAGTGCCTGAAGCATGGATTGGATCAAAAACAGGTGCGAGTTCCGGCTGCCTGCGGCAAGCGTGCGGTTCGGCGTCCAGCGGACCGTGACCGGCGCGGCGGGCAGGACGGACGGGCTTTGGACGGTATAGACCGCGACGAGTTTGTTCCACGTCGCGTTGTCCGTTTCACCGGTGACGGGCAGAGCGTTCTGCCGCTGGAATTCCCGGACGGCCTGCACGGTGTTCGGCCCGTAAATGCCGTCCGGTATGAGCTTTAAAAGCGTCTCGTCCACGTGCGCGATGGTGCGGAGCATTGTTTGAAGGCTCCGGATGGGCTGACCGACGTAGTTGGCGGGTGTGTTCATACGATGCGCACCTCCCTGTCCTGCATACCCGACTTGAGCGTTATCCCCGGAAACTGCACGAAGCGCGTGGACTGCGCGTGCTGCAATAAAAACTGCATCCCCGCCAGATCGGACGCGCTCTGCGCGTCCGGTGTGCCGGTCGGGGCGCTTCCGGTCAGACGCTGGAAGACCGCGAGACTTTTTTTCGTCTGTGCGTCCAGCTTCCTGGTCTTTTTCGGCGCGTCCAGCTCCGGGAAGGCCGCCGCTGCGGCGATCAGCTGCTCCTGCAAATCAGCCTCCGTCACGGCCATCGGCGGACGTGTGAAAGGGAAGAGCGCTTCGTCTTCGAAAACGGTCGTTTCGATGCCTGCAAACTGCGAATAGATGCTGTCCCAAGTCGCACGGTCAACTGTGCCCGTTTCCGACAGGCTGTAGGCGCGCTGGAAGGTCGTGACGGCTTGTGTAGTCGTGTCACCGAATACGCCGTTGACCGGCGGCTCCTGCACGGCGGAATTAAACTGTGAGATCACAGACAGCATATATTGAAGATGCGTCACCTTCGCGCCCTGTTCGCCGGGCAGAATCTGCTCGGGGTATTCCCACGAATAGCCGTAGAACGTCTGCCCCAGCGATTGCAGCTCGCCCAGCTTCAGAACCGCTGTATAGAGCAGCACGATTGTGTACCACGTCGCGCGGCCCACAATGCCGTCGACTGTCAGAGAAAAAATGGACTGGAACGCGCGCACGGCGTTTTCCGTCGCCTCGCCGAAGATGGCGTCGACAGGAACCTTGGGAATGGCGGGGTAGTTCTGCGAAATGCGGTTGAGCGCGACCTGCAAAAACGACACGTTCACGCCGATATCGCCCCGCCGCACGGGGCTGCCGGGGTAGGATTCCTGCAGATTCTGTACGGGCGCGTTCGTCACAAGCTCCACATCTTCCCCGTAATATGTACGCAGAATATCGATGGAGTTTGCGCCGTCCTGCGCCAGATACTGTGATCCCCACTGACTCAGGCCCTGACAGGTGACTGTCACGCCGTTGCAGAATTTTGCCGCCAGCGGCTCGACAAAGCCTTGCTTCCGGAGATAATCTGTAAACAGTTCGTCGACCAACTCGGAGATGTTTTCATAGATGTTGCGGCCATTGATGAATTTCTGGTCGATTGCCGTTGAAGACGTGATATCGAACGGGTATCCCCTGCTGCGGTAATACTCGGTGTAGATCCGATTGAGCGCGAACGAGATGATCGCCAGCGCGTTGGCCCGCAGCGCGGCAGGCTCCCACGTCGGGTAGACTTCGCTGGACAGGACGTTTTTCACATAGTCGGAAAACGACACGGTAACATTTTCCGCGTTCGAATCCGGCGAACCGAGATGAACGGTGATGCTTTCGGGGATGTACGGGGCGATCGTCGCCAAAAAGCTCCCTCCTTTACAGATCCTGCGCCTGCGATGGGATGTCGAATTCCTGCGTCTGCGCGTAGCTGTCCGGCAGCGTCGGCGTCGGGATAAGCACGATCTGCTGTAGCGTCTGGATACCGGGGAAGATCTGCGCGTTGTGGATGAACACGCGGTCATAGCCCGCACGCTCTCCGCGCAGGTCGACAAGGGCGTAGGGCATCTCGGCGGTCTGCCGCGTCTGGCTGTCGGACGCCGGGGGCGTGGGAACGTCAAAGGGTTCGGTAAAGCCGTCATAATTTGTCATGCGCACGGCCAGCAGCTCCTGCCTGCCGTCCGGCAGCTCCTGCGTGATGGTGAGCGTCGCGCCCGGAATGGGGATCTGCGCGGCGGATGTCACGATCTGCGCGGTCACGGTTCCGTATTCCTGCATTATACCGCCTCCTTTTTGCTTTCAGCCGTTAGCATATGCGGCAAACACAAAATTTGTGCATGAACAGAGACTGACCTGCGGATACTAGATAAAAAAGCAAGGGAGCGGAGCAGTATGAACATGACCCCGAAGGAATATAACCGCTATGTGGCGCGGCTGGCTAAAAAATCGCCGCTGGGAAAGGATCTGCTGAACAGCTTTCTCATCGGCGGCCTGATCTGCGTGGTCGGCCAGCTGATTCTGAACGGCTACACCGCGCTGGAGCTTTCTGAGCAGGACGCGGCGGCGGCCACCTCGGTCAGCCTCGTGTTTTTGAGCGCTGTCCTGACGGCCCTGAGCGTCTATGACGATCTGGCGAAGATCGCGGGCGCGGGAACACTCGTGCCGATCACGGGCTTTGCCAACGCGGTCGTCTCGCCTGCAATTGAATTCAAGGCCGAGGGCTTCGTCACCGGCATGGCGGCCAAAATGTTCATCATCGCCGGCCCCGTCATCGTCTACGGCACAGTCGCCAGCGTTCTTTACGGCGTGATCCTCGTGATTTTCGGCGGTTAGACTTCCCTTTGGGCGGAAAATCGGGTATAATCAGGTTATAATTCGATTCCTCTCAAATTCTGGCGGGAGCGGGACGCTGCTCCGCCCGACGGGCTGCAGTGATTTTTGGGGAATTTACGGCGAATGCGAAGACTCCTGCCCATTTTAGCGTAGGGGCGGACGACTCTGTCCGCCTGCAAAATACTGCGTTTTCGCGGAAATCTGCGGCGAATTTGCGACATTTTCGGGCCGACAGAGTCGTCGGCCCCTACAGGATGCGTTAAAAAACGCAATAGAAAACCACTCACGCTCATTACATAAAGGAGACACCTCATGTCCAACAGAACCATCTGCCTCATCAACGATTCCTTCCCGCCCGTAACAGACGGTGTTGCGAACGCGGTCGTCAATTATGGCCGCGCGATCACCGAGAGCGGGAGCAGGGCCGTCGTCGCAACGCCGGCCTATCCCGGTGCGGATGACAGCGGCTTCTTATTCCCGGTCGTGCGCTATCCCAGCATCGACATGACGAAGCTCGTCGGCTATCACGCGGGCTTCCCGTTCTCGGAGAAGACCATGCAGACGCTTATGGAATACCCGTTCGATCTTATCCACTGCCACTGCCCGATCACCTCCGCCGTCCTCGCGCGCGAGCTGCGCGCCCGCATCCACGTCCCGGCGGTCTTTACGTACCACACCAAGTTTGACATTGACATTGCCAACGCCATCCACGCAAAGCTTTTGCAGGAGGGCGCAAAAAAGCTGCTCGTCGACAACATCAGCGCCTTCGACGAGGTCTGGACGGTCAGCCATGGGGCAGGGGAGAATCTGCGCTCGCTCGGCTATCAGGGCGACTGGCGCGTGATGCCGAACGGTGTCGACTTCGCGCGCGGCCGCGTACCGGAGGAGGACGTGCGCGCGGTCTGCCGGGACTTTGATCTGCCGGAGGGCGTGCCGGTTTTCCTGTTCGTGGGCCGCATGATGTGGTACAAGGGCCTGCGCATCACGCTGGACGCGCTCAAAAAGCTCAAGGACGCGGGGCACCCGTTCCGCATGGTCTTCGTCGGCAGCGGCGGGGATAAGGACGAGGTCGTCGCCTACGCAAACGAGCTTGGGCTTTCGGACTGCGTGTTCTTTACCTCGCCCCAATATGACCGCAGCGTCATCCGCGCGTGGTACTGCAGGGGCGATCTGTTCCTGTTCCCGTCGACGTTCGATACGAACGGCCTTGTCGTGCGCGAAGCGGCGGCCTGTGAGCTGGCAAGCGTGCTGGTGCGCGGCAGCTGTGCCGCAGAGGATATCACGGACGGCAGAAACGGCTTCCTGATCGAGGAAAACGCAGACTCCATGGCAGCGCTGCTCGCAAAGCTCTGCCATGAACCGGAGGTCCTGAAGCGCGTGGGCAGGCAGGCGCAGGAGGAAATTTATATTTCCTGGGACGACGCTGTCCACCGCGCGCAGCAGCGCTATGAGATCGTGATCGAGCAGTACCGCTCCGGCGGCCATTCCGCCCGCCGCCGCTTCTCCGACGAGTATTACCAGTCGCTTGGCCTGTGCGTCGACGTGCTCAAACGCAGCCGCGAACACCTGCGCGAGCAATGGGACGCTTTCGCGGAGCACTTTCAGTAACGATATGCAAAACGCCGGAGGGCGCTCCTTTGGAGGCCTCCGGCGTTTTTATGCCCTGATTCAGTTTTTCAGCTTCCACGCAAGGTCGTTCAGGAACAGCTCATGCTCCAAGCCCTCGACCGTGGTGTCCTTCGTGATGTGGACAAATTCGATTTCCATCATTCTCGCCCAGTCGCGCAGCTGCTCGGCAGTCACGTCGTAGGAAAGAACGGTGTGGTGTGCGCCGCCAGCGGTGATCCAGCATTCGACGCCCGTGGTGAGATCGGGCATCGCGCGCCACATAACGCGGGCGACCGGCAGGTTCGGCATGGGCATGATAGGCTTGACGGCCTCAATATCCTGCACGATGAGGCGCAGTCTGCCGCCCATGTCGATGAGGCTCGTGACAACGCCCTTGCCAGCCTTGCCTTCAAAGACGAGACGAGCGGGATCCTTTTCGTTCATGCCGATGCCGAGGAAGTGCGTCTCGATGCGCGGACGGCCGGCGGCCACGGACGGGCAGACCTCGAGCATATGCGCGCCGAGGGAGTATTCCTGCCCCTTGACGAGGTGGTAGGTATAATCCTCCATGAATGCGGACGCGCCGTTGCCGTTTTCGCCCATGGCCTTCAGAATGGCGGTCATGGCCGCGACCTTCCAGTCGCCCTCGCCGCCGTAGCCGTAGCCTTGCGCCATCAGATGCTGAGAAGCGAGGCCGGGCAGCTGCTCCATGCCGTAAAGGTCCTGGAACGTATTCGAGAACGCCTTGCAGCCCTCCGCGTCCATCATCTTCTTCATGGCGATCTCTTCGCGTGCCTGATAGCGGATGGCGTCGATATCGTCGGTCGCAAAGTCATACTTTTCGCGGTAAATGGCCATGAGTTCGTCAATTTCAGCCTCGGTGACAGCGTTCATTTCCTTGACCAGATCGCCGACGGCCCAGGTGTTGACCTCCCAGCCGAGCTTCTTCTGTACCTCTACCTTATCGCCCTCGGTGACGGCGACGTTGCGCATATTGTCGCCGAAACGCATGACCTTCATGTCCTTCGAGACGGCCACGCCGATGGCCGCCTTCATCCAGCTGCCGATGCGCGCCTGCACGTCCTCATCCTGCCAGTACCCGGCGATGATCTTGCGCGGCTTGCGAAGTCTTGCGCCGATGAAGCCGTGCTCGCGGTCGCCGTGCGCTGCCTGATTGAGGTTCATGAAGTCCATGTCGATCTCTTCATTGGGAATTTCGCGGTTATACTGCGTGGCGAAATGCAGCCACGGCTTCTGGAGCAGATCCAGACCGTTGATCCACATCTTCGACGGGCTGAACGTGTGGCACCACGTGACGATACCGGCGCAGGAATCATCATAATTGGCCTCTTTCACGACCTGCGTGATCTCGGCGCTGGATTTAGCTGTGACCTTGTATTTGAGCGGATACGGCAGCACGGCGGACAGCTTCTGCGCCATTTCCTCCGCGCGATTGGCGACGGTGGTCAGAACGTCCTCGCCATAGAGCGTCTGCGAGCCGACGATGAACCAGAATTCATAGTGTTTCATAGTATCTCTCCTATCAAAATTACAGATTGCGGTGCTTATTCGTCCTTGTTTTTGCGCGAGAGCACCAGACTCTGGATCACAAGGAACAGACATATCATAGCAGCAACCGTGATATTTGTCCACCATGCCTCGTCAAGTCCCAGCGAGGAGACGATATTCTTGATCGTGCTCAGGGACAAAACGCCAAAGAGCGTGCCGATGATATTGCCGACGCCGCCGGTCAGCATTGTGCCGCCGATGATGGAGGACGCGATGGCGTTCATTTCCGCGCCGCTTGCGTGCGACGGGGAGCCGGAGCCGACGTGCAGGAAATACACGAAGCCGCCGATGCCCGCGAGAATGCCGCAGATGAGGTGCGCGAGGAATTTTGTGCGCTTGACGTTGATGGCCAGCATATTGGCGCTGTAGCTGTTGCCGCCGACCGCATAGACGCTTCTGCCGAACTTCGTCCAGCGGAGCACCACGAACAGAACTGCCACGACCACGAGCGCCACAACAACGCCGATCTCCACATAGGCAGGAACATACGCGCCCAGCTTATTGACGGAGCCCATGCCGGGCACATAGATGCGCGTCTCTTTCAGCGCCTTGAACGCCGCGTTTTCGACGTTGAACTGCGTGGCGTTTACAATGGTCGTCATGCCCTTGGCAAAGAACATCCCCGCAAGCGTGACGATGAACGGCTGGATTTCAAGATACGCGATCAGGAAGCCCTGCACGAGGCCGAACGCCGTGCCGATGCCGAGCGCCAGCAGGATGGCCGTCAGGACAGTCCCGCCCTGATAGTCAAGATTGACCGCGCAGCTCATGCAGACGAGCGCGGTGAGCGTGCCGACGGAAATGTCAATGCCGCCCGTGATCATGACGAGGCTCATGCCGCACGAGAGAATGAGCAGCGCCGCGTTTTCGTTGAGGATATTGAAGAACGTCTGCGGCTTTTTGAAGCCGGAGCCGAGAAACAGCACCGCGCACACGTACATGACGGCAAAGACGCAGATCGTGATGATCAGCAGCAGCTTTGCGTCCGTTAGACGGCCCTTGCGCGCGAGCGACGGCGCTTTTGTATTATTCCGCATGGGTGCCGGCCTCCTTTTTTTCTTCGGTTCTGTGCCGCTTTTTGAGCGCTTCCAGCTTTTCGCGGACAGTCGGCGCACTCAGTACGACGAGGATGATGACCACGACCGCCTTATACGCGGGCAGCGCACTGGAAACGACGTTGAACTTAAAGAGTGTTGTCGTAAGGAACTGGATGACATACGCGCCGAGGACGGAGGCCCAGATGTTGAACTTGCCGCCAGAGAGCGCGTTGCCGCCGAGCGCAACAGCCAGAATCGCATCCATTTCAATGTCCTTGGCGACGACGGAATAGTTGATGGTGGAGAAACGGCTGACCTTGATAAAGCCCGCAACGGCCACGCACAGGCCAAGGATGACATAGGTCAGGAACTTCACAAACTGCGGATGAATACCGTTGAGCCGCGCGGCGCTGGCGTTGATGCCGACCGCCTGCGAGTAAAGCCCGATATTCGTGAACCGCAGCAGCGCCCATGCGAGAACCATGCAGATCACGGCGATGAAGATCGGCGTCGGAACGGCCACGCCCGGCAGGAAATTGCCGTAATAGGCAAAGGCGGGGTCGGAGATCATGGGAAGCTCGTTGTTGTTGATCCAGGCGGCGATGGAACGGCCCGCTGTGTAGAGAATGAGCGTAGCGACCATCGGCTGAATTTTAAAGACCGCGACGAGCGTGCCGTTGAACGCGCCGAAGAGCATCGAGACGACGCAGCAGACCAGAAATGCCGCGATGATCGGCGCCTGCAGTGTGTCCGGGCGGGAATTCGTGCCGCACAGCACGCGAAGGACGACGCTGCCCGCAATGGCGATGGCGGAGCCGACGGAGATATCCTGTCCGCCGGAGGCCGCTGTTACGAGCGTCATGCCAATGGCAAGAATGACCAGCTCGGAAGCGTTGTCAAGAATTGTGATCAGGTTGCCCGTCAGGACCAGATCGCCGAGGCTGTTTTCCTTCAGCGTAATGGCAAAGAACGACGGGTCAGCGATCAGGTTGAATACGATCAGCAGAAGAAGCGCGGCCAGCGGGATAAAGATCTGCCTGCGCACCAGCCGGGCAAGGAAATTGCCCTGTGATTTTTCAGTCGTTCCGGTCATGCCTGTTCACCTCCGGCAATGGTTTTCATGATGCTGCTCTGGTTGAGGTCGCTGCCGCGCAGCTCGCCGACGACCTGCCGGTCGCGCATGACGATGAGGCGGGAGCAGACGCGGAGCATTTCGTCGATCTCGGACGAAATGAACGTCACGCTCTTGCCCTCTGCGGCAAGCTGCAAAACGAGCTTCTGAATTTCGACCTTCGTGCCGACGTCGATGCCGCGCGTCGGCTCGTCGAGGATCATATAGACGGGATTCGCCAGCAGCCAGCGCGCCAGAATGACCTTCTGCTGGTTGCCGCCGGAGAGCGCCTTGATGGGCGTGTCGGTCGAGGCTGTCTTGATGTTCAGGAGTTTGATGTATTCCTCGGCGTACTGCTCTGCCTTTGCCCTGGAAATGGGATGGAAGAAGCCGTCGAGCACCTGACGCGCGAGAATGATATTGTCGCGCACGGAAAGGTCACCGATGATGCCGTCGCGCTTGCGGTCCTCCGGCAGATAGCTGATGCCGTGCTTCATGGCGCGCAGCGGCGAGGTGATCTTCACCTGCCTGCCGTCCATCTTCACCGTGCCGCCGGAGACATGATCCGCGCCGAAGATCGCGCGGACAGACTCACTGCGGCCCGAGCCGAGCAGGCCCGTAAAGCCGTTGACCTCGCCCTTGCGGATGGAGAAGTCGAACGGGCGCACGCCTGCCGCGCTGGAAAGCCCGGCTGCCTCGTAGACGACCTGTGCGCCGTCCAGCGCGTCCGCCGCTCCCTCGCTCTTGATCTCGGACAGATCGTCCAGCTCCTTGCCGAGCATTTTGGACACGAGCTGCACGCGCGGCAGATCGGCAATTTTGTATTCGCCGACAAGTTTGCCGTCGCGTAAAACGGTAATACGGTCGCAGACGGCGTAGACCTGCTCGAGAAAATGCGTAACAAAGATAATGCCGACGCCGCGTGATTTGAGGTCCAGCATGAGCTTGAAGAGCTTTTCAACCTCCTGCTCGTCAAGAGAGGATGTCGGCTCGTCGAGAATAAGGACCTTGCACTCCATATCGACCGCGCGGGCGATGGCGACCATCTGCTGCACGGCGATGGAGCAGCTGGACAGCTGCTGCGTGGGCGCGGCGGGAATGCCGAGCGATTCCAGGATCTTTTTCGCGCCCGCGTTCATCTTGCGCCAGTTCGTAAACGCGCCCCTTGTGCGTCCAATGTATAAATTCTCCGCCACGGTCAGATTCGGGCAGAGGGTGATTTCCTGATAAACCGTACTGATGCCCACCTTGAGCGCATCCTGCGTCGTGCGGATCTGTACGGGCGTTCCTTCCATGGAAATGGTGCCCTCATCCTTGGAATACACGCCCGTGAGCACCTTGATGAGCGTGGATTTGCCCGCGCCGTTCTCTCCCATCAGCGCGTGAATTTCGCCCTTGCGGAGCGTAAAATCCACGCCGTCGAGCGCGCGGACGCCGGGGAAGAATTTGCAGATCCCCCGTAATTCCAGTAAAGCTGTTTCCTGCATCGTGTTCGCCTCCATAATGGCACGCTGCGTGCGGCGCGGATACACGGAATGCTCCATATACGCCGTGCCGCACGCAGCCATTTCAGTCTTTATGCGAAGTTCAGTGTTTGATCAAATGCCGTAGTTGTCAACGTCTTCCTGCGTGATGGTGGAAGCGTCGAAGCCCTTCTCGTCCATGATGATGGTCTTTTCAGCCGGGGCCTTGCCGTTTTCCAGATCCTTGATGATGGCGTCGATGTAGGAAGCCTGGAAGGGGTTGCACTGGCCGTCGTAGTTCCAGTTGCCGGCGAGCAGCTCTTCAAGCGCCCACTTGTTGCAGTCGAAGCCCATGACGATGACGTCCTTGCCCACGCCGTGGGAGATGTTCGCCTTGTCCAGAGCCGCGACAGCGCCCTTGGCCATGTCGTCGTTCTCAGCGTAGATGACGTTGAATTCCTTGCCGGAGTCGATGACGGACTGCACGATCTGCTGAGCAGTTTCAGCATTCCACTCGGCGGTCTGCTGGGTCACCATGTTCCAGTTGTCGTTGGCAGCGACCTGCGCGTCCAGAGCGCCGGTACGGCCGATCTGAGCAGCGGAGCCCATAACGCCCTGAATGTGGATGATGTTGTAGGAGTCAAGACCCTGAGAAGCCAGCCAGTCAACAGCGGTCTGGCCTTCCTTGGCCATGTCGGAGACGATGGAAGCAACATACAGGCTCTCGTCAGCGTCGATGGTGCGGTCGAAGAGGATGACCTGGATACCGGCAGCCTGTGCGTCCTGCAGGACGGAATCCCAGCCGGAGGTGCCGGCAGCGGAGATCAGCAGATAGTCGACCTCGTCCTGAATGAACTTCTGGGCGGCAGCGATCTGCTCGTCGTTCTTGAGGCTGTAGGCGAAGGAAGCGTCATAGCCGTTTTCCTCGGTGAACATCGCCTTGAGGTCCTTGTCGTTGGCGGTGCGGTAGCCGGACTCGTTGGGGTCGTTGTTGATGATGCCGACCTTGATGAGCTTGCCGTCGGAAGCGGCAGGTGCGTCGGAAGCGGTGTCTGCGGAGGTATCGGCCGGAGTCGTGTCGGCGGGCTTCTGCGCACAGGCGCAGAACGCGGCAATCATGGTGATTGCCAGAAGCAGAGCAAGAATCTTTTTCATGATTTGTTTCCTCACTTTCAAATTGTGTTGGTTTTTCACAGGTCTTACAGGTGTTCGCCTGTTATGGCTTTATTTAAGCGTGTGGAGAGACAAAAATCAATCTGACGAACAGGTTCTGCGGCAAATTCGTCGCAGCGCGCAGACAGCTCTTGCCGCCCGGCTTCTGAAAACGGACAGCTTCGGGAAAATCACGCCGCGTTTGCGGCTCTGATTTTGTTTTCTTCCGATTTTTGCGTCAATTATGTTTGATTTTTTCTGCTTCTGCTTTTACGGGGCAAAGAAACGCACGCCGTACAGCATCGACAAAACGCCGGATGCGGCGTGCGTCCTGTTTGATTTTCTCCTGCAAGTGTTGAGAATTTTCTGAAAAAATTTTGAATCATTTCTGTGCTGTCCGCTGAAGGGCGGAATTTCTTTCGGCTGTCTGACAAATCTCCGAAAGAAAACGAACAAATCCGGCAATGCGGTTTGCGGGCGGCTGTGGTACAATGGGGAGGAACGAAGAGCCCGGCAGACTGCACCGTTTTTACGAAACTCTTCGGCGAATTTGTAATTTCCCAATGGGTGGGCCGACAGAGTCGTCGGCCCCTACACCAAGTATATAAGTGCTTGCATTTTTGCCGCAGGCTTCTGAAATACGAGACAGGAGGCGGGTGCGTATGGCGCCGAAATATGAGCAGCTGGTGCAAACGCTCCGGCAGACGCTGCCGCAGTGGTACGCGGACGGGCAGCGGAGACTGCCGTGCGAGCAGGAGCTTGCCGCGCGGTTTTCCGTCAGCCGCCAGACGCTGCGGCAGGCGCTGGCCGTGCTGGAGCAGGACGGACTGATCGAAAAGCGGCGCGGCAGCGGCAGCTTTCTCTGCCCGGCGGCAGCCAGTCAGGACCGGCGCATCGCCGTGATCGCGACCTCGCTCAGCGACTACATTTTCCCGTCTCTGCTCAAGGACATTCAGGCGTGTCTTTCCGCGCAGGGCTTTTCTGTCGTCATCCACGCCACGGAAAACTCCATCCATCGCGAGCGCGAGATTTTGCAGCAGCTGCTGCTCGATCCTCCGGCGGGCATTCTGGTCGAGAGCTGCAAGACGGCGCTGCCGAATCCGAACGCCGAGCTCTATCAGGCGCTCCGGCAGCGCGGACTGCCCATGACTTTCCTGCACGGAAGCTGCCGGGAGCTGTCCGACGCGTTCTGCGTCGGCGACGACAATTACGGCGGCGGATATCTGCTGGCCGGACATCTCATCCGGAACGGGCATCAAAAAATCGCCGGAATTTTCAAATCCGACGATGTGCAGGGGCCGGAGCGGTACCACGGCGTGGTTTGCGCGATGCGCGACGCGGGGCTTTTCCCGCTCGATGAAAATTTCCTCTGGTTCTCCAGCTTCCAGCGCTATCAGCTCGTCGAGCTGCAGGACGAAAGCGTGCTGCAAAATTTTCTGCGGCAGCAGCTGGGCGGCTGCACCGCCGTCGTCTGCTACAACGACGAGATCGCTTTCCACCTCATCCGGACGCTTCTGCGCATGGGAAAGCGCGTGCCGGAGGATGTCGCCGTCGTCAGCTTTGACAACAGCTATTACAGCACCTTCGGCCCCGTCAGCATCACCTCCGCCGGACACGAGCCGCACGCCATGGGCCACGCGGCAGCCGAAAATCTTCTCAGCCAGATCCGCCGCCAGCCCTGCCGGAGCGTCCGCCTGCCGTGGACGCTGTACGCCCGGCAGAGCGGATAACAGAATAGAAAACCAGCGTGCATCCGGGCTTCGGACGCACGCTGGCTTTTTAATATACACGGCTTTCCAGCAGTTCGTCTGTGATGCGGTCAGCTGTGAAGAGCTGTTCCGGGACGTAGGACTGCTTTTCCGGCGTTTCGCCGCGTTCGAGCTGCTCAATGAGCGCGCGCACGCGCGGGCCGTGGAGGGGATTGCACTCGGCGCAGAGGTCGATTTTTCCGTCTTTACAGTAGGAAAGCGCACGCCGCACCGCGTCGAAGGAAATGAGCGTCACACCGCCGGTTCCATAGGCAATGCCCAGCTCGTCCAGCGCCTGCATGACGCCGAAGCACATATTGTCGTTTTCGCAGTAGACCACGTCCGGCGCAGGATTGCTTTGCAGATAGGCGAGGGTCTCCTCATATGCCTTTGCCTGCGTGAAATCGCCGTTCAGCTGCGCGGTGATCATCCAGCCCTCGTGACTGGCTGCACCTGCCTCCAGAGCGGCAGAGCGCTGGAGCTGCGCCGTGGAGCCGGGCGTGCCCTGCAAATGCAGGATCTGTACCTCCGCGTCTTCGCTTTCGCGGGCCTCCAGCGTCTCCGCCAGCCATGAAACGGCCTCGTCGGCGGTCCTTCTGAAGTCTGAACCGACCCAGCTCGTGTAGAGCGAGTCGTCGTCCGTCTCGATCTGCCGGTCGACGATGATGACCGGGATGCCCGCCGTGCGCGCTTCCTCCAGCACGCTTTCCCAGCCCGTCTCCGTGACCGGCGCGAGGACAATGTAATCCACGTCCTGCTGGATGAAGGTGCGGATGGCCTTGAACTGGTTCTCCTGCTCCTGCCGGGCGTTGTCAAACAGCAGCTCAAAGCCGTTTTCCTCGCTCAGGCTCTCGCGCATGGATTCGGTGTTGGCCACGCGCCAGTCCGATTCCGCGCCGACCTGTGAAAAGCCGACGGTGATGCGCGTCGTTTCTGCCTCCGGCGGCTGCCGGACATAGGGCATACAGCCGCTCAGAAGCAGCATGAAGCTGAGAAACAGAAGCGTCAATCGCCTCATGCCTCCGCCTCCTTTCTGATGGGAAAGCGCAGCGTGACCGCCGTTCCGGTGTTCGGCTCACTTTCCAGTTCCATGGAGCACTGCGCGCCGTACAGCAGCCGCAGCCGCTGGTAGACTGTCCGCAGGCCGAAGCCGATCTGCTCTTCCGCGTCCAGACTCTGCCGAAGCTGCTGTAAGCGTTCGGGCGTCATGCCTGCGCCGTCGTCGCGCACGCAGATCCGGACGTTCCCATCCTCCTGCGCGGCGTCGACAAGGATATGGCCCAGACCGCGGCGCAGCTTGATGCCGTGGTAGAGCGCGTTTTCCACCAGCGGCTGCAGCGTCAGCTTCGGCAGGACGCAGCCGCGCAGCTCCGGCTGGACGTGAATTTCATAGCAAAGAATATCCCGGTAGCGCACCTGCTGGATCTCCAGATAGCTGCGCACGTGAATTTCCTCTTCTCCCAGCGTGATGATGTCGCGGCCCTTGCTCAGAGAGCTGCGGAAGAAATTGGACAGGCTCGTGACCATCTCGACGGCCTGTTCATTCTTGCCCGTCTCCACGAGCCAGATGATCGTGTCGAGCGTATTATAAAGAAAATGCGGGTTGATCTGGCTTTGCAGCAGCGCCAGCTCCATCGCGCGGAGCTTGGCCTGCTCCTGCCGGTTGAGCTCCATCTGCTGCTGCAAATGCTGCGCCATCTGCTCGATGCTGCTGCTGAGCGCCTGCAGCGTCTCGTCCTCGGCGACGACCGGCTCCCGCGCGGCAAGATCGCCCCGGCCGATGGACTGCGCGCGTTCACGCAGAGCGTAGATCGGCTGCGTGATGCTGCGGCTGATGGCGGCGGAGCGGCGCATGAGCACGCCCACGAGCACCAGCGCACCGGCGGCGACCAGCCCCAGCTCCAGCCAGAGCCGGGCAGTCAGCGCCGCCTGCAAAGAATCCAGGTAGCCCGCCTCATGATAAAGGTACGTATAAAAATACTGCTGGATCAGCTCTGTGAGAATATAGATATTGGATTCTAGCAGCTCCATTCTGGCCTCATAGCCGTCTGTTTCGGTGATCTGCACGATGCGCTCATGCAGGTTTTCGCACAGATCGATCGCGCTCGTGATGGCCTTGCGGCTCTGCCGGTCCTGCGTGCCGGACAGAAGCTCCTGCGCGAGCGCCTTTGCCTCGTCGACCTCCTGCAGCGGCAGCGTTTCGCCGTAGCTGCTGTCGATGACGTAGTAGTACATTTTGAGGTCGACCTCCTCCTTGAAGTTCTGGTTGAACTGGGAGGCGCGGACGATATTGGCCGTGACGAGGGAATACTGCTGATTGTGCAGCAGCAGGATCGCCAGCGTCGCCGCCAGGATCATGCAGACGAGCAGCAGCATACTCCACAGCAGCCGCCGCAGCGTTCCGTCCAGCGACGGATGCGGTTCACTTCGCTTCATGCCCGTCTCCGTTTCCCGCGCGGTAGCTGCTCGGCGTGCAGCCCTGCGTCTTTTTGAACAGGAAGCTGAAGTAGCGCGGGTCGCGGTAGCCGACCTCATACGCAACCTCGCTCGACCGCTTGCCGGAATAGCGCAGCAGCTCCTTCGCGCGCTCCATCCGCTTTTCCGTCAGGTATTCGACGAACGTCTGCCCCATCTCCTGGCTGAATACGCCGGAAAAATAGTTGGGGCTGATATTGGCGGCCTTCGCCACCGTGTTGAGCGAGAGCGTTTCATCGGTATAGTTCTGGTCGATATAGCGCAGCGCCCGCTTGAGCATGGATTTATACTGATTGCCGGATTCCTCTTCCCGCAGCTCAATGGCGCGGCGCAGAAGCGCGGCGCAGCTTTTTTCCAGCGTCTCGCGTCCGCCGTCCGCCGGCAGCTCCTGCCCGGAGGTAAGCGGGCGCAGGAATTCCTCCTGCGAATAGCCGAAGCTATTGGCCGCGCGGATGGCGCTGAAGCGCAGCTCCAGCAGCACATACTGCCGGAAGAGCATCGAATCCAGCGCGTTTCCGAAGGACGCAAGATATTCCGATACAAAATCCGGGATCTCCTCGCGCATACCGGTCTGCAGGAAATTGCGGATAATGGCGGGGTCGGCCTTGCTGGCATCGACCTCATCGAGCGCCGGGAGCGTCCCGCGCTGCGGCTTTTGCAGCACATCCGCCGTCAGCACGTGCCGTTCCGGCAGAAGATGCCGGTAGGAAAGGATCGTGTGCGCACTTGCATAGCAGCCGGGCAGCTCGCTCAGGCGGGCGACCGGTTCGCTGACCGCCGCGTACCACGCAAGCGCTTCATCCCCGCCGCAGTGACGCTCGATGTTTTCCAGACACCGGCGCACAGCCTCATCCAGCCCGGCGGCGCTGCCCTTTACGATGACGCAGTAGGTCATGAGGTTGCAGCGGAACAGCAGATACTCGCCATAGCGCAGCAGATACGCCATCAGCTCCTCCAGCCGTTCGGCCAGCGTCTGGGAATACTCCGCCGTGCCCCTGCTTTGCAGCGTGAGCAAAATGACGGTATAGCCCTCGGCGTCAATGTCGATCTGGAGCTTTTTTGCCTGCTCGTAAATTTCCGACACGCGCAGGGTGCCGGAGGTGATCTGTTCAAAGAACTTGCGGCGGGCAAACTGCTCATATTCCGGCCCTTCCTGCTGGAAGCGGCGCAGATAGTCCTTCTGTTCTCGCTCCTCGTCGATTTTCCGGCTGACATCCTCCAGCGTCTTCAGCAGCGACGCCTTTGTCACGGGCTTGAGCAGGTACTGCTCCACGCCGATCTCAATGGCCTCCTGCGCGAACTCAAAATCGTTGTGTCCGCTGATGAGGATGATCCTTGTCTCCGGCAGCTCGGCGCAGACGAGCTTGCTGAGCGCCAGCCCGTCCATAAACGGCATTTTGATATCCGTGATCAGAATGTCCGGGCGCAGCTTGCGGATCTGCGGCAGGGCAAGCTCCCCGTCGGGCGCATCGCCGCAGAATTCAAAGCCGTACCGCTCCCAATCGATGCAGTCGCGCAGACCTTCCCGCACGACACATTCATCCTCCACCAGAAAAACCTTCAGCAATGTGATCACCTCAACCCCATTGTACCATTCTTTCCCGGCGTTTGGAAGAAGCATTTCATTTTTTCGCCTGCACCCTACGAATTGGACAGATACGAATCATCCGTGATCGGGATGAAATTGTCGATTGGGGTCAGGGTATCCAGATACTCACGAATTTCGCTGTAGGTGTAATTTTCCGAAGACATGAGCTCCTCCGACCATTCCAGCTGATGACCTGTCATGGTATAAAATTCGACGTATTCGAACCGCATGAACCCCTGGCCCCCGTCGTGTACCACGAGGCCGTTTCCGTCATACGCATACAGGCCGTTGCTGTAGTTCCAGTAGAACTTTTCGCTCGGAATGACCTGCTCACCGTCAAAGGAATAGATGTAGTAGTACGAGACGTCTTCGTGTACAATGAGCTCCGGCGTTCCATCCTGATCAATGTCATACAGGGTATATTCCGTTTTATATCCCGAGATCTCTGCCGGATACGTCAGCAGCACCGCTCTGTACTGCTCCGCAAACGACTGGCCCGCCGGGGCCGTGTCTGCTGCGGAGCTGACCGCATATGTATGCAGATCCACGCAGAAGATCATGGGGTCGTCATAATTGGGCGTGCCGCCGTACAGATAGACCAGCGCCTGATCCCCCGAAGCTCAATTTCGCTGGCCCAGTAATAATTCGGGTCAAACTGCTCGATCCTCGCCAGCGTTTCGCCCGTATAGGACACCGCGAAAAAGTCCGGGCCGTATTGTCCGCACAGATAGAGCGCGGAATCGCCGAACGCGAAGCCTGTCGCTCGTCCCGCATAGTCGCTGTTCTCCCACAGGCGCGTTCCGGTCTGCACATCCAGACACACGACCGTCGTATTCTCGACATAATAATAGCGGTCACCCCGCTGTCCAAGCTCGACGACGGATATCATTTCAGTCACCTCGAACCTTGGCGTTTCGAAGCTCCATACCGTGTTTTCCGCGGCGTCATAGCCGGTAATGACGGCGTATTCGTCCACGCCCGACGGCACACGCGTCAGCTCAATTCTTTCAACCGCTGACTGCTCCGGCTCCGCAGCCGCCGCCGGTTCCGGCGTTTTTTCCGGCTCCGGTACCGAATCGTCTGCGGTGCTGTCGCTTTCAGCCTTATCGCGTTTGGCCTCGTCGAGCTTGTCTCTGACCTGCTGGAGCGTGCTCTTCAGCGCGGCTGCCCCGCTGTCATCTCCGCCGTCTGCTTTTCCGCACGCCGCAAGGCTGAGCAGAACGAGCATACAGACGGCCAAAATCATCCATCTTTTTCGGTTCATTGAAACTGCCTCCCATATTCACAAAATAATTCTGATCGTATTCTCCGCCGCTTACCGCAGGCGGTACCGATAGAGCAGTCTGGTGCTGACCAGTTTCACATTGTCGGAGGATACTTGCGACTCACTCCAGTATGGCGTTCCATATCTGTAAAACGAATATGTATATAGTTTCTGACGGCTTGCGATCCGGTACTGCTCTTTCGGCTGCTCATAATATTTGGATGCTGTCGATATGTATGCAAAACCGAGTCCCTCGTCTGTATAAACATAATTTACGCCCGTTCCATGCCAGTCTCCGGATTCACTGTAGCTCTTTTCCGACCATACAACATAATAATCGCTGGCATAGGTTTTACCACCGCACCCTCCGGCCCATTTATAGCACGTGCCGTATCCATGCATATGCGCGCCGCAGCTATTACACAGGAAATAGTAATAGCGGTAAACCGTTCGCCGTTCTATCTTTTGGCCCTCTTCGACAACCACGCCATTTCCTAAATCTGTCCATTCTCCGAAGGGGCCGTAATCACCCCACGTATAGCTGCTGTCATATAGAGTCCAGCCGTCCAGTGTACTTTGGCTGCTTGTTGTGTACTCCTTCTTCTGATACTGATACTGCTTTTTCGCGTCCCCGACCTTTACCGCGTTCTGCGGGATCTCATCTTCCGGTGTGTAATCGACCAGCGGCCCGTAAAAATACGCAGTCAGGCTGATGTTTTCCTCGACCTTGATCGTTCTGTGCGTCTGCGTGCTGCCGTCGCTCCATGCGTCAAACTGGCAGCCCTCGCTCGGCACGACCTCAAGCGTGGCCGTCTCGCCCTTTTTGAACGTGCCGCCGCCCAGGACCGTGCCATAGCTGGTGTTGGAGCTGGAAAGCGAGACGACGTACCGGTCGGCTGGAGCGATCTGGACGGAAAAGGACGCTGTTTTTCCGCCATAGGACACCGTCACGGTCTGTTCGCCTGTTGAGCTGAACGTGGTCGGACTGCAGGACAGCGCGCTGTCGCCTGCGTGGACGTTCTTTACGCTGCCGTCGGTGTAGGTCACTTCGATCTCAAGGCCGTTCAGGCTCAGGCTCTCGCCCTCGGTCAGCGCGGTGGTCGGCAGGGTGACGATTCGGATGGAGCTGACCTCCGCGTTTTTCACTGTGACGGAATAGCTTCCGGCCAGCTTGCCGTCATAATACACGGTCACGGCGGTGCTTCCCGCCGAAGACGAATCCAGCTCGCCTGTAAAGCCGGACGATACGGTTTCCTCGTCGCCGGTATTATATTGGATCAAAGCTGTCAGCCCTGTCTCATCAAACGCTTCGCCGACAAAATATTCTGTTTTTGCGCCGCTGCTGTCCAGCGTGATGCGCGTAATCTCCTGCTCTTTGACCGTGACGCGGCAGACGGCGCTTTTCCCGTCCTTCTCCGCCGTGATCTCGGCCTCTCCTGTGCGGTTCGCAGTAACAAGACCGCTTTCGTCGACCTCGGCGACCGCAGGATCACTGCTGCTCCACACAGCGCCGTCAAGCGGGTATTCCTCCGGAACGGCGGACAGGGAAAGCTGCGCCTCACGGCCAACGAAGAGCGTCAGCGCCTGCTCACTCATGGAGATCGATTCCAGCACAACCGGCTCCTCCGGGATCGGAGCCGGCTCTGGCGGAATTGCGGGGTCCACCGTCTTCGTCTGGAGGGCCTGCCTGTAGAGAAGGATTCCCAAGATGCAGCCCGCCGCGATCACAAGCGCAGCCGCGCCGCAGACAGCGGGAACCAGCCAGCGCTTTTTCTTTTTTTCCGGCCTGCGCAGCTGTCTGTACGGCTCATCCTTCCCGACGGTTTCGGCGCCGGAATAGAAGGACTGCGTCGTCTCCTCTGCCTGACGCGAGCAGGTGTATTTCCCGACCGTCGCGCCGCTCCGCTGCTCCGGCTGCCGCGCCTGCCGTCTGCTGCGGCCGAGTCCCGCCGGGACCACGCCGTGCCGACAATGCTCCAGTCCTCCGTGCGCGATGAGCTCCAGCGCGAGCCGCAGCTCCATTGGGCTGCTGAAGCGCTCATTCGGGTTGAATGCGCAGGCCCGCAGGACGATCCGCTTCAGCTCCGGACTTCCGTGCAGCGGCGCGGGGAGCGGCTCGCCGCTCATGCGGCGCTGCAGCGCGATACTGTTGCTCTCGGCTGTCGGAACGTCCAGCGGCGCAAACGGCATACGCCGGTCATTCAGCAGCCAGTACAGCACAAGGCCGAGCGAATACTGGTCGACCTTCGCGTTGTAGCCTCTGTTCTGATAGACCTCAGGCGCCATATAGGTATACGTGCCCGCCTTTGTCGCCCGCGTCGTATGGTCGGACACGCGGGCGATACCGAAATCGCCGAGCTTAAAATCGCCGTTCCGATTGACAAAAATATTCTGCGGCTTGATATCCCGGTGGATGATTTTCTTTCGCTCACAAAGCTCCAGCGCCCGGCACAGATCGACGCCGATTTTGATCACCGTCGTCTCATCGATGGCGGTTCCCGCGAAATTTGCGCGGTAGTAATCCGTCAGCGAAGCCAGCAGCTCCATGCGGATCAGGATATCCCAGCCCGGATCATGGTCGTGCTGCACGATCTGGTGATCCTCATAGCTGACGATATGGCTGTTGCCCTTCATGTCGGAAAGCAGAAGGAATTCTCTCGAAATATCGTCCACCTGCGTTTTGAAATATGCGGTAATGCTCTTGTCATCCAGTCCGTCATCGCGGAAGGCTTCGATATCCGATTTGTTTTCCGGCACGGAGATCACCTTCAGCGCGGCGTGCTCCTCCATGCCGAATTTGTCGACACGGACAATTTCATAAACCGTTGAAAATCCGCCGGTGCCGATGGGCGGCTCTAAAATTTCCCATCCCGGCAGACGGGTACGATACTGCTGTTCCATGCGCCTCACCTCAATTCATTGATCTTGATCCCGATCACGCTGACGTTATCCCGCCCGCCGTTCTGCAGCGCCGCGCGGAGCAGATGCTCTGTGATCTGCCGGACGCTGGTATGCTGCCGGATGCAGTCGGCGATCATCACGTTCGGCAGCAGATCGGTCAGACCGTCGCTGCACAGCAGATAAAAATCACCAGGCTTCAATTCGCTTTTGACCAGATGCGGCACGAGCGTCAGCTCGTCCGGGAAAACGCCCAGATACTGTGTCAGCGGCGGTTTTCCGTGCCCCGTACCCTCCGGCACAGGCTCACTGTCGTCAACGGACATCTGCGTCAGCACGCGGCCGCGCAGCCGGTAAATGCGGCTGTCGCCAAGATTGCAGGCATAGACCTCCTCCGCCGTAAACAGGAGCGCGGCCACGGTCGTTCCCATCCGGCCATACGGCAGCGCTTCACATCCCGCGCATACCGCATCGTTCATCTCGCTGCACGCCTGCTTCAAAAAGGCGCTTGGCCGCACCACATATTCCTGCAGCCGCTCCTGCCCGGCGCGCAGCGCTCTGGCCGCCGTGAACGCCGCAGCGTCTCCGGCCTGTTCGCCGCCCATACCGTCGAAAACGGCAAAGCATTTCTCCGTGTCCAGCAGATACTTCGCCGTCAGAATCCCCTTCAGTCCGCGGTTATTCTGCTCCAGCGTGCGGCCGTTCAAATAGATATTATCCTCATTTCTTGCCCGCACTCTGCCAATATCGCAGCCGCAGGCAACGGATATCTGATACATACGCTTCTCTCCCGTTTTTCAATATGGTCAGGCTGTTTGCGCCTTCCGCCGCTGCCGGCTGCGTTCGCTTCTTACGCGGGAGAACCGGCTGGCGGTATTGGCCCTTCTCTGACCCTGGGGCAATCGGCAGTTGTCCAGGCAAATATTACGGTTTCCTTCTCTTGCCTTTACTTCTTTTTTGTAGTATAATCTGCTTGAAATTACATGAAGTAATGATACACGATTTTTTGTGATTTTGAAAGTGTCTGTGCATAACTCACAGCATTTTCGACATAACTTGCACGGATCGGATCATTTTATGGCTCAATATTCTCCTCTGTTTGTCGCTGTCAACGCTTTGATCTTCGCGATGTGGGCCGCAGCCTTCTGCTGTACGCTGACGCGGCGGTTTTCCATGCCTGTCACGATTCTCGGCTTTGTCGTCCAGTACTTCATCTGGGTCATTCCGCCGTATTTTATGGCGTATGGGTCGATCCTCCGTGTCGTTTATCCGCTGATCGCGATCGTTCTGCCGCTTTTCCTGCTCTTCCGCGACAAGTGGCAGCGAATATTCTTTGTATCGCTGAGCTGCCTTGTTTTCATGTATGTCGCAGATCTTGTTCCGTGCGCAATTATTTTTACGCCGGAACAGATGCACGCGGGCCTTGCCCTGCAGCCTCTGCCGCAGCGGCTGGCCGCCTATGCGATCTGCGTCAGTCTCGACGCGTTTTTGCTGTGGATGCTGGTGCTGTTCATGAACCGCTATAAAAACCGGCTGCACGGCAGCGAATGGGCGCTGTATATGCTGTTTCCGCTCAGCCAGTATCTGCTGCTGTTCGGGTGGCTCCGGGTGTGCCTGACCGAGATGACGCTTCCGCGCACCGGATATGTCATTGCCGCAATGCTGGTCTGCATCGCGGCGGACGCGTTTTTGTATCTTGCCGTGCGCGGCATGGCGCAGCGCAGTGCGCTCAAGGCGAAAAACGACCTTCTCTCCGCGCAGATCGACCGGCAGAAGGAGCATTATGCCGCGCTCACCGCGCAATACGCGAACATCCGACGTATGCGGCACGATATTGCCAAGCATCTTGACACCATGCAGGCGCTGCTGCAGTCCGGACAGTATCAGGCTGCCGCGGCGTATTCAAACGAGGTTTCCGCGCAGGCGCAGGTGCAGGCGCATCTGGGGATCTGCGAGAATCCGATCGTTGACGCGTATCTGTTTTCCCGCTCACAGGAGCTGGAGCGGCAGGGCTTCCGCGTTCAGCTGCGCGTGCTGCTGCCGGAAGCCACCGGAATTTCAGATCCCGACCTCATTATCGCCTTTGCGAACCTGCTGGACAACGCCGCAGAGGCGTGCCAGACCGGTGAAGACCGGACGATCCTCCTGACCGCCGCTGTCAGCAAGGGCTTTTTGACCATCGAGACAGAAAATTCCTGCGCGCAGCCGCAGGCAAAAAAGCGCCGCATTCCGGAGCTGGAGCGCGGCATTGGCTTTTCGATTTTTCAGGAGCTTGCCCGAAAATATGACGGCAGGTTCTCCTATCACGCGGAAAACGGCCGGTTCACAGCCAGCCTGATCCTGAAAGGAGCTTCGATTGCGCAACATTGCGATCTGTGACGACGAACCGCTGTACCGGGAACGGCTCGCGTAGTCTGTGCGCGCCCATGGAAACGGACAGGCGGCGCAGCTGCAGCTGTTTGATTCGCCGGCGGCGCTTTTGCAGGCGGTGCATATGCACGGCTATGCGCCGGACATCGCCGTCCTCGATATCCAGATGGATGAAATGACCGGCATTGAGCTGGCAAAGCAGCTCAACGCGGCGCTGCCGCAATGTGCGATCATCTTTGTCTCCTCCTTCCTCGGCTTTGCAACCGACGTTTACGAAGCGGAGCACACCTATTTTATTCTGAAAAGCGAGCTTGAGCAGCGCATCGGAACCGCGCTGCAGAGGGCGCTGAACCGGAAAGTGCCGCCGGTTCTGCACTATCCCGTGACGCAGGGCTACCGCAGCGTTTCCTGCGCGCAGGTGCTGTGTCTGGAGCGCATTCTCCGCAGAACAAAGCTCACGCTGCTGGGCGGCATAACAGAATGGACAGCGCTGCCGCCTGCGGAGCTGCTGGATGCGGAGGCCGCGCAGCAGTTCATCCGCTGCCACCAGAGCTACTGGGTCAACTTCCGGCAGATCGAGACGATGGAAAATGATTGCTTCCTGCTGCCGGGCGGCCTGCGCGTTCCCATCAGCCGCACCTACCGCAGCACTGCGCGCGAGCAGTTCTTCTCCCGCTTGCAGATATAAACCCGCACCGCCTTAAATTGGCGGTGCGGGTCGTTTATTTTCGTTCTGCTGGCTTTCCGCAGCTCAGCCGGTCACTTTTTGCAGCGCCAGAGGAAGGTGACGATCTGGGCGCGGGTGCATTCTGCGTCGGGGCTGAAGGTGGTGCGGGTGGTGCCCGTGGTGATCGCTTCCTTTACTGCCCACAGGACCGCGTCGGCGTAGTACGCGTCGGCGGAAACATCCGTGAACGGGTTGCTGCTGCCTGCCGCCGGGGACTGCTCAGAGCGCCAGAGGAAGGTGACGATCTGGGCGCGGGTGCAGGTATCGTCCGGGCTGAACGTCGTGCTGCTCGTGCCCTTCGTGATGCCGTTCTCGACGGCCCACAGAACCGCGTCATAGTAGTAGCTGTCTGCGGGAACGTCGGTAAAGGGCATGGTGCGGGATTCGGGCGCGGGTCTTCCGGCGGCACGCCACAGGAAGGTCACGGCCTGCGCGCGGGTGCAGATGCTGTCCGGGGAGAAGTGCGCGGCGTCCGTGCCGGTGGTAATGCCGTTTGCAACGGCCAAATCCACGGCGTCCTCATAGTAGCTGCCGGACGGTACGTCGACAAAGCTGCTGCGTACCCGGAACTGCACCTCGATGGTGTAGGACGCGCTGATGTTCTCGAAGGTGTAGGACCGCACCGCGCCGATGCTCCGGCCATCAATTTTCACGTCGGAGACGGCATAGCCCCTGTTCGGCGTGATGGTGAAGGTCTGGTTCGCACCCGCCCGGACGCTGACGTCGCCGCTCGGCGTGATGAAGCCGCCTGCACCGGCAGTCGCCCGGATGATGTAATAGCCGGGAACGTACCCGCCGCTGCCTCCGCTGCCGCCGGTATAGGTCCAATGGGCGTACACGATGGTATTTGCCGCGAAAACGGTACTGGTCACGATCAGCTCACCGCCGTTTCGCTCCGTGTACCAGCCGTCGAAGCGGTAGCTGCCGCTTCGGAACGCGCCGGGCAGGAACGCCAGCCTGTGACCGATGGTCGTCATGCTGCTGACGGCGGGCGTGCCGCCGTTGCCGTCAAAGAAAACGACAAATTCGTTGACGGGAACCGGCTCCCAGATGGCATAGAGCGTGATATTCGATGTCACCATGATAGCGCCGTCGGCGATCACGCTGCCGCCGACGCTGAGCGCCCAGCCGCTGAACTGCATATTCACGGGCGGGATAAAGCCGCAGGCGGGAAGGGGATAGCGGCTGCCCTCTTCAACGGTGACCGGTTCCATGCTGCCCGTGCCGCCGTTGGCGTTGAAGGTGATCGTAAACGTGGTCGGAATCACTGCGGAATCCTTCCACAGAGCCTTGATCTCGGTGTTTCCGAGCACGACGTAGCCGTCGCCCGCATTGTATTCAACGCCGCCGATCTCCCACGCCTTGAATTCCTGACCATCAGGCGCGGTAAAGCCGCAGGCGGGAAGAACATACCGGCTGCCTTCTTCGACAGTCACCGGCTCCATGCTGCCCGTACCGCCGTTGGCGTTGAAGGTGATCGTGAACGTGGTCGGAATCACTGTGGAATCCTTCCACAGAGCCTTGATCTCGGTGTTTCCGAGCACGACGTAGCCGTCGCCCGCATTGTATTCAACGCCGCCGATCTCCCACGCCTTGAATTCCTGACCATCAGGCGCGGTAAAGCCGCAGGCGGGAAGAACATACCGGCTGCCTTCTTCAACGGTGACCGGCTCCATGCTGCCCGTACCGCCGTTGCCGTCAAAGGTGACGATGAACTCGGTGGGTGCAGGAGGCGTGACGGTGCGCTCGTAGCCGCAAACATCGCAGGTCGTATCCGCGTCATCGGTGTAGACGTGCGCGGCCTTGTCCTTGATGCTTTCTTCCCTATTCGGGCAGTCAGCATCCGCGCATTCGTGCCAGTGGCTCGTGCCGTCCTTGCTCCAGTCGCCGTAGCTGTGCTCGTGGGCGGGCGGCGTGACGGTGCGCTCGTAGCCGCAAACATCGCAGGTCGTATCCACGTCATTGGTGTAGACGTGCGCGGCCTTGTCCTTGATGCTCTCGTTCCTATTCGGGCAGTCATCGTCGGTGCATTCGTGCCAGTGGCTCGTGCCGTCCTTGCTCCAGTCGCCGTAGCTGTGCT
>ENA-UERK01000318-UERK01000318.1-human-gut-metagenome-genome-assembly--contig:-NODE-318-length-44337-cov-5.515951_pt1 | contig 44337 bp, 40 predicted proteins | sample MGYA00242957_ERZ507957 | MGnify/ENA primary metagenome ERZ507957 (study PRJEB26167, sample SAMN06115538) | human gut metagenome | host: Homo sapiens | place: China:Heilongjiang | collected 2015-11-06...
TTCGTTAGCTCAGTCGGCAGAGCACCTGCCTTTTAAGCAGGGTGTCCGGGGTTCGAATCCCCGACGAGGCACCAAAAGAGAGCCACCCTTTGGGTGGCTCTCTTTTGATGCCTGCCGGTTTTTGCAAAGCAAAAATCAGAGCTGCCAACGGCGGCTCCTGATTGAACGCGCAGGGGAAAACCGGCAAAGATGTCCCTTACACACATTCCTTTTCTGGAGGTATGCGGGAGCGCGGACGACAAACCTGTGGGCAGCCACAAAATCCCGTCTCAAATGCGCGTCTCTTTTTGCGCAGTCGGGGATAAAAAATGCTCTCCTGCGCATCCTACCGGAGAAAGGGAGGTGCGGAGCATGACAGACGAGACAAGCAGAGCAAAGGCGTCGTCGGAGGGAGGCCAGGAGCAGGAGCCGTCCCCGCAGGCCACGCAGCAGATCGTGGACATGGGTTCCACCGTGGTGAAGAACCGCCATGGCACGGTACACTGCCTCACCATCGTGGGGCAGGTGGAGGGCCACATGGTGCTGCCCAACAATACGAAAAGCACCAAGTATGAGCACGTGCTGCCGCTGCTGGCGTCACTGGAGGAGTCGGACGAGGTGGACGGACTGGTGCTGCTTCTGAACACGGTGGGCGGCGATATCGAGGCAGGTCTTGCCATCGCGGAGCTGGTAGCGGGGATGCGCCTGCCCACGGTGACGTTGGTATTGGGCGGCGGTCACTCCATCGGCGTGCCGCTGGCGGTGTGCGGAAAGGAGACGTTCATCGCACACACCGCGTCCATGACCATCCACCCCGTGCGCATGTCCGGCACGGTCATCGCCGCGCCGGAGACATACCGCTACTTCGAGCGGATACGGGAGCGCATCGTGAAGTTCGTGGCGGCCCACAGCCACATCAGCGAGGACCGTTTCCGCCAGCTGATGCTGGCCTCCGGAGATATGGCCAACGATGTGGGCACCGTGCTGTACGGCGAGGAGGCGGTGACGCTGGGCATCATCGACCACGTGGGCGGGTTGTCCGATGCGCTGGACAGCCTGTACCGCCAGATGGACCGGCGGCGGGAGGAATAGGGCAGGGAGGGGACGGCAGGCCGCCCCCTCGCTTTTCGCATTTTTTTCGGTGGCGTCCACGGTTTTTTCTTGAAAATAGAGGGCTTCCGTTGTATACTAATTTAGTTATAGTATGCAATTGCGAAAGGGGTGAGCCCTATCTATCTAAAAGCGCTGGAAATTCAGGGGTTCAAGTCGTTTCCCGATAAGACGGTGCTGGACTTCGGTGAGGACATCACCGCCATCGTGGGGCCCAACGGCTCCGGCAAATCCAACATCTCCGACGCCATCCGCTGGGTCATGGGCGAGCAGAACAGCCGCCAGCTCCGCGGCGCCAAGATGGAGGATGTGATCTTCGGAGGTACGGAGACGCGGAACCAGATGGGCTTCGCACAGGTGACGCTGGTCATCGATAATACGGAGCACATTTTCCCAACCCGCGACGAGGCGGAGGTAGCGGTCACCCGCCGCTACTACCGCAGCGGCGAGTCGGAGTATTACATCAATAAGCAGTCCGTGCGGCTCAAGGACGTGAACGAGCTGTTCATGGACACCGGCATGGGCCGCGAGGGCTATTCCATCATCGGACAGGGCAAGATCGACGAGATCCTGTCCGTAAAAAGCGGCGAGCGCCGCGAGATCTTCGAGGAGGCGGCAGGCATCAGCAAGTACCGCCACCGCAAGGAGGAGTCGGAACGCAAGCTGGAGCGCACCCAGGAGAATCTGGTGCGCATCAACGATAAGATCGCCGAGCTGGAATTACAAGTGGAGCCTCTGCGCAAGCAGGCGGAGACGGCCAAGAAGTATCTGGTGCTGCGGGACGAGCTGCGCGTGCTGGAGATCTCCGTGTGGCTGGAGCAGCTGCAGAATATCCGCGCCGCTAAGGTGAAGCTGGAGGCGGACACGGATCTGGCCGCTGAGGAGTGCCGTAAGGCCCAGACCGCGCTGGACGCCTCCTACGAGGAGGGTGAGCGCTGCGGTCAGCAGGTGCGGCAGAACGATATGGACGCCGAGGCCCTGCGCGCCAAGGTCAGCGGGCTGGAGACCGCCGCCGGTGAGGAGGAGTCCGCCATGGCGGTGCTGCGTACCGGTGTGGCCCACAACGAGGAGTCCCTGCGCCGGCTGGAGCAGGAGCTGGCCGACAGCGACAGCCGCCGCAGCAGCATACAGAGCCAGGTCGATGGCAAGCTGGCCCGCGTGGCGGAGATCGACCGGCAGATGGCCCGGATGCAGGAGCAGCTTGACGAGCTGCTGCGGCAGGCTCAGGAGCTGGCCGACAGCGCCAAGGACGCGGCGGAGGACGTGGAGACCCTGCGGGCGCAGGAGGCCATGGCCGTGGCCGCCGCCGCCGACGGGCGGGCGAAGTTGTCCGCCATTACCGCCGGCGCCGCCGAGATCGCCCAGCGTCGCCAGACGGTAGGACAGGAGCTGGCCGAGGCACGGGAAAAGCTGGAAAACAGTGAAAAAGAGAGCAAAGAGAACCGCCGCGCCCTGCGGGATGCGCAGGAGGAGGCCCAGGCGGCGGAGAATGTCATCCAGGGCCACAGCCTGCGGATGGACAGCCGCCGCAAAAAAGCGGAGGACGCTGCCGCGGCCAAGCTGAAGCTGACCATGGATGCCGCCGCGCTGGACGACCGCATCCGCCTTCTGACGGAGATGGAGAAGGAGTACGAGGGCTTCTCCAAGGCGGTCAAGACCGTGATGCAGGCGGCGGAGAAGAACGCCCTGCGGGGCGTACACGGCCCTGTGGCTGGCCTGATGACCACGAAGCAGGAGTACGCGCTGGCGCTGGAGATCGCACTGGGCGCGGGACTGCAGAACATCGTGGTGGATCGGGAGGAGGACGCCAAGGCCGCCATCGGCTTTCTGAAGCAGCGGGACGGCGGCCGCGCCACATTCCTGCCCCTTACCGCCATCCGCGGTGAGGAGCTGCGGGACAACGTGTCCGGCGAATACGGCTTTGTGGGCGTCGCCAGCCGTCTGGTGACGTATGATCCCCAATATGACAACATCTTCCGGAACCTGCTGGGCCGCACCGTGGTGGTGGAGGATCTGGACAGCGGCATTGCCATGGCGCGGAAATTTCGCAACGGCTTCCGCATCGTGACGCTGGACGGTCAGGTCATCAACCGCGGCGGCTCCATGACCGGCGGCTCCGTCAGCCGCAGCGCGGGCGTGCTGTCCCGCGCCAACGAGCTGGAGCGTCTGACAGCCAGACAGGACGGCATGCGCGCCCAGCTCTGCACCGCCGCCCAGCAGGCGGAGGACCTGCAGCGCGATCTGCAGAAGGCGGAATACGAGTTACAGGTGGCGCGTGACCAGCAGCACAAGGCGGAGAGCGAGGTACTGACCCTTCAGACCCGCCAGGATCACTACGACATTTTATTGGACAGCCTGCGCCTGAGCTGCGAGAGCATGGAGCGGGAGCTGGCGGGCTTCGACCGCCGCGACAGCGAGGATGAAGCCCGTATCAGGGAAGTGCAGGCGGCTATTGAACAGGCGGAGTCCAACGCCGAGACCCTGCGCCGTCAGGCACAGGAGAAGCTGGCTGGGCAGACGGACCTGAACGACGCCGGCGACCGGTTGGCCGAGACGGTCAGCGAGAAAAAGGCGGCGCAGGCGGCGCTGCTGGCGGAGAAGGAGACGGCCCTGCGGGGCGCGGAGGAGCTGCGCCGCGTGCAGGAGGACATGGCCGCCGACCGCGCCGGACGCGACCAGCTGGCGGAGCGGTTCCGCGCCGACAATGAGAAGGCGGCGGCAGAGATCGCCCAGCGCCAGACCCGTCTGGACGAATTGCAGCAGCAGATGTCCACCTTGCGGCAGCAGCTGGAGCAGCTGGCCCAGGACAAGCTGGCGCTGGAGGCCCGCCGCGAGCAGTTCAGCCGCGAGGGCCGTCAGCTCAACGAGGCGCTGCTGGACGCCACCCAGGCGGAGAGCCGCCTCCAGCGGAAGCTGGAGAGCAGCGCCATGGAGGAAAAGCAGCTGCTGGACAAGCTGTGGGAGAACTACGAGCTGAGCCACAGCGCCGCGCTGGAACAGCGGGTGGAGCTGGAGAGCGTCAGCAAGGCCACCCGCCGCATCGCGGAGCTGAACCGCGAGATCAAAGCGTTGGGCCCTCCGAACATCGGGGCCATCGAGGAATTCGAGCGGGTCAACGGACGCTATACCTACCTCTCGGAGCAGCGCAGCGACGTGGAAAAGGCCAAGGAGGAGCTCAACGGCGTCATCGAGCAGCTGACCCGCCAGATGACGGAGATCTTCGGCCAGCAGTTCAAGCTGCTGAATGAGAGCTTTCAGGAGACGTTTCTGGAGCTGTTCGGCGGCGGCAAGGCCCAGCTGGAGCTGGAGGACGAGAACGACATCCTCAGCTGCGGCATCGAGATCAAGGTGCAGCCCCCGGGCAAGCAGCTCAAGACCATCACGCTGCTGTCCGGCGGCGAGAAAGCCTTCGTGGCTATCGCCCTGTACTTTGCCATTCTGAAGGTACATCCCACGCCGTTCTGCGTCATGGACGAGATCGAGGCGGCGCTGGACGAAGCCAATGTGGTGCGGTACGCCCGCTACATGCGGCGCATCGCCGGTAAGACCCAGTTCATCGTCATTACCCACCGGCGCGGCACCATGGAGGAGGCCGATGTGCTGTACGGCGTGACCATGCAGGAAAAGGGCGTCAGCCGCATCCTCACCATCAATCTCAACGACATGGCCAAGGAGCTGAAGATCAAATAAGGAGGTCCATATGGGATTTTTCAAGAAATTCAAGGAAGCATGGCTGGCGTCCATGACCTTTGACAGGCTGGACGACGACTTTTACGAGGAACTGGAGGAAGCGCTGATCTTGGCGGACATCGGCGCGGCCACCGCCGCCGATACGGTGGCGCAGCTGCGCAAGCGGGTGAGCCAGAAGCTGCTGGGCCGCGCCGACGAGGTGAAGGACGCTCTCCGCGATATTTTGGCGGAGAAGCTGGACGTGGGCGACCCGTCCATGGACCTGAGTACCCAGCCGAGCGTGGTGCTGATCATCGGCGTCAACGGCGTGGGAAAGACCACGTCCATTGGCAAGCTGGCCGCCCGCTACAAGAGTGAGGGCAAGAAGGTGCTGCTGTGTGCCGGTGATACGTTCCGCGCCGCCGCTGCCGACCAGCTGGAGATCTGGGCAGACCGCGCCGGTGTGGACATTGTCCGCCAGCATGAGGGCGCCGACCCGGGCGCCGTGCTGTTCGACGCGCTGCAGGCCGCCAAGGCCCGTAACGTGGACGTGGTGCTGTGCGACACGGCGGGACGGCTCCACAACAAGCAGAACCTGATGAACGAGCTGGCCAAGCTGCGGAAGATCATTGACCGCGAGGTGCCGGACGCCGCCAAGGAGACGCTGCTGGTGCTGGACGCCACCACCGGCCAGAACGGCCTTATCCAGGCCCGCCAGTTCAAGGAGACGGCGGGGCTTACCGGCATCATCCTGACGAAGCTGGATGGTACCGCCAAGGGCGGCATCGTGGTGGCCATTGCCCAGGAGCTGCAGGTGCCGGTGAAGTTCGTGGGCGTTGGCGAGGGCATCGGAGACCTGCGGCCCTTCGATGCCAGGGAATTCACCCGAGAACTGCTGTAAGGAGGGCGCGATAATGGAACGAGCAGACGGCCGGAAATACAACGAACTGCGGCCCGTGGAGATGACGGCGGGCTTTACGAAATTTGCGGAGGGCAGCGTGCTCATCCGCTGCGGCGATACGGTGGTGCTGTGCAACGCCTCGGTGGAGGACCGCGTGCCGCCCCATGTGCGTCCGGGCCGCGGCTGGGTCACGGCGGAGTACTCCATGCTGCCCCGGGCCAACCGGGAGCGGAGCCGCCGCGACGTGGACAAGCTGAAGCTGTCCGGCCGCAGCGCCGAGATCCAGCGGCTCATCGGCCGCAGCCTGCGGGCGGCGGTGGACATGGCCCTGCTGGGGGAGCGCACCATCACCATTGACTGCGACGTGCTGCAGGGCGACGGCGGTACCCGCACCGCCAGCGTCACCGGCGGCTTTGTGGCGCTGGCGCTGGCCTGCCGCCGTCTGGTGGAGGACGGCGACATAGGCCGTATGCCTATCAGGCACTACGTGGCCGGCGTGTCCGCCGGCATCGTGGCGGACACGCCCATGCTGGACCTCCAGTATTCCGAGGACAGCCGGGCGCAGGTGGACCTGAACTGTATCATGAACGAGCTGGGCGAGATCATCGAGATCCAGGGCACCGGCGAAGGCCGCGCCTTCTCCTTACAGGAGCAGCAGGCACTGGTGGAGCTGTGCGCCAAGGGAAATCGGGAGCTCATCCGAAAACAGAAAGAACTGCTGGGGGATATACTGCGATGAAATTTGTACTTGCCTCCCATAACAAGGGAAAGCTGGCCGAGATGCAGGCCGTTCTGGCGGATCTGGGCATCGAAGTGGTGATGCCCGCGGATCTGGGCATCTACGTGGACGTGGAGGAGACGGGGGAGACGTTCGCCGAGAACGCAGCCCTGAAGGCCAACGCCATCATGGAGGCCAGCGGCCTGCCGGCCATCGCCGATGACTCCGGCCTGTGCGTCAACTGGCTGGGCGGCGCACCCGGCGTCTACTCCGCCCGCTACGGCGGGTTGGACGACGACGCGGCACGCTACCGTCTGCTGCTGCAGAACCTGCGGGGCGCCACGGATCGCAGCGCCTATTTCCACACCGCCATTGTCTGCGCCTTCCCCAACGGGGACGTGCTGACGGCGGAGGGCGACTGTCACGGCGCCATCGCCTTTGCCCCCATGGGCGACGGCGGCTTCGGCTACGATCCGGTGTTCCTGGTGCCGTCCCTGCGCAGGACCTTCGCCCAGCTGACGGCGGAGGAGAAGAACGCCATCTCCCACCGCGGCAACGCTCTGCGGAAGTTTGCGGCAGAATTGAAGGAATATCTGGCAAATAACGAACATTTGGAGAAGTAAACTATGGAACTGACAAGCAAACAGCGGGCCCAGCTGCGGGGCCTGGCCAACGACATCGACACCATCGTGCAGGTGGGAAAGGACGGCATCGGCGACAACCTGGTCAAGCAGGTCAGCGATGCGCTGGAGGCTCGCGAGCTCATCAAGGGCCGCGTGCTGGAGAACTCCATGCTCACCGCCCGCGAGGCGGCGGAGCAGCTGGCTGTGGCCGCCCGCTGCGAGGTGGTGCAGGTCATCGGCAGCAAGTTCGTGCTTTACCGCATGCAGCACGACAAGAGCCGGCGGAAGATCGACCTGGTGAAGGCCAAGAGGCCGCAGGTTTGAGAATCGGTACTTTTGAAATAAAATACCTGTGAAAGCGGGTGAGAGAGTTGAAAATCGGCATCTACGGCGGGACATTTGACCCGCCCCATATCGGGCATATCGCGGCGGCAAAAGCCGCCATGGAGACGCTGGCACTGGACAGGCTGCTGCTGGTCCCCACGTTTATCCCACCCCACAAGGCCCTGCCGGCAGGGGCAGCGTCGCCCGCCCAGCGGCGGGATATGGCGGTGCTTGCCACGGCGGAGCTGGGAAAAAAAGCCGAGGTGCTGGACGTGGAGCTGCGGCGCGAAGGACCCAGCTATTCGTGGGAAACACTGTGCATGATGAAGAACCAGTTTCCGGAGGACGAATTGTGGCTTCTGATGGGGTCGGATATGTTCCTGACCTTGCAGGACTGGCGGGAGCCGCAGCGGGTGATGTCCATGGCCCACATCGGCGCATTCAGCCGCCGAAAAGATGGTGAGGAGGCGGTTTTTGCCCGACAGAAGGCATTTTTGGAGCGGGAATTCGGCGCGGACGTGACCGTCATCCCCAATCCGCAGGGAGTGGAGCTGTCCTCCACGGAGGTGCGTCAGGCGCTGGCTCAGGGCGGCGGCGCGGACCTGCTGCCCCCCGCCGTATACGGCTATGTGCTGCGGGAGAGGCTGTACAGCACGAAGAAAACGCTGACGGGGCTGACGCCGGATGAGCTGAGGCCCATCGCACTGAGCTATCTGAAGCCCAAGCGGATGCCCCACGTGCTGGGGACGGAGCAGGAGGCGGTGCGCCTGGCCCGCCGCTATGGCGGTGACGAGATCCGGGCGCGCATCGCGGCGCTGCTCCACGACTGCACCAAGAAGCTGGACATGCCGGAGCAGCTGGCGCTGTGCGCACAGTATGGCATTGAATTGGACGAGCTGGAGCAGAAAGCGCTGAAGCTGCTGCACAGCAAGACCGGCGCGGCCATCGCCCGCGATGTGTTCGGCGTGGAGGATGCGGTGTACGACGCCATCTGGTATCACACCACCGGCAAGCCGGACATGACGCTGCTGGAGAAGATCATCTATCTGGCGGACTATATCGAGCCCAGCCGCGACTTCGACGGCGTGGACACGCTGCGGCAGGCGGTGTACGAGGATCTGGACCACGGCCTTCTTATGGGGCTGAGCATGACCATACAGGAGATGGAGGAGATGGGCAACCCCGTCCACCATCTGACCCGCGATGCGCGGGACTACTTATTGAAAAGAGGGATACGATGAAAACACCCAAGGAACTGGCACTGCTGGCGGCGCGTGCGCTGTCCGATAAGAAGGGAAAAGAGATCCAGGCGCTGGAGATCGCCGACCTGACCACACTGGCCGACTATTTTGTGCTGGCTACCGGCTCGTCCAACACCCAGATCAATGCGCTGGTGGACAACGTGGAGAAGGTGCTGCATGAGGAAGCGGGGGAGGATCCGCTGCACCGCGAGGGCTACCGCGGCGGCACGTGGGTGCTGCTGGATTACGGCTGCATCGCCGTCCACGTTTTCAACCACGAGGCCCGGGAATTTTACGGGTTGGAGCGCCTGTGGCGGGACGGCAAGCCCCTGGACCTGACAGGCGTTACCGACGACCGCGAGTGAGATGACAAAAGACAGGGCGTGCCGGAACGGCATACCCTGTCTTTGCAGTCTATGTAAAGCAATAGTTCTTTACAGACTTTCTGCGTGATAATAGCGCTTGGCACAAAACTCCCGCTGGACGGTGACGCGGCCGGAATCCGTCAGCCACGCCACAAAGTTGGAGAAGTTACGCTCCACCACGCTGAACTTCAGCTCGTTGTGGGTGCGGATGTTCTCGCGGCGGCAGAAGGCGGCGATCCACTCGGGGAACGTCATGCCATCGGTGAGATCGTCCAGCAGCTCCTGCTCCTTGGCGTGGATGAAGGCGATGTTCTCATCGATCAGCGCGTCGAAGGCGGCACGGTCCGTCAGCACCTGCTTGTGGGCCACGATATAGGCGGGGGCGTCCAGCTGGCGGAGGTACTCCTTGCTCTCCAGATCCCGGGCGATGAACATGCTGGTGGGCAGCTTGGCGGCGGCGATCTCGTCGTGGTCGATGAGACAGTCGCCCACGTAGGCGGCGCCGTCCGGCGTCACCACGCCGATGTGGCCGGCGGAGTGGCCGGGGAGCTGTAAAATGCCGAAGCGGGCGCCGCACAGGTCCAGATGGTCGTCCTCCGCCCCGATGACGATATCGGCAGTGAAGCACTCCTCCAGAAACAGTTGGCGGCTCTTACCGTAGGTCAGGGCCACATAGTTGGCCCGATAGCTGTCGGGGTTCACGGAGATGCCGGCCTCGATGAGCTGGATGGCGGCGGGGCAGCCGTACCGCTGCTGGAGATAGCGGACGTTGCCGGTGTGGTCGAAGTGGGCGTGAGAGCAGATGATGCCCCGCAGACGCAGGCCGTTGTTATCGATGAGATGGGTCAGACCGGAGCGGTCCAGCTTGGCGTAGCCGGTGTCAATGAGGATCACGTCCTTCTCCGACAGAAAATACAGGGGCAGCAGGGCGGTAGCGCCCTCCGCCGCACAGGTGCGGCCCAATACGTGCTGCATATCCATAAATGCATTCCTCCCGCAGGTGTTTTTCACATTATACACCGGCTGCGGGAAAAAACAAATTTTTTCTTTTACCCCCTATGCAAAACCGGAGAAATAAGGTAAAATACCACCATCGGTCAACAAGGGGAAGTTCGCCCCTGCTGACCGGCGGCAGGGAGTAAAAAACGGGAGGCAATTTGATGGACCAGCCAAAATACAAGCGGGTACTTATTAAAATCAGCGGCGAGGCGCTGGCAGGCGACAAGCATTTCGGACTGGACTTTCAGGTGATGGGCCGTGTGGCCGAGGTCATCCGAGAGTGTGTGGACATGGGCGTGCAGGTGGGCGTCGTCATCGGCGGCGGCAACTTCTGGCGCGGCGTGAAGGACGGCGAGGGCCACATCGAGCGGACCCGCGCCGACCATATGGGCATGCTGGCCACTGCCATGAACTGCATGGCCATGGCCGATGTGCTGGAGCAGAAGGGCGTGGACGTGCGGGTGCAGACGGCACTGGAGATCCGCGCCGTGGCGGAGCCGTATATTCGGGCCCGGGCCATCCGGCATCTGGAGAAGGGCCGCGTGGTCATTTTCGGCTGCGGCATCGGCTGCCCGTTCTTCTCCACCGACACTGCGGCGGTGCTGCGGGCGGCGGAGATCGAGGCCGACATCATCCTGCTGGCCAAGAATATCGACGGTGTGTACGACAGCGATCCGGCCAAGAACGCATCGGCCGTGAAATTCGACTCCATCACCTATGACGAGGTGCTGAAACGGCATCTGGCCGTGATGGATTCCACCGCCACCAGCCTGTCCATGGACAACCATATCCCCGTGCTGGTGTTTGCTCTGAAGGACCCCCAGAATATCATCCGCGCCCTGCGCGGCGAAAAAATCGGAACGATCGTGAAGGAGGCTTAACTTATGTTGAAGGACGAGTATAAGGTCTACGAGGACAAAATGAAAAAGAGCATCGAGGCAGTCATCAGCGATTTCGACACCGTGCGTGCCGGACGCGCCAACGCCTCCGTGCTGAATCGCATCAGTGTGGATTATTACGGCACGCCCACGCCCATTCAGCAGATCGCGTCTGTGGGTTCTCCCGACCCCCGCACGCTGGTCATCACCCCCTGGGACGCTTCCGCCCTGAAGGGCATCGAGAAGGCCATCCAGGAGTCTGACCTGGGCATCAATCCCCAGAACGACGGCAAGTGCATCCGTCTGGCCTTTCCCCAGTTGACGGAGGAGCGTCGTAAGGATCTGGTGAAGCAGATCCACAAGTACACTGAGGCGGGCAAGGTGGCGGTGCGCAACATTCGCCGCGATGCTCTGGAGAACTTCAAGAAGCAGCAGAAGGCCTCCGAGATCACAGAGGACGAGATGAAGATCGTGGAGAAGGACCTGCAGAAGCTGACCGACGACAGCTGCAAGGAACTGGATAAGCTGCTGGATAACAAGGAAAAGGAACTGATGTCCGTCTGATGGATCTGTTCCGTAAGAAAATGCCCCATACGGCGGGGGAGGTGGACAAAAACCGCCTTCCCCGCCATATCGCTATTATTATGGACGGCAACGGTCGTTGGGCGAAGCAGCGTTCGCTGCCGCGTACTGCCGGACATAAGGCGGGGGCCGAGGTGTTCCGCGATATTGCCACCTACTGCAAAGAGCTGGGCGTGGCATATCTGACGGTGTATGCGTTCTCCACGGAGAACTGGAAGCGGCCGCCCGAGGAGGTCAGCGCCATCATGGGCCTTTTGAAGCAATACCTGCTGGAGGCCGTGGACACCATGGAGCGGGACAACATCCGGCTGAAATTCTTCGGGGATCTGTCCGCCATCGCGCCGGAATTGCAGGAGCTGGCGGAGGAGACGCGGGAGATCAGCGGGCACTACGACGGGTTCCAGGCAAACATCTGCCTGAACTACGGCGGACGGGCCGAGATCCTGCGGGCTGCCCGGCGGTGCGCCGAGGCGGGAGAGGACTGGACGGAGGAGAACTTCGGGAAGTACCTGTACTCCGCCGGCATCCCTGACCCGGAGCTCATCATCCGGCCCAGCGGCGAGCTGCGGCTCAGCAATTTCCTGCTGTGGCAGTGCGCGTACAGCGAGTTTTATTTCTGCGATACCCTGTGGCCTGACTTCACCCGCGCAGAGCTGGACAAGGCCATCATCGCATATCAGAAGCGGGACCGCCGATTCGGCGGCGTGAAGTGAGGAGATATCCATGAAACAGAGAATTTTGGTGGCCGTGGTGGGAGTACCGGCCCTGCTGGCCGTGCTGTGCGCCGCGCCGGACTGGGCTACGCTGGCCCTGCTCATGGGACTGTGCATCATCGCCAGCCATGAGCTGTTGGCGGCGGTGCTGCCGCCGGAAAAGACACGGCGCTGGTGGGGCCTTGCGGCCACGCTGGCGGTGTTCGTGGTGGCCAACGTGTATTTCAGTCATGAGCGCTTCGCCGGTACGGCGGCGGCGGGGCTGATGCCCTGGCTGGTGGCGGCACTGGTGGTGGTGTTGTTTCTGTGCATGGTGCTGGAGTACGGCAAAAAAGAGGAGATGGATTTCACGGCGCTGTGCGCCATCCTGGTGGCCGGCGCGGCCATCCCGCTGGCTCTCAGCTGCCTGCTGCGGCTGCGGATGCTGGAGCACGGCGCGGGGCTGGTGCTGATTCCGCTGGTGGCGGCGTTCATGAGCGACACCATGGCCCTGTTCGGCGGCATGCTGTTCGGCAAGACGAAGCTGGCGCCGGCGGTGAGTCCCAAAAAGACCCGCGAGGGCGCGGTCAGCGGCCTTGTGGGCGGCATGGCGGGCATGGTGCTGTACCGCATCATCTTCTTCCTATGCACGGAGGTGCCGCTGCACATCGGCTGGTGCGTGCTGCTGGGTCTGGTGGGCGCGGTGCTGGGGCAGCTGGGCGATCTCAGCTTCTCCTGCGTCAAGCGGCAGTACGGCATCAAGGACTACGGACGGCTGCTGCCGGGGCACGGCGGCGTACTGGACCGGTTTGACAGCGTGATCTTTGCCGCGCCGGTGATCTGGATGATCGTGAACGCGGTGACGCTGTATTGAGAAAGTGCATCGAGGATATTTCTATGACGAAAACCATATCCCTGCTGGGCGCCACAGGGTCTATCGGACGGCAGACGCTGGCCGTGGCGCAGGAGCTGGGACTTTCCGTGGCGGCGCTGACCGCCAACCGGCAGGTGGACCTGCTGGAGCAGCAGGCGCGGCAGTTCAGGCCGCGCCTTGCCGTGCTGTATGACCCTGCGGCGGCCAAGGAACTGCGGGAACGCCTGCGGGGCACCGGCATCGAGGTGATGGAGGGGCCGGAGGGCCTTACCGCCGCGGCCACGCTGCCGGAGGCGGACACGGTGGTGACGGCGGTGATGGGCAGCGTGGGACTGGCGCCGACGCTGGCGGCCATCATGGAGAAAAAGCGCATCGCCCTGGCCAACAAGGAGACGCTGGTGTGCGCCGGTGAGCTGGTGATGTCTGCGGCCCGTGAGACGGGGGCGGAGATCGTGCCGGTGGACTCGGAACACAGCGCCATCTTCCAGTGTTTACAGGGCTGCCGCGACCGCGGCGAGGTGCGGCGGCTGCTGCTGACCTGCTCCGGCGGGCCGTTTTTCGGCCGGAGCTTCGATGAGCTGGAGCATGTGACGGCGGCGGACGCCCTGAAGCACCCCAACTGGACCATGGGGGCAAAGATCACCATTGACTCGGCTACCCTGATGAACAAGGGACTGGAGATCATCGAGGCCATGCGGCTGTACGGCCTGCCGGCGGAGCAGGTGGAGGCGGTGATCCACCGCCAGAGCATCGTCCACTCGCTGGTGGAGTTCCGCGACGGGGCCATGCTGGCCCAGCTGGGTACGCCGGATATGAAGCTGCCCATCCGGTACGCCATGACGTATCCCTATCGGGCGGAGACACCGGACAGGCGGCTGGATCTGCTGTCCTGCGGCGCACTGACGTTCAGCGCACCGGACATGGAGGCGTTCCCCTGCCTGCGCATCGCGCGGCAGTGCGCGGCGGCGGGCGGCACGGCCTGCGCCGTGATGAACGGCGCCAACGAGGCGGCGGTGCAGCGGTTTTTGCAGGGCGAGATCGGATTCAACGACATCCCACGGCTGGTGGAGAAGGCACTGTCCAAGGTGTCCCTGATATATCGGCCGAGCCTTGCGGATATACTGGAAGCAGACAGAATGGCCCGTCAGGCCGTGCTGTAAGGCGCACAGCGCCATAAAGGAGTTGTGGGAATGGTATATATCTTAGCGGCCATACTGGTGTTCGGCGTGCTCATCGCCGTCCACGAGCTGGGGCATTTCATGGCGGCCAAGGCCTGCGGCGTGCGGGTCAACGAGTTTTCCATCGGCATGGGGCCTGCCCTGTGGAAGAAGCAGAAGGGGGAGACGCAGTACTCCCTGCGGCTGTTTCCGGTGGGCGGCTTCTGTGCCATGGAAGGCGAAGAGGAGGATTCCGATGATCCGACAGCCCTGAACAATCAGGGCTTCTGGGCCAAGCTGCTGATCTTCGCGGCAGGCGCGGCCATGAACTTCATTGCGGGACTGCTCATTATCCTAGTACTGTACGCCGATGCCCAGGCGTTCTACGTGCCGGTGGTGGCGGGCTTTGCCGACGGCTGCCCGCTGGAGAGCGCTGACGGCTTGCAGGAGGGCGACCGGCTGTTGCGCATTGACGGCGAGAAGGTGTACGTATACAGCGATATCAGCCTGCTGATGGGGCTGAACAAGACAGGCGCCTTCGACTTGCAGATAGAGCGGAACGGGGAGGTCATCACCCTCCGCGATTTCACCATGGAGCGGCGGGAGTACACCGACCAGAACGGCAAGGCCTACACGGGCTACGGCCTGTACTTCGGGGCGGAGGAGGCCACGCTGGGCAGGAAGCTGTCCTATTCGTGGAACAACGCCATGGACTTTGCGCGACTGGTGCGGCTGAGCTTACAGATGCTGGTGACCGGTCAGGCGGGGGTAAAGGATCTCAGCGGGCCGGTGGGCATCGTGTCCACCATGACCCAGGTGGGCGAACAGGCGGCCACCACCCGGGCGGCGGTGGAGAACATCGCCTATCTGGCGGCGCTGATTGCCGTGAACCTGGCGGTGATGAACCTGCTGCCCCTGCCGGCGCTGGATGGCGGCAAGATCTTCTTTCTGGTCATCAACGCCGTCAGCATGCTGCTGTTCAAAAAGCAGATACCGGCGAAATACGAGAACTACATCCACTTTGCGGGATTGATCCTGCTGCTGGCACTGATGGCGATCATCACGTTCAGCGATGTGTGGAAGCTGATACACTGAGAGGGGATACAATGAGCAGACAGATCATGGTGGGCGGTGTGGCCGTGGGCGGCGGCGCACCGGTGAGCATCCAGTCCATGTGCAACACCGCCACGGAGGACGTGGAGGCTACGGTGCAGCAGATCCTGCGGCTGGAGCAGGCGGGCTGCGAGATCATCCGCGTGGCGGTCCCCACGGAGGAGGCGGCACGGGCCGTGCCGGCCATCAAGGCCCGCATCCACATCCCGCTGGTGGCGGACATCCATTTCGACTACAAGCTGGCGCTGCTGTGCGCGGAGGGCGGCATCGACAAGATCCGCATCAATCCGGGCAACATCGGGGCCAAAGAGCGGGTGCGGGCCGTGGCGGATGCCTGCCGCGAGCGGGGCATCCCCATCCGCATCGGTGTCAATGGCGGGTCACTGGAAAAAGACCTGCTGGCCAGGTACGGCGGCGTCACGGCCCAGGCGCTGGTGGACAGCGCCATGGGGCATGTCCGGCTGCTGAATGACTGCGGCTTCGACGACATCTGCATCTCCGTGAAGTGCTCCCGTGTGCCGGTAAACATGACGGCCTACCGGATGCTCCATGAGCAGACGGACTACCCGCTGCACCTGGGCGTCACGGAGGCGGGCACACCGGAGATGGGCGTGCTGAAATCCGCCATCGGCATCGGCGGCCTGCTGTGCATGGGCGTGGGCGACACCCTGCGGGTGAGTCTGACAGCGGACCCGGTGGAGGAGGTCATCGCCGCCAAGCGTATTTTGCAGGCGGCAGGCATTCGCCGCAGCGGGCCGGACCTCATCTCCTGTCCCACCTGCGGCCGGACGAAGTACGATATGATCCCCATCGCGCGGGAGGTGGAGCGGCGGCTGAAGGACTGTGCCAAGCCCATCACCGTGGCGGTGATGGGGTGCGTGGTCAACGGGCCGGGCGAGGCGTCCGGCGCGGATGTGGGCATCGCCGGAGGAAAGGGCGAGGGCCTGCTGTTCGCCAAGGGGAAGATTTTGCGGAAGGTGCCGCAGGAGCAGCTGGTGGACGCGCTGTTTCAGGAGATCGACAAACTGTAAGGTGAGAAAATGGCGGAAAGATTACCGTTTTTTACATTATTTGAGAGCTTTCAGGCACCGCGGCAGCTGCGGCTGCTGCTGCACGACGCCTACGTCACCGGCGGCGCGCTGGATCGGGAGGCCCGTACCATCGAGGTGCAGGCCGTCAGCAGCGAAACAGTGCCGGAGGCGGCGGTGACATCGCTGGAGCACATGCTGGCCCAGCAATACGACCTGCGTCGGGTACAGCTGCGGTTCAGCGCGCCGGCTGCTGCCGGAAAGGGCAGCAGCGACCTGCTCTACGGCAAGGAGATCAAGGGCCGCGTGGTGCCGGTGGGGGAGCTGAATCTGAAGATGGGCTCCGCTGTGGTGGAGGGCCGCGTGTTCGGCATGGAGTGCTATGAGACACGGCGGCCAGGTCAGTGGTGTATGAACTTCGACATGACCGATGAGCACGGTTCCGTCTCCGTGCGGAAGTATATGGACGAGAAGGAGGCCAGGGTACTGGGCGGCGCTGTCAGCGACGGCATGTGGCTGCGGGTGCAGGGCAAGCTGGCGCTGAGCTTCGACGGCAAGGACGTACAGCTCCAGCCGGTGAGCATCATGCGCATCCAGCACCAGGGCCGGAAGGATACCGCGCCGGAGAAGCGGGTGGAGCTGCACCTGCATACCCAGATGAGCACCATGGACGCCATCACCGATGTGGGAAAGGTGGTGGCGCAGGCGGCATCGTGGGGACACCCTGCCATCGCCATCACGGATCATGGCACAGTGCAGGCATTCCCCAAGGCCCGGGACGCCGGCAAGAAGGGAAAGATCAAGATCCTCTACGGCGTGGAGGGCTATTTCGTCAACAATCTGGACGATCGCATCGCCGTACACGGTGAGCAGGATCAGGATTTCGCCGACGAGATCGTGTGCTTCGACATCGAGACCACGGGCCTGAAGGTGCGGCGGGAGGCCATCACCGAGATCGGTGCGGTGGTGCTGAAGAACGGGGAGATCACGGAGCGGTTTCAGACCTTCGTGAACCCCAACCGGCGGCTGACGCCGGAGATCATCGGCCTTACCGGCATCACCGACGCCATGCTGGCCGACGCACCCCAGCTGAAGGAGGCACTGACGGCGTTTTTGCAGTTCGTGAACGGGAGACCGCTGGCGGCCCACAACGCGGAGTTCGACATCAGCTTCATCCGCGAGGGGTGCCGGAAGGTGGGGCTGGAGTTCGACCCCACCTACGTAGACTCCCTTATCCTGGCGCAGAACCTGCTGCCGGAGCTGCACAAGTACAAGCTGGACATCGTGGCGGAGCATCTGGATCTGCCCGCCTTCAACCACCACCGTGCCTCTGATGACGCGGCCATGGTGGGGTATATGCTCATCCCGTTTTTTGAGAAAATGCGCAGGGAGATGGGTATCCACCGGCTCCAGCAGATCAACGGGGAGATGCTGAAGCTGCGGCCGGAGGGCGGAAAGAGCAACCGCCATCCCAAGCACATCATCATTCTGGCCAAGAACAAGCTGGGCCTGAAGCACCTGTACCAGCTGATCTCGGCGTCCAATCTGAAATATTTCAAGCGCGTGCCCATCATTCCCAAGACGGAGCTGGCGGCCCATCGGGAGGGGCTCATCATCGGCTCGGCCTGCGAGGCGGGCGAGCTGTTCCGCGCCGTGGCTGACGGCAGCAAGGACTGGGCGGAGCTGAAGCGCATCGCGTCGTTCTACGACTATTTGGAGATCCAGCCCATCTGCAACAACATGTTCATGCTTCGCAAGGGGGATGTCCAGTCGGAGGAGGAGCTGCGGGATTTCAACCGCACCATCGTCCGGCTGGGGCAGGAGCTGGGCAAGCCGGTGTGCGCCACCGGTGACGTGCATTTTCAGGAGCCGGAGGACGAGGTGTACCGCCACATCCTGCTGGCCAGCAAGAAGTTCCCCGACGCCGATGCACCGCTGCCCATCTACTTCAAGACAACAGACGAGATGCTGAAGGAGTTTGCGTACCTGGGGACAGAGACGGCCCACAAGGTGGTCATCGACGACCCGCGGCACATTGCCGACTGCATCGAGGATATCGAGCTGCTGCCACCGGGGCAGCTGTTCCCGCCGCGCCTGGAAAACTCCGAGCAGGAGCTGCACGACATGGTGTGGGACAAGTGCCATGAGCTGTACGGGGAGGAACCGCCGCAGCTCATCGTGGACCGTCTGGACGTGGAGCTGAAAAGCATCCTGGGCAAGTACGACGTGGTGTATATGTCCGCCCAGAAGCTGGTGCAGCGCAGTCTGGAGAACGGCTATCTGGTGGGCTCGCGAGGCTCCGTGGGCTCCAGTCTGGTGGCGTACATGTCGGGCATCACGGAGGTGAACTCCCTGCCTCCCCACTACCGCTGCCCCAAGTGCAAAAATACGGAGTTCATCACAGACGGCAGCTACGGCTGCGGCGCGGACATGCCGGACAAGATATGCCCTGTGTGCGGGGAAAAGTACGTCAAGGACGGCTTTGACATCCCCTTTGAGACGTTCCTGGGCTACGGCGGCGGCAAGGTGCCGGATATCGACCTGAACTTCTCCGGCGAATATCAGGCCCGCGCTCACCAGCACGCTATCGAGATGTTCGGAAAGACCCAGGTGTTCCGCGCCGGCACCATCGGTACGCTGGCGGAAAAGACCGCCTTCGGCATGGTGAAAAAGTATCTGGAGGAGCGGGGACAGACGGCATCCAACGCCGAGATGAACCGGCTGACCCAGGGCTGCGTGGGCGTGCGGCGCACCACCGGCCAGCACCCGGGCGGCCTGGTGGTGGTGCCGGACGACATGGACGTGGAGGATTTCACCGCTGTGCAGCACCCCGCCGACGATGCGGAGAGCGATACCATCACCACCCATTTTGAATACCACTGCATGGAGGATAACCTGCTGAAGCTGGACATGCTGGGACACGATGATCCCACCATGATCCGGATGCTGGAGGATCTCACCGGCGTCAACGCACGGGCTATTCCGTTGGACGACCCCGATACCATGAGCATCTTCACGTCCTCCAGGGTGCTGGGCTTCGAGAATGACGAGATCCTCGGCCCCACCGGCGCCGTGGCCATCCCCGAGTTCAACACCCGCTTCACCCGCGGCATGCTGATGGACACCCAGCCCAGGGATTTCAACACGCTGGTGCGTCTGTCCGGCTTCTCCCACGGTACCGACGTGTGGCTGGGCAACGCCAGGGAACTGATCGTCAGCGGCACCGCCTCCGTTCTGGAGACGGTGGGCTGCCGCGACGACATTATGCTGTACCTCATCTCCATGGGGCTGGACCCCAAGATGTCCTTCAAGATCATGGAGGCCGTCCGTAAAGGGAAGGTGAAGAAGGGCGGCTTTCAGGAGGGATGGGAGGAGGCCATGCGGGACCATCAGGTGCCGGACTGGTACATCGAATCCCTGGCTAAGATCGGCTACCTGTTCCCCAAGGCCCACGCCGTGGCCTACGTGATGATGGCGTTCCGCATCGCATGGTTCAAGGTGCATAGGCCGCTGGCGTTCTACGCCACATTCTTCTCCATCCGCGCCAAGGCGTTTGACGCCGAGTACTGCTGCGCCGGTCTGGACGCGGTAAAGCAGAAGATCAAGGAGATCGAAAACAACAAGGACGCCACCGATGTGGAGCAGAACCTGATGGTGACGCTGGAGGTGTGCTACGAGTTCTATCTGCGGGGCTTCCACTTTGATACCATCGACATCTACAAGTCCGACGCCACCCGCTTTGTGGTGACGGAGAACGGCCTGCTGCCTCCCTTCGTGACGGTACACGGCCTGGGCGAGTCGGCGGCGCTGGACACGGTGGAAAAACGGAAAGGCAAGACCTTTATCTCCGTGGAGGAGTTCGCCAATACGTGCAGCAAGCTGAGTAAGACCCACATCGAGCAGCTCAAGTCCCTGGGCGCGTTCGCCGGAATGGCGGACACCAGCCAGGTCAGCCTGTTCTGAGAAGTTGTGCCGGTATCGGTGCATTTTTCGTGAAATTTGGCATAATGACGAAAAACGGGACTTGACAATCTGCCAAAAAGCGATAAAATAAGGTGTAATATCGACATATGCGATGAGGGAAAAAAGACGAGGCAGGCCCGCCGAAAGAGAGCCGGCGGCTGGTGTGAGCCGGTGGGGGCGCTTCGTTGTACTGGCTCCGGAGCTTTCCGCCTGAACAGGGCGGGACGGCGGCGCACCGTTACCGGCGCGGCCCCTTGCAAGAGGGGAACTGAGCGCCGCACAGGCAACTGGCGGCGGGATCAGGGTGGTAACACGTGACATGCGTCCCTGACTGCGAAAGCAGTCAGGGACGTTTTTTTATCAGCAGTTAACAAAATTCAGATACAAGGAGAAGCGACATGTATTACGATTTTGCGGCCATTGAAAAGAAATGGCAGGCCAATTGGGAAAAAACCAAGCCCTATGCCGCCGTCACCGGCGACAAGCGACCCAAGTTCTACGGACTCATCGAGTTCCCCTATCCCTCCGGTCAGGGCCTGCATGTGGGCCATCCCCGCCCCTTCACGGCCATGGACATCGTCACCCGCAAAAAGCGGATGCAGGGCTACAACGTGCTGTTCCCCATCGGCTTCGACGCCTTCGGTCTGCCCACGGAGAACTACGCCATCAAGAACCATATCCATCCGGCTGTGGTGACCAAAAACAATATCGCCAATTTCACCAGCCAGCTGAAGATGCTGGGCTACGGCTTTGACTGGGATCGCTGCGTGGACACCACCGACCCCGACTACTACAAGTGGACCCAGTGGATATTCCTGCAGATGTTCAAGCACGGTCTGGCCTATAAGACCACCATGCCTGTGAACTGGTGCACCAGCTGCAAGTGCGTGCTGGCCAACGAGGAAGTGGTCAACGGCGTGTGTGAGCGCTGCGGCAGCGAGGTCATCCGCAAGGAGAAGAGCCAGTGGATGCTGAAGATCACCGCCTACGCCCAGCGTCTCATCGACGATCTGGAGGACGTGGACTTCATCGAGCGCGTGAAGATCCAGCAGCGCAACTGGATCGGCCGCTCCACCGGCGCCGAGGTGACGTTCCAGACCAACGTGGGCGACGAGGTGACGGTGTACACCACCCGTGCCGACACCCTGTTCGGTACGACTTACATGGTCATCTCTCCCGAGCATCCCATGCTGAAGAAGTGGCAGCCCCTGATCAAGAACTGGGACGCCGTGGAGGCGTATCAGGAGGAGGCGGCTCACAAGTCCGATTTTGAGCGCGGCGAGCTGAACAAGGAAAAGACCGGCGTGCGGCTGGAGGGTATTGAGGTCATGAACCCCGTGACCCATCAGGCCCTGCCCATGTTCGTGTCCGACTACGTCCTCATGGGCTACGGCACCGGTATCGTCATGGGCGTGCCCGGTCACGACCAGCGCGACTGGGAATTCGCCAAGAAGTTCGGTCTGCCCATCATCGAGGTGGTCAAGGGCGGCGATGTCACCAAGGAGGCCTTTGTGGCCAAGGACGACAGCGCCATCATGGTCAACTCCGGCTTCCTCAACGGCATGACCGTGAAGGAGGCCATCCCCGCCATGAAGAAGTACGTGGTGGAGCAGGGCTTCGGCAAGGAGAAGGTCAACTACAAGCTGCGTGACTGGGTGTTCTCCCGCCAGCGCTACTGGGGCGAGCCTATCCCCCTGGTGAACTGCGAGAAGTGCGGCTGGGTGGCCCTGCCGGAGGAGCAGCTGCCGCTGGTACTGCCTCAGGTGGAGAGCTACGAGCCCACGGATGACGGCGAGAGTCCCCTGAGCAAGATGACCGACTGGGTCAACACCACCTGCCCCTGCTGCGGCGGTCCCGCCAAGCGCGAGACGGATACCATGCCCCAGTGGGCCGGCTCCAGCTGGTACTTCCTGCGGTATATGGACCCCCACAACGACAAGGCTCTGGCCAGCAAGGAAGCACTGGACTACTGGTCCCCTGTGGACTGGTACAACGGCGGCATGGAGCACACCACGCTGCACCTGCTGTACTCCCGCTTCTGGCATAAGTTCCTGTACGACATCGGCGTGGTGCCCACCAAGGAGCCCTACGCCAAGCGCACCAGCCACGGCATGATCCTGGGTGAGGGCGGTGAGAAGATGTCCAAGTCCCGCGGCAACGTGGTGAACCCCAACGACATCGTGGCGCAGTACGGCGCGGACACCATGCGCCTGCACATCATGTTCATCGGCGACTTTGAGAAGGCCGTCACCTGGAGCAACGAGGCCGTCAAGGGCTCCAAGCGCTTCCTGGACCGCTGCTTCAACCTGCAGGACATTGCCACCGCCGAGGAGACCATCTCCGCCAAGAACGAGTCCATCGTTCACAAGACCATCAAGAAGGTGACGCAGGACATCGATGAGCTGAAGATGAACACCGCCATTGCCGCCATGATGACCATGGTCAACGAGCTCTACGCCAACGGCTGCTCCAAGGGCGATGTGGAGATGCTGTGCCTGCTGCTGAGCCCCTTCGCCCCCCATATGGTGGAGGAGATGTGGGAGAACATGGGTTTTGCCGCCAAGTACGGCAAGATGGCCATGCAGATGCCCTGGCCCGCCCATGACGAGGCCAAGACCGTGGATTCCCACGTGGAGATGGCCGTGCAGGTCAACGGCAAGCTGAAGGGCACCGTCACTGTTCCAATGGACAGCGATGAGGCCGCCGTGGTGGCCGCCGCCATGGACACCGATAAGGTGAAGAAGGCCGTGGAGGGCATGTCTGTGGTCAAGACCATTCATGTCAAGAACAAGCTGGTGAACCTGATCGTCAAGCCTGCCAAGTAAAAATGCACTTTTTGCGGAAAACTGCTTGACAAGGCGGCGTTTCACCGGTATAATACACCCGTTAGTCATGCGAATGGCTCTTAAAGAGCACCCAGGATCGAGCCGGGTGCATCGGAGGGAGGGAAATATAGATGTCTGAAGTTCACGTCAAGGAAGGCGAGTCCCTGGACAGCGCTCTGAAGCGTTTCAAGAGAAGCTGCGCCAAGGCAGGCGTTCTGGCCGAGGTGCGTAAGAGAGAGTGCTATGAAAGCCCCAGTGTCAAGCGCCGCAAGAAGTCCGAGGCCGCGCGCAAGAACCGCAATAAGCGTTATTATTGATCCTGAAAGAGCCCGAGGGTGATTCCCTCGGGCTCTTATCCTTTGCCCAGCAGCCGCGGCAGCGCCTCCATCGCTTCCGGCAGGGCCAGAAAGCCGGCAGGGATGCCCAGCTCCGTGCCCAGCGCTATCTTGCGGTGCAGGGTGTCGGCATCGTCGAACAGTACGAAGTGGGTCATGCCGCTCTGTTCGTAGGTGAAGTAGCGGGCGCACAGCTCCGGCGAGAAGAATACGGTGCGGCGGCCCCGCAGCTCTGTCAGCTGCTGCGGTGTCAGGGCCGTACCGGTGCCGTAGGGCGCGGGGAGGGAGAAGTCCATCCGCACGCAGGCCAGATCCAGTGCCAGACGCCGGGCCTCGAAGCGGCGGCAGGCGTCCCTCAGCCGCTGGCGCAGCGTCCCGCCGGACAGGGCGGTGCTCACCACCACGCGGGCATCGGGGACCATATGGCCGCAGGGCTCCGCAACGTACAGGGCGCGGCCATACCGGCGGCACAGCTCCGCCAGGGCGGACAGCGCCGCGGCAGGCAGCTGCGGCTCTATGACCACGCCGGTATAGCGGCGGCGCAGACACTCCCGCAGGATGTCCCGGGCCAGCGTGTCCGGCTGCGGTACGGCGGGGTTTTCCGGCCCTGTCAGCAGCAGGAGCCCACCCTGCACGTGGGCGGGCAGCGTCAGCGATGTCAGGCGGCTCTCCTCCACGCCATAGGCGGCGTGCAGGAGCGGCAGGCCCCAGCGGGCCGCGTTACCCAGACAGCACGGTGCCGCGGCCAGATACAGCTGCATGCGGAACACCCCCTTGTATTTCCGGCGGACGGATGGTACACTATATGTATGAGAGGAGGCGGCAGCCTATGCGATTTTCCCTGCGGCCGGATCGGGTATTCGACGGCTACGAGCAGATAGAGGGGCAGGAGCTGGCCCGACGGGGCATCCGGCTGCTGCTGTGCGACCTGGACTACACCTTGGCGCCCAAGTCTCAGCGGGAGCCGGACGAGACGGTACGCCGCTGGATCGGCCAGATGCGTCAGGCGGGGGTAGAGGTGATGATCCTGTCTAACAACCGCAGTCCTGCCAGAGTGGAGCAGTTCTGCCGCGAGCTGGGCATCACCTACGAGGGACACGCCAAAAAGCCACGAACCGTAGGGTTCCGCAGGGCCATGGCCCGCTGCGGCGTGACGCCCAAGGAGACGGCCATGCTGGGCGATAAGCTGCTGACGGACATGCTGGGCGCCAACCGCAGCGGCATACTGGCGCTGATGGTGGAGCCCCGCGGCGGCGCGAAAGGCGCGTGGAACAAGGTGCTCCACGCCTTACAGCGGCCGTGGAAGGCGGCGGCGCGGGAAAAATAGGAGGAGAAGGCAACTTTTTTCGCCGGAAACCCTTGCCAAACAGGTACTTATCATGTAGAATATACGAGGCCAAATTTCGGCCGGTATCATTTACTCGAGGGAATCGTGATGTTCCCTCATCAATATGGGAGGAATATCAATATGGCAACTATTACCGCCGGTGATTTCAGAAACGGCAAGACCTTTGAGATGGACGGCAAGGTCATGCAGGTCGTGGAGTTCCAGCACGTCAAGCCCGGCAAGGGCGCGGCCTTCGTGCGTACCAAGATGCGCAACGTGGTGACCGGTGCTGTGACTGAGACCTCTTTCAACCCCACCGCCAAGTTCGAGGAGGCCTTTGTGGACCGCCGCGACATGGAGTACAGCTACAACGACGGCGACCTGTACTATTTCATGGACCAGGAGACCTATGACATGGTGCCCCTGAACAAGGAGCTGCTGGGTGATGCGTTCCGCTTCATCAAGGAGAACACCATGTGCAAGGTGCTGAGCTATAAGGGTAACGTGTTCGGCCTGGAGTGCCCCAACTTCATGGATCTGGAGGTCACCGAGACCGAGCCCGGTCTGGCCGGCAACACCGCCACCAATACCCTGAAGCCCGCCACCGTGGAGACCGGCGCCGAGGTGAAGGTACCCCTGTTCATCAACATCGGCGACAAGATCACCATCGACACCCGTACCGGCGAGTATATTGGCCGCACCAAGTAAGTCAACAACCAACCGACCGTACAGAAAGGAGCCGAACATGGAGATTTCTGAAAAGGTAGCATATCTGAAGGGCCTGGCCGAGGGCCTGAACCTGGATACCGAGAGCAAGGAAGGCAAGCTGATCGCCGCCATCATTGACGTGCTGAACGACATGGCGGAGAAGTTCGCCGACGTCGAGGACGAGCTGTGCGACGTGGAGGACGGTCTGGATGCTGTCAGCGACGACCTCAGCGATGTGGAGGAGACCCTGTACTTCGCGCTGGACGACGATGAGGACGAGGACGAGGATGAAGACGACGAGGAAGAGGAGTGCTTCATGACCAACTGCCCCGAGTGCGAGGAGGAGGTCTACTTCGACGAGTCCGTTCTGGAGGACGGCGAGGTCATCTGCCCCAACTGTGGCGCCAAGCTGGAGTTCGATCTCAGCGATCTGGCCAACGATGAGGACGAGGATCAGGAGTAATTCCAAAAACAAAAAAGAACCGCCGAGAGGCGGTTCTTTTTTTGCGCAAAACGGCTATTCCCAAATGCTGTACAGCTGTGTGACAAGCTGTCCCGTGACGTCCACATCGCAGAGCATATAGGGCTTTTCGCCGCCGAGATCTGTCAACAGCAGCTCGTTGATGCCGTCGCCGTCCACATCCTCCACGCGATAGTCCACGCGGCGTCCCGCGTCCGGCAGGAGCATCAGCACCTGCCGCTGCTCCGGCTGCTCCGGAATGGGAATAAAGAAGTAGGTGGCACCGTAACCGTCAAGATGCGCTGAGAAGGTCTCCTCAAAGCCGAAAAGTGGCTTTTCCATGGGCTGCGCCGGACTGCCGCCAAAGCCGCCTATGGCGGTCACCGTCAGATATTCCGGCAGTTCGTCACACCACGTGATCTCATTGGTACGGCGGTCGTATGCCATGTGATATTGGGGGTGTGACAGAATGGAGTTTACATAACGCCACCCGATTTGGAGGGTAGAAGTGTCCATGTCCGCCGGACAGCGCAGCTTCAGGAGATCCGAGGAAAGGCTGCCGGCATCCGTGACGTAGAGCCATGTGCCGTCCGCAGTATACTCTGCTTGCTGGATCAGGCCGCAAAGCTCCTCCGTATACCGGTAGGGGTTTGTCAGGTCGAGATGGATATGCCGGATGGCAAAAAGGGCGATGATGAGGAGAAACGCTGCTGCCGCGGCGCTGACGCCGGTGAGCCATTGGCGGCGCTGCCGCTTCTGGTTGTTGTCCGCCATCTCCACCACGGCGCGCAGCGTCTCATTTTCCGCAGGGTACTTTTTTTCTTCCATAGCTTGCTCCTTTTCCTCTGCAGGCGCGGCGCACCGGAGGAGCGCGGCTGCCGTCAGACCCAAAGCCGTGGCCAACGGCTCTAGAAGCGTGACGTCGGGGTAGGAAAGTCCACGTTCCCATTTGCTCACGGCCTTATCGGTGACGTGGAGCATCTGGGCCAGCTGCTGCTGAGTCAGGTGCCGGCGTCTGCGATTTTCAGCGATAAAGGCGCCGAGAATTTGTTTGTCCAAAGTGATCACCTCGCCGCTATTGTAGCAAATGTGCCGGAAAACGCAACCGACCGGTGGTTTAGCTGGCCTGTTTTTCGCTTTTCTTGCGGCGTATCGTGGAAAAAGCAACAAGGGTTGCGTGAAGGAGAAAATCGCGGTATAATACACTTAATACACTTTGCGCGGCGCGCAAAGACCGATATTGAGGTATGAAGGATGAAAACACAGGAAAAGCTGAACATGACTATGCTTTGCGATTTCTACGAGCTGACCATGGGCAACGGGTATTTCCAGACCGGCTACAAGGATCGCATCGTGTATTTCGACGTATTCTTCCGGAAGGTGCCGGACGGCGGCGGCTTCGCCATCACGGCGGGACTGGAGCAGCTCATCGACTACATCGAGAACCTGCACTTCTCGGAGGAGGACATCGCCTACCTGCGGGGCCGCGGCATCTTCTGCGAGGAATTTCTGGCCTATCTCCGTGACTTCCGTTTCACCGGCGATATCTATGCCATCCCCGAGGGCACGCCGGTATTTCCCAAGGAGCCGCTGGTAGTGGTGCGCGCACCGGCCATCGAAGCCCAGCTCATCGAGACCTTCACCCTGCTGACCATCAACCACCAGAGCCTCATCGCCACTAAGGCCAACCGCATCCAGCGGGCCGCCCGGGGCCGGACGGTGCTGGAATTCGGCTCCCGCCGCGCGCAGGGTGCGGACGCCGCCATCGTGGGCGCCCGCGCGGCCTATATCGGCGGCGTAGCCGGTACGGCCTGCACGCTTTCGGACGAGGTGTACAGCGTGCCCGCCGGCGGTACTATGGCCCATGCCTGGGTCCAGATGTTCCCCAGCGAGCTGGAGGCGTTTAAGACCTACTGCCGCCTGTATCCCACCAACGCCACGCTGCTGGTGGACACCTACAACACGCTGCACTCCGGCATCCCCAATGCCATCCGTGCCTTTGACGAGGTGCTCAAGCCTTTGGGCATCACCCAGTGCGGCATCCGCCTGGACTCCGGCGACCTGGCCTACCTTACGCAGAAGGCCCGCAAAATGCTGGACGATGCGGGCTGGACGGACTGCAAGATCTCCGTGTCCAACTCGCTGGACGAGTACCTTATCCAGGACATGCTGCTGCAGGGCGCACAGATCGACATGTTCGGCGTGGGCGAGCGGCTCATCACCGCCAAGTCCGAGCCGGTGTTCGGCGGCGTCTATAAGCTGGTGGCCGTTGAGGAGCCGGACGGCACCATCGTGCCCAAGATCAAGGTCAGCGAGAACGTGGAGAAGATCACGGTGCCCCATTTCAAGAAGGTGTACCGCTTCTACGGCCGCGACAACGGCAAGGCTCTGGCCGACTACATGGCCCTCCACGATGAGACCGTGGACGATACCAGAGATCTGACCATCTTCGATCCGCTGGCCACATGGAAAAAAAAGCGCATCTACAATTTCGAGGCCCGCGAGCTGCTGGTGCCGGTGTTTCTGCACGGCAAGCGGGTATACGACAGCCCGTCGCTGCCGGAGATCCGCGAATACTGCCGTCAGCAGATAGACACCCTGTGGGACGAGGTGAAGCGTTTCGACTACCCCCACAAGTACTACGTGGACCTGTCCGATAAGCTCTGGGACATTCAGCAGCACCTGCTGCGCAGCTCCCAGGAATAAGGCAATTGCCCCGATAGAAAGAGAGAAGGAGGAACGCCTATGAAAAAACCGAGAGTCCAACAGAGGACAGAACGCCGCATATCTGCGGCGCTGCGGTTGGTGCTGGTGGCTGTGCTGCTGGTGGCCCAGATCGCGCTGGTGCTCCTCCTGAGCACTGTACTGAAGCAGCGGGCGGCGCTGGCCTACACCGCGCTGGAGCTGGTGGCATTCGTCTGCGCTGTGTATATCTGGACGAAGCCCGGGACCACCAGCTACAAGGTGGGATGGATATTCCTGATTCTATTCCTGCCGGTGGTGGGCCTGATGCTCTACTGGCTGTGGAACGGCGGGCGGCAGTCCAAGCGTCTGGACCTGAAAAAGCTGCCGCGGCCCCAGGAGTCCGCCTGCAAGCAGGAAGAGAGCCGCCTGAACATAGAAAAGCTGCGGCAGAGCATGCCCCAGTGGGCTCCGCTGGCGTCCTATCTGAACAATAAAGGTTTTTCCCTTTACAGGGCGACGGACGCAGTATATCTGCCCACCGGCAGGGACTTTCTGGAGGATATGCTGTCCGCCATGGAGAAGGCGGAGCGCTTCATCTTTCTGGAGTACTTCATCATGGCCGAGGGCGAGATGTGGGACCGTCTGACCAACGTGCTGCGCCGCAAGAGCGGGCAGGGCGTGGAGATCAAGCTGATCTTCGACGACTTCGGCAGCATGATGCGCATGCCGGCGGAGCGGGTGGATGCCCTGCGCCGTGCCGGTGTGGAGGTCATCGTCTTTAATCCGGTACACCACTACGTGAACCGGCTGTACTTCAACTACCGCGACCACCGGAAAATCACCTGCATCGATGGCGATGTGGCCTACACCGGCGGCGCCAACCTGGCCGATGAGTACGCCGACATCATCCGGCGCTTCGGCTACTGGAAGGACTGCGGCCTGCGGCTGGAGGGCGAGGGCGCCTGGGGCCTGACCCGTGAGTTCATCTACATGTGGGAGCGCCTGGGCGGCGAGATGCACAACGAGCACGACTACTACCGTCCTGTTCACAGCGCCGTCTCCGACGGCTTCTGCCAGACCATCGTGGATGGGCCGGACAACAACCCTGACGCCACGGCGGAGGATGTGTTCCTCCAGCTGATCGCGCGGGCCCGCCAGACGGTGTATATCACCACGCCTTACCTGGCCATCGACGAGCCCATGATCAAGGCGCTGTGCGTAGCGGGAGACAGCGGCGTGGATGTGCGGCTGATGATGCCGGGCGTCCCCGACCACTGGTTCGCCTATCAGGTGGCCCAGAGCTATTTCCCGGAGTTGACGGGCCACCATGTGAAGATATATACCTTCACGCCGGGCCTCATCCACGGCAAGACGGTGATGGTGGACCGCGAGGCGGCCTTCGTGGGATCGGTAAACATGGACTTCCGCAGCTTCCAGCTGCACTTTGAGTGCGGCGAGCTGCTGTACCGCATGCCCGCCATTGAGTCGCTGCTGGAGGATATGGACAACATCATCCAGAACAGCCAGCCGGTGACGCCGGCACGCATGGCGGCGCGGCCATGGTATCTGCGAGTCGTGGGCGTGGTGCTGCGGCTGTTCGCCATGTGGATGTAAAGGAGGAGCGCAAGTGGCCTGTTATATTTTCGGCGCAGGAGGCTTTTACGGCCTGCCGCAGCGTCCCGCGGCGGGGGACACCGTCATTGCCGCCGACGGCGGCTGGCGCATCTGCCGCCGGGAGAACATCACGCCGGACCTGCTGCTGGGGGATTTCGACTCTCTGCACACCGTGCCGGACTTCGCCCGCATCCGCCGCGTGCCGGTGGAGAAGGACGATACCGACATGATGCTGGCCATCAAGGAGGGCCTGGGCCGCGGTGAGACAGAATTTCACCTCTACGGCGGCATGGGCGGCCGCACCGACCATACCATTGCCAACCTTCAGGGCCTGCTGTATCTGGCGGACCACGGCGCACGGGGCTGGCTGTACGGTGACAGGGAGCGGTTCACCGCCATCCGAGACGGCAGCATCACCCTGCCCGCCCGGGAAAGGGGTATCGTGTCCGTGTTCTGCATGGGCGCGGACGCTCAGGGCGTCACCATCGAGGGCGGCCAGTACACGGTGCACGATGCGGTGCTGACATCGTCATTTCCTCTGGGTGTCAGCAATCATTATGTGGGCAACCCTGTCCGCGTCACCGTGACGCGGGGCAGTTTGCTGATAGCATTGATCGAAAAGGAGTAAACAAGCATGAAAAAGAACGGACTGAATAAGCTGCTGGCCCTGCTGCTGGCGCTGGTGATGGTACTGTCTCTGGCCGCCTGCGGCAATAAGGCACAGGACAACGGCGCCGCCGATAAGGACGCGGGCGCTGTCACCGATACCGACAACAACACCGGCGACAACGGCGATGCCGCTGCCCCGCAGGACAGCGTGGTGGCTGACGGCGACGTGATCGGCGAGGGCAAGACCGCCTTCACCGTGGAGGTCGCCCAGCTGGACGGCACATCCATCACCTTCACCGTCAACACCGACAAGGAGACGGTGGGCGAGGCTCTGCTGGAGCTGGGCGTCGTGGCCGGTGACACCACTGAGTACGGCCTGTACATCACCACCGTCAACGGCGTGACACTGGACTACAACACCGACGGCGCGTACTGGGCGTTCTACATCAACGGAGAGTATGCCTCCACCGGTGTGGATGCCACCAACATCGAAGCTGGCGCCTCCTACGCCCTGAAGGCGGAAAAGGCCGCCTGAGACAGCGGATATACAAAAAAGGACAGGCATGGCCACTGGTCATGCCTGTCTTTTTTTGTATGGTTTTTCAGCGGAGCAGCGCCGCTTCGGCCTCGCCCATGAGGTACAGGGAACCGCAGCACAGCACAGCACCGCCGTTGGCAGCCTTCGCCAGGGCCAGCGCAGCGCCCTCCGCCACGGTATCGCAGGCGGTAACAGGCTTGCCCAGCGTCTGGAGATATGACGCCAGCTCCTGGGCCGGCAGGGCCCGGGGACTGTCCGGTGTCACGGTGATGAACTGCGCCGCATAGGGCAGCAGCGGGGCGTACATCCGGTGATAGTCCTTGTCCCGCAGCACGCCGGTGAGCACCGTCAAGGGCCGGTCCGGCAGGTAGGCCTGAATATTCTCCACCAGCGCCGCCATGCACTGGGGGTTGTGGCCGCCGTCCATCACCACCAGCGGCTCGCGGCGTACCACCTCAAAGCGGACGGGCCAGCGCACCTGCGCCAGACCCTGCCGCACGGCGTCCTCACCGATGGCCCAGCCCCGGCGGCGCAGTACCTCCACCGTAGTGAGAGCCGCAGCGGCGTTGCGCAGCTGCATCCGTCCCAGCAGGGGCAGGTGCAGGCCGGACAGCGAGCCGAAGCTGAACTCCTGTCCCTCCAGCGAGTGGCCGACAGGAAGCAAGGCATCCATGTCCACAGAGTGCAGCGTCACACCGCACCGACGGCAGCGGTCCGCCACCACCTCCCGCACCGATGGCGCGCAGGGGTACAGCACCGCGTCGCAGCCGGCTTTGATGATGCCGGACTTGGTGGCGGCAATCTTCTCCGCCGTGTCGCCCAGATAGGCGGTGTGGTCCAGCCCAATATTGCACAGCACCGCCGCCTCCGGCGCGGGGATGACATTGGTGGCGTCGAGCTCGCCGCCCATGCCCACCTCGCATACCACGATGTCGCATTTCCGACTTGCGAACCAGGAGAAGGCGATGGCTGTCACCATCTCAAATTCTGTGGGGTGGTCGGCCATGCCGTCCGCCAGCGGCCGCACCTCCTCCGTCACGGCGCACAGCTCCGCATCGGAGATGGGCACGCCGTCGATCTGCATCCGCTCGTTGAACCGGAAGATGTAGGGCGAGGTGTAGAGCCCCGTGCGATAGCCCGCTGCCCGCAGCACGGAAGCCAGTATGGCGCAGGTGGAGCCCTTGCCGTTGGTGCCGGTGACGTGGACGAACTTCATCGTTCGCTCCGGATGTCCCATCTGGGCCAGCAGCTCGTCGATGCGGCTCAGGCCCAGGCTGCTGCGCCGCCAGTCCACCGCATGGATGTAATCCAGGGCTTCATTGATGGTCATGCTCTGCGCCTCCCTTGACCTGGATGCGCCGCTGCACAGCGTTGAGTGCGCCGCGGCGCAGCAGCAGCCACACGATCAGCGTGTCCACCGTGCCGGTGAGGGCGAATTGGATGCTGCGGGACACCAGCTTTGCCAGAAAAAATGCCTGCTTGGCATCGCCGCCGTACACCAGAGCCAGCGCCATGCTCTGCCACAGGACGGAGCCCACGATGGCCGCGGGGAAGAAGGCCAGCGCCGTGCGGAGCAGGGCTGGCCGGTCCGTTACATACCGCCGTACCGCACCGGCCAGCAGGCCGTACAGGATGGGAGGCACGCAGAAAATGGGATTGTAGCCGAAGGGGGAGAACAGGCAGCCGATGAGATCGGCGGCGAAGCCCACCACCGCCCCGGGAATGGGGCCGAACAGCAGGCCCGACAGCACGATAGGCACGGCCTCCAGAGAGATACGGGTGGTCTCGGCGGGGATGAGGGTCAGCACCCGTGCCAGCACCACGCTCAGCGCGGTCAGCAGGGCGCAGACGGTGAGAGCGTAGGTGTTGAACACGGGACGGGATACGGTGCGCGGCAATTCTTTTTCGGGCATAAAAAAACCTCCTTATCCTTGGGATGGGAGGGATCTCATAGACAAAATAGCAGAATTTGCACCGTGTGGAAGCTGGAATGGAATCGCGGAGCAAGCTCCTTCGTCCGGCGGCAGCCTCCCATCCGTCCGGCACTTAACGCACCATTCCTACACACAGGCTGAGAGCATTATACAGCACGCCGCAGGGAAAAACAAGAGGGAATTCAGACGTTCCCTGCGGAACGGTGATTGACGGGACAGGCGGGCATTGTGTATAATGGTCAGCAGAATATACTGGGGAGGATGCGACATGGAGATACGGTTTACAGACGGCAGCTATACGGACGGCGGGGAGCGGATCATGCTGGACCCCACGGTCTACCCCGACTGGCAGATCGGCGCGGCGGCAGAGAGGGCGCTGCCGCCGGTGGAGGAGTTCCGCCGCCGGATGGGCCTCCTGCCGGAGGAGCTTATTCCCTATGGCAAGACGCCCAAGCTGGATTTCCTGCGCATCATGGAGCGGCTGAAGGATCGTCCCAGCGGCAAATATATCGAGGTCACGGCCATCACCCCCACGCCGCTGGGAGAGGGCAAGTCCACCACGTCTCTGGGCCTCATCGAGGGGTTGGGACACCTGGGCAAGAACGTGGGCGGCTGCCTGCGCCAGCCCTCCGGCGGCCCTACCATGAACGTCAAGGGCACCGCTGCCGGCGGCGGCAACGCCCTGCTGATCCCCATGACTGAGTTTTCATTGGGCCTGACCGGCGACATCAACGACATCATGAACGCCCACAATCTGGCCATGACGGCACTGAACGCCCGTATGCAGCACGAGCGGAACTACGACGATGCCAAGCTGGCCCAGCGCGGCCTGCGCCGTCTGGACATCGATCCGGAGCGGGTACAGTGGAGCTTTGTGCTGGACTTCTGCTGCCAGGCGCTGCGGAGGATGCGCATCGGCCTGGGCGAGGGAAAGATGGACGGCTACCCCATGGACACCTGCGCCAACATTGCCGTTAGCTCCGAGCTGATGGCCATTCTGGCGGTGGCGCGGGATCTGCCGGATCTGCGCCGCCGCATCGGCGACATCGTGCTGGCCTACGACCGGCAGGGCCGCCCTGTCACCACCGAGGATCTGGAGGTGGCGGGTGCCATGACGGCCTGGATGCGCAATACGATAAATCCCACTCTGTGCTACACCGTGGAGCACCAACCGGTGCTGGTCCACGCGGGGCCCTTCGCCAACATCGCCATCGGCCAGTCCTCGGTGATCGGGGACCGGCTGGGCACAAAGCTGTTCGACTATCACGTCACCGAGTCCGGCTTCGCCGCCGACATCGGCTTCGAGAAGTTCTGGAACGTGAAGTGCCGTCTGTCCGGCCTGAAGCCGGACGTGTCGGTGCTGGTGGCCACCGTTCGCGCCCTGAAGATGCACGGCGGCGGGCCGGAGGTAACACCTGGCCGTCCGCTGCCGGACGCCTACACAAAAGAGGACCTGACCCTGCTGGAGCGGGGCTGTGCCAACCTGCTGCACCACGTGAACATCATCCGCAAGTCCGGCGTCACGCCGGTGGTGTGCCTGAACCGATTCTATACCGATACGGATCTGGAGCTGGCGCTGGTGCGCCGCATCTGCGAGGAGTACGGCGTGCGCTGCGCCGTGTCCGACCACTGGCGCTATGGCGGCGCGGGGGCAGAGGAGCTGGCGCGGGCTGTGCTGGAGGCGTGTGAGGAGCCGTCGGAGCTGAAGCTGCTGTACCCCGATGACATGCCTCTGCGCCAGCGGGTGGAGCGCATCGCCAGGGAGGTCTACGGCGCGGACGGCGTGGACTGGTCGCCGCTGGCGGCGGAGAAGGCCGCGCGGTTTGAGAGCGACCCCAAGTACGCGGATTTCTGTACCATGATGGTCAAGACACACCTCTCCCTGTCCCACGACCCCACGAAGAAGGGGGTGCCCACCGGCTGGCGTCTGCCGGTGCGGGATGTGCTGGAGTACAGCGGCGCACGGTTTCTGTGCCCCGTGGCCGGCGGCATCTCCATGATGCCCGGTACCGGCTCCGACCCCGCCTACCGCCGCATCGATGTGGATACGGCCACCGGCGCGGTGACGGGCCTGTTTTAAGAGAGGAGCGCTTTTATGGACGATACGATGCGGAGCTGCCGCGAATTTACAGCGGTGCTGTCCTCCGCAGCTCCCACACCCGGGGGCGGCGGGGCGGCGGCACTGACCGCCGCCGTGGGCACGGCACTGTGCGGCATGGTGGCCAACCTCACCACGGGGAAAAAAGCCTACTCTGCGGTAGAAGGTGATATACAGCAATTGCTGTCAACTACAAATGCTTTACAGGAAAAGCTGCTGGATCAGGTGGCTGCGGACGCGGAGGGCTTCCTGCCGCTGGCGTCGGTATATGCCCTGCCCAAGGACGCGCCTGACCGCGCGGCAAAGCTGGTGCAGGCATCGGAGACGGCCTGTGCCGTGCCGTTGCGGATCATGGAGCTGTGCGTGGATGCGCTGGCCGCTGCGGGGCGTCTGGCGGACATTGGCTCCCGTCTGGCGGTGTCCGATGCCGGGTGCGCCGCCGCCATTCTGGGCGGAGCATTGCGGGCGGCGTCCCTGAACGTGCTGGTGAATACCAAGGCCATGGGCGCGGCGGGCGCACCGCTGACGGAGCGGTGCCTTGCCCTGCTGGCCAGGGGCGAAGCGGCGTCTGACGCCGTATTCAAGCAGGTGAAGGACCGCCTGCTGTAAGGAGGAACGGCCTATGGCAAGACTATTGACGGGCAGAGAAGCGGCGTCGGCCCTGACCGAAGAACTGAAAGGGCGCACGGCATCGCTGGCGCGGCAGGGAGTGACGCCGAAGCTGGTGATCCTGCGCTGCGGCGAGAACGAAGCGGACGGCGCGTACCTGCGGGGCGCACTGAAACGCGGCGCACTGTGCGGCGTAGAGGTCGAGGTCCGTACCTTGCCGGATACGGCATCGCGGCAGCAGCTGCTGAACGCCATCGATGCCGTCAACGCGGACAGCACCGTCCACGGATGTTTGCTGCTGCGGCCCCTGTCGCCCCATCTGCGGGACGCGGAGCCGGAGATCTGTGACCGGCTGCTGCCGGAAAAGGATGTGGATGGCATGACCGGCACCTCCGCCGCCGGTGTGTATCTGGGCCGGCCTTTGGGCTTCGCCCCCTGCACGGCGGAGGCGGTGACGGTACTGCTGGAGCATTACGGCGTGGCCTGCGCCGAAAAGCGGGCGGTGGTCATCGGCCGCTCTCCTGTGGTGGGACGGCCTGCGGCCATGCTTCTGCTGGCGCGGAATGCCACGGTGACGGTGTGCCACACCGCTACGGCGGACCTGCCTGCCGTCACCCGCGGAGCGGACATCATCGTGTCGGCGGCCGGTGCGGCGGGGAGCCTGACGGCATCTCACGTCCGACCTGGCCAGACAGTGATCGATGTGTCCGTGAGCTGGGATGCGGCGCGGAATGCCATGGTGGGCGACGCGGAATTTGACGCCGTGTCCGCCGTGGTGGACGCCATCACGCCGGTACCCGGAGGCGTGGGCGCGGTGACATCCGCCGTGCTGATGCGCCATGTGGTATTGGCGGCGGAACGCGGAAGAAAGTAAAAAGCAAGAGGATAGAGGGTATATGAATCTGTTTTTGACGTTGGCGTATCTGTTTTTCATCGGCTCCGTGCTGGGCTGGGTGTTGGAGCTGTTCTACCGGCGCTTCATCTCCGGCGCCAATCCGGAGCGGAAGTGGATCAATCCGGGCTTCTGCGTGGGCCCCTATGTGCCGCTGTACGGTTTCGGTCTGTGCATCCTGTTTGTGCTGGCCTATATCGGCGACGCCCATAAGGTCAACACCACGGGCGGCAAGCTGCTGATGTTTCTGGGCATGGCGGTGAGCATGACGGTCATCGAGTACATCGCCGGTATCGTGTCCCTGAAGTTCATGCACATCCGCCTGTGGGATTACAGCAGCCAGTGGGGAAACATCCAGGGCCTCATCTGCCCGCAGTTCTCCCTGATCTGGGCGGCGGCCAGCGCGGGATATTACTTTCTGGTACACCCCTACATTCTGAATGCGCTGCGGTGGCTGTCGGAGAATCTGGCGTTTTCTTTTGTCATCGGCTACTTCTTCGGCGTGTTCACCATCGACGTGGTCTACTCCGCACACCTGGTCACCCGCATCCGTAAGTTCGCTCAGGAGAACGAGGTGGATATCAAGTTCGAGCGCCTGAAATCCCATATCCGCAGCCGTCAGGATGAGCTGCGGGAGAAAAACAACTTCCTGTTTGCTTTCCGCTCCAGACACTCGCTGACCGAGCACCTGCGTGAGGCACAGGAGGCATGGGAGGAGCGGCGCAAGAGTATCAAGTAGTGAGCGGCATCCCAGCCTCCGCCAGCTGGCGGCACGGGACATCCCGTAGTGGAATTAATATTTATACAGGAGGAATGTAAAGTGAACGACCTTTACAGAAAGAAACCGGAGGAATGTCACTATTCCTTCACCCAGCACAGAGCCTGCGAGTTCTTTCCGTGTCACAAGACCGACCATCCGGAGGACTTCAACTGTCTGTTCTGCTACTGTCCGCTGTATACGCTGGGCAGTCACTGCGGCGGCAACTTCGTCTATCTGGACAGCGGCGTGAAGGACTGCTCCAATTGCCTGGTACCCCACGGGCGGGGGAGTTACAGCTACGTGGTGAAGAAATTTCCCGAGCTGATGGAGCTGGCCAAGAAAAACCGTTGACACGGCAGGGATATAGAACTGCAAGCAGGCCCCGCGGCATGGCTGCGGGGCCTGTTTTTATGCGGGGGAAGGGACGTCATGTGGACATTCAGGCGGCGCATGCGGCCATTTGGCTGAGGTTCACAGTGGGGGAGAGTCCTGCGATCGTTTGAGATGCCGGACTACTTTTCCGTGACCACCTGGGCGAAGCCCATGGCGAAGAGCTGGGCAGCGCGGAGGGCCTCACTGAGGGAGTTGCCGGCGGTGCCGATCTCCACCAGCATGCTGCCGGTGGTCAGGTGCTGGTTGTAGTTGGAGTTGCGCAGCGTCATGGGGCGCATCAGGGTGGGGGAGGTGTCCGTCAGCCTCTGCTGTACCGCCACGGCCAGCTTCACATTTTCCAGCCAGTGGTCGTTGTTGCTGCCCATGACAAAGCTGATCTGGGCGCAGCTGGGGTCCTCGCGGGTAATGACCTTGTACTGGTGCCCTGCCTTATCCTCGATGGCATCGCGGTGGACATCCAGCACGAAGGACAACGTGGGATATTTTTCCAGATAGCCGCAGATGGCATCCGCCGCCCGCTCGTAGGCCCCGTCGTAGGCGGGATCGTCATACAGCACACGGTCATGAAGGACGGAGATGCCGTAGGAGGACAGGACGGCAGCGATCTCATCACCCACGCGGATCATATTCACCGAGTTATCCGCCGTGCGGCAGGTGCCGGTAGGGGCATACTCCTGTCCTTTGGGCATGGTGTAGGCCTCGCTGCCGTGGGTGTGGACGATCAGAACCTGAGGCGCGTCGTCGGAGAGTGCGGCGGCGAAGCTGCCGTCGAACCAGGCGGGGTCCAGCGCCTTGGTGGAGTTGTTTTTGATAAATACGTCACCTACCTGCACAAAGCCGGAGGGGGAGGTGGGGGCGATAGTCTGGGACGCGGCGCCGTTGTCGGCATCGTCCTGCGGCGCATCTGGCAGGGAGGGCTGCGGCGTCTCCTCCGGCTCCTTCCGGGACGTGTCGGGCTCCGGTACGGGGGCCGCGTCATCGGGCGCAGGAAGGGAGGACACCTCTGCCCAGGCGGACAGCAGCAGCGGCGACTCCCGCAGGGCCAGCATGGCGGGCAGAGCCAGCGCGTCCATCGGAAACGTGTCGCCCAGCTCCCAGCGGAGCAGAGCCACCGGCAGGCGGGCGGAGTCGCGGACGGCGGCAATCGCGCTGCGCAGGCTGTCGGCACCGGCAGTGACGGCGGTGATCCACAGCGTGGCGGCGGCCAGAACAATGGCGGCAAGACGGGTAAAGCGGCTTTTTTTCACAGGTATCCCTCCTCTGCGGTATAGACAAGCCTATGCGGCAGCGGAGCGGGATATGATTTTTTTTTCTTGCAAAACGGGGCGAAAAGGGGTATAATGCAAAAAAAGGCGAATATGGCTCATATAGTCCCGCAGCAACGGTGCGGGACGTTTCTACGGCGCCGCCGACGGCGCCACTATGGGTGTTCTGACAGTGTGCAGAACGCCTTTTTATTTTTCATGGGAGGTACGAGTCATGACACAGGTGCTGCGCGGAAACATCATTCACGCCCCTAAGATGGGGGAGCTGTCCATCCTGGAGCACGGTTTCTTGGTGTTGGAGGACGGCGTGATACAGGCGGTCTGTCCCAGTCTGCCCCAAGGGCTGGAGGGGGCAGAGCTGCGGGACTACGGCGACCGGCTGCTGATGCAGTCCTTCGTGGACATGCACCTCCACGCGCCGCAGTATCCCATGCTGGGCATGGGGATGGACTTGCAGCTGCTGGACTGGCTGAACACCTATACATTTCCCACGGAGGCGCGGTTCGCCGATACGGACTACGCCCGCAGGGTGTACCGGCGGCTGGCCAGCGACCTCATCACCAGCGGCACCACGAGGGTGTGCATGTTCTCATCCCTCCACACGGAGGCCACGTGGATCTTGATGGATGAGCTGGAGAGGGCCGGCGTCACCGGCTATGTAGGCAAGGTGAACATGGATCGCAATGGCCTGCCCGGGGTGCTGGAGGAAACCACGGAGGAGTCCATCCGCGAGACGGTGCGGTGGCTGGACGGGTGCCGTTTTGAACACGTCAGGCCCATCATCACGCCGCGGTTCACGCCCAGCTGTACCGACGAGCTTATGGCGGCGCTGGGGAAGCTGGCCCGGGAGCGGGAGCTGTACGTCCAGTCCCATCTGTCGGAGAACACCCGCGAGATCGACTGGGTGCGGGAGCTGCACCCCGACTGCAAGCAGTACTGGGAGACCTACGACAAGTACGGATTGTGGAAGGATCACACGGTGATGGCCCACTGCGTCCACTCCGACCAGCGGGAACGGGCGGCCATCCGCGATGCCGGTGTGGTGGTGGTACACTGCGCAGATTCCAACGTGAACATCTGCTCCGGCCTGTGTCCCGTGCGGCAGATGGTCAACGAGGGACTGTGGGTCACGCTGGGCAGCGACATCGCCGGCGGCGCGCAGCTGCCTATGTACAAGGTCATCACCATGTCCATCCGCACCTCCAAGGCACGGCGGGTCACGGACGGCTGGCACCCCGATTTCCTGACAGTGCCGGAGGGATACTATCTGGGTACCACGGCGGGCCACCGGTACTTCGGCGCGGGGGACGGCTTTGCGGTGGGGGATAAGCTCCACGCGGTGGTCATCGATGACGGCGATTTCCCCGAGGCCAGCCACACGCTGTCGGTACGGGAGCGGTTCGAGCGGGCCATCTACATGACCCACCGGCACAACATCGTGTCCGTCTGGTCCGACGGGCGGGAGGTCGTGCGGAGGTAACAGCGCAGAAAAGGGGGCAGCGGAAGCCGTCTCTTTTTTTGAAGCGTTTTGTACGAAACAGGGAAAATGCGCAAAACGGCGGAGGCGGCGCGTTGACAGACGGCCATCGCGGGATTATAATAGAGAGGAAAGTTGGGATGCCGTCGGAAAATGTCCCTGATGCGGGGCGGAAACGGACGGACATGCTGTGAAGCGAATTGACTTTACAGATGGTGCAAAACGGTGAAAAATACGATGTAAGGAGGCTGTACATGAAAAAGGTTCTGGAGATCGCCGTCGGTGCGGCGAAGAAGGCGGCCGGCACGGTGCTGGCACTGGTGGGCAAGGGCGTTTCCCTGTGCCTGTCCGCTGTACGGCACGCGGCTGCGGCGGCGGGACATCTCACCGCCAAGATGATGGGCAAGGCGGCGCAGTGTGTGGGCGGTAAGATCAAGAAGGCGGCGGCACCGGCGCTGAAGGGCGTCATGATCGCGTCCGCCGCGGTGACGGTGTTGTCCTGCGTGGGCTGGCTGGTGGCCCGTCGGGACTGAGAAACCGCAAACGGTACAAGACGGGGAGGTGCGCTGCGCATCTCCCCGATATGTTATGAAAAAAGGAGTGTCCTGTATGGAAAGAAAGGAATTCAAAGCGGAGTCCAAGCGGCTGCTGGACCTGATGATCAACTCGATCTATACCCACAAGGAGATCTTCCTGCGGGAGATCATCTCCAACGCCTCCGATGCCATCGATAAGCTGAGCTATCTCAGTCTCACCGACGATAAGGTGGGCATCAGCCGCGACCAGTTCGCCATCACGCTGGCAGTGGACAAGGATAAGCGGCTGCTGACCGTCAGCGACAACGGTATCGGCATGGACCAGAGCGAGCTGGAGAACAATCTGGGCGTCATCGCCTCCTCCGGCAGCCTGCGGTTCCGGCAGGAGATGGAGGGCGAGGCTGCCGCGGACACCGACATTATCGGCCAGTTCGGCGTGGGCTTCTACTCCGCGTTCATGGTGGCCGATGAGATCACCGTCATCACCAGAAAGTATGGTCAGGACCAGGCGTGGAGGTGGCAATCCACCGGTGTGGACGGCTACACCATCGAGCCCTGCGAGAAGGAGACGGTGGGCACCGACATCATCATGCACATCAAGGCCGACGGCGAGGAGAAGGAGGAGTACAGCCAGTACCTGCGGGAGCACACGCTGTACGCGCTGGTGAAGAAGTACTCGGACTACATCCGCTTCCCCATCCGCATGGAGATGCCCCATTCCGTTCGGAAGGAGGGCAGCTCCGACGAAAAGCCGGAGTACGAGGAGAAGTACGAGTGGGAGACGCTGAACAGCATGGTGCCTCTGTGGCAGCGGAAGAAAGGCGATGTGACAAAGGAGGAGTACGACGAATTTTACCAGCAGCGGTTTGCCGACCCCCATCCGCCGCTGAGCGTTATCACCGTGTCCGCTGAGGGCGCTGTGACCTACAAGGCCATGCTGTTTATCCCCTCCGCGGCCAACGGGAGGTACTACACCGAGGACTATGAGAGCGGCCTGCAGCTGTACTCCGCCGGTGTGATGATCATGGACAAGTGCGCCGACCTGCTGCCGGACTGCTTCAACTTCGTCCGCGGCGTGGTGGATTCGCCGGATCTGAACCTCAACATCTCCCGCGAGCTTTTGCAGCACGACCGGCAGCTGAAGATCATCTGCGCCAATCTGGAGAAGAAGATCCGCGGGGAGCTGGAGCGGATGCTGCGGGACGAGCGGGAGAAGTATGAGCAGTTCTGGCAGAGCTTCGGCCGCCAGCTGAAGGTGTGTGCCATGGACAACTACGGCGCCAAGAAGGAGACGCTCCAGGATCTGATGCTGTTCTACTCCTCCACGGAGAAGAAGCTGGTGACGCTGGCGGAGTACGTGGGCCGCATGAAGGAGGATCAGAAGTTCATCTATTATGCCTCCGGCGATACGGTGGAGGCCATCGATCACATGCCGCAGACGGAGCTCTTAAAGGAGCACAGCATGGAGATCCTGTACTTCACGGACAAGGCGGACGAGTTTCTGGCCGATATCCTGCGGACGTATCAGGACAAGCCCTTCCGCTCCGCCATCGACGGGGATCTGGAGCTGGGCGATGCCCAGAAGCCCGATGAGACGGAGCACTACAAGGACGCCTTCGACTTCATCAAGGAGACGCTGGGCGGCCGTGTGGACACCGTGAAGGCATCCACCAAGCTCAAGACCCATCCGGTGTGCCTTACCAGCGGCGAGGGCGTCACCTTTGAGATGGAGAAGTACTTCACGGCGGTGCAGCCGGAGCTGGGCCTGAAGGCCAAGCGCATTCTGGAGATCAACGTGGACCATCCGGCGTTCCTGGCCTTCGAGGCGGCGCGGGTGACGGACCCCGAAAAGGCCAAGAAGTACGCGGAGATCCTCTACAACCAGGCCGTACTCATCGCGGGCATGCCCATCGAGGATCCGTCGTCCTACACCGACCTGCTGTGCTCCCTGTGGCAGTAAGGCAACAAAAAAACCTCCCCTGACCGGCGGTCGGGGGAGGTTTTTTGTCAGGCGTATTTCTTCTTTTTCACCGTTATGGAGAGGAGCAGGGCGGCGCTGCACACGCAGGCTGCGCTCCACAGTGCCACGCGGCTGCTGTCCGCTGTCCTGGGGGAGGACACGCCCACCGCGGCGGTGCGGTCTGTGCCGGTAGAGGTATGGACTTGGTAGGTGATGCACACGGGGGACATGCTGGTGAACCGGACAAGGATGCCGTCCTTGGTCCTGGTTCCCTTCAGCGTCTCGATCTGGCCCGCGCGCTCACCGGAGGTGATCATGTGGGTGATGACAAAGGTGCAGCTGTGGTTCGTGCCATGGGGATAGGGAAGGAGCACCTCCACGCCCTCGGCGGGGAAGTTTTCCGGCGCCACCGTGGTCAGGGTGCCGTCGTCACCGCGTGGACTTGAAGCCGCCGATGCAGTCGACGTAGGCGGGGTCGTGGAGCGTGCTGCCGGCGGTATGGCCGTTGTCACAGGGAGATGCGGCCACGGCGCTGACAGGCAGCAGGCAGATCAGCAGGGCAAGGAAAAACGCAGTCCATTTCTTCGTGATAGAATCCCGCCCTTATGTGATTTGTGCCGTAAAACAAGCGCCCTCGGCTAAGTGCGCCGGAGTTCGCAAATCCATTATACCGCATCTGGTGCGTATTGGAAAGGCTTGTCTGGAAGATGCTGGAAAATGTAGGGGACGTGTTTTACAGTTAGAAATGCGTTAGAAGAGCAGAGGACGGCTACCTGATCTGGGCAAAAAGAAAACCTTGAAACCATTCGGGTAATGTTCATAAGGACACAAGTTGACACCATATCTTGCAAGGGGCCGGACAGCGTTTGCTGTCCGCTTTCTTGCTTTTTCTCTGTTTTTATTATGCGGGAAGCTGGCGTAATACCTCGCTCAGGGGCAGCGCTATATGCGGCTGCGCCTCGCCCTGCTCCATCGCGCTGTCCACTGTGCCGATGTCGCGGTACACGATGCGGATGCTCTGGTGGGAACTGCGGGAGTATTTTTCCGTCCGCTCGCCTACCTCGATCCGCTGGATGAACAGCCGCAGCAGCTCCGG
>ENA-UERK01000320-UERK01000320.1-human-gut-metagenome-genome-assembly--contig:-NODE-320-length-44254-cov-4.476356_pt1 | contig 44254 bp, 38 predicted proteins | sample MGYA00242957_ERZ507957 | MGnify/ENA primary metagenome ERZ507957 (study PRJEB26167, sample SAMN06115538) | human gut metagenome | host: Homo sapiens | place: China:Heilongjiang | collected 2015-11-06...
TTTGGCTATGAGGTTGCCACTGCCGGCCCCTCTCGGGACTTTCACCCGTTAGAACGTGCCCATGCCGAGCACACAAGAGCAAGGGCACGCAGGCTTTGGAAAGCCTGCGGGCCCTTCATTGGTGTTTCACCACGGATCCTTTTTCAGGATCCCCATCCCGCCTCGCGGATGAGGCGGGTTCCGACGTCCGGATTTAGACGAGGAAGTAGAGGATGCCGAGCGTGATGATGGCGGCGGGAGCCGTGCGCTTGACGACTTCGATCGGGGAGACGCCTGCGATGCCCGAGAGCAGGATCAGGCCGCCCGCGAGCGGAGAGGACATGCGGCCGAGGCCGGCGGCGATCATGGCGAGGTAGCCCAGGCCGTCGATCTTTATGCCGAATTCGGCGGCGTGAGGCGTGACGGCTTCGTTGAAGGCGAACGCGGCGGCGTCGCCGGAGCCCGTCAGGACGCCGAAGACGTACGGGCCGACGGAACCGCCGATCTTGGCGACTTCATTGGCGTGCGTCAGGTAGTTGACGAAGAGGTCGATCACGCCCGTGGCGCGAAGACCGGAGGCGAACACGCCGGCGGCAATGATGATGCCGAGGATGCTGCCGTAGCCCTTGCCCATGCCGTCGAAGAACTTGGAGATGGTCTTCTGCGGGTCGGCGCGGGTGACGAGCATCGCGTACATCATGCCGATGAGCATGGCAGTCGCAACGGAGATCTTGACGGACGGAATGTAGAAGGAGAAGCCCAGAAGCAGAGCGACCGGAACGAGCGGAGCAAGCGCGCAGAGCACGTTGACCTTTTCGTCCTGATGTTCTTCTTCGGTCTGGACGGCGTCTTCAAAACCGCCCTTCTTGAAGTCGCCGTAGGCGACGCAGACGCCCGTCATCAGGACGACGAGGCAGGCGCAGACCATGAGGGTCACGTTGGCGTAACCGCCCACGAACTCCATCACCTCCATGCCGGCGAGCTTGGCGATGAACGGGTTGTGGGAGACGCCCGGATTGAAGTAGCCGGCCATCACGCAGGAGGCGACGGCAGCGGCGGCCATGGCCGGACGGAAGCCCGCGCGAACAAGAAGCGGGATGAGCGTCGGGCCAACGGCGGCGGACATGCCGGCCATCGACGGAATGGCGGTGGCGACGACGAAGCCCACGAGGATACAGGCCGGAAGCAGGAAGATGCCGAGCTTGCCGAGCGGCTTCGTGAGGAGACGGACGAGGTGACGGTCGCAGCCCGTGAGCGAGATGACGCCGGCAAAGCCGAGCGCCGAGCAGATTGCGATGATGAGCGAGCCGTTCGTCATCGACTTGTCGAACTGCTTGAAGGCCGCCATCGGATCCATGGCGATGAGGGTCATCACCAGACCGGCGGTGAGAAGCACGAGTCGCGTTTCATAGCGCTTGATGAGCGCATAGACGGTGGCGCACACGACGAGAAGCGCCAGACCGATGGTAATGTTCATGGGATTGCCTCCTGCCGCAGCATGCCCCGCAGGCGCTGCGCTGCGTGGTTGTGTCGGATGTCCGCAGTCCGCCGCAGCGCTTCCGGGAGCCTTCTCCGATGTCGGAATCCGCTCTGCCGGACCGCTCCGCGGCCGCCTGTTGTGTACAGGCCGCAGATTTTATCAAATGTGTCATTCAAGAACCGTTGGGGAAACTCCTCGTTTTTTCATCCGCCCCCCAATTTCGACGCACCGGTCGCCTTTCGCCTCCCCTTCCTCATTCCGGTCCGCCGCACCGTCCCGAATGCGTGCCCGAGGCGCCGATCGGGTAGAATCCCGAATCCCATTCGCCGCACACTCAATTTTCCAACCTTTTTCCCAAGCAAACCGACATGTCCGCCACGATCGTTCCACCGCTTGCCGTCGCCCCCATGGAGGGCCTCACGGGCTTCGTCTTCAGGCAGGTTTTCAGCCGCCACTTCACGGGCGCGGACGACTGGTTCATTCCTTTCGTGACGCCCACGACCCTGCCGCAGTTCACGGACCGCCAGATGCGCGAGCTCGCGCCCGAGGCCAATGCGGGCATTCATGCGGTTCCGCAGCTTCTGACGCGCCGCACGGCCGACTTCCTCTGGTCCGCGAAGGCGCTCGCCGACATGGGCTACGACGAGGTGAACCTCAACTTCGGCTGTCCCGCGGGCACGGTCGTCGCCAAGGGCAAGGGTTCGGGCTTTCTGCGCGAGCCCGAGGCCATGATCCGCTTTCTCGACGAGATCTTCAGCGCGGACCTTCCGATCGCGATTTCGGTGAAGACTCGCCTCGGCTGGGCCTCCGAGGACGAGTTCGACCGTCTCGTCGACGTCTACAACCGCTTTCCGATGAAGCGCCTCACGGTGCACCCGCGCCTCAAGAGCGACCACTACAAGGGCAGCGTGCGCCTCGAGACGCTCGACCGCCTCTATCCGAGCCTCAGGATGAAGGTGGGCTACAACGGCGACGTCGTCACGCCCGCCGACGCGGTCGCGATGACGGAGCGCTATCCGGGCATCGACCAGATGATGATCGGCCGCGCCCTGATGGCCGACCCCGCGCTGCTTCGCAAGATCCGTGGTGGCGAGCCCGCGACCGAAGCCGAGCTCGACGACTTCCGGCGCGATCTCTTCGAAAGCTACACGGCCGCCTTCGGCAGCCTCAAGAACGCCATGATGCGCATGAAGGAATACTGGTTCTACCAGCTCGCCCTTTATGACGAGAGCGAGCGCCCCGCCAAGGAGATCTTCAAGTCAAAGACGCCCGAGGCCTTCGCCGACGCCGTCAGGAGGCTCGTCGAGACCTGCCCGCTTCGCCGCGACGCCCGCGCCTCTTGGTACAAGCCTCTTTGATCAGGCTCCCCCCTTCGGTTCGGCCCGAGCCGCATTCCCTGCGACAAGCTCAGCATAACGCCGTCCGAGCGCCGCAGGCACTTCGTGGCCCATGCCTTCCACGGGCTCGAGCCTCGCGCCCGGAATCACGGCCGCCGTCTCTTCGCCCGCCGCGAACGGCAGCAGCGGATCCGCCGTGCCGTGAATGACAAGCGTCGGAACCCGAATCTGCCCGAGCGCCTCCGACCTGTTTCCGCTCGCGAGGATCGCAAGCAGCTGCCGCTTCGTCGCCTCCATGTCGAGCGGCGTGTCCTCGATGCGGTCGAGCATCCGCTCGAGCGCCTCGACGTCGCCGCGAAAGGCGGGCCCCGAGAGCGCAAGCAGGATCTCCCGCATCTCCTCCCTCGCCTCTTCCTTCGTCCGCGCGGGTCCTCTCGGGCGGATGATCTTCCAGATCGTGCCGAGCCTGCCGAGGCCCGTGGCGGGATTGCCCGTCGCGGACGAGAGCGACGCGAGCGAGAGAATCCTCTCGGGATGACGCAGGGCGAGCGTCTGCGCGATCATCCCGCCCATGGAAAAACCCGCGACGTGAAAGCGCCCGATGCCGAGACCGTCGGCGAGCGCCACGACGTCGTCCGCCATGTCGTCAAGATCGTAGGCAGCCGAAACCTTCCTGCGCGCGAGCGTTCTCGCCACAGCGCCGAGCACCTCAACATCCCTGACGCGAACGCCCGTCACGCGCGGGCTTTTTCCTGCGTCCCTGTTGTCGGGCAGCACTACCTGGAGTCCCGTCTCGACAAGCGCATCGACGAGTTCGGCGGGCCAGGCGTTCGACGCCATGCCGAGTCCCTGCAGAAGAATGACGGCGGGACGGGACGCATCACCATGACGCGTGAAGGAGAGCGGAACGACGGGACGGCGGGACATCGGGAAAATCCTCCTGAACAATCAGAAAAAAGGCCCGGACGCCGCCGGAATGCGGGCCGGACCTTCGTGACGGCGCTGAACTTGAACGCTGTCCGGGCTTACTTGCCCAGAGCGATCGGAAGCACGATGCTCTTCACGTCGACGGGCGTCGTCATCAGGCCGTTCTCGATGAGGAACTTCTGGTCGGCCTCAAGGCCCTTGACGTCGGCGTCGGTCAGCACGCCGTAGTAGTGGGACCAGCCCGCGAGCTTTTCGGCGTCGGCGAGCGAGATGCCGTGTTCCTTCGCGCCGATGGCGACGGCCTCCTGCCAGTTGGCCTTGATCCACTCGTCGGCCTCACGCTCGACGCGCACGACGGTTTCGAGCGCCTCGGGATGCTTTTCGGCGAACTGCTTCGAGGCGGTCATGACGAGGTTGACGTCGACGAGGCCCTTGGCGGTAGTCACGACGCGGCAGCCCGCCTCCTCGGCCTTGATGATGCCGCTCGCAGCAAGAAGCGCCGCGTCGACGCGGCCGCTCGTGACGGCGGTCATGGCGGCGGGAATGTCCATGGAGAGGAACTCGACGTCATCGGCCGACATGCCTTCCTTCACCAGAGCGGCGATGAGGAGCTGATGGAGCACGGTGCCGCGGGGACCCGCGACCTTCTTGCCCTTGAGGTCCTTCACGGAGAGACTGGCGCCGGGCTTGCCCACGATGGCGAAGGTGTCCGTCGGGTGCGAGACGCCCGAGGCGACGTAGACGGGATTGCCCGAGCCGTTGGCCATGAGGAGCGAGGCGGTGTTCATGACGGCGGAGACGTCGACGGCGCCGGCCGCCATGGCCTGGGCCTGCTTGGCGCCCGAGTTGATGGACTTCCACTCGACCTTGACGCCGTCCTTCTCAAAGGCCTTCTCGAGCATGCCTTTTTCCTTCATGACCATGTTCTGAAGGTTGAACGGGCTCTTCACGTAGACGATCGTCACCTTTTCGGGCATGGCGGCGAGGGCGGACGCGGCAAAGGCGCCGCAGACGGCGGCGGCAAGAAGCTTCTTCATCATTTTCAGGATTTCCTTTTTATAGAAGCGGCTCCTCTTCAAGGAAGCCGCGGAGGATTTCTTCGGAAAGCGCGCCGAGTCCAGGAGTCGCGAGGCTCCTCGGATAAGGCGCGGGATTGTCGTAGGTGCGCGCGATCACGCCGTTCTCAAGCCTGCAGATGCGGCTCGAGAGCAGCACGGCCTCGGTCACGTCGTGCGTGACGAGCACGGTCGTGACGGGACGCGCGGCGTGAATGCGAACGAATTCGTCATAGAGCTGGCGGCGAGTCAGAGCGTCGAGCGAACTGAACGCCTCGTCGAGCAGGAGGAGTTCGGGCTCGGCGGCGAGCGCTCGGGCAAGGCCCACGCGCTGGCTCATGCCGCCCGAGAGCGCGGCGGGCATCGACTCGGAGGCATGCGCGAGGCCCGTGAGCGCAAGCACGGCGTCGACCTTCGCGCGTCGCTCGTCGGCGGGCAGGTGTCTCACGGCCACCTCCACGTTTCTTCTCACGCTCATCCAGGGAAACAGCCTGTGCTCCTGAAAGACCACGGCCGTGCGGGGCGCGGCGGCGCGACCCTGCGCGTCCTCCATGCGGATTTCGCCCGAATCGGGCTTCTCAAGTCCCGCAAGGAGCCTCAGCAGCGTCGTCTTCCCGCAGCCGCTGCGGCCGATCACGGCCGTGATGCCGCCCGCGGGCATCTCGAGCGACAGTCCGTCGATCGGAGCCGTCGTGCGGCTGTCGGACGAAAAGGCCTTCCTGAGATTTCTGATTTCAACCTTCACCATCTACGCAGCTTCCGAAATGCGGCGCGAGAGCGCCGAAACGAGCCTCGAGATCACGGCGTCGGCCGCAATGCCGAGCCCCACGATCGTGAAGATGCCGACGAACACGACGTCGGTCTTGCCGAATTCGGAGCTCTCCGTAATGAGAAAACCCAGCCCCGACGAGGCGGCGATGAGCTCGGCACCCACGAGGGCGCGCCAGCTGTACCCGAACCCCATGCGAAGGCCCGCCAGAATCCCGGGCATGGCCGCAGGAAGCGTGAGCATCCTGAAGCGCTCGGCGGACGTAAACCTGAGAAGCTCGGCCACTTCGGCAAGCTTCGGGTCGATGCCCTTCACCGCCGTGAGCGCGTTCAGATAGATCGGAAAGAAGCTCGAGAGAAAGACGATCGCGATCTTGGGCGCCTCGTCGATGCCGAGCCAGAGAATGAGAACGGGAATGAGCGCAAGCGGAGGCGTGAGCCTCAGGAATTCGATGACGAAATGCGAGGCCGCCGCGGCTGCGGGCCTCACCGCGAACCAGACGCCGCAGCCGATCCCGAAGGCGGCCGCAAGCACGAAGCCCGTCATCGTGCGCATCGCACTCATGCCGATGTGCGCCGCCAGCGACCCGTCGGCCGCCATGCGCACGAACGCCTCCCACACCGCCTCGGGCGACGGCAGGAGAACGGGCGCGATCCCGCCCGAGTGCGCGGCGAGCCACCAGGCGGCAAGAAGCGCCGCCGGGATGACAAGGCCCAGTAAAGGAAGCGATGAACGGTTCATGTCGGAGCGGGCGGACCGGAGACGGCTACGGTCATACCCGAGTAAATTTGTCGGGATAATGTAGCAGATGAGCGGTCCTGATGCAAACCATTCTCACACGAGGAGTCCGGAACTTTGGAGAACGACGAAGAAGGCACAGCCCCTGAAGGGACGCGCCCGGCGCTGGGCCGGGCGTGGAAAAGACATGCGGGACGGAAGTAGTCTGTCCCTGATCAGAGCGAAAATCCGCGCCAGACAAGCTGGCAGCCGAGGGCGACCATCACGCAGGAGAGCAGGATGACGATGAGGCGGGGCTTGCTCTTTCGAGCAAGGCGTGCGCCGAGCTGTGCGCCCACGATGGCGCCGCAGCCCACTGCGACGGCGGGGGCCCAGACGATGTGGGCGAGTAGCGCATGGCCGACGACGCCGATGGCGGCGCTCACCATGAGCACGAAGGTAGAGGTGGCCACGGCGACGAGCGGCGGGAAGCCGAGCAGGAAGACCATCATCGGAACGTGCACAACGCCGCCGCCGATGCCCAGAATGGAGCTGATGAAGCCCACGAAGAAGGAGCAGCCGATGCCGAGCCAGATCTTGCTTCTGGGGAGCTCGTTCGGATCGAACTCGTCGGCCGAGCGGTTGGCGGCCTTGTTGCGGGAGCTCCAGTACATGAAGCAGCCGAGGAAGGCGAGCGACGCGCCGAAGGTGATCGAGAAGGCGGGGCCCGAGAACCATTCGCTCACGTAGCTCCCGAGGAAGGCGCCCGGCACCGTGGCGAGTGCAAAGGGCATCGCCACGCTAAGGATGATGCGCTTCTGCCTGAAGTAGGCCCAGGTGCCCGAGAGCGCATTGAGGAGCACGCCGAAGAGGCTCGTGCCCACGACCTCCTGAACGTTCGCGAAGGTGCTGCCCGAAGGCGGCATCATGAAGTACATGAAGAGGGGCACCATGATGAGGCCGCCGCCGATGCCGACGAGAGCGCCGAAGGAGCCGACGCCGATGCCGAGAATGAAGAGCTCGATGAAGTCAAGCATGACCGTGTTGTCGTCTTGTATTGATGGGTGTAACCGAGGGAGTGCGCATGACGCGCCGTGTGCGCGGCGGACCGTGCGGGACTTTCCGACATGATACGCCCGCCGTCTTCCGTCAAGGACGAAAACCCGCCGTCCTCTTCATCCTGCTCAAAAAATGCGGGACGCCTAACCATGGACGTCCCGCATTCCGTTTTCACAGTCTTCTTTGCGTCACAGCCTGATGCGCGCGGCTAGTCCCGGCGGGCAACGGCCGATCATCAGGTCGGCGAGCGCCTCGGAGTGCGTGCACGCGAAGACCTGCACGCCGGCTTCGACGAAGGCGGCCGCGGAGGCTGCGACGAGCCTGCGCAACTCGTCGTCCATGCAGGCGTCGGGCTCGTTCCAGAAGAGGATCATGCCCGGCGAGATCATGCCGTTGCGAACGAGCCTCGCGAGCATCACGATCCTGCGCTCGCCCGAGTCGAGTTCAGACATCGGCACCATGGCGCCCCCACGGATGACGACCAGACTCTTGTCGTCAGGATGCTCGGCGACGCGGCCGCCGAGCCTCTTTTCGAGTCGGTCAAGGAGCGCCGCAAGCGGGGCTGCGGGTTCGGACTTCGTGTCCTCGGCGCCGAGCACCGAGCAGGTGTCGCGCCAGACGCCCTCGAACCCGACATGCCACATCTCGAAGAGCTTCGGGAACCAGGGCACGAAGGAGGCGAGCTCCTGCATGGGAATGAAGACGGGGCGGCCAGGGGCCGTGCCCGACGGCATGGCGTCGACGGAGACGAATTCGGAGCCGCTCTTGAAGCCGAAGGCGAGCGTGCCCTGGGCCTCCTCGTGCTCGAGCTCGACGGCGCACTCGCCGCGCGCGAGGTCGCCCACGCAGCCCGGACGAAAGTTCTCCCTCAGCCGGCCCGTGATCGACTGCGCGTATCCGAGCTTCGTCATCCAGCGCGTCGTGAAGGCGCCCGCGGACTCGACGGCGCACAGCAGCTTGAGCAGGTTGTGTCCGCCTGCGCCATTGGGCGCGACGATGACGTTGAGACCGGGCGCAAACGCATGGCGCCCGTCATTGATGCTCATAAAGCCGCGGAGGCTCACGGATCGGATCAAGGCCGTTCCTCCTTGCAATATTAGTGTTAAGCGGTGTGCTCGGCCCAGACGGCGGCGACCGCCTCCCTGACGGCGGTCTCGTCCGCCTTCCAACTGCCCTGCACGAAGCCCTTCGCACCGCCGCCGCGGCCGTTGAGGCGCTTGTTGAGCGCGATGCTCACGGGGCGCAGAAGGTCGTCGGGGATGGCGCAGACGTAGCTCATGACGCCGGGCTCGGTCTCGGACATGACGGCGATGAAGGGAGCCTTCTTCGCTTCGGAGAGCTGCACGCAGAACTGGCGGAGCTCAAACGGGGTGAAGCCTTCCTCCAGGACGACGAGCGGCGTCTTCTGAGCGGGAATGGCGTCGGCCTTGAGGTCGAAGATCGTGCGGTTCATCGCCGCAATCCTCGCGTCCTTGGCGGCCGACTCGGCGAGCACGCGCTCGACGGCCGAGGAGATCTCGAGGGGCTTCGCGGAGAGAAGCGCGGAGACGGCGCGGGTCTCGCGGATGCGGGCCTCGTAGTCCCTGAGGGCGCGGATGCCGCATACGAAGAAGACGCGGGTGCCGCCGCGGTGCTTCATCGAGGAGAGCACCTTGATGAGGCCGATCTCGCCCGTGCTCCTCACGTGCACGCCGCAGCATGCGCAACGGTCGCATCCGGGCACGTCCACGATGCGCACGTCGCCCTTGAGGGCCTTCTTGCTGCGGTAGGCGAGCTTTTCAAGCGCCTCGGCGTCGGGAAACGAGATGCCCACCTCAACGTTGGCGACGATCGCCTCGTTGCAGGCGCGCTCGACTTCGGCCACCTGCTCCTCGGTCATCACGCCGCTGAAGTCGCACGTGATGACGTCGTCGTCCATGTGAAAGCCCACGTTGTCAAAGCCGAACCTCGCGTTGACGATGCCCGAGAAGACGTGCTCGCCCGTGTGGTTCTGCATGTTGTCGAAGCGGCGCTCCCAGTCAAGCACGCCCTTGACGTCCTGCCCGACATCGAACGCCTTTTCACAATAGTGCACGATGCCCGCCGGCGTGCGGCGCACGTCGAACACGGCTGCGCCGTCGATCGTACCGTGGTCCGCAGGCTGTCCGCCGCCTTCCGGATAAAAGGCCGTGTCTTCAAGCATGACCTCGAAGCCCTTTTCGCCTTCCACGCATGAGATCACCTTCGAGGTGAATTCGCGGACATAGGGGTCACGATAGAAAAGTTCGGTCATGGCGGTCATGGACGGCTCCTTGAAAAAACCTGAGTGGTGAGACTGCAAAGTCTATGCGCATTCTTCGGGATGCGCAAAACGCGCAACGAAGACGGCCCGAAGCCGGCGCTCCGGGCCGCAGGACAATGCATGCTTGGGGAAGACGTGAATCAGGCGACGTCCTTCGTTCTTCTGACGGCGCCCTCGCCCACGAGCTTTTCGTTGATGAAGCCGTAGGCCTGCGCGTTGAGTTCCGCAAAGGGCGGATTGACGCCGAACTTGCGAGTATAGAAGAAGCCCTCGAGTGCCATGATGGCCACGAATCGAGGCAGGCGCTCCGCTTCGGGCAGCGCCTGGATGCGGAACCAGAGCTTCTGGTACCAGTCGTGCACGGGCTTCATGAGCTCGTCGTCGTGCACGAAGTTGGAGAGCAGCGCGACGCCCACGTCGGCCCAGTCGCGGCTGTCGGCTTCGAAGGTCTTGAACCACTCGACGAATCCCGGCACGAGCGTCTCGTCGGGACGGCCCTCGAAGAGCGCCTCGTGGCGCTTCATCTGGCCGTCGAGATGAGCGGCGTAGTCCTCGATGAGCGCGGCGTGGAGCGCGCGCTTGTTCTTGAAGTGGTACATGCACGCGCCCTTGCTCATGCCTGCGGCCTGGGCCGCGCGGTCCATGGTGAGCGCACCGATGCCTTCCTTGAGGATGATGCCGCGGGCGGCGGCGATGATGGCTGCGCGGGTTCGGAGGGCCTTTTCACTGCTCATGGGAAATGCTTGCCGGAAATGTAGGTAGATGGTGGTCACTGACCCGATTTTACGCCCTGATGCGTTGAAACGGGCGCGGCGCAAGGGTTTGCAGGGAGGGCGCCGCATATGGACAACGGCCCGCGCCGGAGACTGGCGCGGGCCGCTGACCTTGATCAGGGTCCCGGAGAGGAGGCATGGGACCCTGAAGGAGCCTTTTCGCGAATTACTTCGCAGCCTTGGCGGCGGCTTCACCGGCGATGCGGCCGAATACGATGATGTCCGTGTAGGCATTGCCGCCGAGGCGGTTCGTGCCGTGCGTGACGCCGGTCACTTCACCCGCGGCCCAGAGACCCGGGATGACCTTGCCTTCGGCCGTCAGGGCCTCGGCCTTTTCGTTGATGCGAACGCCGCCCATCGTGTGGTGGGTGGACGGAACGGCCTTGATGACGTAGTACTTGCCCTGCTGCATGTCCATGAGGCCTGCGCGGTGGTTGAAGTCCTTGTCATTGCCCTTGCCGGCCATGTCGGAGACGCGCTTGACCGTCTTCTGAAGCTGGTCGAACGGGATCTTCGTGAAGTCGGCGATGCACTTCAGATCATCACAGGTCGTCATGATTCCCTGCTTCGTGAAGGCTTCGTACTCGTTAGCGTGAGCCTTGACCGTGTTGGAGATCTTGCCGATGTTGTCGTTCCAGAGCACCCAGCAGTACTGCCCCGTCTGGTTGAGGATGGCTTCGGAGAGGACGTCGCGGCGCTGGAGTTCCTCGACGAAGCGCTTGCCTTCCTGGTTGAGCATGATGGCGCCGTCGAAGCGGGCGTCGGCGATGAGCTCAATGGCGCCCGAGAGCGGGTCGCAGATCGGGTAGGTCTGGATGTAGCCCATGTTCACGAGCTCGGCGCCCGCGCGTTCGGCCATGTAGAGAGCTTCGCCCGTGGAGCCCGGGGCGTCGGTCGTCTTGAAGCGCTCGTCGATCTTCGGGTTGTACTTCTTGACCATTTCGGGGTTCGCGCCGAAGCCGCCCGTGGCGAGCACGACGCCGCCCTTGGCGTTGAACGTGTATTCGGAGCCGTCCATCGTGGCCTTGACGCCGACGACGCGGCCGTCCTTGTCCTTGATGAGCTCTTCGGCCTTCATGTTGGTAATGACCGGGATGCCGAGCTCATCGGCCTTGGCCTGGAACTTGGCGATGAATTCCGTGCCGGTGTGGCCGACCGGAATCAGAGCGCGCTTGCGGCTATGGCCGCCGAAGAAGAAGAGGTTGTCGTCCTCGAAGCGCACGCCGAGGTAGTCGCGGCACCACTTGGCGGCGTCAAGCGCCTGGTGCGTCATGACGTTGATAACCTTCATGTCGCCCTTGCCGTCGCCGCCCTTGAACGTGTCCTGGGCATGCAGTTCGGGAGAGTCGTCGTTGATGCCGAGCTTGGGCTGGACCCAGTTCTTGGCGACATTCATTTCAGCGCCCGAGATGAGCGAGTTGCCGCCGACGGCGGGCATCTTTTCAAGAAGGACGACATTGGCGCCGGCATTCCTGGCGGTGATGGCGGCGGAGAAGCCCGCACCGCCCGCACCGATCACGACGACGTCGTAGTTCGAGGTCTTTGGCAGTTCGCGGGCGGCCTTCTTGAGGGCCTTCTTGTCGGCCTTGGCGAGCGTCACGCCGGCCTTCTTCGCAGCGTCGTTGACGGCGTCGATGAAGCCCTTGGCGGAGAACGTCGCACCGGAGATGAGGTCGACGTCGGTGGAGGAGAGAGCCACGACCTGATCCTTGAGGTCCGTGAAGACCTTCTTGGCGAGAATCGGGTTTTCGGCGTTCTTGACGATCTTGATGTCCTGGATCTTGCCGGCGTCGAACGTCACGGCGACCGTGATGTCGCCGTGCTTGCCCACGCCCGTGCCCTCGGCGGTCACCGGAGCGGCCATCGAGGCGGCTGCAAAGCCGGCGGCGAAGACCATGGCGACGGCGGACTTGATCATGGTGGATTTCATTGCTTTTTCTCCTCAAAAGCAGGAGCGCCGCAGGGTACCCCTGCGCCCGAAGGAAAAGGCCTTCGGTGCGGGACGCCGGACGGGCGGACGCTTCCATTCTCCATATATGTGTGTCTTGTTGTTCATCGGCGGCGCGGTCCTGCCGCCGGACTTCCATTCTAGGACCGTCACACAGGGACGGCACCTAAGGAATTTTACCTAGGACGATTTCTACGCCCAGGCTGCATCAGGTGCAGAAAAGTCCTCCGCCCGTGCGAAAAGTGGGGGTTTCGGCGCCTCAAGCGGTTTCGGGCGCAGTAAAATGGCGGTGTCCAAACTCCTGACGCCCTCATATGCAGCAGACTCGCTCCACGCTTCCGGGCCTTCTTCTCGCGCTTGTCGCGGTTTCCGCCTGGGGCCTTTCCTACATTGCGACCGAATGGCTCTACACGCAGGGCCTCGGTCCCTTTGCGGTTCTGACGATCCGCACCTTCCTCGCCTACGCGGTGCTTCTGATTCTCTCCCACAAGCAGTTCCTTGCCGACGAGCTGATCGACGAGGCGAAGTTCGCGCTTCTCGGCGTCGCCTGCATTCCGTTCTACCACGGGCTTGAGAATCTGGCGCTGCAGGAGACGAACGCGGGCACCGTCGCGACCATCATGGCCTCCGCGCCGCTCTTCACGGCCTTCGTCGTGATTGCGCTCCACCACAGCTTCAGGCTGCACTGGATGACGAAGCTCGGGATCGTGACGGTGGCGACCGGCATGTGCCTCATCTGGTTCGACAACCACGTGATCCAGCAGCTTCCCGCAGCGGGCTTTTATCTGGCGCTCGGTGCCGCGCTCGCCTGGGCGTGCTACTCGGCGCTCCTCAAGAGCGTGCACAAGTACGGCGCGGTCTTCATGGCCCGCAAGACCTTCGGCTGGGGTCTCATTGCCGTCATGCCCTTTTACCTGATGGAGGACGCGGCTCCCGTCGAGGCGCTCACGGATCCGGTCTCGGCCGCCCTGCTCGTCTTCCTCGCCGTGGGTCCCACGACGCTGTGCACGCTGCTCTGGCAGCGCGCCGCCAGGGAGGCGGGTGCACAGCAGATCAGGAACCTCCTCTTCCTCATCCCCGTCATTGCGATGATCGCGGGCCTCGTCATCCTCGACGAGTCCGTCACCTTCATCGGCGTGATGGGCGCCGCGATGATCCTCTGCGGCGTCTGGTGCTCCGACCTCGGCATGAAGCGCGTCAACGCCGTGCTCGCGGGCGCAGACGCCGATGCGCTGAGCGCGAAATTCACGCTCTTCTGACCGCCTTTCCCACCGCATCCTTCAGGCGGCGCCGGAGCCACGTGCTCCCGCGCCGCCTTTTCATTGGTTGTCTGAAAGCCCGCGAGGCCGCCCTGCAGCCCTCTCGCCCGTCATACCCTCATCTGCACGATCGTCTCACGAAAACGCGCGAAGGATCGAAAATTCACATGGGCCGAGACCCGAATCACTTGCCTGAAACTCTCACTTGACCCAAAGGGGACCGTGAGAAAACAAACGCGCCCGGCCTCCGCCCGCCCCTCCCCGTTCGCACCTCCGAAACGACGATGTTCGGGAGGCGTGAGCTCGACTGCTGAGGCCCGCAAAGCCCAAGGCAAGCACCGGACACCTCTCGACGGGATCATGCTCAGGCGCCACTGCAGAGGTCCGGACAGGGCTTCCCTGGGGCCCCAGGGCGCAACTGTGAACAACGGCTCCTGAGCCCATCGGGATGCCCCGGGACGGCATCGGCGAGCGCATCGACACCGTCTTCAGAAGCCCCTCAGAGGCGCTTTTTTCGCCGTCCGGCAAAACCGAACGACACTTCTCTTCCTCTCCTGCATCAACGGTCGTTTGATTCCCGTTCGGGTTTTTGTTGGTCATCTACTGCCGACTCCCCGAAGGCGGTCCTCCCCGACCTCAGGAAGGGAGGCGTGCAGTGCCAGCATATCAAGTCGTGCAAAAACGACAGCCGGGCTCGGTCGAAAAAAGTCCCCCGAAGCGGGCGTTTTGAGGCAAAATACGCACCCTGTGCCGCCGCTGTACGCCGCTTCCGACGGCTGCTTCAAGGCATCGTTCAGACCCCGTCAGGGTCCTAAACGCCCTGAAAAAGGCGTCCGGACCCTCAAAAAAGAGGAAAAAACCGTCTTCTCAAGAAGGACGCGGATCGTCCGTCACTTGCAAACGCCTCCAGCAGTAGGCGATCAGGACGGGACGCAAACAAACGGGATGAATTTCGCGCAAGCGTGCTGCGACAGGACTCAGCACCGTTCATCTTCGCGCGCCTTCCAAAGTTAAGCATTTTTGTTTAAAGAGGCGGTCTCGGAGGGTCTGTCGCCCCTTGGACGAAAGGAGGCATGAAGAAGCCTTCGAAAGTCCCTCCCGACGCTTCGCTTTTGAAGAGAGTGACGCAGACTCCCTGAAAGGGGAGAGCACAATCGTGAAGGCCGGCGTGTCGGACACGCGCCGGCGGGTTCGCGAATTTTCTCCGGATCGCGCTCAAAACCGCGCGAGTGAACCGTCGGTTTTTCGCCGGGGAGCCTGCAAAAACGAAGAATCCGCCTTTCAAAAAGCCTTCGAAATGACGCGCGGGTTCAGAATGACGCCCCCGAACCACCTCAAAAATCTTGCTTAATTCACAGCATTCGAGGGATGAAATGCGTATAATTCCCATTATTCGAGATGTTAGGACTTCGGACTGAACTTCGGATTCATGCGGAAAAGGGCCCGAAAATGGCGATTTTCCGCCTTTTCGAACGAAAAGCTCAAAAAAGACCTTAACTCTCTTTTCCTTCATGTAAAGTGGTTTAGTTCACAGGATTCTGCGTGTTATGAGACCCAGTTTTGCAGTTGAGGAGTCCGTCAGGACGCTTGGCGCTAACCTCAAGGCGGCGCGTCTTCGCCGCAGGCTCCCCCAATCCGTCGTGGCGGAGCGTGCGGGCATTTCGCTCAACACCCTCTCAAAACTTGAAAACGGCGACTGCGGGATCGCGATCGGCAACGTCGCCTCGGTCCTTCAGGCGCTCGGGCTAGGCACCCCCTTCTCCGACGTCGCCGCTGCGGGCGACGATGAGACGGGGCTCATGCTCGAGGCACGCCGCCTCCCCCGCCGGGCCCGCCAGCCGAAGAAGGAGATATGAGCAAAAATGAGAAGCCCTTCCCTGCGTCTTTATGAGATTCGTGCGCGCTGGCTCCCCGGCGACCCTCTCGTCGGACGCCTGGCCGTCCCTCTTTCAACAGGACCCCGTTCGGGAACTCTTCAAGATCCGGGCGCATCGCCGGCTCAGGCCGCCCGCGCCGCGGCGGTGATGCGCTTTCAGTACGACGGCGACTGGGTCGAGTCGGGCGTGCCGCTCGGCGCGGACCTCCCGCTCGAGCACGGCGTGCTGCGTCCGAGGCTCGGAAAGTCGGCGTTCGGTTTTCTGGAAGACCGCGCGATCAGCGCCCCCGTCTTCTCCATCTTCAATGACCCCGCCGCTCCGCTCTCGGGCCTTCCCGAAGGGGCGGGCAGACTCGAGACGACCGCACTGCTTCTCCCCCACAGGACCGACTCGCTCGGGGCCCTTTCGGTGACGCCCGTCGATGTCGATCCCCTGCCCGAGCGTCCGCGCGTCAAGCGCCAGTCGGAGCTTCCCGAACTCATCTACGCCTACCACGCGATGGAGCGCGGCAAGGCTGGGAGCGACGAGGTCAGCCTGCTTCAGAACGGCCTCACGCTCCCCGGCCGCCGTCCCGTCTTCACGGTCGAGCGGCATCGCGAGGCGCAGACCGCAAGACTGAGGAGCATGCTCGATCCGATCGACCGCCCCCTCTGGATGCACATGGCGCTCGTCGCCGCCAAACGTTGCGGCATCCGCACGGTCGAGACGGACCTCGAGCACGAAATGGGCGAGAACATCCTCTTCACGCGCCGTGCGGACCGCAGGGGTGCGAATGCGGACGCCCCCGCCGACAAGCCCCTCCTGACCCTCACGGGCGCGACGCTTGCCGCCCGCCAGGAGTCCCCGAGACCCGTTCCACCCGGCTATCTGGCGCTCGCCGACATCCTCAACGGCGGCGGCGCGGCCCCGAAGGAGGACCTCCCCCAGATGTGGCGGCGCATCGCCTTCCAGCTCCTCACGGGCGGCGCGGGCGACTCGCTCAACCGCTGGCAGTTCCACAGGGAGCCGCTCGGCTGGCGCCTCTCGCCCGCCCACACGCTCGAGTGGAATCCCTCGGCCCAGGGCCGGGGCCTCACGATGGACGGCCGCAGGCGTCTCTCCTGCGCGGACGACGCCATTCCCTACGCCCGCTACTTCGGGCTCACCGTGAGCGACGCCAAGGGCATCCTCATGGAAATGCGCCGCATCCTCTCGGGCTGGGAGGGACTCGCCGAGGAATTCGGAGCCGACCCGAGGGACATCGCCTACATGGCGCCGCTCTTCGAGGAAAACCTTTGAGTAGCCGCGGGCCTGATGCCGCTCCCGGCATCCCTCAGGCGCATTTGGAGCGCCGGAAATGACGAAGGGCAGAATGCTTGCTTCACGGCATTCTGCCCTTCTTTTGCGCCGCTGCTGCGCTTTTGCTGCGGTCGCGCGTGCGGAGTTCGAACTCAGCCGCGGCCGTTGGTGTCCAGACGCATCGAGCCGCCGAAGTCGGTCACGGGGCTCGTGTCATCAGACTTGTTGCGGCGCTTGGGCTGTCGAAGGCATACTTCGACGTGCTTCTCCTTCTTCTTCGCGATGACGGGGTTCGTGTCGACCGTCTCGTAGACCAGAGTCCCTCCTTCTTCCCTCACGGAGGACTGGCGGCGGTACTTCAGGGCGACGGTGCCCGGCGTGCGGCCGCGGTGCGGCTTCTCGGACGCATCGGGGCGCTTCGGACGATCGAGGCCCGACGAAAACTCCGCCTCCCAGACGTGCGGCGGATCTTCGGACTCGCGCTTGACGGCGGCCTGCGCAAGCTCCTCGGCCGTAAAGGAGACGCCGGGACCGCGGACCATGAGGCCAATGCCGAGCGCATCCAGGACGACCAGCATCTTGTCGAGCTGCACGGTGGGCTTGCCATTCTCGAGCTCGACAAGGAAGCGGCGGCCGACGCCGCAGCAGATCGCCGCATCCGTCTGAGACATGCCCAGACGCTGGCGCGCAAGACGAACCAGTGCGCCAATCTCGGTTGCATTGTGCACGCAGATGCGTCTGGTGCGCCGGACGTGTCGCACGGTGACGTCCGTCGCTCCTGCTTCGTGGTTGCCTTCTGTCATAGTCTCTTCCCTTTATTGCCGCCGTCACCGTCGTTCCGGGTCTTCGCGACAGTGACTTGCGAAATATTTTCACGATAGCGGAAACGGGGGTCCGGCACATCGGAATAGTCTAGGATTATGGCCCATGCTACGATATTTTGCAAACAAAAAACGCAGTGCATGATGCCTGACGTTATGCACTCCTGTCAGTCGCGCAGGCGTTTGAGCGCCTGCTCAAGGTCTGCAATCAAGTCGTCGGGTGATTCCAGGCCCACCGCAATGCGCACCATTCTTGAAAAAGTATTCTCGCGTACTGACCTTGTTCCGTAGCTCGGGATGAGGAGCGACTCGTATCCTCCCCATGAGTATCCGCGCCCAAAGAGCTTCAGCGCATCGACGAAGGGCGCGAGCCTGCCGTCGTACTCGGGCCTGAAGACGACGGCGAAGAGACTCGTCGCACCCGTGTAGTCGCGCTTCCAGATCGCGTGCGAAGGGTCAGACTCGAGCGCAGGCCACCTGACGGTCTCGACCTCGGGGCGCTCGAGGAGCCAGTGCACGATCCTTTCGGCGGACTTTGCTGCATGTGCGACACGCACGCCCATCGTATGCAGTCCCCTGTAGGCCAGGTAGACGTCGTCGGGCGAAGCCGCCTGACCGAGCCTCACGGCTGTACGGTAGACGGCGGGCCAGACGCGCTCGTTGCAGATGACGACGCCCATGAGCAGGTCGGAGTGGCCTGCGATGTACTTGGTGGCCGCGTGCACGACCATGTCGACGCCATGGTCGAGCGGCTTGAAGTAGAGCGGCGTCGCCCAGGTGTTGTCGATGACGCTCGTCACGCCGTGCCTGCGGCAGGCGGCGGCGATGCCGGGCACGTCCGACATTTCGAAAGAGTGCGAACCCGGATTCTCCATCATGAGGAGCGTCGTCTCGGGCCGCATCATGGCCTCGATCGCCTCGGGCGAGGCTGCGGGATCGAAGAACTCGACGTCAACGCCCATCGTGCGCAGGATCTGCTCGGCGAATTCGCGCGTGGGTCCGTAGATCGAGTCCGAAAAGAGCGCATGACAGCCCGCCCGCACGAACGCAAAGAGCGGCGTCGTCGTGGCGGCCAGGCCCGTCGAAAAGGCCCATGCGCCCGCGGCGTTCGGCCCCTCGAGCGTCTTCATCGCCGAATAGAACGCCTTGTGTGCGGGACCGCCGTAGCTCCCGTAGCAGGGCTTGCCGTCCCGGCAGGCCATCTCGTCATGGACGCGGTCCATCATGTCCTCGCAAGACTTGTGAAGCACCGTCGAGGCGCGCACCACGGGCGGATTGACGCAGCCCCACTCCGGGTCCCAGTCGCGGCCCGCGTGCACGAGCTGCGTTGCGGCATCTAGATCCTTCATCGACACGGACTTTCCTCCTTCTTCGAATGCATGACAAAACGGCGGTCAAAGCCTGAACTCCGCCGCCGTCACCCGCCTTCGGGCGGGATGCGTTCTCATATTCTCGCACGCCTGAACCCGCGAGAACCCCGAGCCGCACTCAGGGCGTCCGCCGCGCTCAGTCCTCGTTGGGCACGACCGCCCATGCGCAGGCCGGGAAGCCCGGGAACTTGTCGAACTTCGGGAGGCCCACGAAGATCACGCCGCCCGTCGAGGGCAGCTTGTCGAGGTTCGCCATGACCTCGACCTGATAGTGATCGGACTCGAGCACGTACTTCTCGCAGTCGAGAAATCCCCTCGCCCGCACGTCGGCCGAACCGTCCGTGTCGAGCGTCTCGTGGCCCACCGCCGTGACGCCGCGCTCCTCGAAGAGGTACTTGAGGGCGTCAAGGCCCCAGCCCGGACAGTGCGCGACGCCGTCGGCGTCGATGTCCTCGAAGTGCAGCACGAAGAGCGGGAGCATCAACGTGCGTGCCGTACTGCGTCACGAACGAGACCTGCTCGACGTGAAAGCCCGACTCGGCCACCGTGTAGCGGGGCTCGGTCCTCATGGCGGGAAACGGCCCGAAGCGCTGGATGCCGGGATGGACGAGATGGGTGAGGTCGACGATTCGGCCGGCCTTGAGGACGCCGAGGGCGTCGACGATCGCATTGCGGGTCATGGCAGGGTCTCCTGATGGGGAAGCTGTTGTCGTGTGCATTTTCGCTGCCTTTTCCGACGGACTTTCAGACTAGCTTAGCCCAAAATCACCCGCCTGTCTCCAGGCCAAACTACCTGCGACAAATCACCTGCACCGCCGCAAAAAGGCGACGCACACTCTGCATGCCAAATGTTTGCGCGAGCCCCCCTATTTTCCGCCGCCCCTGAAGAAGCGCCTGACGGCGCGTCCGATCCGCCAGAAGAAGTCGAGAATGCGCTGCAGGATGGTGCGGTGACGCCTGCGCCAGAGCCAGGGCGCCTCGGGACTGCGCTCCGCCCAGAGCCCGCGTCCCGCGCGCCTTGCGCGCGCCTCGGCCGCGAGATAACGCCCGCGGGCCTCCTTCGGGAGCGCCCACAGATACGTGCGGTAAGCCCAGGCCTCGCCTTCCTCGACCATGACGAGTCCCGCATCGACGCCGTCCGCGGTCACGGTGCTCACCCATCGGCCGTATCGGTCGGCCGCAACGCTCCTCACCTTCACGACTCTTCCCTGCAGCATGGAGCGAAGCCGCCTCTCCGACTCGCGGCCGCGCGCTTGTGCCGTCTCGGGCGCATCCATGCCCGCAATCCTGAGCTTCACACGGCCGAAGCAGCCGCGGACGATGATCGAGTCACCGTCACAGACGTGCTCGACCCTTGCCTCGAAGACGAGCGGAAAGCGCCTGCGCCTCGAGAGATGACGGACAAGCCAGAGCAGAAGAAGAACGATGAAGCCGCCCATCACGAGGACGGCGGGTGCGGGCGCGCCCGTCACGGCCGGCCTCCGAAGAATCTTTCAGTTTGTTTTCCCGATGCGCGCATGGTTGTCTTTCGTTACACGTTCTGCGTTTTCCTTGCGAAATGAGGGATGCGAAACGAGAAGCCTTCTCAATAGAATGTTTCCACGGCCTTCGCCCTGCCGCGAAGGCGCTCTCAAAAACCGCATTTTCTTTTTTCGCGTGCCGTATTATGGCCGCTCAGGAGAGAACACATGAAGAAGACGCTCGCCGCCCTTGCCGGCGCACTTGTCGCCCTGCCCGTCCTTGCCGCCGGCCCGCAGGGCTTTGCCGCGGCGCCTCAGGCCCAGGGTCCGAAGGGCTTCGACACCGAGCCCGCCACCACCGTCGCCGCCGTGCTCGAGTCCGGGAAGGACCACCAGATCGTCACGCTGCGCGGAAAATTCACCGAACACGTCCGCGGCGACAAGTACGTCTTCACCGACGACAAGGGCGCCTCCATCAGGGCCGAGCTCGATCATGACCGTGACTGGTCCATGATCACGAAGGACGCGCCCGTCGAAATCCGCGCCGAGGTGGACAAGGACTGGACCGAAATCGAACTCGACGTCCTCTCCGCAAAGCCGCTCTGAGGCTTTCCGCCGCCATGAACGACAACGCCCGCGGGCCTTCCGGTCTGCGGGCGTTTTGTCATTCGCGACGAAATCCGGCGTGAAACTTCGTCAGATGAACTGCGAGACGACGATGCCGGCCACGAGAAGCGTCACGTTGTACGCGAGGAAGGTCGGCACGCAGGTGTCCCAGATGTGGTTGTGCTGGCCGTCGGCGTTGAGGCCGGACGTGGGGCCGAGCGTGGAGTCGGAGGCGGGGGAGCCCGCGTCGCCCAGGGCGCCCGCGATCGTCATCAGGAGGATCGTGGCGGGGACGGAGAAGCCCACGGCCGTGCAGAGCGGAACGTAGATGACGGCGAGGATGGGCACCGTGCCGAACGACGTGCCGATGCCCATCGTGACGAGCAGGCCGATGAGCGTGATGATCGTCGCGGCGACCCACTTGCTTTCGCCCATGAGGGGCACGACGCCCTCGATGAGCGAGTTGACAGCGCCCGTTTCCTTGAGGATCGCGGCATAACCGCCCGCAATCAGCATCACGAAGGCGATGAAGCCCATCATGGAAATGCCGCTCGCGATGTGGTCGTCAAGCTTCTTGAACTGGAAGGCGCCGCCCGCGAGCATGATGATGAGGCCGAGCAGCGCAGCGAGCGGCAGGCTCTCGAGCATGATCTGCACTGCGACGGCGGCGACGATCGCACCGAGCGTGACCCAGTGCCTGAGACCGAAGCGGATCTCCTCGTCGGACTCCGTCACGCCCACGACGGGCTTGTCGAGATAGGTGCGGGGACGGCGGGTGAAGTAGAAGACGGCGAGCACGAGACCGACGACCATCGAGAGGCCGGCGATCCAGGCCACCGACGCCACGTCCGCCACCGTCACGGCCATGCCGTTCTGCGTCATGGACTGCGCGACGATGCCCTGGAAGATGAGGCCGAAGCCGATGGGCAGCGACACGTACGGAGCCGTAAGGCCGAAGCCGAGAGCACAGGAGACCGCGCGGCGGTCAAGCTTCATCTTGTTCATGAGCTTGAGCAGCGGCGGAATCAGAAGCGGAATGAAGGCGATGTGCACGGGCACCACGTTCTGCGAAAGGCAGGCGATGAACGCCAGGCCGAAGCAGAAGACAAGCGGCCTGCCGCCCATCTTGGCGCCGATCCAGCGCACGAGCATCTGCATGAGGCCCGTGTGCGCGATCGCCACGGCGAAAGTGCCCAGAAGGATGTAGGAGAGCGCGGTCGTCGCGTTGGCGCTGAAGCCGCCCGAGAGCAGCTCCATCGACTTCGTGAGGCCGAGCCCGCCCGTGAGACCCGCGACCAGAGAGGCCGCAATCAGGGCGAGAAGAACATTGACGCGCGCAAGGCAGAGCGCGCAGAGCACGACGACCGATATTACGATCGGATTGAGGATGAATTCCACGGCTGGACTTCCTTTTCTATTCTGTCTTCTGTCAGGATCCCGCTGCCGGCGGACGCCCTCGGGGGACGGTGGCGCCCTTTTGCGGGACATACGCGTTCGATTATGACACAGCCCGCAACGATTCCACACATCCCGAAGGATGTCTTTTCCTAACCCAAAAGACTGAGAATGCACCCAACACCCTCAGCAGGAGAGGCGCCACTCGACAGTCCGGTGCGCGGAACGACCACGGGCGCCCGTCGTGCAAGGCGCCCGCATCTGCCGAAGCCCCCGCGGCGGGGCCTGCGTCAGAACTCGCGCATGTAATCGATGATGTCCGGCGCAGCCATGGCGCCCGCCGCTGCCATGTCGGGATCGCGAAGCCTCCACCACCTGCCCGACTCCTCGTCGAGCATGAAGCGGTCGGTGTAGAGCTTCATGTTGCCAAGACAGTCGTTCCTGAACTCCTCGGCCATCACGATGGTCTCCTCGTCGGTCGTCCCCGTGTAGGCGAGCCTGACCTCCTCGTCGTCGACCTTCCCCAGCGGCACGCCGTTGTCGACCAGAACCTTCTTGATGGCCCACCAGTAGGGACCGTAGGAAAGATAGCGGCGCGGATCACTCTCGAGCCTCTCCCGAATGACGCGGACGGCATTGCCGACGAGATCGTCGTGCCCCTTGAACTTCATCAGGTTCGACTTATAGCTCTTGAGACGCTCCTCAATAAATGACGGTTGGAACTTGTAGGCGGTGTATTCCATGTCTTTGACTCCAGATTCGGGAGGAGAGCGCGGGCCCTGACATGGCGACCCCTGCGGATCCCCCTCCGTTTTCTTCAGTTTCGGCCCCCATGCGTCAACTCCTGACGCAGTCGGAACGGCGTCCCGAAGACGCGCTTGTGCGTCACGAACTGACGCACTGTCTCCTAACATGGCGCACTGCATCATCAAGAGAATCATCGCCATGACCGTCATTCTTCCGCATACCGTCCTTCCGAACGCCTCTGCCGCAACGCTTCTGCCTTCCGAAAGGCATCCCGTCGCCGCACGTCCCGTCCTGCCCGCCCCGCTCTCGCCCGAACTCTCGAAGCTTCTTGCCCGCCTTCCCGTACAGGACGACGCCGAAGCCCTTCGCAAGAGCCTTTTCCATGCAGGAACGCATTTCAATCCCGACCTTCTCACGTCGGAGGCGGAGCGCCGCGCGAGGCTCGACGGCGTCCCTGCGGCACTCGCCAGAGCCGAGTCCCTCGTCTTTCTCGACACCGAATCGACGGGCGGACGCAACGGGCGCCTCATCGAGGTTGGTCTCGTCGAGACGGACGTCGAGCAGAACATCACGGGGGGCCTGCACTTTCGGTGCAACCCGCACCGCCGCTCCCAGGCTCGTGCAAGGCGCGTGCACGGCATTCAGGACTGCGAGCTCGAGCACTGTCCCGAGTTTGCGGCCCGTGCGGACGAGCTGCTCGAGGCCGTGCGCGGCAAGACCGTCGTGATCCATGACCGCACGATGGACCTTCTCTGGCTCAACCGGGAGCTTCAGGCCGCGCGTCCCGGCGCGCCGAGATTTGAGGACTGCTGCACCGTCATCGACTCGTTTGTGCTCGCCAGGGCGGTTCCGTCGGAGCGCCGCCGCAACGGGCTCGACGCTCTGCTCGAATGGTACGGACTCGGTGCTCGAGGGGGACACCACGACGCCTACGGCGACGCAGCCCTCCTCTCCCGCGTCTTCTTCGAACTGTGGTGGGACCTCGACGAATGGCTCTACGGAGAATGAGAACGGGAAGGAACAAAAAGGAAGGGCCCGCCTTCTCATCGGCTGATGAGAGGGCGGGCCCCTTTTTGTCATGGCAACCTTCGCCGCGGCATGACGGACGTCATGCCTGCGGCGTCAGTCGGACATCAGAAGGCGTGGCGAACGCCGATGGTGGCGCGCCAGTCCTCGTCGACTTCGGCGCCGGACGTGCGCTCAAGGTCGGCCCAGACGTAGGTCTGCTTCGTGATGTTGAAGTTCGCACCCACGGCGTACTCGACCCAGGTGTCCTTGCCGTCGACTTCGATCGGATCGGCGGCGGTGCCGGCGGCGTTCACGGCCGTGAACCTGCCGTCGCCCATGAACTCGTGCGCAACGCCGAAGCGGGCGTACACGCCGCCGCGGCCCTGCGAGCAGTTCAGGCCTGCGGTCGCGCCGATGCGGCCGACCATGGAGTCGTAGTCGTCGATGCCGAGCGTGTTGCTGTTGGCCTTGAACGTTTCGCCGTCAACGCGCGTGTAGGTGAGCTCGGCGGACGGTTCGGCGTAGAACGTGTCCGTCAGGTCGAAGCGCCAGCCGAATTCGCCCGAGAGCGAGAGCATCAGCTGGTCGTAGTTCGTCTTGTAGGTGCGGGTGGCGAGATCCGTGTCCACCGTGCCCACGCGGCCGATCACGTCGGCGAACTGGCCGGCTTCGCCAAACCACATGCCGTAGGCTGCAAGGCTGTAGGCGTCGGTGTCGGCGGAGATGCCGGACATGCCGGACATGTCGGCGTCGCCCTGCGTGTAGCTGAAGGACAGGCCGAGACGGGAGCCGTAGGCGGCAAGCGCCGTGTCGGCACCGACCTGGACCTTGTTGAACTTGTTCTCGAACTCACCGCCGGAGAAGCGGCCGCCGTCATAGCGGGCCCAGACGCCGGTGGCGCCTTCGGACGAGCGGATGTCGCCCAGACGCTTGCGAAGGTCGTTCGACTCGATGCGGGCAATCTGCATCGGGGTCCTCATCGCAAATTCGGCGATGCGGACGTTGTTCATGTTGACGCTCGTCTTGACGTCCTCGAGTTCGCCGTTTTCGTTGAGCGTGCCGGTCGTTTCGCCGAACACGTCGCCGGACTCGAGCTTGAGATCGGTGTTCTTGAGAACCTCGGCACCGGTCTTGTCGCCGACAGTGATCATGGAGGCGAGTTCATTGAGATCGCCCGCAACGTCGTCGTTCACGGAACCGCTGCCCGTGATGCTGTCGATCAGGGGCTTGTCTGCGTCAGGGGTGTTTTCATTGCCGTTCTTTGCAATATTGACGGACGCGTCGGAGGTGGCGAAGTAGAAGCTGTTGCCCGTGCCGGTCAGCGTGCCGAGATTGAGCTGCGTGCCCGTCTGGGGAACGTCTTCGGCGAAGGTCTGGACCTTGGGAGTGTTGGCGGGCGCGTCGAAGAGCGAGATCTTGACGCCCTTGGCCTTCAGATCGCCGAGCTCAACCTTGCCGTGGACGTTCAGCGTCGAATCCTTGCCGAGGATCGATTCCTTGGCGGTGACGTTCACGAGCGTCATGTCGGTCAGGACCGTGGCAACGGCACCGTCGATCTCGAGCGGGTTGTAATTCCACTTGCTGATCTTGTTGGAGTCGGTCGTAGACTGCGTCCCTGTCAAGGCGGCATGGGTTCCGTAGATACCGCCCTGGACCTCGACGCCCTCGACCCTGACGGTGGCGTGGTCAACCTTGACGCTACCGCCGGAGCCGCCAAGGCTGTCCATACGCCTGACGCCACCCGCGAAAATGCTGTCTTTGACCACGAGGGCCTTGTCCTTGGCGATGACGCTGAGGTTGGCTTCCGTTACGAAGGAATGTGTCTTGTGACCGGAAGCCAGACCGCCGGCAACGATGGCGTGGTTGAACGTGCCACCTTCAATCGTCACGTTCGTCGTCCCGACCGTGGTCTTTGCACCCTTGTTGGCATTGCCGTAGTAGACAATGGCAGCGCTGCCGCCCACAATGGCACTGTTGAATGTGCCGTCCTTAATCGTGACGTGGGTGGCGCCGATCTCCGACTCGGCATAGGCGTCGATAATGCCACTATAAGAGCCCCCGTGCTTCATCAGGTCGCCGCCAAGCACGAAAAGCTCCGTAGCGTTGCCAACTTCTCCCTCAGCACCGAAGGAACCGCCGTTGATGGTCACGTTTGCAACTGCGCTCTTGTTGTTGCGGACGAGCTTCTGATTGTCCGTACCGGCCGTACCGCCGACAACGGATTTCGTGATGGTGCCGCCGTTGATCACGACATGCGTGTTCTGCACTGCGGAATGGTCGACCTCATTCTCTTTGCTGGTATAGTGGCCGCCGATCACCAATTGCCATTCGCCGCCCTCAACGGTCACCGTGTTGTTGAGCGCAGCCTGCTGAGCGGTGTCGCTCCACTTGTTCCAGCCACCAACAACGCGATTACCAACGTTGGGGGTGATATGCGCCTTTGTGACGGTAATGTCCTTGCCTGCACCTTCAACATAAACAGGGTCCGCTGCATGAACCCCGGCCGAGAACGCCAGAGCGCCCGCAACGGCAACGGCCACCGCAGCCTTCCTGCCCGTCTGATGGGACTTCGTCATCTCGTTGACAACCGTCATGGCGCCGCGCGCCCTGTTAAAGACAATCTTGAATGTAGAATTCATTTCGCCATTCCTCTTGTTATGTTTGACAACCGTGCCGTAGCACAATGTGCGGCGAAGTTTCCGCGATTTCATGTCTCCCGCACAGGCGGGGAAACCCTGCCCCCCCCCCAGAAAACTTAAGCTGTTGAAATATAACGGTATTTGCCGTCTTCTACTTCATTGCGCTTGTTGCTGATTGACCACACAAGACCGTTTTCTAAGCCTCACCATTCCTGAAGCCGAGAAAAAACTCCATGTTCAAAAGCACCGTCACCTCCATCCGGGCGATCCCGAATGAATAAAAAAAGCCGATCCCGAATGAGAATTCGGAATCGGCTTACGGTCTTGCTCGACGGTCGGCTTAGTAGTCGAAGAGCACCGGCGTGCGGTTCTCCTTTGCGAACTTCATGGCACGCCAGAAGATCGAGAAGGCGAACTTGGCGAGGGACTCGGTGCTGTAGGTCTCCTTCTTGCCATCCTCGGCGCCCGTCTCGACGTCCTTGAGCGTCTTGGCGGGATAGCCCTCGGTTTCGGTCCACGAGAGGATCGTCTCCTCCTTGGCGAGCCAGCAGATCTCGTTGATGTGCTCGAGTTCCTGCTCAAGCGCGCCGAGCGTGCCGATCATCACCTCATTGCCCGTGGGCATCGGACCGCGGAAGACCATCGTGGACTTCGTGATCGGAACCCAGACCATCACGCTGCGGAAAAGCGAGTAGACGTGCTCGTGGTCCTCGGCAAGGCGCTTGATGAGCAGATGTTCGGTGAAGTCCCAGCCCTTTTCGAGCGTTTCGGGAATCGTCTCCTCGTACGTGTAAGCGGCGGTTACGAGCAACATCGCGCCGAAGGCATCCCAGTCGGGCTTGTCCGTGTAGTAGGCCTTGTCGTTGCTCTCCTCCCAGGTCTCGGGAAGCTGGTTTTCAGGCGTCACCGCCTGAAGCATCTCGTCGCGCCATGCACAGACGATCTCCTGCACCTCCTCCGGGGAGAGCTTCTCCTCGTCCTCGGCCTCCGTGCGCTTGAAGTCGACGCCGTTGGCTTCGGCCCAGGCCTCCACGACCGTCTTCCAATTGCGGGTGTAGTAGCGGGTGAAGGTGCCCGCGTACAAGTCGAGTCCCATCTTCAGGTCTCCTAAGTCTGATTTCGTCGGACGACCACTAATATATAAGGGGATCCTGCCGTCCGTTCTCCATGATGACGAAAGGATACAGACATTTGCGCTAATGCGCTTGAACGCCGACGGCACCCGCCTTCTCGACGCCCCTGGCCTTCCCGGGAGATCTGCATAAGGGTTTTCCACGAGAGGGGCATCCCGAAACTTGAGCAGGATCACCCCCCTTCCAAGGGTTTTGGTCGTCCCTGCAACTGATGCAGGTCAAGGCGCCCCCAGAGAGGCGCTCTTCCCAACGCCTGTCTTTGGTATCCTTGCGGGTATTTGCCACTCATGTACGACACCAGGATCGTCAAACAAAGGATAAATCAATGAGCAACGCCACCTTCTCCAGGAAGCCGCTCGTCGCGGCCGTCCTGACCACGCTCGCCGTCTTCTCCACCGGCGCCATGGCCGCCGATGGGGAGCAGGAAGTCACGCTGACCGTCGGTACCGGAGCCAACACCGTCCCCAACACCATCAAGGACGAAAAGACCTGAGACGAAGACTGGGCCAAGACCTTCAACAAGGACTTCACGAACGCCTCCGGCAAGGTCACGATCAATGGCCAGAACAGTGACAAGATCACGATCAGCAAGGACGAGGCCAACAAGACTGCCGGCAAGCTCACCAACAAACTTTCCAGCCTGACGCTCAACGTCGGCCTTGACGTCGCTGAAGGCGGCACGTTCGTCAACAACGGCACGCTCGAAGCCAACAAGGCGATCACGGTCACCGGCTCCCTCGTCAACACGGGCACGCTCAAAATCAAAGACAATCTGACGATCAACGGCGGCTTCGACAACGCCAAGGGCACGATCGAAGTCACGGGCACTGACGCCAACAACAAGGCGAACGTGACGATCAACGGCCTCAACAAGACCGACGACCTTGAGGCCGCCCCCGCCTCCGTCGTCATGGGCGACATCACGCTCAAGAACGCCACCCTCACGAACAAAGACAAGGGCTACAAGCTCAAGACCGAAGCCGACAAGAAGGAAGGCGAAGCCGACAAGACGCCCGAGAATCGCGTCCGCGTGACCTACGGCAAGGTCACGCTCAATGAAGGCGGCAATTTCGTCAATGCCAAAGACGCTCTTGACAGCGGCTCCAGCCTCACCATCACCAAGGCTGCCGGCACGGCACAGATCAAAGGCACATCCACCTGGGGCACCATCAACGCCCAGAAGAAGAATGCCGTCACCGTCGATGCCACCGGCACTCTCTCCGCCGACGTCCTTGAGTACGGCTATGACGCCGGCAACACCGCCAAGATCAGCGACCTCGTTTCCGTGACCGGAGGCGGCAAGTTCACCGTCAACAAGGGCCTCATCGTGAGCTCCTTCGCTAACGGCGGCTCTTTCGACCTCTCCAAGGACAAAAACAAGTACCTCGCCTCCGGCGCCTCCCTCATCTTCGGCAAGGCTCAGGCCTTCGAGCAGGGTGAGGACGGCAAGATCGACGACGGCGACTACCATAAAGGCACCGTCACGCTCTCCGGCTACAAGGCCGACTGGAAAGTAGAAAACGCCACTTCCAAGACCGGCACCGAAGGCGATGCCGAAACGGAACAGAATGGTTCTTGGGATGTCACCAAGTTCGGCTCCGTCACGGTCTACAACAACGCCCAGCTCACGATTTCCAGCAACAAGGTCAACGGCTTCGACAACCATGGCTATACGCCTTCCCTGTCGCTCGGGAGCCTCACGCTCAATTCGACGGTCCTCAAGGTGACGCCGTCCTTCAAGGTTGAAAAGCTCGCGGGCTTCATCCAGACCGCCCTTAACAAGGTCAACGCTGGCGTCGCAGATGACAAGAAGGTCACGGTCGACACCTCCAAGTGGACCAAGGATGACTACGCCAAGAACCTCGAGAACTTCCTCGGCACGCTGACCGAAGATCAGAAGAAGACGTTCACGGCCTCCTACGACGAGTCCATCAAGACTGAAACCGACAAGCTTGAGATCGGCGATACCACTGTCAACGCGGTTCAGACGATCACGGGCAGCGACGTCGCCATCGGCTCGATCACGTTTGCCACGGCCGAGACCTCCGTCCCGGCCGACATGTCGAAGCTTGACAAGACCGATGAAAAGCCGGCCGACCGCGGCTCCGTCAATGTCGACGCCATCACTCAGGCCATGGGCACCCAGACGCTCGAGATCAAGGACGGCTCCCGCGTTGAAGTCGGCTCCCTCTCGCTCGGCAACGGCACGCTCAACATCGAGAACTCCAATGTCATCATCCACAAGACCGACAAGATCAACGGCACGCTGACGGCCGAATCGGGCTACCTCGGTCTCAACGTCGCCACGACCATGGCCGACAAGGTGAAGGCCGACACGCCGTCCACCACCGGCACCGCCCAGAACTTCGTCCTTGAAGTCGGCGCGCCCGTCGTGTTCGGTGAAGACGCCAAGGTGACCTTCGGCGGCCCTGCCACGAATACGACCGCCGGCACCGACGCCGATAAGGTCGGTGCCGAGCTCACGTTCGCCGGCGCCACGACGCTCAAGTTCGACGCGGCCAACTTCAACCGCAACGCGCTCTTCACGGCCGAAGGAACCAAGGGCAAGATCGATGCCACCGGCACGATCAACCTCGAAGGCTCCAACCTCACCTGGGGTGCCTACAAGCTCTTCGAAAACTTTGATCAGTCCGGCATCGCTGAAAATAAGCTCACCTTCACGGACGGCAAGCTCACCGCCGCCGACGCCTGGAAGAACCAGGTCGGCGACAATTTCACGATTGAGAAGAACTCCGAAGGCGAATGGATGATCGTTGCGGGCGGCAAGACCGTCGAAGGCTCCGGCCTCAACGTCTCCGCGAAGAACCTCGTCTCGAAGATCTTCGCCGGCGAACGCTCCACGGGTCCCGACACCCAGCTGATCAACCAGATCCTCTCCACGGGCGCCTCGCTCCAGGAGATCAGCAGCATGATCAACTCCGTGACGGGTCTCGGCGCCATCTCCGGCGTCAAGGCCATGACGGTTGACTTCCAGGGCTACACGGCCGACATGATCGAGCATCATGCCGCCACGATGCCCAAGGAAATGGGCGGCTGGTGGGTCCAGCCGATGGGCGCCCGTCTCAAGACGGACGACCTCTCCATGGGCGGCTCCGCCTACGGCTACTCCCTTGACACCTACGGCATCATGGGCGGCTTCGACACCCATTTGAAGAACGGCTGGACGATCGGTGCCGCCGCCTCCTACCAGTCGGGTGATGCCGACGGCGAAGGCGACGTCCTCCCCGTCTCGACCGATGTCAAGAACGTCGGCCTGCACCTCTGGGGCTCCCGCATGTACGGTGAGACGAACGTCATCGGCACGCTCTCCTATGTGACGACCGACGGCGACGTGACGATGCAGCTCGGCAACCTGGAGCTCGCCTCCGAACTCAAGGCCAAGGCCCTCTCCGCCGGCATCCGTGCCGAACGCGAGTTCAAGACGGGCGCCTTCACGCTGACGCCGCACGCCGGCGCCCGCCTCTCGATCGTCGACATGGACGACTATGAAATCGCCGCCGGCACCACGAAGCTCTTCGACGTGTCCGAAGACAAGGCCACGATCTTCGAAGTGCCCGTGGGCGTGACGGTCCAGACCCCGTCCTTCATGTTCCAGACCTTCGAGGTCAAGCCCTATGTTGACGTCACGCTCCGCGGCCGCTTCGGCGACACGGAATCGTCCTACACGCTTGAAGGCTCCTCCACGACCGACACGATCGACTACGACGTTTCGGGCAGCTTCGTGGGCGACCTCAAGGTCGGCTACATGTCCACCTACAAGAACCTCAACCTCGGCATGAGCTACGGTCTCTCCGCCGGTGACGCCGGCCGTCAGAACCACGCCATCGAGGCCACGATGCGCGTCGACTTCTAATCGACCGCTCACGGTTCCGACCTGACGAAACGCCCGGTCCTCCTCACGGAGGGCCGGGCGTTCTTTCATTCGTACACTTCCTTCCTACCGCCCGTCACTGCCTTCGACGGGCTGTTTCGCGACTCCTGCCGCTCCTCGGATGAGAAGCCGCTTCATCGCCTCATGGAACACGGGGACCGCGATCGTGCCGTGGGTCTCGCGCGGATAGTCCTCCACGACAACCTTCGCATCGGGCCCGGCAAAGCCCTCGAGCGCCGCCCTGAAGCGGGCTTCGGAGGCGAGATTCCGGCTTGTCGTCGTGCCGCCCGTCTTCCTCAGGGCCGAGCCGAAGCCCGCGTAGACGAAGGCGCCGGAGTGCCCCGCAGCCGGTTTGTCCTCCAGCATTCGAATGAGCACGCCGCCGTCCCACCAGAGCGACGGATCGGCGGCCACCCAGGCGTCAAAGAGCTCGGGGCGTGAAGCCATCGTCGAGAGTGCAAAGAGACCTCCGAAGGAGTGTCCCATGAGAACGTGCGTCACGGCGCGGCCTTCGAGCCGCCTCTTCACTTCGGGCTTCACGGTCTTTTCCAGACATTCGACGAGCTCGACTGCGCGGCCGCCCGTGGGGGGCTTGCCCGTTTCGAGCCCGGTGCGTCCAAGACTCGAAGCCGTAGGCGTGAGAAAAGCGGTGCGGTCCGGAACGTCCACGGCAACTGTCGCGCACTCCGTTTTGGATCCCTTCGTGCCCGAAAGCAGTCTGCAGACGCCGTCGACGGCGGGACCGAGCCTTGCGCCGTCGGTCACGTAGAAGACCGTGACGGGACGGTTCCCGGAATCGGTCACGCTCCCCTTCATGAAGCTCATCGTGCAGACGGGCTCGGACGCCTGAGTGCCCCCGATCGAGCACGCAAGAGCGAAAAGAGTCGCGGCCGGAAGTTTTTTCCTCATCATCCCCTTCCCTTTTTCAGCGTAAAGACCACGGGCATGCGGATGCGCACGGTGCGGCCGGGGCTCCCCCAGAGGGAGGCTGCGCGCGCGACGGCGGCGCAGGCTTCGCGGTCGAGCATGTCGTGGCCGCTTCCTTCATGAACCGAGATGCCGCTCGCGCGGCCGTCGGGTCCGATCACGAACTGCACGGTCACGGTGCCCTGCCTTCTCATGCGGCGGGCCTCGCGCGGATATTCAAGCGTGGAGAGAACGGCCTCTCGCACTTCGCCGAGAAACAGATCCCCGTCCCTGCCCACGACGAGAAGCGCGGGTTCGGCAGGAGCGGCGGGTGCGGACACGGTGACAGGTGCGGCGGCGGGCGCCGCCGCAACAGCGGGGCCTGCAGGAACGGGAGCCGCGACTTCCGGCGCTTGATGCCTGCGGGGACGATCGGGGCGTTTTGCCTCCGGCCGCTTTTCGGGCGGCCTTCGGGTCACGGTCACCTTCCTCACGGGCTTGACGACCTCAACGGGTTCGGGAATGGGTTCGGGCGCAGGCAGGGGCGGCTCAGGTTCCGGTTCAGGTTCAGGCTGAGGTTCGGGATCCGGTTCCGGCTGAGGCTCGGGTTCAGGCTTGAGTTCAGACTCCGCGGCCTGCTCGGGTTCGGGTTCCGCCGCAGGCTCGGGCTCAGGTTCCGGCTCGGGCACCGCAGCGGGTTCGGCGGCGGTGGCGGGGGCCGCCGCGGCGCTCTCGAACTGGGCGACGGCGAGCAAAATGCCCTCTGCGCCGACGGAGGCGGGTGCGGGCGCGAGGGACGCTCCCCAGACGGCGAGCGTCAGGCACGGGAGGTAGAGCGCGCAGGCCGCGGCGAACGCCGTGCGGGTTTCACTGCCTGCCTTAGCCGCGCTTTTCGGCGGCAATGACAAAGTTTTCATGATGAACGCCCTTGATCATGTCGAGAAGACGGATGAAGTGCTCGAAGCTCGTGGTGCGGTCGATGCGAAGAACAAGCCGCACGTCGCGGGAGATGCCGCGGAGCCGCTCGTCGATCTCCTCGTGCGTGGCCTCCTCGCCGTTCCAGTGCAGGGTTCCCTCGCCCGTCACCTGAATGAGGACCTCGTTCGAATTATTGAGGGGAGCCTGCGCGCTTCTCGACTCGGGCAGCGCAATCGGAATCTCGCCCTTTGCGATGAAAGTCGAGACCGAGAGCACCATTGCAAGGAGCACGAGCATGATGTCGATGAAGGGAACGATGTTGAGGGGCTCCTTCTTCGGAATTTCGATCGTCATGAGCTCTCCTCCGTCAGGCCCTGCGCCTTGAGGCGACGTTCATCGCGCGCTGCAGGCCGTTGTAGGAGATGAGCGTCGGAATCGCGACGGCCAGGCCGAGCGCCGTGGCCTTGAGCGCAAGGGAGAGACCCGTCATGATGCGACCCGCGTCGATCGCGCCCGTGCTGCCCATGTCGTAGAACGTGAGCATGATGCCGATCACCGTGCCGAGCAACCCGACGTAGGGGGCGTTCGAGTAGATGATGTAGAGCGTCGTGAAGTTCTTCGTGAGCGCAATGCCGCGCTCCTCCTCGGAGGCGTAGTCCGCCGGCCTGTAGCGCTTGAGGAAGAGCATGCGCTCGATCGTGAGCCAGAGTGCGACGAAGCCCATGAGGCCGAGAATGCCGAAGATCACGTAGTCGACGGCTTCCTTCATCCATTCCATATGAGGTTCCTGTTGTGGTGGTTGTGGTTTGGCTTGTGGAGCCCGCAGTGCGCGAATGCGGTCCCGCCCGAAGGGACGGAACCGCGCCGCCGGCCGCAGGCCCCGCTCGTGCGGGGCGCGGACGTCTTAGAAGGAGTACGTGTAGGAGAGCCAGAGGTTGCGGCCCTCGATGTAGTTGCTGTAGATGTTGGCCCAGCTCGAGGTGCCGGACTTCTCGAAGACGGCCGTGTCCTTGTCGAGCACGTTGTTGACGGCCCAGGCGATGACGTGGTTCTTCACGGGCGTCCAGCTGCCGCCGATGTCGACGATCGTGTAGTCCTCATACTTGGGCGCATTGCGCGAGCCCTTGTTGCCGGGGTTCGAGACCGCCATGTCGAACTTGGAGGAGGACTTCACGTAGGCCGTGAAGGGACCCGAGGCCCAGTCGACGCGGGCGGTGAGCGTGTGGCGCGGAAGCTCGTTCGGGCGCTTGCCTTCATCGGCGCCCTCGGTGATCTCGGCGTGCGTGAAGGTGTAGCCGCCCGTAAAGCGCGTGTTCCACACGGGCCTCGTCTTCACGAGGACTTCGACGCCCTTGGATTCGACGCGGCCGTGGTTGATCGCCTTGTAGGTGCTCTCGGCGATCTCCTCGGAGTCGAGCATGTTCTTGAACTGCGTGAAGAAGCCGCCCACGGTGACGGAGGCGACGCCGCCCAGCTCAGCCGTCGAGGAGAGCTCGTAGCTCCAGCTTTCCTCGGGCTTGAGGTCGGGATTGCCATAGTAGTTCGTGACCTTGCTCGAGTTGTAGAGGCCGTCGACGAGCTTGCGCACCTCGGGCGTCTTGTAGCCCGCGGCGACGCCGCCCTTGAAGCTCAGGGCCTGCATCGGCTGCCAGACGAGATAGGCGCGGGGCGTTGCGTGCGCGCCGAAGATGTCGCTCCACATCACGCGGCCGCCCACCGTGGCGGACCACTGATCATTCATGAACCATTCGCCCTCGGCGAAGGCGGCGAGCTGCGTCTGGTCGAGCGTCACTCCCTCGATCACGCTCGCGGTCGACTGGTTGTTGACGAAGGTCTCGTAGATCGCGTCGCCGCCCGTCGTCAGGACCATGCTGCCGAGGGACCCCAGCTCGAGCGGGGTCGTGAGCTTGGCGGAGAGCTCGAAGTTTTCGCTCGAAGCGAGCGGATCGTTGAAGGTGCCGTGCGTTTCGGAGTAGGAGGACTTCGTCGGGTCGTTGGGCGTCGAGATGCCCTTCACCTTGTCGAGGCGGTTCCACTGCACGAAGCTTTCCGTGCGGCCGAAGTCGTATTCGCCCTCGTGGCCGGCCGCGACGTTGTACTTGTGGTACCACTGGCGCGACTGGATGGACTGGTTCGAGGTGTTCATCGAGCCGCCCTTGAATCGCGTGAAGTCGCCGTCGAGCCACCAGGTGTTGGCGGCGTCGGGCGTCACCGTGAGGCGTGCGCCGACATTTTCGTTGTAGCCCTCGGTCGGGGAGTGCGTGGCAAGCTTCCCCGCCGGGGTCATGACTTCGGTCTTGCCTCAGGCGTTGTAGCGGCCGCGCAGCCCGAGCGAAACCACGTCCTTCACGACGGGCACGCCGAGATAGAAGCTCGTGCCCCCGCGATTGGCCCATTCGTCATGCTCCTGGAACAGGCCCTCGATCGTGAAGGAGCCCGTGAACTCGTTCGGGTGCTTCTTCGTGATGACGTTCACCACACCGCCCACGGCGTCCGAACCCCAGACGAGGGAGGCGGGACCGCGGAGCACCTCGATGCGCTCGATCATGCCGGGAGGCGGCATGAAGACCGAGGTCGGGTTGAAGCCGTTGTCCATCATGGCCCCGCTCACATTCTGGCGACGGCCGTCCACCATGATGAGCGTGTAGTCGGAATCGAAGCCGCGGATCGAGATCGTCGAGTTGCCCATCTTCGTGAGCCCGATGTCGACGCCCGGAACGTCGCCGATCGCCGAACCGATGTCGGTCACGGGCTTCGTCGCAAGCTCTTCGGCCGTCGTCACCGACATGCTCGCGGGTGCCCTGCGGACGTCCTGCTCGTAGCCCGTGGCGGACACGACCGAGGTTTCCAGAGTGTTCCACTTCGCGTCGTCCGCAGGGGCGGCGAAGACCGAGGAGACCGCCGCGGCAAGCGGCAGCAGCGTGAGAGTGCGCAGAGAGTCGTTCATGTTCTTCTGTAGGCGGGCCCGTCGCCCGCACGGATGAAGGTTGATGGAGGACGCGGGAACGATCGGGGCCCGCATGGGGCCCTTCTGAAGGCGTCCGAATCGAATTGAATGAACGCATCATACACAAGTCAACGAGAACAATTCTCATTTCCAAACCAAGCAGGAAGTCGTAGCCCCCCTTCCCCGCCGTCTTCAACTCCGCCTTTTCCAACGCCGCAATCCCTGGAGCACCAACGCTTCGAAGCCGAAGAAGCCGCCCGCAAGCCTCTCTCTCAGTCGTTTTTATGCGTCCGTAAACTTTTCGAAGGAAGATGCAACAGAATGTAATTGAGAACGATTCTCGTTACGGCCCAAATAAAGTGTAGGCTCCTGCTCATGCGCGGGCCATGCACTCGAGCAACAATGACGCAGGCAACAATCACACGATAACTTTTTTACGCACAACCATCATGCCGCGATCAACACTCGTGCTTCTGACCGCGACCCTCGTCGTCTCGGTTCTCAGCCTCTTTGCGGGGGCGGGCGACGTGACGCCGGTGGCGCTCCTTGCGGGCGACGCCGCGCACGTCGGCCTCTTTCTCGACTCACGCCTGCCGAGGCTCCTTGCGGTCCTCTGCACGGGCGCGGGGATGAGCATTGCGGGCCTCATCATGCAGCAGCTCTGCGCGAACAAGTTCGTCTCGCCCACGACGGGCGCAACGATCCAGTCGGCACAGCTCGGCATTCTGCTCGCGCTCCTCTTCATGCCCGCCTCGACGATCTGGGACAGGGCTCTCTTCGCCTTCGCGGCGGCCATGGCGGGCACCTGGCTCTTCGTGGCGTTCGTGCTGCGCATGCAGGCGAAGGACGTCATGCTCGTCCCGCTCATCGGCATCATGTTTGGCAACGTCGTCATGGGCGTCACGGGCTTTCTCGCCCACCGCTTCGACATGACGCAGGCGATGGCGAGCTGGAGCGTCGGACACTTCTCCATGGTCATGCAGGGCCGCTACGAGCTCGTCTGGCTCGCCGTGCCGCTCATCGCGCTCGCCTTCGTCTTCGCGCGCCACTTCAACATCGTCGGCATGGGCCGCGACTTCTCCAGAGGCCTAGGCCTCTCCTACGAACGCATCCTCTTCATGGGGCTCTCCATCGCCGCCATGATCACGGCCGCCGTCGTTACCGTCGTGGGCAGCATCTCCTACATTGGCCTCATCGTCCCGAACCTCGTCTCGCTCTTCAAGGGCGACGACCTGCGCGGAACGCTCCCCGACACCGCGCTCGCGGGCGCTCTCTTCGTGCTCCTCTGCGACCTCGCCGCACGCACCGTCGTTGCGCCCTTCGAGCTCCCGATCGAGCTCATCGTCGGGATCGTCGGCAGCGCCGTCTTCATCGCGCTCATCCTGCACAGGCTCCGATGCGGCCGCAGGGCACTCACGCTCGCCAACGTCAAGTCCCTCTTCACCTTCACCTCCACCTCCGCCTCCACTCCGGGAGCCCGATGATGTCCTCCTGCCAGTCCGCCCTCGGGGCCTGCAGCCCCGCCGCCCCGTCCGCAGGCGTCTCCGCCTCGACGACGGTTCTTCTCGCCGCCGCCCGCAGGCGCCGCATCGTGATGATGCTCCTCGCGGTCTGCGCCGTGACGGCCTGCCTTCTCTACCAGTTCGCGTTCGTCAACCCGAGGTTCTTCGACTACGCGATGTCGCTGCGCCTGCCGCGTCTTGCGGGCATCGTCACGGCGGCCGTCGCCGTCGCGGGTGCCTCGCTCGTCTTCCAGACCGTCATCCGAAACAACATCGTGACGCCCTGCCTGCTTGGGATGAATTCGCTCTACGTCCTCATCCACACCGTCGTCGCCTTCGTCTTCGGCGCGACGAGCGCAGTCGCCACGGATCCCGTCGCGCAGTTCGCGGTCGACCTTGCGCTCATGGGCGTCATGGGCCTTCTCATCTACGGCGTCCTCTTCGAGAAGACGGGCGGCAACGTCCTCTACATCCTTCTCATCGGGACGGTCCTCACCACGTTCTTCTCGAGCATTCAGGCTTCGCTCGTGCGCATGATGGACCCGAACGAATACGACGCGCTGATGAATTCCCTCACCGCGAGCTTCACCAACGTCTCCGCGTCCCTCATTCCGGCCGCCCTCGTGATTCTGGCGATGCTCGCCTTCGTGCTGCGCCGCGACCTTGCCGTCCTCAACATCCTTGCGCTCGGGCGCGACGCCGCCACGAGCCTCGGCGTCGACTACGACCGCACGACGAGACGCCTTCTCATGGGCGTTGCGCTCTCGATCGCCGTCGCCACCGCGCTCGTGGGTCCGATCTCCTTCCTCGGCCTCATCACCGCGAACCTCTCGCGCCGCCTCTTCATGACCTACCGCCACGGCACGCTCATCGCAGGCAGCGTCCTCATCGGCATCGTCGTGCTCGCGGGCGGACAGTTCGCCGTCGAGCACCTCACAGCCTTCAGCGTCCCCGTGAGCGTCTTCATCACGATCATGGGCGGCGTCTACTTCCTCTATCTCATCCTTCGCAGCAAAGGACTCTGATCCGCCATGACCATGCTCTCCATCCAAACGCTCACCAAGCTCTACGACGGCATTCCCGTGGTCGACGACGTCTCGCTCGAGATCCCGAAGGGAAAGGTCACGTCGCTCATCGGCCCCAACGGCGCGGGCAAGTCCACCGTGCTCGGCATCGCCGCACGCCTTCTCGCCGCCGAGCACGGCGACGTGCTCTTCGACGGACGCTCGATCAAAAGCTGGAACACCCGCGCGCTCGCCAGACGCCTCGCGGTTCTCACCCAGACGAACACCGTCCAGATGAAGGTCACGGTCCGCGAACTCGTGGGATTCGGACGCTTTCCGCACTCGGGCACGCGACTCACCGACGACGACCGGCGCCGCGTCGACGAGGCCATCCGCTACATGGGCCTCGAGGCTTTCGCCGACCGCTTCATCGACGAAATGTCGGGCGGCCAGCGCCAGCGCGCCTTCATTGCCATGGTCCTCGCCCAGGACACCGACGTCATCTTCCTCGACGAGCCTACGAACAACCTCGACATCCGCCACTCGCTCTCGATGATGAGGCTCCTGAGACGCCTCGCCGACGAGCTCGGCAAGACCGTCATCCTCGTCCTGCACGAGATCAACCTTGCGTCCTTCTACTCCGACCGCATCTGCGCCTTCAAGGACGGCAGGCTCGCCTTCTCGGGCACGCCCGCCGAGGTCATGACCGAGGAGCGCCTCAGGGCGGTCTACGGAGTCGACTTCAGGATCGTCGAGGTCGACGGCCGTCCCATGGCGCTCTACCACTGAGTCCTGTACGGGCTTAACACCTCGTTCAACCACGCACACCTTTCAACAACCGTCTCCATACGAACAGGAAAACCATGAAGACCATGCTCCCCCGCACGCTCGCCGCGCTCCTCGTCGCGGCCGCCGCCCTGCCCGTCGTCGCCGTCCAGGCGGCCGAAACCCTCACGGTGCAGACCTTCAACGAGAAGAACGCGCCCGTCGAGGTCGTCATTCCGAAGGACCCGAAGCGCGTCGCCGTCCTTGACTACGCCGTCCTCGACACCATGGACGCCTGGGGCCTCGGCGACCGCGTGACCGCCCTGCCGAAGTCCACGGCCCTTCCCTGGCTCGCGAAGTACAAGAACGACTCGAAGATCGTCAACACCGGCACGCCCAAGGAAGTCGACTTCGAGGCCCTCATGGCGAGCGAACCCGACGTCATCTTCGTGAGCGGCCGCCTCGTCAAGAAGATCCCCGAACTGCGCCGCATCGCGCCCGTCATCTATCAGAAGACCGACCGCGAGCTCGGCAGCCTCAAGCAGACGAAGGCCAAGCTCGTGCAGCTCGGCGGCATCTTCGGCAAGACCGCCGAGGCCGAGGCCGCGGGCCGCGCCTTCGACGAGCGCGCCGCCGCCATCCGCACCGCCTCCGCCGGCCGAACCGCTGTTGTCGGCATGGTCACCTCGAGCCACTTCAACATGCTCGGGCTCAAGTCCAAGGGCTCCCTCATCGGCAACGAGTTCGGCTTCAAAAACATCGCCCACGGCGCCAACACCGACCACGGCAGCGAGTCCTCGTTCGAGCTTCTCGTCAAGCTCAATCCCGACTTCATCTTCGTCTGCGACCGCGACTCCGCCATCTCCCGTCCGGGCGCCAGGCTCGCGCAGGACGTGATGACCAACCCGCTCGTCGAGAGGACCGATGCCGCGAAGAACGGCCGCATCGTCCACCTCACCTCGTCCGCCTGGTACCTCGCCGAGGGCGGCCTGCGCGCCACCGACATGATGTTCGCGGACATCGAAAAGGCGCTCGGCATCGCCAAATAACGCCCTTTCATCCGCCAATACGTCCGCCTTTTTCAGCGGCATCCCATCCTCATTGGGTTCGTTTTCGGCTCTCCTTCACGGGAGAGCCGTTTTTTTCGACCTTTTTTATCGGCAAGCCACCCGATAGGGTGCTTGCGAAGAAGGGCGACAACATCCAGCCATACCGGGCGATTACGGCCGGCGCCATCCATCAGCTGCTGCGCGCCAGGGCGGACGAATCTCAGGTTTCGTCCTTCACGCCGCATGATCTGCGCCGAACCTTTGCGACGCGGCTCCTTGAGTCCGGCGCCGACATCAACACCGTGCGGCAGGCGATGGGACATTCCTCCGTCGTGACGACCCGACGCTACGACAAGCGTGATGAGCATCTGGCGGAGGAAGCAACGAGGAAGGTGGCGCTTTGAGCGAAGCGGGCGCTCCAGGATTGACTCTGGCAAAATATCGGCAGCAGAGATCGCTTGCAAACGCCATTCTGAAATCCACCCCACTCTCCGGCAAGGCTCACGAAATTTTCGATGACGAGCCTTCGGCATCGGAAGGGGTCCCCGCAAGGGGTTCAAAAACGACAAAGCCCAGTGCTGGTAACACCGGGCCAAGTCATTGAAAGGAAATTGGGATGGTCACAACATTCATTTCCTTGTTAGGAAGTTTAGCACAGGCAAACTTCGTTTGGAACGGCGACATTGTTCTCAATGTTGCGATGGCCGGCGGAGGCGTCGATTGGCTGGGGCTTTTGGGCCTCGCCATCATTATCGGCGTTGCTTGGGTGATTGCTTCCCGCAAGCGTTCTGTACTCGGTCCAAAGGCGCTCGATCGTCCAGTGGCGCAGGAAGTCGTAGGGCCCGATCTTGAGCTCCTTCATCAGGTTGTCGGAAGGCGCCACGGACCAGAACATGCCGTTCGATGTGGGCGGCATCGCAAAAAGAAGCTCCATGACGCGGCGAAGCTCCTCGGCCGTGAGCGTGGGCACGGACGAAATCGTCCAGTTCGGATAGAGCGCGGTCGAGCGGCGACATGCACAGTTCGGATCGTCGTAGGGCTCGATCACGCGCACGGGCAGCTCCGTCTTCCTCAGGCCTGCAAGGTCCTCGAGAAAGCAGGTGCGCACGATGCCCGCATCGGCCTGCCCGCCGATCACCTTGTCGACCACGGACGCCTGTGCGGTCTTCGACGTATTCCCGAACATGTCAACGTCGGCGAAGAAGCTCACGGGATCGTAGCCGCGATGAAGCAGCTCGCCCATGGCGGCCTGAAGGCCCGTGAAGTCGTGAATCGACGTAGCGGCGAGCTTCTTGTGCTGCAGGTCCTGCCAGGTCTTGAGATCCTCGCGGTCGTTTCGCACGAAGACGACCGAACCCTGGCTACGCTCGGGATTCGGATGCCTGCGGCTCACCGTCGTGAGCATGGGACGAGCCCCGTCGCGGCGAAGCATGGCCGCAATGCCCGCCTCGGTGAGCACGATGTCGACCTCGCGGTTCTGCACCGCCTTCTCCATGTCGGAGACCGTGTAGTAGCGGAAGGTGACGCCGTCGGGCCAGTGCTTCTGCAGCCAGGCGGACGTCTCCGTGATGAACGGCATGCACGGATCGGGACGCGGCATTTCAGTGGCGGCAAAGCGAAGCGGAGCGGACGCGGCGGCTCCGCAGAAGATCAGGCAGGCGACGAATGCGCCTGTTGCGGCTCGAAGGCCGGCGGCGGTGGACGGAATGCGGTTCAAGGGACTTATTTCCTCGGATCCGTCAGATCGTCTCACGAACCCCGGTGGGCGCACAAGCGGGAAACTGCCCACGGGAAATCGCGAATGCCGCACCCGAGCGAATGCGGCATCCAGGAATCCCGGCGTCCGCAGAGCCTGCTGCGGACGGCCGGAAGCGGTTGAGAGACAGACCTTGTCAGAAGACGTGACGCACGCCGACGCTCCAACGCCACGGATTCTCAACGTCGCCGCCCGACGTGCGTTCAAGCTCGCCGTAGGCGCTCCAGGTCTTCGAGATGTTCGCCTGCGCGCCGATGCCGTAGGAGAACCAGCCGCCGTCAAGGCTGCGCTCCATCCTGGCGGATTTGTCGCCGAGGGATGCGCGGCTTTCGATGTCGCCGAGGAACTCGTAGTTGTAGGAGACGAGTCCGTACACGGTGCCGCGGTCGTTCGGGCAGTCCGCGCCGAATCGCAGGCCGACTCGGCCGGTGAGCGTCTGGGCGTCATCCTGCTCGACCCTCACGCCGTTGCTCGCCGTAACGTTGTCGCCCTTGATGAAGCCGTAGGCGAGCTCAACCTGAGGCTCGACGTAGGCGTTCTTCGCGACTTCGAAACGGTGGCCGACTTCGGCACTGAGCGCGAACGCATGGTTGTCCGTCTTGACGCCCATGTCCTTCGACGTGAACTCGTTCTTGAGATACCCGTAACGGCCCGTCAGGTCAATGAAGGCACCGGAATCGAAGAAGCGGGAGGCGTAGACCGCCAGACTCCAGCTTTCTCCGTCGCCGTCACCGTTGGCAAGATCGATCGAAGAGTCGCTGTAGCTGAGCGCCGAACCGACGATCCAGTCCTCGACGCGCGCATCTGCACCGACCTGAACGGACGTCGTGTCGAATTCGACCGAGCTGTTCTTCACCTTGCTTTCACCGCCATGCACGCGGGCCCATGCGCCGACGCCGCTCTCGCTGCTGCGCAGATCGCCCATGCGGCGGGTCAGGTGATTGACCTCATTACGCCACTGCACGAAGCTCACGGAGGTGACTTCCTTGAAGTCCTCGAGCTTGGTGTTCTCGGCCGTCGTGGACGACACGATCTCACCCTTGGCGTCGGTCTCGACCGAGACGGAGCCGTTGATCGCACCTTCCTCAACCGTGCCCGTCTGCTTGAAGTCCTCGGACTTGCCCAAGCCGATTGTGACGGAATTCTTCATGAGGTCGGCTACTTCCTCCGGCGTCTCGACCTCGTCCGAGGTCACGCCGTCGAAGGTCACGTCAAGTCCCTTGACCTTCTGGGAAACGGATCCGACTTGCACATTGTTGGCAACGACCCGGCCGTCGACCATGCGTGCGCCGAGCCTGACGTTGCCCGACGTGCCCTGGAGACTGTCAACCTTGAGCGTATTGCCTTCGCCCGTCACGTCGAGGACGCCATTGTCGAGGGTCAGGTTGTTCACAGAAATAGCCGCAGGAAGCCTCCGAATTCATTCGGATGGAGGAATGCGGCAAACCTCTCTCTTCCGATCTATTTGGTTGTCCCCGATGAAAGGCGTGTGTCTTTCCACCCCCTGTGCTAAGGTACTCCCATGAGCACGAAATCCTTCATCATCAATCTACCGATCATCACCGGAGATCAAGACCGCCGTCGGCTGCGGAAGAGT
>ENA-UERK01000324-UERK01000324.1-human-gut-metagenome-genome-assembly--contig:-NODE-324-length-43863-cov-10.510757_pt1 | contig 43863 bp, 41 predicted proteins | sample MGYA00242957_ERZ507957 | MGnify/ENA primary metagenome ERZ507957 (study PRJEB26167, sample SAMN06115538) | human gut metagenome | host: Homo sapiens | place: China:Heilongjiang | collected 2015-11-06...
AACGTAAAAATGTTATTAGTCCTGATAAATGGCCTTTTCCATAGGACATAAGCCGGATTGCAGAAAAAATATTGATTCCGCTGAATAGGAAACCTAAACCATAAATTCTCATGCCGGAAACAGCAAGAGAGAATACCGGATTGGTTGAATCTGAAAAAAAGGATACTCCCAGTGGTGCAAGACTATAAGTTAATATGTAGATTACGATTGGAGCAACCATAAAAAAACGATAGGCATAACGCTCTAAAATTTTGCAAACATCAACTCTTTTATTGCCATAGGCATAGCCCAGCGGAGTGGCAATCCCCATGGAAAAACCAAAGTAAATGCCTGTAAACAGGAACTGGAGATACATAATGATGGATACGGCAGCTATTCCATTCTCTCCTGCAAAGGAAAGTGCTGTACGGTTAAAAATGATGGTTGTAACGGCAATTGCAATCTGATCTACAAACTCAGACAAGAATGCCGAGGCATTCTTGCATTTAAGGGAGGCTTGGCAATGAACAAGGATTTTGGATGCTGCTGTGGCTTTCTTGCAGACATGATTATTAAATATGCACCAGAGATAAAAGATGCATACAACATCGACACCTTGCAGCAATGTAGGGTGTTTTTCTATTACAGAAAGTTCATCGGCTCGCCACCGTGCAAGAGGTGGACATACTTCATAACCGTATGCAAGAGGCAGGAATGTAATTTTTGTCATGGGTTATGCACTTAACCTTTGTAACACACACATTTCTGTTGTACCATATAATTAAAATCTTAGGAAAAGAAGGAATACATATGGCACAGGACAGAGTTCGGATTGCGGATGTTGCAGATTCATTAGGTCTTAGTACTGCAACTGTCTCAAAGGTGATTCACGGAAAAACAGAAAAGATTTCGGATGAGACGGTAAAACGTGTCCAACAGGAGCTGGAGAGGTCGGGATATATCCCGAATATGGCAGCTATTCTGCTTGCCAGGAATAATTCAAGAATCATCGGAGTGGTGGTGAATGATAATGAAAAGTATGAGGGCAGGGTTTTAGAGGATGGATTTGTTATGGCTTCAATAAATGCTCTCTCCCATGAGGTAAATGAAAAAGGATATTTTCTGATGATAAAAACGACATCTGACATCAGTGAGATTGGAGGAGGTATCATAAGAAGCGGCGGCAATACCAAAATGATTATGATTATTGATGTTGTTGGCACATGGTGCATCGGAATCCCACTGTGTCTGCTTGCAGCGTATGTATTTAAGTGGGGCATAGTTGGTGTGTACACATTGCTTACCACCGAAGAAATATTCAGGCTGGTTGTATCGCTTGTTATTTTTAAGAGGCGTAAGTGGATGATCAGTTTATCGTAGAGTGAGGTGTTGGATATGGATTATATAAAAGAAATTTATATCAGGAGCTGGCAATTGACTATTGCTGTCAGGTTTCGGATATAAAGGATGATAAAAATATTTTACGGAATATGAAAAACTGGAAGGCAGGAGACAGTTTGAAGAAGCGGATGATTGTATCTTAAAGGTAATTACTGTAAACGAGGCATATCTCGGGAAGCTGCCGTATGCGGCGCAGACGTACGCGGGGGTAAGTGACCGCGTGATCTCGGTGCCGTGGCTGCGCCTGCCAAACCGTGGTACCCTGTATACAGGAGCGATGGGATTGCCGCGGGAACTTTCGGTGGTCCGGCTGGATGGTGAAAAATATCTGGCGCAGAGTCTGCCGCGCGAGTGGAGAGAGAAGTGTGTCCCGGCAGATCTTACAGAAATGGAGATGGGAGACCGTCTGACGGCGGAACACCTGATCGCCCAGGGATGCAGACATCTGATCCATATCAGCGGCGTTCATGAGACCGCCATGCCGGCGGATGAGCGTGCGGCGGGATTCTGTGAAGTGTGTGAGCAGAAAAACGTGCAGTATCAGGTGGTGGGAACCCATGCCTATGAGTACAAGCATCTGGAATACCACGAAGTGCTGGAACAGCTGCTTTTGCAGCATCCGGACACGGACGGAATCTTTGCCAGCAGTGGCCTGATTGCGGCGCAGCTGTTGCAGTGGAACTGCTTGTGCGCGCAGGGGAGGGACAGGTGGTTCCGAGCCGCACCACACTTCCGGTGTCGCTGGTAGTCAGAGGAACGACAGAAAGGAAGACGGAGGGGGAAGACATTGAGACCGCAAAGGCAAACGGGGCGCTGCTCTCCTTTGACCCGAACATAAGGGAGCCGCTCTGGCAGTCAATGGAAGAGGCGAAGAGACAGACCGCTTACGGGATGGAAGTGTGCGATGTGCTGAAAATATCGGACGACGAGATCCGGTGGTTTACCGGCGAGGAGGATTTCGACCGCGGAGTGGACATGCTTTGGCGGAAATACTACATTCCTCTGATTCTGTTGTCGATGGGAAGCGGGGGAAGCTGGGCATGCTGCGGCAGCCGCAGAGCAGAACAACCTGCATTTTTACAGGAAGGCACGATCGAGACGACCGGAGCGGGAGATACGTTCGGCGCATGCTGCCTGCACTATATTCTGGAGCACGGCATGGCAGGACTTGGCACGACGGAACTGGAAGAGATGCTGCGTGTTGCAAATGCGGCGGCATCGATTGTCACGACAAGGCGCGGTGCGCTGCACGTGATGCCGGAACCGGAGGAAATACAGGCGCTTCTTGTGTAATAGGGAACTTCATTCCTATTACACAAAAAAGCTCCGCGGGGATGCGCACCTCGCGGTGAGGTAAATAATGCTTTGCATACCGCATCAGGCAGCCTGCCAAGGCAGGCGCAAGTGTGCGGCAAGCGCACACTTTGTTCCAGAAAAAAGCGTTTGAGCGACGCCGTTTCAGGTATCCCTCTGCAGATATTCCATCAGCTTCCTGGCAGCGATGCTCTCCGGACGGCTTGTATCCCGGATGAGACAGATCTCACGTTCCGGGATCGGCTCGACCAGACGGATGGGAAGCACTTCACCGCGCGCAATCGGTTCGGTGGCGAGTGCTTCCGGATAGAAGCCGATGCCGAGATTGTGCGCGACCATGGGCAGAATCTGATCGGTCGTGGAGGCTTCCATGTCCGGTGAAAATACAAGATGATGACTTAGAAAATACTGGGAATACAATTCTCTCGTGCCGGTTCCGGCTCCGAGAGAGATAAAAGGGACCTCCGACAGGTCGTGCAGACTCTGCATGCGGGAGGCAATAGTGGCATAGGAAGAACCTCCGATCAGGATTTCGCGAAAGGATAAAAGCGATGTCCTGTGAAGAGGTTTTTTGATGTCGATCGGGGTCGTCACCACGGAAAAATCGACGGTGCCGTGCGACAGGGCACGAATAGCCTGCGGTGTGGAATGGTTGGAAATCTGCAGGCGCACATGTGGATAATTGTGGTGGAAAAGCTCCAGTTTGTTCAAAAGAAACAGGCGCAGAGCCGTCTCGCTCGCGCCGATGGTCACAAGACCGCTTTCGAGGCTTTTGTCTTTTAAGATTTCCTGTTCCCCGAGCATCAGCTGTTCGTTGGCGATAGCGACATGGGAGAAGAGGCGTTCCCCCTCCGGCGTCAGGCTGACACCGCGGTTGGTGCGCACAAGCAGCTTGCAGCCGAGCTCGCTCTCGAGCAGATTCATGCAGCGGGAGAGATTCGGCTGGTTGTTCCCAAGAATCTCAGCAGCTTTGGAAAAGCTTTGATATTGTGCAACATAGTAAAAAATGCGGTAGTAATCCAGCGTCATGACCCGTGCCTCCTTTTGTACTTTTTTGATATATGATATTGATATATCCAATATATAAAATATACTTTTTACATATCTGCTTTCGGTCAGTATAATACAGAAGGATCAAGAAAGCAAGAGAGTTTGGGGTGATACAGGTGAAAAAGGGAAAGTTCGCAGGCTGGCTGACACAGGTACTTCCGGAAAAGCAGATGTCGGAAGCGTTTATCAACAGTATTTTCCTTGCAATGTCCGGAGGTTTTCAGGATGCATACACCTACTTTACCAGAGACAAGGTGTTCTCCAACGCGCAGACGGGCAATGTGGTGTTGATGAGCCAGCATTTTATGATGGGAGAGTGGAAGGACGGGATGAAGTATCTGCTGCCGCTTCTGGCATTCGCGTTTGGCGTGCTGGCGGCGGAGCGGATACAGGCGCAGTTCCGTTTTGCCAGGCGGCTGCACTGGCGGCAGGGAATTCTGCTTCTGGAAATTGCAATCCTTCTGATTGTCGGATTCCTTCCGCAGACCCTCAACATGACGGCGACCATCCTGGTGTCGTTCTCCTGTGCGATGCAGGTGCAGGCATTCCGGAAGGTGGACGGCTATTCCTACGCCAGCACGATGTGCATCGGCAATCTGCGGAGCGGTACGGCGTCGCTTTCCATGTATTTCAGGGAGCGCCGCCCCGAGTTTTTGAAGCAGGCTCTTTATTATTTTGGCATCATCCTGTTTTTCGCACTGGGCGCCGGGGCAGGCGGCAACTTATCGGTTCGTTACGGGGTACATGTGATCTGGGTATCAGGCGGACTTCTGATGGTGAGTGTGCTGTTAATGTTCCTGGAAAAGCTGCGCGCATGGAACAGGTGAGAACAGACAGAAAGGGGAGAGTGTGATGGCAACTATTTTTCCAAGGGAAGAAAAAGCGGAGCAGTTGTTTGAGAAGATTCTGGAAAATCCGGATGCGTGTGAGAGACTGAAGGATACGTTTTATGAGCATTTTCCGGAATCGGAGGATATGGATGCGCAGATGCCGGCGGTATCGGCGCAGACTTTTACGAGGGCGCTGTTTCAGGCATACCAGAACAAGGATCTGTCGGCATTTCTGATGGCGATCTGCGGAAACAGCATGTTTGACCTGCTGCGCAACTCTTTTCTGATCCCGATCCGGTTTAACGACAAGGGCAAGACCAATCCGATTCTTTTGACCGATGACCAGGGAATCTTAAGAGAGAAGCTCCCGGTGAACGTCCCGGACAAGGTTTACCAGAAGTTCAGCAGAATCTATCAGCACAGGGAGCCGATCCCGCAGATGCGGGAATATCTGGCGTACGGTTTCCGCGAGGAGCACCGCTACGGCGAGGAGGATCTGTCGGTGGAGAGCGTGGAGATCGGGCGACATCTGGGAATCCTGCTGCTCTATGCCATGCCGGAACATTTGCAGGAGTATCTGACGGATGCACAGGTGTATGTCCATGTATGGGACGCGCTGATGCGGCTTGAAGATGTGCTGCCGCGTGCCTTTATGTATTACGGGAAAATGCAGGTAAATGGGCAGGAGACCGGAAGCGAGGAACTGGGAATTTTCCTTCCGCTGCGTCATTTTGGCGATGCCATGGAGCGCAACATTGAGCAGGCAAACGGGATTGCGCTGGGGTTTCGGGAAGAGATGGAACGTTATGCCAGAAGTGTCTGAAAAGGGATGAGAAACATGAAAAAAAGTATGCCGCGCATTGGCATGAGGATTATAAAAACATCGATAGCGGCTTTCCTGATATTGTTGATTTTTACTGCGGTAGGGGCAAAGCGGTCGCCGTTCTACGTTCTGATCACGACGATCATCTGTATCCAGCCGGATATTGCAAACACAAAGGACACGGCATTCAACCGTGCGATCGGAACATTGATCGGCGCGGTCACCGGTGCGGTGGCGATGTTTCTGGAAATGCCGGTCAAGGGTCTGCCCGGAGGCGAACTGTGGTGGGATCTTTTAAACGCGGTAATGATCTGCATTACCATTTATCTGACGGTGCTGCTCGGCAAACAGTACATTGCGTTCATGGCGTGCGTGGCGTATTTAAGCGTTGCGGTCATCACACATGAAGGAGTATCGCCGTATGAATTCCTGTTTTACAGGGTGGTGGATACTTTCCTCGGCGTGGGAATCGGCAGTCTGGTCGGCAGCTTTCACACACACGGGAAGAAGCGCAACGATGTGCTGTTCGTGGCGGAGCTGGATGACGAGCTGCGCAGCGCACACCGGCAGATCAGTGAATTTAACAAGACAGCATTAAATCATATGATTGACGAGGGCGCACTTTTTACCATGATAACCAGACAGACACCGGCATCCTTGATCGCGGAGGTCGAGCACTTAAAGCTGCGCCTGCCGGTGATCGCCCTTGACGGAGCGGTTCTGTATGATATTTATCAGAACAGGTATCTGCACGCATGCCTGATGGAGCACGATATGGGAATTCGTATCCGGCAGCTTTTGACGGAGCAGAACCGCGCATTTTTCACCAATGTCATCGTGGATGACGTGTGGGTGATTTACTATAACGATCTGGTGGACGAGGACCAGAAGGGATACTTAAAGAAACTCCGGACTTCGCCTTACCGCAACTATATGAGACGTGCACCGCACGATGAAGATCATATTTTGTATTTCAGTGTTCTGGACACGCATAACCGGTTGATTATGCTGGAGAAGCAGCTTGAGGAGATGGGATTTGCCGGGAAGTTGAAATTCCTGTTGGAGGATCACGTATACGGGGAGAAGAGTCTTCTCAAGATTCTGTCGATTGAGGCAAGCCCGCGGAACATGCTTGACCGGCTTATGAAGATGCTGCATGTGCATCACAGTATTGTCTATGGAGACAAAGATTCGGAGACCTGCTGCGATGTGGCGGTGGCGGACAGTGATTTTAACCGGATCGTGCAGAATATCCGCGCGGACTATACCGGAAGAAAAAGAAAGACAAGAGTGTCCAAGAAGCTGGAGGACATCCGCAATTAGAAAGAGAGGCAATTATTATGTTAACATCAGTGACTGGAATTAACTGGGGCGATGAAGGAAAGGGAAGAATCGTGGATCTTCTCACAGAAAAGGCGGACTATGTTGTCCGTTATCAGGGAGGCAATAACGCCGGGCATACGGTGGTGACGGATCAGGGAAAATTTGTGTTGAATCTGCTTCCGTCCGGTATCCTGCATCCGACGGCAGTCTGTGTGCTGGGAAACGGTATGGTGATCGATCCGGATCATCTGCGCCATGAGATTGCAATGATGCAGTATATGAAAGTAAAAGTGGACGCGTCGAATCTTAAGATTTCAGATAAGGCGACCATCTGCATGCCGTTCCACGTGAGACAGGATGTGCTTGAGGAGGAGCGGCTTTCCAAGACGGGTTCCGCATTCGGATCGACCCGGAGGGGCATCGCCTACGCCTACGGGGATAAATATATGAAAAAAACGCTTCGGATGGGCGATCTGCTGGAACTGGATGCGCCGTCCGTGCAGCATCGTTTAAAAGTTATCATCGACAGCAAGAATCTGGTGCTGGAGAATGTATACAATCAGGAGCCGCTCTCCTATGATGAGATTATGGAGTGGTGCAGAAGCCAGGCAGAATTTTTCAAGGATTATATCTGCGATGTGGGAACACTGCTCGGTGCTGCTGCCGATCAGGGGAAAAATATTCTGTTTGAGGCGCAGCTTGGAGCGCTCCGCGATATTGATTATGGCATTTACCCGTTTACATCCAGCTCCAATACGATCGCAAGCTATGCGCCGATCGGTGCCGGTATTCCGGGCTGCGCGCTCGACAACGTGGTAGGTGTCATGAAAGCATATTCCACATGCGTCGGCGAGGGACCGTTTGCAGCGGAGAAGGCGATGGGCGAAGCCTGGAATGAAAAATTGCGGGAGAGCGGCGGAGAGTTCGGTGCAGCGACCGGCAGACCGCGCCGTGTCGGACCGTTTGACGCTGTTGCAAGCCAGTACGGCATCCGCTGCCAGAAAGCACAGGATATCGCACTGACCAAACTGGATGTGCTCGGAGCATTTGATAAAATTCCGGTAATTACGGGATACCGTCTGCACGGTGTGCTGTTGGATTCTTTCCCGACGGACAGCAGACTCGAGGAGGCAGAGCCGGTGATCGAGGAACTGCCGGGCTGGGGATGCGATATTTCCGGCTGCAGAAGCTGGAAGGAATTGCCAGAAAATGCCAGAAAATATGTGTGTACACTGGAGAAACTCGTGGATCATCCGATTTATCTGGTATCTACGGGAGCAGAGAGGGATGCGTACCTGCTGCGTGAGTGACAAAAACGCCTGCGAGGGCATTTCCTATATCCGGTTTTGTTTTTATTTCATAGAAAATACCGTGATACATTCATGTGTGAAAGTGGAACTTTCCTATGAAATAAAAAACGCTCCGCGAGGATGCGCAGCTCGCGGTAAGGAAAATATCGCTTTGCGAACCGCTCGCGCGCGGAGAATCTCGCAAGCGAGATTCTTCTTTATTACAGGGGAGTGTAATGGAAATAAACGAAAAGGACAGGGTGACAGAAAGAGTTTCTGCCGCCCTGTCTTTTCTTATGAAAGAAAATATGTTACATTACATATCAGTGTTAGAAAACGAGAGCGAGAGGAGCAGCGGTTATGAGTAGTTATCTGGGATTTGTGATCGGCGGCTATCTTCTGGGAAGCATTTTATTTGCTTATGTGCTTCCGAAGCTGACCCGCCATATCGATATCCGGGAGATGTCGGAGGACGGAAATCCCGGAACCTACAATGCATTCCGGTACGGCGGCGCAGTCTGTGGAACCTGTGTGCTGCTGCTGGAACTTTTGAAGGGATTTTTACCGGTGTGGCTGTGCGAGCGGACCGCCGGTCTGCAATCCCTGTGGTTTGCGGCAGTAATGGCGGCGCCTGTGCTGGGACACGCCTATTCCATTTATCACCGCGGGCGCGGCGGCAAGGCGATCGCGGTATCCTTCGGGGTTCTGCTGGGACTGGTGCCGGCGGGAATCTGGCAGCCGTTAGCGATGCTGGTGCTGTTTTATCTGCTGTTTTCACTTTTGCTTAAGATCAAAAGCCATGTGAGACGGAGTATTGTGACGTATCTGTGCTTTGCAGCGGGAACCTGTCTTGCGGTGGAGGAGCGGCCGGTTCTGATCGGAGGCCTGCTGATTGCCGAAACGGTTATCTACCGGCACACATTCGGATGCCCGGGGGAGGAAAAAAATGAATGTACTGATCTTATCATGTAATACAGGCGGTGGCCACAACGCGGCGGCACGCGCGGTTGCGGAGACTTTCCGTGCGCACGGGGACGAGGCGGTGGTGCTGGATTATCTTAAGCTTGCAGGAGAGAAGGTCTCGAGGACGGTCGGTAACGTCTATGTGGAGACGGTAAAGATTGCCCCGGGTCTGTTCGGACTTTTGTATAAGATCGGCATGCTTGTCAGCCGGCTTCTCCGTCGTTCGCCGGTCTATTATGTCAATGGGAAGATGGCAGTCTACCTGGCGGCGTATCTGAAGAAACATCCGGCGGACGTGATTGTCATGCCGCATCTGTATCCGGCGGAAACCATTACCTATATGAAGCGAAAGGGAATGAAGCTTCCGCTCACGGTGGCGGTGATGACGGATTATACCTGTATCCCGTTCTGGGAAGAGACGGACTGCGACTATTATATGATTCCGCACGAGAGTCTGATCCCGGAGATTGTGAAGCGCGGGATTCCGGAAGAAAAGCTGGTGGTGACGGGCATTCCGGTGGCGGCGGCATGCAGTGAGCCGTGGGGTGGTACGCCGGAAGAAAGTGCTGCGGCGGATACACACGCGCACAGCATTGTGCGCAAAAAGGTGCAGCAGGCGGCGAAAAAAAGTCTGGGACTCGAAGAAAAACAGCGGTATATCCTTGTGGCAGGTGGCAGCATGGGAGCGGGATCGATCGACCGGCTGATTCCGGCGTTGCTGAGGCGCATACAAGGGGAGGAGCACCTCATTCTGATCTGCGGCAGCAATCAGAAACTAGAGCAGCGGATGCAGGTACGCTTCGGCAGAGATGCGAGGATGACGATCCTGGGAAGCGTCAGCAACATGCCGGTTTATCTGCATGCGTGTGACATCATTTACACAAAACCCGGCGGACTCACCTCCACGGAGGCCGCAGTGACGGAGATTCCCATTGTGCACACAAAGCCGATACCCGGATGTGAGACAAAGAACCGGAGCTTTTTTGTCAAAAAGGGAATGAGCGTGACCGCATACACGGAATATGGCCTGGTCAGAAAAGGAATGCAGCTGCTTCATAATTCCGGTAAGAAAAACGCAATGCAGAGAGCACAGTGCCAGGGAATGGAAAAACACAGTGCGGAAAAGATATATCAGTTTGTAAAAGCAAAGATATAGCGGGAGAGAGGCATAGCAGATATGCCTCTTTTTGTTTATTAAATTTTTAAATTGATCCGTATACTCTTGTAGAACAATGGCATTCTATGATAAAATTATTTCAACAAAAAGCATATTTCTTGCGAGTTCAGGGTGCATGCACCGTCTATTTTCTCATTTCATTTCAGAGGTCTATGCTTTTATCCAATCAACAAGAAAAAGCAGGGACACTGGAGTGAAGTTCCCTGCAAGGGGGAACTGAAAGTCATGGTGCTCAACATCAACGCCGGGCACAACGAAGAACTTATGGAGCAGTGCCGGATGTTGAAGGAATATGCGCAGTATGTAGCCAGAGTCCGTGGGTATGCCGGTTCCATGAAGCTGGAAGAGGCGGTACGTCGGGCGATAAGGGAATGTATCACAGAGGGAATCTTAACAGATTTTCTGCGGAAAAACCGCGCGGAGGTGGAAATGGTGAGTATTCTGGAATATGATAAGGAATATGAGGAGAAGAAGCTACGGCAGGCGGAATACAAAGCGGGAGAACAGGCAGGCTTGAAAAAAGGAGAGCAGATGGGCAGGAACCGTGGTCTGGCACAGGGGATTGTTGAGACCGGATGTGCATTTGGCATGCCCAAAGAGATGATACTGAACCGGTTGCAGGAGAGACTGCATATTTCGGAGCAGAGAGCACAGGAGTATTTTGCGATGTTTTCCGGTCAGCAGCCGGTGCAGTGATTATGCATGGAAAGGGGTGCGGTATCAGGTGTGCAGTTGATTTTGAGGAGAAGTTTTACTTGGAAGTACATGATATAGATTTCGGTTGGAATGTTTCATAAGCATTCCAGCCGAAATCGTAGGGCATGATTCCCATAATAAAACATATCATTCAAAAAGCGGCTGCCACTGGATACAGGGCAATCTGTAGGGGCACAACAGTGCCCCTGGAAACTTAAGCCGTATATTTTGCAAGGGTTGCCGCAACAGCGCCTGTGCCTGCGGTAAGCTCGGTAAAGTAATCGCATACCAGCGTATCCATGCCGAGTGCACACAGGTCAACGCCCCAGATTTTTGCGTTGGACAGGATCGGTGCAAGCGTTTTCTTTGCATCGAACGCTTCGCCGAGTTTTACGTCTGCGACATAGGAGGACGCTTCTGCAAGCATCGGGTCCGGGCTTGGGGTGAACGCGTTGCCGTTGTCGTCAACACCCATCAGGTAGCGCAGCCATCCGGCAAATACAAGCGGAATCAGCTTTAAGTCGGCAACGTTCAAAGAAGGAGCTGCCGCATAGGCTTTGATGGTCTCACCGAAACGGATGGCCAGCTTCTGGGAAGTATCGGTTGCAATACGCTGCGGTGTGTCCGGCATAAACGGATTCGGAATGCGGACATTTAATACGGTATCGATGAATTCTTTCGGATCGAGAATGCCCGGGTTGATGACAACCGGGAGTCCCTCTTTATATCCGATCACTTCAACAAGCTTCTTTAAAGAAGGATTCTTCATCTCCTCGGAGATTAAGTTGTAGCCGAGCAGGCAGCCGTAGACAGCAAGCGCGGTGTGGAGCGGGTTTAAGCAGGTGCAGACCTTCATTTTCTCGACTTTGTCGACGGTCTCCCGTGTGGTAAAGATCAGACCGCCCTTTTCCAGAGCTGGACGACCGTTCGGGAAGTTGTCTTCAATGACGAGATACTGGCATTCCTCTGCGTTAACAAAAGGCGCTACATAGGTGTTTTTGCTGGTGACAACCGGATCCAGTTCCTCGACGCCGTCTTTCTTTAAGATCTCCTCGATGGAAGCGTCCGGGCGCGGGGTGATCTTATCGATCATCGTCCACGGGAAGGATACCTTGCCGGAAGTCTTTACATAAGTCTCAAATGCCTCATCGGCAAGACCGTTCTTTACCCAGCCCTCTGCAAAAGCTGTGATGGCAGCCGCGAGTTTATCTCCGTTGTGGGAGCAGTTATCCATGCTTACCATGGCGATCGGCTTCTCACCTGCAAGGAAACGTGCATACAGAAGAGATGCGACCTTTCCGATATAGCTGGCCGGCTTTTGCGGACCTGCTGCCATATCTGCGGCAACTGCCGGCATGAAGTTTCCGTCAGAACCGTAGAGGTTGTAACCCTTTTCTGTGATGGTAAAAGTTGCCATCTGCAGGGAGGCTGCGGAGAAAATCTCCTTCAGGCGGGAGAACTGTGCATCATCCTCAGAATCGAGTGCCAGAGACTCCATTACACTGCCGACAACGGTTTTCTCAACGGTGCCGTTTGCCTTTAATGTGACAAGAATGCTGTAGTCGTCATGCGGATGATTCATTTTCTCGACAATTTCATAATCGTAGCCTTCGGCAACGACAAGACCGCGGTCAAGATCTCCCTTGTTTAAAAGATCCTGTACCACATTTGCCTGAAAGGCACGGAAAATGTTGCCGGCTCCGAAATGAATCCAGAATGGATTCTGTTTGGTTCTGGCGGCAACCGCCTCTCTGTCATACTGCGGAAGTGCGTAACCGGCAGCTTCCCATGCGTTCTTATTCTCTAATCCTTTGTTATTTAGCTTCATAGCGTGCAGCTCCTTTCTCAATTGCTTCCCAAAGTCCGTTCAGGTAGGTGGCGCCAAGTGCGCGGTCATAAAGGCCATAACCCGGCATAGCGACTTCGCCCCAGATCATGCGTCCGTGGTCCGGACGGATCGGACCGTCAAACCCGATCTCGTAGAGGGCACGCATGATTTCATACATATCAAAAGTGCCGTCTGAGGAGAGATGTGCGGCTTCCTCAAAGTCTGTCGGGCTGTTGAATTTCAGATTGCGCACATGGGCAAAATGGATTCGCCCCTTTAAGGAGCGGATCATGTCCGGCAGATCATTCTCCAGATTGGTTCCGTAGGAACCGGAGCAGAAAGTTACGCCGTTGTGCGGATTGTCGACCATGCTCATCATGCGGAGAATGTTTTTCTTGTTGATGATGATGCGTGGAAGACCAAACACGCTCCAGGCAGGATCGTCCGGATGGATTGCCATGTTAATGTCATACTTGTCGCACACCGGCATGATGCGCTCCAGAAAATACTTCAGGTTGGCAAACAGTTTTTCATCGTCAATGTCCTTGTACATGGCAAAAAGCTCTTTGATGTGCGCCATGCGCTCCGGCTCCCAGCCCGGCATGATGCTGCCGTTGGTATCCCCGGCGATGGACTCGAACATTTTCTCCGGATCGAGGGCATCCACAGCCTCCTGGGTGTAAGCGAGGACAGTAGAACCGTCCGGACGTTTTCTGGCGAGCTCCGTGCGGGTCCAGTCGAAAACAGGCATGAAGTTGTAGCATACGAGGTGGATATCTTCTTTTCCGAGGTTTTCCAGTGTCTCGATGTAGTGATCGATGTAGAGATCACGGTCCGGTGCGCCGGTTTTGATGGCGTCGTGGACGTTGACGCTCTCGATACCGGCAATATGAAGTCCTGCGGCGGCAACTTCCGCTTTTAATGCGGCGATGCGCTCTCTGCTCCAGACCTCACCCGGTGCGGTATCGTAGAGGGTGGTGATGACTCCGGTCACGCCCGGAATCTGTCTGATCTGCTCTAAGGTAACGGTGTCGAATTTGGAACCGTACCATCTTAAAGTCATTTCCATAGTGTGTAACCTCCGTTCTTTTCTGCTCCGTTAAGGAAGTGTCATATTGGATGATTTCATTATATAAAATCCGCTCCAAAAGCAAATTGAAAGACTTGTTGCATACATTGCAAAAGTTGCTATCTTCCGCTATAATCAGGGAAGAGTTTGAAAAAATATAAGACGAAAAAGGAAAGCAACGGATCGATGGCGGCATGAAAAGGTGCCGGAAGAGGAATAGCGTATGCAGAAAAATTTACAGACCAGATTCAGCACCAGACAGTACATGCTGTCCCGCGATTTTGAACTATATTATTACAATGAACATTACACGTCAAAAGTGGATACACACACACACGACTACTATGAGTTCTATTTTTTTATGGAGGGGGACGTCTCGATTGAGATTGAGGGGCAGAGATATCCGCTCCGCTATGGGGATATGGTGGTAATTCCTCCGCACCGCAGGCACCGTGCCGTTGTGCACAACCATGCGCAGGCATACCGCCGGTTCGTGTTCTGGGTCAGCCGGGAATATGCCAGCCGGCTGATGGAACTTTCTCCGGCATACGGCTACCTGATGCAGCGCGCGGAAGTGTCCGGGAAAAATGTGTTTCACAGTGATGTGATTACATTTAACGCCACGCAGTTTAAGATCTTTCAGCTGATTGAGGAGATGCAGATGGAGCGTTTCGGGAGGGAGGCGCGGATACCGCTGCTGGTCAACGATCTGATCCTGCACCTGAACCGGATGGTGTACGAGGAAGAAAATCCCGCCAAGGTAAAGGAGCAGGATCTCTATCAGAATCTGATCTATTATATAGAGGAGCATCTGGAGGAGGAACTGTCGTTGGAAAAACTGGCAGGAGCCTTTTTCGTGAGCCGCTATTATGTGGCGCACGTCTTTAAGGAGCAGGCGGGAATCTCGGTTCACCAGTATATCTTAAAGAAAAGGATGCAGGCGTCCCGGGAGGCGATTTTAGGCGGTGAGAACATCAGCCAGGTGTATGAGCGGTTCGGGTTCCGGGACTATTCCAGCTTTTACCGCGCGTTCCGCCGGGAATATGGCATGTCGCCGAAGGAGTACCGCGAGGAGCGCCTGCGGTAGCCGCTGACCGAAAAATGGGGCATGCCCAGGGTGGTTTTCACGGAGCCTGCCGGGGAGAAGCGATCTTTACGGGAATTTATAACAGGCAATCACATTCCGGCGCGAAGCGGCAGGGCGGAGTCTGATCACAAAATACGGACTTTCTAACCCTGCCGCTTTCGACAACTGCGATGATCCGCGTCTTTCCAGGCTTGGAGCACTCCGCGAATGTGTCCGCAAGCCGCAGACAATTTTAGGACTTACGTGCAGCACTTTGCACACCGATGAGCAAAACATAACCGCGCGAGACCGATGTTTGAGCTGCTTTCTGCCTTGTTTTTAATAGCAGAAAGCAACGAGTTTCGGCTCGCGCGGTTTTATCATGTCTGTGAAGAGGTGTGCTTAGTGCTGCTAGGAAGTCCGCTCATTGTCTGCGGGTTTGTCGGACACATTCGCGGATTGTTCAAGCGTGGCAAAGACACGGAATGAATTGCCGAAAGCGGCAGGGAAGAAACTCTTGCATTTTGTTTCAAAGACTCCGCCCCGCTGCTTCGCGCCGGAATGATATTTCCTATTATAAAGCCTACTTCTCCCGGGCACCGGCTCCGCGGAAATTCCCTGGGGTCACGCCGTATTTTTTCCGGAATTCCCGGTAGAAGTAGGACAGGTTGTGGAAGCCGGCGGACAGGGAGGCGTCCAGCGGGGTAAGCCCGTCCTGCCCGAGCAGCTCGGCAGCCTTCTCCAGACGCAGGTTCTTGATGTAGTTTAAGCAGGAGGTACCCATGAAGCGCTTGAAAAACCGCATGAAATGATACTCGCTGAAATAGCACAGGGAAGCCAGATCGGCGATGGAAAGCTCCTCCGCATAATGGGCGTCAATATACTCGAGAACCGTTTTTAATTTGGCGGTATATTCCATGTGAAGCCGCGTATCCTCATCCGCTGCGTTGCAGCAGGGGAGAAGCAGGGCGATCAGGCGCAGAAAATCAGCTTTTAGCAGCAGTTCATAGCCCTGCGCGGCGTCGTCGTGCAGGGTATCCATATCGTTGAACAGATCGTCTAAGGCATCGTGCAGCGGATGACGGGCATCAAAGAAAAACGGCGGGATCAGCTTTGCCGTCGCAAGCGGTGTCAGATACTGCACGGAGCAGATGTCCGCGGTGCTGGCACCGAGAAAATGCATGTGAAAAACATAAGTCTCGGTGCAAAGCTTCTCTCTGGGCGTCACGGTGATTGCGTGCAGCAGCGCCGGAGGGATGAAGAGGAGATCGCCCGCGGCAACGTCATAGTGCTGCAGCTGGATCTGATAGGTGCCGCTCCCGGAGAGAATGCGCGTAAATTCCGCTTCCTCGTGCCAGTGTGCGCTGACGGACGGGTGCAGATCGTCCAGCGTGGTGATATATTTTTGCAGTGGAAAAAGCTGTTCGCCGTGCCGGGCGTGTTCCTTTTGCTCCGGCGCCGGAAGGGATGTCCTGTTCATGTGCGTTCTCCTGATATTAAATAGCAGTATTGTGCAATAAAAATGAAAATATAGTGCAAGATATTACGGATTTCTCTTATTATAATAACAGTATCATACAAAAAGGAAAAGAAAAACTGTATTGGGAAAAAGGAGAATGTGCAATGAAGAAAAAATGGTGGCACGATAAAGTGGCATATCAGATTTATCCGAAGAGCTTTCTGGATACGAACGGGGACGGAATCGGGGATCTGCGGGGAATCATCTCGAAGCTGGACTATTTGAAAGAGCTTGGCATTGACATCATCTGGCTCTCTCCGATTTATAAATCTCCCTTTGTGGATCAGGGGTATGACATTTCCGACTACTACGCGATCGCGCAGGAATTCGGAACGATGGAGGAGTTTGACGAGCTGCTTGCCGAGGCAAAAAAGAGAGGCATGTACATTGTGATGGATCTGGTGGTGAACCACTGTTCCGACCAGCATGAATGGTTCAAAAAGGCGCTGGCAGATCCGGATGGGGAATATGCGGATTACTTCTACTTTGTGAAGGGAAAAGACGGCAGGGAGCCGAGCAATTACCGCTCGTATTTTGGCGGAAATGCGTGGGAGCCGGTGCCGGGAACGGACAAATATTACCTGCACATGTTCGCAAAAGAGCAGCCGGATTTAAACTGGGAAAATCCTGTCCTTCGTCAGAAGATCTACGATATGGTGAACTGGTGGCTGGCGAAGGGACTTGCCGGATTCCGCATCGATGCAATCATCAACATCAAAAAAGACACGGCATTCCCGTCATTCCCGCCGGATGGAGACGACGGACTTGCCTCCTGTGTGAAGATGGTTGAGGAAGTGCAGGGAGTCGGCGCGCTTTTAGAGGACTTAAAACATGCAACCTTTGAAAAATGGGATGCATTTACCGTGGCGGAAGTTTTTAACATGAAGGAGGACGAACTGCCGGAGTTCATCGGGGATGACGGGCATTTTTCCACCATGTTTGATTTTTCCGCACATGAGCTGACCTACGGAGAACACGGCTGGTATGACAGCAAACCAATCGAATTCAAAAAATGGCGCGATACGCTGTTTGCATCCCAGTTAAAATTGCAGAAGGCGGGATTCGCGGCGAACATTATCGAGAATCACGACGAGCCGCGCGGAGCGAGCCGCTATCTGCCGGAGCATGCAAGAAATGAAGCCGGGAAAAAGATGCTGGGAACCACATCCATTCTGCTCCGCGGCATCCCGTTTATCTATCAGGGACAGGAGATCGGCATGACAAATTGCATCCGGAACGACATTTCGGAGTATGACGACATCAGCACGAAGGATCAGTATCAGGTTGCCATTGACGCGGGCTGCAGCAGGGAGGAGGCACTGCGCTGCTGCTACGAGAACAGCAGGGACAATGCCAGAACGCCGATGCAGTGGACGGATGATGAGAATGCCGGATTTACGGACGGAACGCCGTGGCTGGCAATGAATCCGAATCACCGGCAGATTAATGTCAGGGAGCAGGAGGTGCGGACGGACTCAGTGCTTGCCTATTACCGGAGACTGGTGCATCTGCGCAAGGCGGACGCCTACAGGGAAACATTCACCTACGGTATCTTCGAGCCGGCTTACCAGGAAATGGCGGATGTATTTGCGTATTACCGTGTGTCCGGGGAGAGCGGACAGCGTATACTGGTCGCAGCAAACTTTGGAACGGATGCGGTTTCCCTGCCGCTTGCCTATCCGTGCAGGCAGGTATTGCTGTCGAATCTGAGAGCAGAGAGTGCGGTGGAGACGGCATGTGAAAAAGCGAACGCGCTGACACTCGAAAGCTGTGAGGTTGCGGTAATCGAGCTGGGATAGGAATCCGGCGTTAGTAACCGGACCAGGATGGAAGTCAGCCGGCGGAAGAAGTGAGCCGGAATAAGCATCAGCCGGCGGAAGAAATGAGCCGAAAAATGCGTGTGGAGCGGTGCAGGAAATTTTTGCATCGCTCCATTTTTTATGTTATGATAAGTGCAGAAAAACGGCGGAAACAGGCAGTTTTCCGTAAAATGAAATGTCGCAGCGGGCAGACAGAAGCCCACACGCAGGATGGGAGATTGAGATGAAAGAGAGCATAGATTGTCCGAAGCTCGTTGAGCAGTCGAAAAAGGTACAGAAGGGGCAGCACTGGCTGGTGGAATTGCTGGTGTTTGTGACGGTGTACATCATTGCGGCATTTGGAGAGATGCTGATTCTGCTGCCGGGAGAGCTTGTGCTGCTGAATACGAACACGGCATATCAGGATGCGGCTGCCTCCGGGGATATGGAACAGCTGTCGGAGGTGTCGGTGCAGATTGCGGGTTCGGATGCCTACGCGGTGTTAAAGCTTTTTTCCGGAATTGCTATGCTTCTGGTGGTCGTCTTATTCTGCAGGAAGTTCCAGAAGCGCAGCTTTGAGATGATCGGTTTTGTGAAAGAGCACGCGCTGCGGGAATATGCCATTGGACTGGGACTTGGGGTGGTATTTGCGGTAGTCACGGGGGGTATCGCTGTGGCGGCGGGAAATGCGAAGCTGTTTACCGGAACGGCGCCGGGGATGCTGGTGCTGTTTCTCCTAGGATACCTGATCCAGGGGATGGCGGAGGAGCTTTTGTACCGCAGTTACTTGATGGTAACGATCGCGCGGCGCTATTCGATGACGGTGGCGGTGCTTATCAGTGCGGTGATCGGTGCGCTTCCGTACGCGGCGGGAGCCGTGGAGGCGCCGCTTGCATTTTTAAACGGTATGCTGTTCGGTATTTTCGCGGCGCTTTATCTGATCCGGCGCGGAAATATATGGGGAATCGGAGCGTTTCACGCGGCATGGAGTTTTGTGCGTGACATTGTTTTTGGAACACCGGATCAGGTGGCGACAGTGGTGGTGCTGCTTGTCGGAATGATACTTGTTGGAGGAAAAAGACCATGGGGGAAAGCGGAATCCTGCTGCTGATTTTCCTGCTGCTTCTCGGAGCGATACTGGCGGTCAGCATCGTTTTGATCCGGAAGGCAGAACGTGAGAGGGATGAGGCGCTGCAGCATGTCGCGGATGCAAGGACGGATTTTCTCTCCCGCATCAGCAATGACATCAAGACGCCGATGAACGTGATCATGGGAATGACGGCGGTCGGACTTGAAGAGTCGGATCACCCGGAGAAGATGGTGGAATGTCTTGGAAAAATTGATACGGCGAGCCGGTTTCTGATGGGGCTTTTGAATGATCTCGTGGATGTTTCCATGATTGAACTGGGAAGATTCCGGTTGCATCCGAAGCCGTATGCGCTCGAGGATTTTATGGAAGCCATCCGGGACATGACAGAGCCGGAGTGCGCCAAAAAGGGGATCACATTTCACATGTCCGGCGGCGAGAACAGTCTGAATGTCATGGTGGATCCGATCCGACTGGAGCAGCTCTTTTTTAATCTGCTGGGGAACGCGGTCAAGTTCACTCCGGAAGGGGGAGAGATCTCTTTTCGGGTATGCAATTATGCGGTTCACAGCGGTACTTTTTCTGCGGATTATGTTGTCGCGGACACCGGAATCGGCATGAGCAGGGAGTTTCAGGAACTGCTGTTTGAGCCGTTTACGCAGGAAAGACGGAATGAGGCGGAACGGCGGCACGGCAGCGGACTGGGGCTGGCAATTACACAGAATATTGTGCAGCAGCTTGGCGGAAGTATTGCAGTCACAAGTGCGATCGGCGAGGGCACGAAGGTGAAGGTGCATCTGGATCTTCCGCTCGCGGATATTCAGCCACAGAAGGAAGTGGCAAGAGGCGGGGGTTCCAGACAGGCGTTTGCCGCGCTCGGGGGGAAGCGGGTGCTTCTCGCGGAGGATCATCCGCTCAATGTTGAGATTACGCGGAAGCTTTTGGAGCGCCGGGGCGTGGAAGTCGTCTGTGCGGAAGATGGACGGCAGGCGCTGGAGCTTTTTATGGAGAGGAAAGAGCATTATTTCGATGCGATCCTGATGGATATTGTGATGCCGAAGATGGACGGCTTTGAGGCGGCAAGGCAGATCAGACGGGTGCCGCACAAGGATGCGCAGATGATTCCGATTATCGCAATGAGCGCGAAGGATGCGCGCGAGGATATGGATGCCTGTAAGGAAGCCGGAATGAACGACTATCTTGCAAAGCCGGTGGAGCCGCAGAGACTGTACCAGGTGCTCGCGGAATATCTTGAGAATCCGATGTGAGTTTTTGGACAGATTGCCGAAACGGTCAGATGTAAAATAAAAATAAAATAAATGACGTGTATTGACTTTTAAAAAGAAGTTGATATATTAGTGTATTAGTACTAAGGATATACTAAAAATAAGCGAAAGGAATAATAATCCCATGATGTCACAAGAGAGTATGATGAAGAAGAAATTGGAAAACATGCATTTAAAGGAAAGGATAGACTACGGATATAGAAAAGTCATTACAATGATGTTGATCTCTGGTCTGCTTTCTGTTGTAATTATAGGTATATTGTTTGCCAATATGATGCATTATGTTGAGAATGTTAATGTAGCAGACCAGGCAGTAAAAATCTGCAGGATTAACGTTAATGCTGCAGCAAGAAATATCAGAGAGATGGCATTAAATGAGGATACCTCCTCTTACGATAACTATGAACAAACAGTAAAAAGACTGCTTTCAGAAGTTGATTCTGAACTGCAGATTTTAAAGAAAACAGAAGTCCTTTCCGATGAAAATTACGAGGAATATGCAACGGCTCTTTCTGACTGGGGAGAAATTGGTTATTCCATTATAGAAGAAATAAAAAACGGAAACGATGAGAATGCCACAGATGCAATTCTTAATAATTGTACCCCGGCTTTAAATAAAGTAGTAGAAATTGCGATAAAATTAGATGAACTGACAGATGAGGCAAGTAGCGAGACAGTCAGAAATATGGTAGTCTGTACGGTTGCAGGATTTGTTGTGATTATTGTCTGCCTGGTTTTTGCATTTACTTTGACGCGGAAAACAAGTAAGAGAGTACTTGAAACAATTCTGGAGCCGTTACATGCGATTGAGGACGTTGCAATGGAATTAACAGAAGGGAATCTGCACAGTACGCTGGAATATCATTCCGATGATGAGATCGGAAAACTGGCACACAGTATGCGGAAATCAATTCGTATACTGGGAACCTATGTAGATGATATTGACCGCTCCATGAAGCTCTTTTCAGAAGGAAATTTTGATGTTCATCCTGAGGTGGAGTGGAGAGGTGATTTTGTCGGTATTTTAAATTCGTTTATGGCATTTCAGGCAAGTATGGCAGGTACGATCAAAGGAATCCAGAATGTTTCCAATGAAGTTTCCGGCGCAGCAGAGCAGGTGGCATCAAGCTCCAATGATCTTGCAGATGGAGCTACAAATCAGGCTGCGGTAGTAGAGGAGCTTACCGCAACTGTTACAGGTGTTTCAGAACAGGTGGAAAAAAATTCACAGTCTGCCAAAGAAATCAGTGTAAAAGTGGATGAACTTGGAAATGCCATTTCAGAAAGTAATGGCAAGATGCATGAAATGGTTGATTCCATGCATGAGATCAGCGAGGCATCAAAGGAGATTGATAAGATTATCACGACAATCAACGAAATTGCATCCCAGACAAATCTGCTGGCACTGAATGCTTCCATTGAGGCTGCAAGAGCGGGAGAGGCTGGAAAGGGATTTGCAGTTGTGGCAAATCAGGTAAACGTATTGGCAGATCAGAGCGCCCAGGCGGCAAAGGAATCTGCGACTCTGATTGAAACCTCTGTGAAAGCTGTGGAAAAGGGAATGGTGATTGCGGGACAGACTGCGGCACAATTAGAGGAGGTTGCTGAGAACTCCAAAGTAATTACGACCGAAGTTACAAATATTGCAGAGACGTTGGAGACACAGACGACAGAAATTAAGCAGATTAATGAGGGAATTGAGCAGATCAATGATGTCGTACAGACAAATTCTGCAACATCAGAGGAATGCGCGGCTGCCAGCCAGGAGATGAGCAGTGAGGCGGAAAGTCTGCGTGAAATGATCCGCAAATTCAAAGTTGCAGAAGATAAAAAAACGGTGTAACAGGTACTGTTTTAAAAAACATATAGAAACAAAAAGCGCACCCCTGCTTCTTCGTAATGGAAGAGGCAGGGGTGCTGGCATGTGGAAGACATCTGCTGTCAGCCAGAGGACGTGGGAATCAGTCCGTTCCAGAAGAACACAGGATTTTCTACGGTACTCATATGTAAGAATCATCCGGTTCCGTAAGTGTTATCGCGTTATTTGTAAGTGATATATGTGCAATATTTACAAAAAACGGGGAAAGATTGCAAAATAATTAACATCTATAGACAAAAAAATGAAAAAGTAGGATAATAAAAGAAATAACTATCAGGAAGGAGTCGGATGGGTATGAAAAATGTGAGCGTGCGTTGGAAGATGATTATTCTTGCGCTGATTACGCTGATTGGAACACTGGCGATCGGAGTTCTGGCAGTGAACCGGATGCTGGTTATGGAGAAGGGATCAGAGAGCGTTCTCCGTACAAGTATTGAAGAGGATTATGATGAGAATATCAAGAATCAGGTGGATAATGCAATTTCCATGCTGGATGCGGTGTATGCGGGCTATGAAAACGGCGACTATTCCTATGAGGAGGCCGAAACGCGCGGAGCGGATCTTTTAAGGGAACTCCGGTATGGAGACGGTGGTTATTTCTGGGCGGATACCTATGACGGAGACAATGTTGTTCTGCTCGGAAGCGAGACCGAGGGAACAAACCGTATGGAGACAAAGGATGCGGACGGTTACCAGATGGTAAAAGAGATTATACGTGTCGGACAGGAGCCGGACGGCGGTTATACAGATTATGTATTCCCGAAGGAAGGGGAGACGGAGTCCTCTCCGAAGCGCTCCTACAGCAGGGCATTTGAGCCGTTTGGATGGGTTGTTGGAACGGGCAATTATATCGATTATATTGATGAGACTGTTGCCAAAGAGACACAGGCAATGAAGGAGAATGTAAAAAGTGCACTGCTTGCGATTATCGGAATGGGAAGTTTTCTGGTTGTGATTGTTATGGCGGTCTGTCTTTATATGGCGTTTTCACTGAGCAAATCATTTCAGGTTGCACTCACGTACATCGGTTATATTACAAAGGGTGATTTTTCGCAGCCGCTGCCGGTACAGCTTGAGAACCGCAGGGACGACTTTGGTATTCTCGGCGAGCGCCTTGAGAATATGAAGTGCCAGATCAGAGATCTTATCAGAGAAGTGAAAAATGAGAGTTATGTAATCGGGGAGGTCGTCGATACGGTCAAGACGAATGTGATTACGCTGAACGGCAATATCGAGGACGTTTCCGCAACGACAGAGGAACTTGCTGCAAGCATGGAGGAGACCGCGGCATCCTCGGATACGATTAAGAGCATGTCTCTTGAGATTGAAGAGGCAGCAAAAAATATTGCAAATCGTTCGCAGGATGGGGCACAGCAGGCAGCAGATATACACGAGCGGGCATCAAAGGCACAGAACGATACCAGAGAACAGCGTGAGCATGCGAGCCGGATCCACAATGAGATACGGGAGAGCCTTACAAAGGCACTTGAGGCTGCAAAGGTAGTTCAGCAGATCGAAGTGTTATCATCGGCGATCATGGAGATTACAAACCAGACAAACCTGCTTGCGTTAAATGCTTCGATTGAAGCAGCACGCGCCGGGGAGGCAGGCAAAGGATTTGCCGTTGTGGCAACAGAAATTGGCGGACTTGCAGATCAGTCCAAGCAGACTGTTACCCAGATACAGAAGGTGACGGAGGAAGTTACGACTTCTGTCGCACAGCTTTCTTCCGATGCGGAGCAGCTGCTTGCATTTGTGGGAAATGATGTCGTGGCAAGCTATGACATGTTCGATGCGGTGGCTGATGCATACAACCAGGATGCAGGAAAGATTGATGCACTGATCAGCGATTTCAGCGCGACATCGGAGGAACTGCTGGCATCAATCGATGGAGTGCTGGATGCGATGGAGGGAATTGCAACGGCAACCAACGAAGGTGCAAAAGGAACGACAGATATTGCACAAAAGACCGTGGAAGTCAAATCCGAGGCGGATACGGTCACAGATGAAGTTGGCAGATGCGATCAGACGGCACAGCGTCTGACACAGGATATCTCAGTCTTTGTTGTGGATTAGAAAACAGTTCATTTTATGGGAAAGATATGATATAATTCATTTTAGCGACATCGGAGCATAGGAAAGGATACTTATAAGATGGACGAGAAAATGACAATGGAGATCACCAACGATAGATTAGAGGAAGCGATTAAGCAGTATGCAGCGGAGCGCACCAAGGAGAACCTTACCACGGTGTTAAACCTGCTTCGTCCGACCAAGCTGTATGTGCCGGCAATGCTTAAGGCGCCGGATCAGCCGACCCCGTGTTTCCTCAAGAACAACAAGGGCGAGCAGTTTTTTGTGGCATATACTTCCAAGGAGCAGATGCCGGAGGAGCCGAAGAGCCAGGCACTTCTTTTCATGCCGTTCCCGGCGTGCAACAACATCGTCGTGAAGCCGGAACTGGAGCTGACCGGGCTGGTCATCAATCCGTTCTCGGATAACCTTGTATTAAAGACCGAACTTGTACGGAAGCTGCATGAGGCAGATCAGAAGGCGGCACAGATGCGGCAGGTGAAGATGACACCGCAGCAGTTTAACGTGTTTGTGAAAAAGCAGGTGGAGTTTGGAGTTCTGCCGAAGCGCCTGTATGCAGAGGGAGAGACGTTTGTCCAGAAGCTCTGTGAGGAGCGCGAGGCGTTCGTGAACCAGATTTTTGCCGAGACGTATAAGGAGCCGAAGCTCTATCCGTACACAGAGGCAGACTATTCGGTTATGGCGCTTGACATTGCGGAGGATCTGACACTGATCCGCGTGGATCTGCCGGAGAAAGCACTGGCAGCCCCGCTTTGCTATCGTATCTATATTACGTTTAATCCGCAGACGAAGAAAGCGGGTTACTACACGATTGAGATGACGGCGGAGAAGGAAGTGCGCGCATTGGGACAGATCCTGCCGGATGGCAGGCATGAGAGTCTGGGCGAGGCGCCGGTTGAGGGAGCGGAGCTTCAGAAGATCATGGATCTGGCACGTTATGACGGCACAGAGATGACAAGCTAAGGCATACCGAAGCGAAGGCATATATGTCATATCGAAACGAAGGCATACATAAAGATACAATAAGAGACGCATGTCCGGCGGGAATCGGGGTGCGTCTTTTTATGGAGAAGGAAGCGCATTATTTCGATGCGATCCTGATGGATATTGTGATGCCGAAGATGGACGGCTTTGAGGCGGCAAGGCAGATCCGACGGGTGTCGCACAAGGATGCGTAGATGATTCCGATTATTGCGATGAGTGCAAAAGATGCACGCGAGGATATGGATGCCTGTAAGGAAGCCGGAATGAACGACTATCTTGCAAAGCCGGTAGAGCTGCAGCGGTTATATCAGGTGCTGGCGGAATACCTTGAGAATCCGATGTGAGTTTTTTGACAAAACGCTGAAATTGTCAAATGCAAAATCTGAAATTCGGTTGCGTTTCCTTTTTGACATAGTTATAATAATGTCAGAAAGAAATTACACGGTATTTTGCATACAATTCTATAGTGTGAGCCAAGAGTGAAAGAGCAGGCCGGGAATAACAGAAATGTTACTCTGTCGGTGTGCTTTTTTTCATAGGAAATTACGCCCTATGAAGAAATAAAGAATGTGCAGCTTGCGGGATTTTTTGACTTCCGCTATGGGAAATATCATTATGGAAATGATGCGCCAGGAATGCCATGATGCGGCAGGGGAGAATGGGGGGAGTGCAGACAAAAGATGAAGCAGCAATTTTATGACGCGATTGTGGACGGACCGATTATCGCGGCGGTGAAGGACGAGACGGGGGTGGAGGTCTGTATACAGAATGATATCCGCGTGGTATTCATTTTGTATGGAGAGTTGATTACCATCCCGGATATCGTGCAGCGGTTAAAAGATGCCGGAAAGTTTGTCATTGTACATCTGGATCTGATCGGGGGGCTTGCGGTCAGGGAGGAAGCGGTGCGTTTTATACGGTATGGGACGGCGGCGGACGGTATTATTTCCACAAAGCCGGAAATGATCCGTTATGCGAAGGAGCTGGATCTCTGTACGGTATTTCGCATATTTGCGATTGATTCCAAGGCGATTGGAGGACTGGAACACCACGGTATGGAGTTTGCAGATCTAATCGAGGTGCTGCCGGGCATTATGCCTAAAATCATAAAGCATATAGCAGGGCAGGCAGCAGTACCGGTGATCGCAGGAGGTCTGATCTCGGAGAAGGAGGACGTCATGCGGGCACTGGATGCGGGAGCGATTGCGATTTCAACGACAAACCAGGCAGTGTGGAAAATGTAACGGATACAGTGTATCAGGAGAAGGGGGTACGGGTATGTGTTATTCAACTAAGAAAAAAATTGCGGATTGTGTCAGGCAGCTGATGAAGCGCAAGGAGATATCCAAAATTACGATCGGGGACATCATGGAGGCAACGGGGATGAGCCGCCAGAGTTTTTATTATCATTTTAAGGATATTTATGATGTGCTGGAGTGGATCGGCTGTAATGACTTTAAGGATCAGCTGCAGGGACAGTATGACAGTATGGAAAAGTGGGCATGCGATCTGATGGAGGTGCTGCAGAGGGAGCGCAGCTTTTATGAGAAGCTGGCGAACGAGCTCGCGTGGCCGATGATCGTGCGTGGTGTACGCATGGCGTTGGATGCGCAGGTGCGCCGTCTGCTGCTTGGCGAGAATCCGGGCATGTTTGAAAAGCATCCCGAGGAACTGGAGGCGGTGACGAGCTTTCTTTCCACATCCATCTGCTACTATATGATTGATTTTGTATATTACAGAAAAACGTTATCGGGGGAACAGGTAAAGCGGGATGTGCAGTTTATGATGCGGGCGATTGCAAAACCGGACGCGGGGCTTGCCGTATTGCTCCCGCGCACCGCAGTATTGTAATGCTATTCTGACAAAATTAAAAAGTACCGGTAAGCTGGTCTGGCTTACCGGCACTTTTTTACTTTTGCAGCTGCATCTGCGGTTCTAAGAGAGAACTTCTTTGGTGGCGATCAGGTCGACGCCGGTTCCTGCAATATCTTTCAGCAGGACATCTCCGATGTGTACCGGAGCCGTCACCGTTAGCGCGTTGATATATTTCATGATCTCGAAGATCTTTTCTTTGGGAATATCCTGTGCGGTCTTGACGGATACCATCGGGATGGAGCCGCCGCGGACACAGACGGTGCTTGTGACGATGCGCGTCGGATGTGTGACTTCCTTTGCGGCATAGTCAGAGCCGCGCTTGCAGGTATTTCCGGTGATGGAGACAACATTTCCGCCATCCATGGTAACTGTGATGGCACAGCCCAGCGGGCAGCCGATGCATGTAAGATTTCTTGTTTCCATGTGTTACGCCTCCTCTTCTATTTTGATGGTAATGTGATCCAGGTCACTCATTGCTTCCAGAACGGACTTCTGCAGTTTTACCTGCTCCATCTCGCCGGGAGCCATGACAGGACGCTTGCGGCAGATGATCCGCTGGTCGTTTAAGTAGGTGGAAATATAACAGTTCTTGTATACACCGCCGACGCGGAAACGCACGGTCAGCTCGTCGTCCATATTGGCGACATGCAGCGTTTTTGGAACGGTATAGCGGACGCCGTCGGTTGCGACGATGGGGATCTCTTTGCCGGAATCAGCATGATCGCCCCCGCACTTGATATATTTTGCGGCATTCTTTCCGGCAACGCCGGCTTCCTCGGATACATAGTCCACGAGATCATGAACGTGAAGAACATTACCGCAGGCGAAAACGCCCGGAATATTTGTCTCAAGGCTTTCGTTGACAGAAGGACCGGAGGTGACCGGATTTAGCTCGACGCCCATAGAGCGGGAAATCTCATTTTCCGGAATCAGACCGCAGGAGAGCAGCAGTGTGTCGCATTCGTAGTCTTCCTCCGTGCCGGGAATCGGCTTGTTGTGTTCATCCACCTGTGCCAGTGTGATTCCCTCCACGCGCTCTTTGCCGCGGATGTCAACGACAGTATGGCTCAGCTTTAACGGAATACCGAAATCGTCCAGACACTGTACAATGTTTCGTTTCAGACCGCCGGAATAAGGCATCAGCTCGGCGACGACTTTGACTTCGGCGCCCTCTAAGGTCATACGGCGTGCCATGATGAGGCCGATGTCTCCGGAGCCGAGGATCACAACCTTGCGTCCCGGCATAAAGCCCTCGATGTTCACCAGGCGTTGCGCGGTTCCGGCAGAGTAGATGCCTGCAGGACGGTAGCCCGGGATATTTAAAGCTCCGCGGGAACGCTCGCGGCAGCCCATGGCAAGAATCACGGTCTTTGCGTTAATGTGGAACAGCCCGTCGGTGCGGTTCATAGCCGTCACGATCTTATCGGAAGAGCCTTCTGCCAGAGAAATATCCATCACCATCGTGTTCAGACGGTATTCGATGTTCAGATCGAGAGCCTGATTGATAAAGCGTCTGGCATATTCCGGGCCGGTCAGCTCCTCCTTAAAGGTGTGAAGACCGAAACCGTTGTGGATGCACTGATTTAAGATGCCGCCGAGTTCGCGGTCGCGCTCGAGAATCAGGATCCGGTCGATGCCGTTATTTTTGGCGGAAACGGCTGCCGCAAGACCGGCGGGACCTCCGCCGACGATCACAATATCATATGAAGTCATAATAATCCTCCTTTTTCCTTCAGGTTCTGTCTTTGCTCAGACCGACGACCATGTTGGATGAGCCGCCGTTTTTCGTGATTTCAAGCTGGGAGATACCAAGCTCACGCGCCAGGATTTCCATGGTGCGCGGCGAGCAGAAACCTGCCTGGCAACGTCCCATGCCTGCACGGGTACGGCGCTTGACGCCGTCTAATGACCGTGCGCCAAGCGGACGGTGAATGGCGTCTAAGATTTCTCCCTCGGTAATCATCTCACAGCGGCAGATAATATTTCCGTAAGCTGGATTTTCGCGGATAAGCGCCGCATAATCTTCCTCGGAGAGTGTTTTCGGATTGAGAACGCCCTTCCGGCTGCCGTTCCATGCCGGGTTTTTCTGTGCGTGAAGCAGTCCGGATACAATCTGCGCTACGCGCTCGCCGATCGCCGGGGAACTGGTGAGTCCCGGAGATTCGATGCCGGAGCAGTCGACAAAGTGTGGAGCATCCGCCAACTCTTCAATAATGAATTCATGGTTGTCCTCATGGGCGCGGTTTCCGGCGAAGGACGTGATTACCTGACGGACCGGAACGGAAGGCACGGAGCGTCTTGCTGCGCTGCAGACATGGTCAAGTCCCTGGCGGGTGGTGTTGGTTGCCTCCTTATCGTCGTGATCGTCTGCGGTAGGGCCGATCAGCGTATTGCCGTGAACCGTCGGTGTTACAAGAATGCCCTTGCCGTATTTGCCCGGAAGCTGGAAGATGGTCTTGTCGACCAGACCGCCGGTTGTTTTGTCGAGCAGGCAGTATTCGCCGCGGCGCGGGGTAATGTGGATCTTCTTGCTGCTGACCATGTTGTGAAAAACATCTGCATACACACCGGCAGCGTTTACCACGCAGCGGGTCAGGATGTAACCGCGGTTGGTGGAGAGTTGATAGCCGTCGTCCTTGCGGCAGATGTCTGTCACTTCTGTGTTAAAACGGAATTCGACGCCGTTTGTGGCAGCATTTTCTGCGAGTGCAATGTTCAAACCGAACGGGCAGACAATGCCGCCGGTCGGACAGTAGATGGCAGCGACGACTTCCTCGGAGAGGTTCGGCTCCATCTCATGAACTTCGTGTGCATCTAAGATCCGGATATCCGGGATTTTGTTGGCAATGCCCTGCTCGTAGAGGGCTTCCAGCTTCGGGCGGTCCTCCTCGGAGAAGCAGACGATCAGGGAACCGTTTCTGCGGAATTCAAAATCCAGCTCTTTGGAGAGCGGTTCCATCAGTTCATTTCCCCGGACGTTCATCTCTGCCATCAGGGTTCCGGGTTTACAGTCGATACCGGAGTGGACGATGGCGCTGTTGGCTTTGGAAGTGCCGCAGCAGACGTCCTCCTCTTTTTCCACAACACAAATGGAGAGATTGTATCTGGAAAGTTCACGTGCACAGGCGCTTCCAGAGACGCCGGCACCAATGATCACTACATCATACATAGTTTTTCCTCCTTAAAAGAGCCATGCAGATCAGACATCATTTCTGATGTGCTTTCTGCCTGGCTCTCTTCTCTGACATTCAATCTATAGTTTTAAAAAATAAGTCCATATACCAGTACGGCAGCCAATGCGCCGAGGATCGGTCCGACGATCGGAACAACGAGTCCGTATCCGAAATCAGAGGAACCTTTTCCCTGAATCGGAAGCACTGCATGTGCAAGACGAGGACCCAGATCTCTTGCCGGATTGATTGCATATCCGGTCAGACCGCCCAGAGACATACCGACAGATACGATAATAGCGAATACGAGAAATTTTCCGGTGCCGTCCGCCAGATCCGGAACCTGTGCCAGACCCTTGATGGCAAATACGAGTACAAAAGTGCCGACAGCCTCGCTTAAGATATTGCGCGGGATGTTGCGCACTGCAGGTGCCGTACAGAACACGCCGCGCTTGGTTGCCGCGTCTTCTGTTGCGTCAAACTGATCTTTGAACAGCAGATATACAAGGCATGCGCCGCAGAAAGCACCAGCCAGCTGTGCCACAATATATCCCGGTACCATGCTCCATGCAAAACTGCCGTCAGCAGCAAGCGCGATGGTCAATGCAGGGTTAAAGCTTGCGCCGGATGCCGCGCCGAAGATAAAGGCGGGAACCAGTACGGCAAGACCCCAGGCAAGTGTGATCTGGACTGCACCGGCACCTTTCATGCCGGATTTGTTCAGGTTGACATTGGCAACAACACCGTCACCTAACAGGATGAGGATCATGGTGCCGACAAACTCTGCAATATATGGTGTCATAATAAATACCCCCTCTTAGATATGAAATTGTGTGTTAGTCTTCCTTCGCCCAGTTGAACGAATAAGTAACGGCTTTCTTCCACATGCGGACTTTCTTGTTACGCTCCTCGTCGGTGATCTCCGGTGTGAAGGTGCGGTCGATTGCCCAGTTCTGAAGAACATCCTCTTTGCTTGCCCAGTAGCCGACTGCCAGTCCGGCGAGATAGGCAGCACCCATGGCTGTGGTCTCCACGCACATCGGACGGTTGACCGGAGCATTGCTGATGTCCGCCTGCATCTGCATGAGCAGATTGTTTGCGCTTGCTCCGCCGTCTACCTTTAATGCTGCAAGATCAATACCGGAATCTGCTTTCATTGCAGCCAATACATCATTAACCTGGTAAGCGAGAGACTCTAAGGTTGCACGGATAATATGGTATTTATTCACACCGCGGGTAATGCCTACGATAGTTCCACGTGCGTATTGATCCCAGTACGGGGCACCAAGACCGGTGAAAGCAGGCACGACGTAGCAGCCGTTGGTGTCTTTGACTTTTCTTGCCATGTATTCGGAATCCGGAGAGGAATCGATGAAGCGCATCTCATCGCGAAGCCACTGGATGGAGGCACCTGCAACGAAGATGGAACCCTCGAGTGCGTAGTTTACTTTTCCGTCGAGACCCCATGCGATCGTGGTAACCAGTCCGTTCTTGGAGAATACAGGTTTTTCGCCGGTGTTCATAAGTAAGAAACAGCCGGTTCCGTAAGTATTTTTTGCCTCACCGGCGGTGAAACAGGTCTGACCGAACAGAGCGGCCTGTTGGTCACCGGCAGCACCGGCAATCGGAATCGGGCCTCCGAAGAATACCGGGTTTGCTTCGCCGTACACGCAGCTGGATGGCTTCGGTTCCGGCAGCATACATTTTGGAATATTCAGTTCTTTTAAAATATCTTCATCCCACTCCAGGGTATTGATGTTGAACATCAAGGTTCTGGAAGCGTTGGAGTAATCAGTTACGTGAACCTGACCCTGTGTCAGTTTCCAGATCAGCCATGTCTCTACGGTTCCGAAGAGCAGCTCGCCTCTCTCGGCTCTCTCTCTGGCGCCTTCAACGTTGTCGAGCAGCCATTTTAATTTCGTTCCGGAGAAGTAGGCGTCGATCACCAGTCCTGTCTTCTGGCGGAAGGTATCAACCAGTCCCTTGGCTTTTAAGGAATCGCAGTATTCGGAAGTACGGCGGCACTGCCATACGATCGCGTGATGAATCGGTTCGCCGGTGTTCTTATCCCATACGATGGTGGTCTCGCGCTGATTGGTAATTCCGATTGCCCCGATATCGGCTGCAGTCGCGCCCACATTTGCCATTGCCTCCTTGGCAACTTCAAGCTGTGTGGACCAGATCTCCTCCGCGTCGTGCTCTACCCAGCCCGGCTTCGGGAAATACTGTGTAAATTCTTTCTGGGCAACGCTGCACATTTCACCCTTCTCATTGAAAAGTATGCAGCGGTTGCTGGTGGTTCCGGCATCGAGTGCCATGATGTACTTTGCCATGTAAAGTCCCTCCATTTTCTTAGTGTGGAAACCGGCCCCACCCGGTTCCCCTCTGGTTGTATGAGTGGCGGTCTGATGTGCCGCTCACCGTTTGTGGCTTTAGTGTAACTGCGTTGCGGGTGAATGTCTTTAGACAGAATTCTGTGATTGTAAAAGAGGAGTCCTGCGTTTTTACATATATGCAATATTGACAAAAAACATGAATAGATTGCTAAATTATTAACAAATATAGACAATTAGTGGGGAATATACGATAATAAAAGAGGTAAGCACAGGAAGGAGTCGGATAGGTATGAAAAATGTGAGTGTACGTTAGAAGATGATTATTCTGGCACTGATCACACTGATCGGAACACTGGCGATCGGAATTCTGTCAGTAAACCGGATTCTGATTATGGAGAGGGGTTCAGAGAGTGTTCTCCGCGCAAGTATCGAAGAAGATTACGATGAGAATATTAAGAATCAGGTAGATAATGCGATTTCCATGCTGGATGCGGTGTATGCAGGCTATGAGAATGGTGATTATTCCTATGAGGAAGCGGAAACACAACGAAGGCATACATAAAGATACAATAAGAGACGCATGTCCGGCGGGAACCGGGGTGCGTCTTTTTATTTCATAGGAAATACCGTGATGCATTAATGTGTGAAAGTGGAACCTTCCTATGAAATAAAAAACGCTCCGCGAGGATGCGCAGCTCGCGGTAAGGAAAATATCGCTTCGCGAACCGCTCTGCATCGAGTTCGGGAGCGGATGGATCCCATGTTTTTCCGAGGGATTGCAGACGGACTATGTAAACTTGTGCCGGAAAAATCTTGCACGACGGACCGGGATGCTGATGCCGGTGATAAGGATCCGGGACAATATCAGCCTGCCGGAACTTGGAATGCGAATCAAAGTATATGATGAGATTGTCTTTGAGCGGGAATACGATGAAATTGCAGAGAATGCCTATGAGAAAATCATGGATCAGACGACGGCGGTATGCGAAGCGCACTATGCCAGAATCCTCAACAAGCAGTTGGTAAAAGTGCTTGTCGAGAATGTCAGGGAACAGTATCCGGGGGCGGCGGACGACCTGATTCCGGAGAAAATCTCCTATTATCAGGTTTTAAAACGCCTCAGATCTGTCGTCACACAGCAGGGGCAGATACGTGATCTGCTCCACATCTTAGAGGAGATGGAAGAAGAACTTACTCATGCCGGATGACGTCGGCATACTGGCCGCGCACCACGGTAAGCAGGGAATCCGGATTGACCGTGATGGAGGTGCCGATGCGCCCGCCGCTGATGTAGATCTTGTCAAAAGCCGCAGCGCTCTCGTGCACGATGGTCGGGAACTGCTTTTTCATGCCCAGAGGAGAGCAGCCGCCGCGGACATAACCCGTGATGGCAGTGATGTCTTTGACGTGAATCATCTCCACGGATTTTTCGCCGACGGCTCTGGCGGCGGCTTTTAAGTCCACCTCGTCCGCGATGGGGATGACGAACACATAGTATTGCCTGCTTTTTCCCTGCATCACCAGAGTCTTGAAGGACTGTTCCACCGGGGCGCCGGTCGCCTCGGCGGTGTGCAGTCCGTCGATAAATTCTCCACACTCATAATTTAAAATTTCGTACGGAATCTTATTTTTATCAAGAATGCGCATGGCATTCGTCTTTACTTCTTTTCCCATAAAATATTCACTCCTTTGTTTCTTTCCGGAAAATATGTCCTGTGAAGGAAAAACGCTCCGCGTGGATTGCACTGCGGCGGGACATATGATTCATTGTGCCCATAGTCTAGTAGAATCAGTGAAAAAAGTCAAGCGGGACAGACCGGGCTGAATGGGAATAGACAAAGCCGCCGCATTGTTTCTTGAAACTGTGGATTGAATAGAGTATAATGCAGAAAAAGTGACAGAGAGGTATGTGATATGAAAGAAACATTAAAGCGGATCAAGGCAGACATCATAGTCTCGGCGCTGCTTTGCATTGCACTTGGCATTGTGCTTCTGGTATGGCCGGCGGAGACGATCGATGTATTCTGCAAAATTCTTGCCGTTGGATTGATCATTATGGGAGGCGTCGACATCGCATCCTATTTTATGAACCGCAGTATTCATCCGTTTGCGGGAGCATTGGGACTGATCGTACTGTTAATCGGAATCTGGATTTTCCTGCGCCCGGAGAGTATTGTGAGTCTCATTCCGATTGTGATCGGCGTGATCCTCTGCGTGCATGGTATTCAGGATCTGAAGCTTGCAGTGGAGACAAAGCGCAACGGCTATGGAAAATGGTGGAGCATGTTAATCATTGCGGCGATCAGCCTGGTGTTCGGTGTGCTCTGCATCGTGAATGCGTTCGGCATGGTGAAGCTGGCACTGCAGTTTATCGGAATCGCCCTGATCTATGACGGTATCTCGGATCTGTGGGTGGCAAACCGCGCCGTGCATGCGGCAAAGATGATGAAGCAGGAAGCGGAAGCCGTGGATGTAGACTATAAGGAAGTGTAAAAAGTCCGGGGGTGTTGCATCAAGTAATAAGTAATATTACAAGAAGCATGTCCTGCGATTTCGGGTGGAATGCCTATGGAACATTCTGTTCAAAAAATGCGGCATTTCTAACCAGCCGGTGACTGCATCTGCGATGATCCATGTCTTTCCAAGTTTGGAGCACTCTGGCGGGTCATGTCCGCACTCCGGGAGACAATTTGTAGGACTTTTGTGCAGCACTTACCTGTGCTTCCGCAATAGAACATAACCGCGCGAAGCCGATGTCTGAATTGGCATCTGCCCTATTTTCAATAGCAGATGCCAACGAGTTTCGGTTCGCGCGGTTTTATAATGTCTATGAGGGAGCACAGTTAGTGCTGCCAGGAAGTCCGCCCATTGTCTCCGGTGTGTCGGACATGTACCCACCCGTGAGTCCAAACGTGGCAAAGACACGGAATCAGATGCAGTCATCCGGCTGGAAGAAATACACACATTTTTTTCAAACGAATGTTTCCTATGCAGTTCCACCCGAAATCTGCATCATATGCTTCCCTTCTTGTAATATTACTTATCACTGAATGACAATTGTCCTCATAAATTTCTACCCCATAATCTTTCCGTCTTCTATTAGAGACAAAAATACCGGCACCAGTTCGGGATCGAACTGCGTGCCGCTGTTCTTTTTCAGTTCACCTGCCGCGTAGTCGATCGAGCGTTCCTGCTTGTAGGGGCGCCGGGCGGTCATGGCGTCAAAGCAGTCTGCAATGGTTAAGATACGTCCCATGAGGGGAATTTCCGTTCCTTTTAATCCGCGGGGATAACCGGTTCCGTCATAGCGCTCGTGGTGGGCGACAACCGCCGGGATCACGTAATCCATGTTCGGAAGGTAACGGATCATCTTAATGGAATTCTCCACGTGCGTTTTCATGATCGTGTATTCCTCCGGCGTCAGCCCCGAGGTTTTCTTTAAGATATGCTCAGGGATGCTGATCTTGCCGATGTCGTGAAGCATGCCTGCAACCCGTACCACCTCGATATCATTGTCGCTCATAGGAAGCGCTTCTGCGAGCATGACCGCATATTTTGAGACATTCATGGAATGGATGAACGTAAAATTATCCTTGGCATCGATGGCGGCGGTCAGCGCATAGATGGTTGGTGCCACCCGCTCGTAGGCGGTGCGGATATTCGGATTCTGGGAGCGGTTTTCAAGACCTTTGCGGTAAACGATGAGATGGCCTTTTCCGTCAAGCTTTCCAAAATAGACAGCCTGCTCGACATTGTGGATTAACTCTCTGCTGTCGGCAGAAATATCCGGAAACACGGAGATGCCGCAGGTGATGGTAATTTCCCACACCATGTCTGACATGCTGCCTTTTGTCAGAACCTCCACGAGAGACTGGGCAAACGCTTTGGAGGCTGCGACATCACTGCCGTGTCTTAAGATGAGAAATTCGTCCGAACCGAAACGGAATGCCATGTCGTCCTCATGCAGAGCAGAGAGAATGATCTTGGCACAGCGCTGGATTAAGTGATCGCCCTCCTTGGAGCCGTAAAGTTCATTGTAAAGCTTAAAATCATCGATATCGAGCATGATTAAAGAGCACGGCGTACCGGAGAGGCAGAGTTCATCAATTATCTCAAACGCATGCTTGCGGCTGTAGAGCGCCGTCAGATCATCCATGATGGAGGCACGGTAGGCGTTCATGTAGAGATTCGCGTTGCGCAGTACGTGGGTGGCATAAAAACCGATCTTGCACAGCGCGGACACCTGATCTGCGGACAGAGGCATGTGATTGTGCCGCGCGATGAAGAGAAAGCCAATCAGCGCCCGGTTGTACTTCAGACAATAGACGCCGATGATATTCTGCTGGATCAGCCAGCTGCGCGCATGGCTGGAAATGCCGTCAAGCGCAGTTGGCAGGCCTGCGCCCGGCATAAACGGAATGTAGCTGTCTGCGTTCAAAAGCTGTTCCAAAAGAATGCTTGAATCGAGAAAAGAATCTTTTTCCCAGGTGATATCGCCAAAACTGCGTGTGACGTGGTAGGAAGGACTGACATCGTCACGGATCGTGAGCAGCAGACCGTCCGGAGACAGCAGACGGGCGGCTGTGTCTATAATAGAATCAAAGATTTCGTCTGGGTGAATCGTGCCGATGACGGATGACAGGAATTGATCGATGAGAACAGTTTGATCGCTCATAAGGCTCCTTTGTATATGGTAAATGAAAATATCTTGAGAATTCAGAATCATTATACTATAATGAAAAATGCATGGCAATAGTGGGAAATACATAGAAAAGCCATAGAAACAGGGATATTTTCATGCGGAGAGAAGAGTTTAAAATGGAGCGCACCGGACTGCTTGAGGTCGGCGATGTGCTTCCGATTACAGAGGGGAAGCTGCCCAATTCCTATTACTATACACTGGGCAAGGCGTACGCGATGTCGGCGAACTATGTGGTGAGCCAGCGCATCAAGTCGCGGGAAGGCACAGTGGTAGACGTCAAAGAGACCCCGAAAGGATATTTTGTCACGGTTGAATTTGACGAGTAAAAGCGCTAAAATGATAATAATTTAGCGGAAAGGAAGCACAAATGCGTTATTTACCGACGAGCAGACTGACGCCGGGAATGGCACTGGGACAGGACATCTATGACGGGGCGGGAAGACTTCTTCTGGGAAGGCATATTCTGCTGACAGAAGAACAGATTTCAAATCTGGAATTCCTTGGGTTCCCGGGAGCCTATGTGGACGATGAGTTTTCCCGGGGGATTGAGATACAGCAGATTGTCAGCCCGGAAGTCCGGAGGCAGGCACTGAAAATTGTATATGATCTGTTTCACATGGATATGCGGAAGCAGGAACCGTCGGAAGCGGAGCTTAAGCTGCGCAAAACGGTGGAGTCTGTGGTCGATGATGTGATATGCAATGGAGACATCATGTGCAATATCATGGACATCAAGAGCTATGATGATTATATCTATTACCATTCCATTCATGTGGGCATCCTATCTGTGGTAGTCGGCGCACGTCTGGGGCTTTCTCATGATAAGCTGTGTCAGCTTGCAGCGGCGGCGCTGCTGCATGACATCGGGAAGCGGTTTATTGATCACGACATCGTGCGGGGAGGTAAGGCGCACCGCAGCGAAAAAGAGCAGGAGGTCTATCGGAGTCATCCGAAGATCGGTGCGGAATATCTGCGCGAGACATGCCGTTTTCCAGCGGATGTGTATGAGGGAATCATGGAGCATCACGAGTGCTACAACGGCGAAGGGTATCCGCTTGGCAAAAAGGGCGGCGGGATTCACCTGTTTGCCCGCATTATCCGGATTGCAGACTGTTATGACGCAAAGGTTTCCGCGTTTCCGGCACAGAAATCACTGTCGCCGTCGGAGGCGTTAGAATATGTGATGGCGCTGGGCGACCGCTGGTTTGACCCGGATATTGTGGCTGTGTTCGCAAGGAAAGTGGCAGCGTATCCGATCGGCTGCGAAGTCGAACTGTCCAACGGGCAGCATGCGGTGGTGGCACGGAATTTTGAGAATTTCCCGCTGCGTCCGCTGGTGCGCGTCGTGGAGACGGGAGAGATGTTAAACATGCGTGACGATGAAAAAGCGAGGGCGGTAACTGTTGGGAGACTCATAGTGCGATAGAGCACCTGGGGCGAGAGGGAGTTATGACTGGACAGGGAAAGAGTGCGATTGATACACTTTTGGCAGAGAGCTTTAAGGAACTGGCGTTAAAGCAGCCGATAGAGAAGATTACAATCAAAGAGATTACAGATAAGGCGGGCGTGATCCGACCGACATTTTACAATCATTTTCAGGACAAATACGATCTGCTGGAGTGGATTATCGACAAGGAACTGTTGGAACCGGTGGAACCGCTGATCCAGAACGGGATGATCAACGAGGCGCTGGTGCTTCTGTTTGGCAGCATTGAGCGGGACAAGGAGTTCTACACGAGGGCAAGCCGGCTGGAGGGACAGAACTCCTTCGGCAGCATTGCACAAAGCTGTGTGGAGCGTGTGCTGCTACAGGTCATCAAAGGACAGGCGGAAGGCAGAAAGAGCCGGTACGTGTGGCTGACGCCGGAGCGTATCGCGGAGTATTATGCGCAGTCCATGTGCTATGTGGTGATTACCTGGATCAAGTCCGGAATGACGATTTCATCCAGGGAACTTGCAGAAATCTATAATTACATGATCAAGCGGTCGATGACGGATATTCTGACAGAACTGTAATTGCGGCCAGAATACAAATGAATATAAATGTATAGATAGTTATACATTTCGGGTCGAGTGTATAATAACCCGATACACGGAGAAAAGATTGAATATTTTCATATTCGGTCTTTTTTTTATACAATGCTTTTATGGAAAGGAGAGAGGGACCATGATTAAATTTGGAAAAGCGGTCGTCAAGCTGCGAATACCGATTCTGATTCTCAGTATTTTCTTATTGATACCGTCGGCAATCGGATATTTTAACACGAGAGTGAATTATGATATCCTGACATATCTGCCGGAAGAGATTGAGACGATGAAGGGGCAGGATCTCCTGCTTGACGAGTTTGGAACGGGAGCATTCTCGTTTTGTGTAGTGGAGGGTATGGACGCGAAGGACATATCTGCAATGCGGGAGCAGATGGAGGAAGTTCCTCACGTAAAATCAGTGATCTGGTATGATTCACTGGCGGACATCAGCATTCCGATGGAGATGCTGCCGGACGAGATCTATGATTTCTTTAATAATGATGAGAAGGACAGCACCTTGCTCGCAGTGTTATACGATACATCGATGTCCGCGGACGAGACGATGGATGCGATTGAGGAACTGCGCGGTGTGGTAAAAGATCAGTGCTATATCAGCGGTATGTCGGCAGTGGTTACAGATATCAAGAATCTGTCGAACAAGGAGACCCCGGTCTATGTGCTGATTGCGGTTGTACTGGCAGTCATTGTCCTGTCACTTACGATGGATTCGGCTCTGGCGCCGATTTTCTTTTTGCTCAGTATCGGAATGGCGATTGTATACAATCTGGGCACCAATGTTTTCAAGGGAGAGATTTCCTATGTGACACAGGCGCTCGCGGCGGTCTTACAGCTGGGTGTGACGATGGATTATTCCATTTTCCTCTGGCACAGTTACGAAGAGCAGCAGGAGCGTTTTCAGGGAGATAAAAAACGTGCGATGGCGCATGCGATTTCTAATACGATCACATCGGTGGTCGGAAGCTCCATCACGACGGTGGCTGGTTTCGTGGCACTGTGTTTCATGAGCTTTACACTTGGTATGGATCTTGGAATTGTCATGGCAAAGGGTGTTGTTCTCGGCGTTATCTGCTGCGTTACGGTGCTGCCGTCGCTGCTGCTTGTATTTGACAAGGCGATCGAGAAGACGAAGCACAAGGTTATCATCCCGGATCTGGGACGGATTGCAGACTGGATCGTGCGCCATTACGGTGTATTCCTGATCGTATTTCTGGTGGTGTTGGGTCCGGCAATCTATGGCTACACACACACGGATGTGTATTACGATCTTGCGGGAACACTGCCGAAGAGCTTAAGCAGTATTACCGCGAACGATAAGTTAAACGAAGACTTTGAGATGGGTGCGACGCATATGATCATTGCGGACAGCAGTCTCTCCGCAAAAGATGCCAGCGCAATGTTGGATGAGATCAGCAAGGTGGACGGCGTGAAGATGGCGCTTGGCTTTGACTCGCTGGTAGGACCGGGCATCCCGAGGGAGTTTATCCCGGATGATGTAAAAGACGTTCTGATCAACGGCGATTATCAGATGATGGTGGTCGGCTCGGAATATGCGGTTGCTTCCGATGAAGTGAACGCGCAGTGTGAGGAGATCAACAATATCATCAAAAAATATGATTCCTCTGCCATGTTAATCGGTGAGGCACCGTGTACGAAGGATCTGATCGAGATCACAGATCAGGACTTTAAGACAGTCAGCATCGTGTCGATCGGTGCAATTTTCGTGATTATCGCACTGGTATTTAAGTCGGTATCACTGCCGGTCATTCTGGTGGCGGTCATTGAGTTCGCCATTTTTATCAACATGGGTATTCCGGCATATACGCACACGACGCTGCCGTTTATCGCTTCTATCGTCATCGGTACGATTCAGCTCGGCGCGACGGTCGATTATGCGATTCTCATGACAACAAAGTACAAGAAGCTTCGCTACAACGGAGCGGACAAGAAGGAAGCGATTGCGACGGCACTTCGCAGTTCCATCCAGTCGATCATTGTCAGTGCGCTCAGCTTCTTTGCAGCGACTTTCGGTGTCGGCATGTATTCCAATATTGATATGATCAGTTCTCTGTGTATTCTGATGGCGCGCGGAGCAATCATCAGTATGTTTGTCGTTATTTTCATTCTGCCGTCCATGTTTATGATTTTTGATAAACTGATCTGTGTGACGAGCATGGGATTTCGCAAGAAAAAGGGCACGACGGTGAATGTGTCGGAAAACAATGTATCGGTACAGTAACGGGAAAGGAAGGTAAAAACCATGAAATTACCAGAGTTAAAATCAAAATTCAAAAATAGATATGCAATCCGCATTATTGCCGGAGTCCTGGTCGTTACGCTTGTTGCAACAGGTTCCTCCGTCTACAGTGTGAATGCGGCAAAGGCAGGCAGCGCTGCCACAGAGACCGTGGAGGAGACGGAAGTTTCTGAGGAGGCGGAAGATACGGAAGATGCCGAGAGCAGCTTAAAGGATCTGCTGGACAACGGAAGCCACGTAAGCGAGAAAGAGATCGGAAAAGAAGAGACAGTATATGTCATCGCCGACAATACCGGCAAGGAGCAGAAAATCATTGTCTCCGATCATCTGATCAACAACGATGACAAGGATACGCTTGAAGATGCATCCACATTAAAAGATATTGAAAATGTAAAAGGCGATGAGACCTTTACACAAAGCGGCAATAAGGTGACATGGCAGGCAGACGGCAATGACATTTTCTACCAGGGAACGTCAGAGAGCGAGCTGCCGGTGACACAGAAGCTGACCTACTATCTGGACGGCAGGGAAGTGACGCCGGAGGAGCTTGCCGGAAAATCCGGTGAGGTTACGATACGGTTCGACTACACGAACAACCAGAAAGTGACAGCGAAGATTGACGGAAAAGACGAAGACATCTATGTACCGTTTATGGCAGTCAGCGGCATGATCCTCGGAGATGAATTCTCGGATATCGAGGTGGAAAACGGTAAGGTGATCTCCGACGGAAGCAACAATGTCGTAGTTGGCTATGCACTTCCGGGGCTGAAGGAAAGCCTGAACGTAAAGGACGACGATTTCGACGGGGATGTCACCATTCCGGATTACGTGGAGGTAAAGGCAAAGGTTGAGAACTTCAAGCTTGATACCACGATGACGGTGGTTATGAATGCTACAAACTTCATCAGTGCCGACAGTGACAATGACACCTCGAAGTTGGATGAGGTATTTGACACACTCACAGACGCGATGGATCAGCTGACCGACGGTTCTGCAGAACTGGCAGACGGCGTAGACACCTTGAAGTCCAAGATGGGCGACTTTAAGGACGGCGTTGGCACCCTGCAGTCCGGCGTTCATGCATACACGGACGGAGCGGGAAAAATCGCAAGCGGTATCACGCAGCTTTCCGACAGCATTCCGACATTATCTAACGGTGTCGGCACATTGAACAGCAGTGCGGCAACGATTGCGGACGGCGTAGAACTGTTGGACAATACCTTAAAGACTTCCTTCACCGATCAGGAGAAGGCAGCGATGCAGACACAGGCATCGTCCGCAGTGGATGCGCAGGCAGAAGGAATCAAAAGCCAGGCATCCGCCGCAGTGGACAGCCAGGCAGAAGGAATAAAAAACCAGGCGTCCGCCGTTGTAGATGCACAGGCAGAAGCGATCAAGAGCCAGGCAGAGGCTGTGGTGGATGCACAGGCAGAAGCAATCAGAAGCCAGGCAACACAGGTGGTAGACAGTCAGGCAGAAGCGATCAGGAATCAGGCAGCACAGGTGGTAGACGGTCAGGCAGAAGCGATCAGGAATCAGGCAGTACAGGTGGTGGACGGCCAGGCAGAAGCAATCAAGAATCAGGCGGCGCAGCAGGCGGCTGCAACGTTTGATAATGGTCAGGCAGAAGCGATCAAGAATCAGGCAGCGCAGGAGATCGGCACAACGATGAGCAGCATGACAGGCTCCCTGACATCTTCCGCGGATGTGCAGACCCTGATTAGTGGTGCGGCACTTGCGCAGGTGATGCAGGCACATCCGGACAAGACACTGGCTGAGATCATGTCAGATACAGGATGCCAGGCTGAACTTGCAGCCGCACAGCAGGCTATTGCAGCGCAGTTCGGCACAACGATCACAAATGCGATGGGCGGAGCGGTAGATACTCTGGCACAGGGTGTTGCAGATACGGCAAAGCGGGCAGCGGTGGCAACAGCCGGAGAGGCAGCAGTAAGCGGAGCGAAGCTGGCAGCCGGAGAGGCAGCAGTAAGCGGAGCGAAGCTGGCAGCCGGAGAGGCAGC
>ENA-UERK01000328-UERK01000328.1-human-gut-metagenome-genome-assembly--contig:-NODE-328-length-43578-cov-8.369946_pt1 | contig 43578 bp, 30 predicted proteins | sample MGYA00242957_ERZ507957 | MGnify/ENA primary metagenome ERZ507957 (study PRJEB26167, sample SAMN06115538) | human gut metagenome | host: Homo sapiens | place: China:Heilongjiang | collected 2015-11-06...
TTTCCGCCACGCACCGGTTGCGGCGGAAAACGATCAAGAACATTTGTGCCTGCGGGCACTTGGGCAACCGTTAGCAGCTTTGCTGCTTTACGGATGCCCATACCCCTTGTGGGTAAAAACTGTGCGAGGCTGCCTGCCCGAGAGGACAGGCAGCCTCTTTTCCTAATTTTTCTGCAAAAGAGACAAAAAAAGTTTCAAAAAATCTTGCAAATGACGAAGCGGCAGAATATACTATTACAGTTAAAGACTTACGATTTGATATCCCTGCCCAGCGGCAGGAAGGAGAGATCACCTATGCAGAATGAAAAACTTCGCAATGTAGCCATCATCGCCCACGTCGACCACGGCAAGACCACCCTCGTCGACGAAATGCTCAAGCAGGGCGGCGTGTACCGCGAAAATCAGGAGGTCGTCGACCGCGTCATGGACTCGAACGACCTCGAGCGTGAGCGCGGCATCACGATCCTCGCCAAAAACACCGCCATCCGCTACGGCGACACCAAGATCAACATTGTCGATACCCCGGGCCACGCCGACTTCGGCGGCGAGGTCGAGCGTATCCTCAAGATGGTCAACGGCGTTATCCTGCTCGTCGATGCCGCTGAGGGCCCCATGCCGCAGACGCGCTTCGTCCTCTCCCGCGCGCTGGAGCTGGGTCACCGCGTCATCGTCGTCGTCAACAAGATCGACCGCCCCGACCAGCGCATCCACGAGGTCGTGGACGAGGTGCTCGAGCTTTTGATGGACCTCGATGCGACGCCCGAACAGCTCGACTCCCCGATGCTGTTCTGCTCGGGGCGCAACGGCACGGCGTCCTATTCGCCCGACGTCGTCGGCACGGACTTAAAGCCCCTGTTTGACACGATCCTTGAGTATATCCCCGCGCCGGAGGCCGATGTGGACGCGCCGTTCCAGATGCTCGTCTCCGCCATTGACTACAACGAGTATGTCGGCCGCATGGCCATCGGCCGCATCGAGCGCGGCACGCTCAAGCAGAACCAGGAGATCATGGTCTGCAACTACCACGACCCCGACGCCGCGCCGAAGAAGGCCAAGGCCGTCTCCATGTACGAATTTGAGGGCCTTGCCAAGAACCCCGTCACCGAGTCCACCGCGGGCAACATCATCTGCCTGTCCGGCATCGGCGACATCACGATCGGCGATACGATCTGCGCGCCCGAGTGCGTCGAGCCGCTCCCGTTCGTCAAGATCAGCGCCCCCACGATGGAGATGACGTTCTCCATCAACGACTCTCCCTACGCCGGACGTGAGGGTAAGTTCGTCACCTCGCGCCAGCTGCGCGACCGTCTCTTCCGCGAAACGCTCAAGGACGTTTCGCTCCGCGTCACCGAGCTCGAGGGCTCGACGGACGCGTTCAACGTCGCGGGCCGCGGCGAAATGTCGCTGTCCATCCTCATCGAGACCATGCGCCGCGAAGGCTATGAGTTCCAGGTCTCGCCCCCGCGCGTCCTGTATCAGATGATCGACGGCAAGAAGTGCGAGCCCATCGAACGCCTTGTGTGCGACGTGCCGCAGGAGTATGTCGGCGCAGTCATCGAAAAGCTCGGCTCCCGCAAGGGCGACCTCGCCGAGATGACGCCGATCGGCAGCCGCATGAAGCTCGAATTCCTGATCCCCGCGCGCGGCCTGTTCGGTTACCGAAACGAGTTCCTCACCGACACCAAGGGCGAGGGCATCATGGCGAGCGTGTTTGATTCCTACGCACCCTACAAGGGCGAGCTTGCCCGCCGCAATACCGGCTCTCTCGTCGCGTCCGAGACCGGCACCTCTATCACCTATGGCCTCTTCAACGCGCAGGAGCGCGGCGTGCTGTTTATCGGCGCGGGCGTCGACGTGTACGAGGGTATGGTCGTCGGTCAGTCCCCCAAGCAGGAGGACATCACGGTCAACGTGTGCAAGAAGAAGCAGCTGACGAACATGCGCGCTTCCGGCTCGGACGACGCGCTGCGCCTTGTCCCGCCCAAGCAGATGAGCCTGGAGCAGTGCCTCGAGTTCCTCGCCGACGACGAGCTGCTTGAGGTCACGCCCAAGAACCTGCGCATCCGCAAGACGATCCTCAACAAAGAGCTGCGCATGAAGGCCACCCACGGCAACAAAAAGGTTTTGCAGTAATGCAGATAGAGAAGCGACGGCTGAAAAAGCCGTCGCTTTTTGATTTTCTGCACGAAAGTGCGGGGGGAGGGCAGCGCCATCGGCGCTGCACGGGGCAAAGGGGGAGATTCTCTTTCAAAAGAGAACCTCCCCCTTTGGAACCCCCAAGAGAAAGGCAGGGGGCGTTTCGACTTCGCCCCCTGCACCCCCTAACGACCAAAAGGGAGGGGCATAGCCCCTCCTTTTTGGATTATCCTCCCTGTGGCACTTCCGGTAAGAACTGCGCCTGCTTCGGATAATGCCGTCTCAATCATGCCTGCCGAAGCGGCATTGCTTCGCTCGCCGCATAACAAAAAACGACCGCAGTGGCGGTCGTTTTATTTTAATTCCTGTTCGAGATCGTGGAAATATTCGGGGCAGAAAAATTCATCGACGGTGATATTCAGGCCGTCGCAGAGCTTTTTGACCGTTGCGACGGTCGTCGTGTGGTTTCGGCCGCTCATAATGTTATTAAGCGTGGATTGCGTGACGCCGCTGAGGATGCTCAAGCGGTTGATCGTGATACTTCGTTCTTCGCACAGCGCCAAAATGCGCCGCCGCACGGCTTCGCCCACTGTCATCACGACCACCCCGCTTTCTTTTCATAAAGAATATCGTTTTCCTCTTGAAAAGATTAACTCTTTTGAGTTAAAATAACCGAAAAGGGTTAAGGAGGTGTCTGTAATGACTGACTATCAGAAAATGTACACCACGCTATTCAACGCGGTGACCGATGCACTCGAAAAAATGGAAGTGCAAAACTACGGTGACGCAAAAGAACTGCTTATCTCCGCTCAACAAAAGACAGAAGAGATCTATATCACAGCACAGAACTAAAATAGAAGCAATTCTGAACGCGGCGAGCGCAGCAATGCCGCGCCGTCAGAAGCAACAGCGGGGAAGATAATCCAAAAAGGAGGGGCAAGGCCCCTCCCTTTTGGTCGTTAGGGGTGCAGGGGCGAGATCGAAACGCCCCTGCCGTTCTCTTGGGGGATCAAAAGGGGGGATTCTCTCACGTGAGAGAATCCCCCCTTTTACCGCACCCCTGCGCGGCGTGGGAATTCCTCGCCGCTCTGCGAGCGGCATTATTCTTTATTCGGTTCGGGATCGCCCGCCAGCGAATCGAGATACAGATACAGGGGCATCAGCTCGCGGAAGCCCGCGAGGACTTCGTCTTTGAGCTCCGGCGTGAACAGCACGCCTTCGGGATTGTCGTCATAGCCGACGGCGATATTTTTCGCGTTGTACCACGGGTTCAGGAGCTTGCCGACGTCGCCCTTCGGGCGCTTGAACTGCTCGCCGGAGAGCGTGAAGCGGGATTTATTCAGCTTGCGCACGAGCTTTTCAAGCCTTTTGGGGTCGGTCTCGATGCGGCGGCGGAGCTTGGCCATCGTGGCGGGGGAGGCGTCCCAGTAGCCGCAGCCATAGCTGAAGTAGTTCGGTGCGAGCTCGAAATACAGCGCGGGGACGCCCTCGAAGCGCTCGTGCGGGCGCTTGATCGTGAACCACAGGTGGTCCTTATATGGGCCGCGGCCAAAGAGACGGCGCGCGTCGCGGTAGATGCGGCAGACGTGCAGCTTGAGCGACTGCTTGGGATATGCCGCGGCGATCGCGTCGAACAGTTCGCTGCCGAGTTCGCGCATCGGCCGGTCAACGAGCGCGAGGAACTGCTCTTTTCGCGGCAGGAACCACTCGCGGTTGTTGTTGAATTTGATGCCCCAGAGGAACTCGACGGCCTCGGGCGTAAAACCTTGAAACATGATCCACCTCAAAGAAAAATTTGCAACGATGGCAGTATACCACCGAAAACGCGAAAAAAACAAGAGGGATCTCGCACCAGATCCCTCTTGTCTCAGAGGAGCACCGTCCTGTTTTTACCTAAAAACAGGAACAGAAAAAGCAAAGTTACTTTGTGGCGTGGTCGACCGAGTACATGTGCTCGATGAGGTCGAGCACCTTGTTGGAGTAGCCGATCTCGTTGTCGTACCAGCTCACGACCTTGACGAACGTATCCGTCAGGGCGATACCGGCCTTGGCGTCGAAGATGGACGTGCGCGTATCGCCGAGGAAGTCGGAGGAAACGACCTGCTCGTCGGTGTAGCCGAGGATGCCCTTGAGCTCGCCCTCGCTGGCCTTCTTCATGGCCGCGCAGATCTCATCGTAGGTGGCGGGCTTTTCAAGGTTGACGGTCAGGTCGACGACGGAGACATCCAGCGTGGGAACGCGCATGGACATACCGGTCAGCTTGCCGTTGAGCGAGGGGATGACTTTGCCGACGGCCTTGGCGGCGCCGGTGGAGGAGGGGATGATGTTGCCCGTGGCCGCGCGGCCGCCGCGCCAGTCCTTCAGGGACGGACCGTCCACGGTCTTCTGCGTGGCGGTGACGGAGTGCACGGTGGTCATCAGGCCATCCTTGATGCCGAAGCAGTCGTTCAGGACCTTGGCGATGGGGGCCAGGCAGTTCGTGGTGCACGAGGCGTTGGAGACGAACTGCATGTCGCTCGTGTAGGAATCGAGGTTGACGCCGCAGACGAACATCGGCGTGTCATCCTTGGACGGGGCGGACATGACGACCTTCTTCGCGCCGGCGTCGATGTGCGCCTGCGCCTTTTCCTTCGTCAGGAACAGGCCCGTGGATTCGACGACGTACTCCGCACCGATCTTACCCCAGGGCAGGTCCGCGGGGTTGCGCTCGGCGAAGACGGGGATCTCGCGGCCGTTGACCACGATGCCGTAGTCGTTGCTCTTCACATCGGCGGCGAATCTGCCGTGCATAGTATCGTATTTCAACATGTAGGCCAGATAATCGGCGGGGCAGAGGTCATTGATGCCCACGATCTCGATCTCGGGATGGTTCAGGCTTGCGCGAAAGACCATACGGCCAATGCGGCCAAAGCCGTTAATACCGACCTTAATACTCATAAAACTTACTTCCTTCCTGTTTATCGGAATATATCGAATGTTTGGTACATTTAGATATTATATAGCAGTAGTTTCGTTTTGCAAGTCCTTTTTTGCAAAAATTCTATTTTTTTCATAATTTCCACAAATTCCTTGCTTTTTGACCGAAATTTTGCTACCCTCATACTACAACGCTGTACAACAAAACGTTCTAAGCGTGAGCTTATCGCGAAAACACCAATTCTTTCCGCGCAAACTCCGCCTTCCTGCGGTGAATGCTACCGGTAGGAGAACTTTTATTAGGAGACGCTATGCGGGATTATACTGAAGAAGAACTGAAAATGCTGTCGGATGTGCTGCCGAATATTGCATTGCAGCTGCGCACCTCGCTTTCGACGATCTACACGGCGGTCGACCGCATGGTACCGCAGGAGACGCGGGAGAAGGACCCGAAGACTGACCGCACCGCCGCGGCATTTTACCAGAGCTATTATCAGCTCTACCGCGTCACCAGCAATCTGACCGACGCGGGGAACCTGTTTGAGCGCAAGCGCTTCGAACTCTACGATGACGACATTGTCGGCGTCTGCCGCAGCGTGTGCGCCGAGGTGGACTTCCTTTTTGCGCAGCGCGGCGTGGAGCTCGACTTCCTCGCCGACCGCGACAGCCGCATCATCGCCCTCGACGCCGAGGCCATCCGCAAGCTGCTGCTGAATCTCCTCTCCAACGCGCTTAAATTTACGCCCAAGGGTGGCAGTGTCCGCGTGCGCGTGAAAACGGAGGGGAGATTTGTCAAGATCACCGTGGCGGACACCGGCAGGGGCATGGACAGCGACACGCTGGCCCATTTGTTCGACCGCTTTATGGACGGCGGGCAGGACCCCATGCCGCCGCGCGGCTTGGGGCTGGGCCTTCCCATCTGCCAGCGCATCGCGCAGGGCCACGGCGGCATGATCGTCGCGCAGTCGGAGGAGGGGAAGGGCTCGCTCTTCACCGTCTCGCTCCCTGCGGTAAAGGCCGGGCGCGTACAGCTCAAGGACCGCGGCAGCGACTACGCCGGCGGCTTCAACCGCACGCTCGTGGAGATGTCCGACGCGCTTTCGAGCGAGGCATTTCTGCAAAAGTATCTGGATTAAGGAACACAGATGAAGAAAAAAGTTTTGATCGCCATGAGCGGCGGCGTGGATTCCTCCGCCGCCGCGCTTTTGCTGCAAAAGCAGGGCTACGAGTGCGCGGGCGCGACGCTGTCGCTCTGCGGCAACGAGACGGACGGCGCGAAGCGTATTGCCGACGGTCTCGGTATGCCGTTTTACATCTTCGACGAGCACGAGCTTTTTGCGCGCGAGGTGATGGATCACTTCGCCAGCGAGTACCGCGCGGGCCGCACGCCGAATCCGTGCATCGACTGCAACCGCTGCCTCAAATTCGGTGCATTTTTGGACCGCGCGCTGGAGATGGGCTTTGACTACATCGCGACGGGGCACTATGCCCGCGTCGGCTATGACGAAGCGAGCGGACGTTACCGGCTGCTGCGCGGCGAGAGCCGCGCGAAGGACCAGAGCTACGTGCTCTATCAGCTCACGCAGGAGCAGCTATCGCATCTTCTGCTGCCGGTCGGCAGCTTTGAAAAGCCGGAAATTCGAGAGCAGGCGGAGGAGGCGGGCCTTGCAAACGCCCATCAGGCCGATTCACAGGACATCTGCTTCATCCCCGACGGGGACTATGTGCGCTTTCTGCGCGACTATGGCGGCGTGACGCCGCAGCCCGGCGACTTTGTCGACGAAACGGGCCGCGTGCTCGGCCGCCACCGCGGTTTGGAGTGCTACACGGCGGGTCAGCGCAAGGGTCTCGGCGTGAGCGCGGACCGCCCGCTCTATGTGATATCCAAAAATGCCGAAAATAATACCGTGCTGCTCGGCGACAACGAGGAACTGTTTTCCGCAGCGCTGCTCGCCTCGCGCGTGAACTGGATCGCGGGGGAGACGCCTGCGGAAAAAGTCTATTGCACCGCCAAAACGCGCTACAGCCAGAAAGAGTGTGACGCCGTCGTCACACCGCTGGAAGGAGGCTGCGCGCACGTCGAGCTCCTCACGCCCCAGCGCGCCGTCACGGCAGGACAGGCCGTCGTCTTCTATGATGGCGAAGAGGTCCTCGGCGGCGGCACGATCGAAAAGGCGTTATAAAAGTGGGAAAAGGCTCCGCGAAAGCGGAGCCTTTTGGCATATTATCGTTCGCTGACATGCGCCTCGCTGCCGAAGATCATGTCGTCCACGTCGCCATGTCGGATGTTGTCTTTTTCCTTCATTGTAACCATTCCTTTCAGCTTTTCTCTCACCCGGCTATTATATGCGCGAGCAAACGAAAAGTTGTACGAAAAAGGGCAATGGGAATAAAAGGCGTCGCAGACTTTCGTCCGCAAGGGGTATGCGGCATCCGTAAAGCAGCAAAGCTGCTAACGGCTGCCCAAGCGTCCGCAGACGCGAAATGATCTTAATCGTAAATTCCGACGTCACCGTCGCGGCATTACGATTCCCGCGCCCGTTCGGGCGCGCCAATCGTGCCGCTTCCTCGAAACCGGCTCGCTTCATCCGCCACTGGCGGTGCTTCGCCGATTTCCGTGTGCGTCAGAAAAAACGCCTCGCAGCCCACAAACGTGCGCGCCTTCGGCGCGTGCGCTGCCGCGGGCTGCAATCCCCCTCAAAAAGCGGCTCTGCCGCTTTTTTTGAAGTTAATAGCGATGGTTTAGGATCTCCACCACGTCCGCCAGCGCGCCGTCCTTGCAGTGGCAGACGATGTGCGCACCCCATTCCTTGACCTCGGGGATGGCGTTTTCGGGCGCGAAGCCGATCTCGGAGACCTCGAGCATCGGAATGTCGTTGTTGTGGTCGCCGATGCAGTAGATGTCCTTGCGCGCAACGCCGAGGAGCTTGGCAAGCTTTAAGATCATGCCGCCCTTCGTCGCGCCGCGGCGCGTCAGCTCAAGCAGGTGATCGCTCGAAAAAATCAGCTCGTAGCGTTTTCCCCACTCCTGAGAGACGATAAAATCGCGCACCTGCTCCAAAAGCGGCTTTTCCTCTTCAAAGAGCAGCTTGATGATCGGCAGGTCCACCTCGCGGAAGTCCTTGACCTCCTCGGTCTTCGCGCGCGTCAGGTGCTCGTGGTTGCGCGTGTAGTCGTTCGGGTGCAGGACGTGGATGCGGCGATCGTCGTGGTAGATCTCGAAGCACAGGCCGGGGAAGCGCGCGAGCAGCGCGTCGACGTGATCGTAGATGTCTGCGTCTAAAAACGCGGTCTCCACATAGCAGTCCTTGTTGAAGTCATAGATGGCCGCGCCGTTGGCGATGACGCAGGGGGCGTTGCAGGGCAGATCCTTGGCGTAGCGGGCAAAGGCGGGCAGCGCGCGGCCGGTGGAGATCGAAAAATAGCCGCCGTTTTGGATGAAATACTCAACTGCCTCGCGGTTGCGCGCGCTCATCGGCGGGATGTCCTCGCCGCGCTCCAGCGCGCCCTGCGTATAGACGAGCGTGTTGTCAAAGTCGCTGGCGAGCAGCACCTTGTTGAATTTCAGCATGATGGATCCTCTCTTCTTTTCTCGTTGTTTTTCGACGAAAGTATACCACGGCGCGGGAGAAATGAAAAGGGATGTTTTGCGTAAAGATATCAGCCGATGATGCCGAATTTTCCTTTGATAAAATGACGGTAGTCGGGCTGCTTTTCGGCATTTTCGTATTCATGTTTCATGGTTTGCCATATCCAGGCGCGGAACGGATCGCCGGTCTGCGCATAGTACAGAATGCGCAGCAGCCCCTCCCGCTCTGCGCGGAGAATGGCCTCATAGGCATCGGGGACGAACTCGCACGAGACGACTGCTGCCGCCTCTTCGGACGTGACCGCGAACGGCACATCGGAAACAGGGGCGGTATTTGCCGGTTCCGCGCCGTAGATATAGCCGGAGACGCCGGCATAGGTCTCCTCCAGTGCGTTGGGGTAGTATTCCTCCAGCCGCTGCACGCCGTCTAAGTCGAAGCCGTAAGGCCCCCATTTTTCCCACCGGCCCGTGTGGACAAAGCCGGTGTCGCGGCAGTATTTTTCAACGGCATTGCTCAGATAGACCAGCACATTTTCCCGTTTCTTCGAAAAGTAGACGAGCGGGTGGCCATGGTTGGAGACGTGCGGCGTGAGGACGGTGAGACCGCCGGTGGGGGAGGCATGGTACAGCATGGAAGCAATTCCTTTCCGCCTTTTGGCAAAACCGCCGCGAAACAACTGTGCTTCGCGGCGGTTCTATTTCTTTTTTACGCTTCGTTCTTCGGCGCGGGATTTTCGCCGCCCTGACCGCCGCTTCTGCGGCGGCCTCTGCCGCCGCGGTGGCTGCGGCGGCGCGGCTTGTTCTCGCCGCCCTCAATCGCGCCCTCGGCTTTCGGCGGGCGGGGCGGACGCGGGGCTTTCGGCGCGTCGGGAGTTTCGCTGTTCGGCTTGCTCTGGCGCGGGGCGCGGCGCTCGCCGTTCTTGTCGGGATTGCGGGGCGGACGTTCGCTGCTCGGCTTATCGCCGCGCGCGGGGCGTTGGCTTCGCTTTTCGGCGGGCTTGTCGCCACCCTTTTGGGGCGTGTTTTCACTCTTCGGCGCGGCGGACTTCTCGCCGCCTTCACCGCTGCCCTTGCCGCGGCCTCTGCCGCCGCGATGCCCGCGGCCGCCGCGGCGGGAACGGCGCTTTTCCGTCTCCTCCTCGTCAGCGGCGGGGGCGTCCGCTTTTGCGACGGGGGCCGTCCACTGTTCGGGCGGCACGATGGGCTTGGCAGACGAGAAGAAGTTCAGCGTCAGCTGCGGCTCATCCTCCGGCGGCTCCTGATAGCGCTCGGGGAGCGTCGTGGGGAGCTCGATGCCGTCGCGCGAGCCCTTGCCGTTGCGCAGCACATGAATTTCGCAGGTGCGGTAGCGCTTGGGGCTCTCGTTCTGCCCGTCGAGACGCACGAGCACCTGCTCGCGCAGAATGTCGACCGAGCTCACGTTGCCAAGGCCGTCGGGCGTTGCGACAAACGAATCCTGCTTCGGGCAGCGGCGCACCGCGTCCTCGTAGGCGTTCTGCTCGTATTTGAGGCAGCACATGAGCCTGCCGCACGTGCCGGAGATCTTCGTCGGGTTCAGGCTCAGATTCTGCGTCTTGGCCATCTTGATCGAAACGGGGACGAAGTCGTCCAAAAACTGCGAGCAGCAGAAAGGCCGGCCGCAGATGCCGAGGCCGCCGAGCATCTTCGCCTCGTCGCGCACGCCGATCTGCCGCAGCTCGATGCGGGCACGGAACACACCGGCTAAGTCGCGCACGAGCTCGCGGAAGTCCACGCGCCCATCGGACGTGAAGAAAAAGATGATCTTGCTGCCGTCGAAGTTGCTCTCCACGCGCACGAGCTTCATGTCGAGCCCGCGCTCGGCGATCTTCTTCTGGCAGACCTCGAAGGCGTTCTTTTCGCGCGTTTTGTTGTAGGCGTAGGTGCGGTCATCGTTCTCCGTCGCCACGCGCACGAGCGGGCGCAGCGGTTGGACGACGGAATCGTCCTCCACCTCATGGTTGCCCGAGACGCACTGGGCGTACTCGAGCCCCTGCGCGGTCTCGACGATGACGAACTGGTTGGGTTCGACCGTGATGCCGTGCGGGTCAAAATAATATTCCTTGCATCCGCCGCGGAAGCGGACTCCGATCACTTCTGTCAAAGGGTTTCCTCCAATTCAACGGCGAAGCCGCCCAGCGTGGGCCCGACGCCGACGTTATAGGTGCATTTATTGCGGTAGTCCTGCAATAAATCTATTGTGCCGAGTAATTTGGCTTTTGTCAAGCGCGAAGCCAGTGACCGCGCGATGTGAAGATCCCTCTCCGGTACGCTCGCGCCGTACTGCCCCAGCAGGGCGGACGAGAGCAGAAGCCGCGTCCCCTCGAAAAGCGAGGACAGGTCGTCGCGCGTGACCTTCTGCGTTTCGAGCTTTGCGAGGAATGCCGCGCGGGACGCGCGCGACCCCTCGGCGATGAGCCGCGCGAGCTCGAGCGCGAGCTCGTCAGGCGCGCCGCCCTCTTCGACGGTAGGGGAGAGCTTGACCTCCACGCAGCGCGAGCGGATGGTCTGGAGCAGAACCGCCGGATTTTCCGCGCAGAAGAAGAACGCTGCGTAAGCGGGCCCCTCCTCCACGAGCTTCAAAAGCACGTTCTGGTCCTTTTCCGTCAGGATGGTGCAGTCCTCGAAAATGTAGACCTTGCGCGCGCCCTCGTTCGGGCGGATGAACGCGTCGGCGCGCATCGCGCGCACCGTGTCGATCGAGAGCTCCTTGTGCTCTGCGTCGCGCACGAACGTGACGTCGGGGTGGATGTCCTGCATCACCTTGCGGCAGGCAGGGCAGGCGAGGCAGGGCTTGCTTTCCGCTGTGCACTCCATCGCCGCGGCGGCATAGCGCGCAGCGCTCACGCGGTCGCCGCTGCCGCTGAAAATGAGTGCGTGCGACAGTGCGCCGCGCTTTGCCGCGGCGCGAAGACGCGCCGCCGTATCGGTTTTTGCAAAATCCAAAAGCTCCATTGCCCGCTCCATGCTCTGTACTCTGCGCGCATTTTCAGCGCAAATTTAAAAATAGTATATCGCAAAAGTGCGGCGCTTGCAAGAAAATCCGCGCCCCGCGACGGAAAAACAGAACGATTTTGTGCCAAATTGCGTTTTGTGGGAGAAAAAATGCGGAAAGTCGACAAAAATTTCACAACTTGTTATTGAAAGTCGAGGATTTTCTGTCTATAATAATATGGCTTGATAATGATCACACAGCGATACATTTTTAATGGAGGAAAACCAATGAGCAAAAAGTATGTCTACCTGTTCTCGGAAGGCAACGCTACCATGCGTGAGCTTCTGGGCGGCAAGGGCGCGAACCTGGCCGAGATGACCAACATCGGTCTGCCCGTGCCCCAGGGCTTCACCATCACGACCGAAGCCTGCACCCAGTATTACGAGGACGGCCGCAAGATCAACGACGAGATCATGGCAGAGATCATGGAATACGTCGCGAAGATGGAAGAGATGAACGGCAAGAAGTTCGGCGATCTGAAGAACCCCCTGCTCGTCTCCGTCCGTTCCGGCGCGCGCGCTTCCATGCCCGGCATGATGGATACCATCCTGAACCTCGGTCTCAACGACGACGTCGTCGCCGCCATGATCGCGGGCAACCCCGACCCCAACTTCGAGCGTTTCGTTTACGACTCCTATCGCCGCTTCATCCAGATGTTCTCCGACGTCGTTATGGAAGTCGGCAAGAAGTATTTTGAGCAGCTCATCGACGCGATGAAGGAAAAGCGCGGCGTCAAGCTCGACATCGAGCTTACCGCAGCCGACCTCAAGGAACTCGCCGAGCAGTTCAAGGCCGAGTACAAGCAGCAGATCGGCGAGGACTTCCCCTCCGACCCCAAGACCCAGCTGTACGAAGCCATCCGCGCTGTGTTCCGCTCCTGGGACAACCCGCGCGCGAACGTCTATCGCCGCGACAACGACATCCCCTATTCCTGGGGCACTGCCGTCAACGTCATGCCGATGGTCTTCGGCAACCTGAACGACAACTCCGGTACCGGCGTCGCCTTCACCCGTGACCCCGCCACCGGCGAGAAGAAGCTCATGGGCGAGTTCCTGACCAACGCTCAGGGCGAGGACGTCGTCGCCGGCGTCCGCACCCCGATGCCCATCTCCCAGATGGAAGAGAAGTTCCCCCAGGCTTACGCCGACTTCGTCAAGGTCTGCGACCTGCTCGAGGATCACTACCGCGACATGCAGGACATGGAGTTCACCGTCGAGAACGGCAAGCTCTATATGCTCCAGTGCCGCAGCGGTAAGCGCACCGCGCAGGCTGCTCTCAAGATCGCCTGTGACCTCGTGGACGAGGGCATGATCGACGAGAAGAAGGCCGTCTCCATGATCGACCCGCGCAACCTCGACACCCTGCTCCATCCCCAGTTCGATGCGGCTGTCCTCAAGAAGGCTCCCGCCATCGCCAAGGCTCTGCCCGCCTCCCCCGGCGCCGCCTGCGGCAAGATCGTCTTCTCCGCTGAGGATGCCAAAGAGTGGAAGGAGCGCGGCGAGAAGGTCGTTCTCGTCCGTCTCGAGACCTCTCCGGAGGATATCGAGGGCATGAAGGCCTCCCAGGGCATCCTGACCGTCCGCGGCGGTATGACCTCCCACGCGGCTGTCGTCGCGCGCGGCATGGGCAAGTGCTGCGTCTCCGGCTGCGGCGAGATCAACATGGACGAGGAGAACAAGAAGTTCGAGCTCGCCGGCAAGACCTATCACGAGGGCGACTTCATCTCCATCGATGGTTCCACCGGTAACATCTACGACGGCATCATCCCCACGGTCGACGCCACCATCGGCGGCGAGTTCGGCCGCGTCATGGCTTGGGCCGACAAGTATCGCCGTCTGGGCGTCCGCACGAACGCCGATAACCCGCACGACACCGAGCAGGCCGTGAAGTTCGGCGCTGAGGGCATCGGCCTCTGCCGCACCGAGCACATGTTCTTCGAGGCTGACCGTATTCCCGCCATCCGCGAGATGATCTGCTCCGACACCGTCGAGCAGCGCGAGAAGGCGCTCGCTAAGCTCGAGCCGATGCAGCAGGGCGACTTTGAAGCCATGTATATCGCGCTCGAGGGCCGTCCGATGACCGTTCGTTTCCTCGATCCCCCGCTGCACGAGTTCGTTCCCACCGAGGAAGCTGACATCGAGCAGCTCGCCAAGGACATGGGCAAGAGCGTTCAGGACATCAAGAACATCATCGCCTCCCTGCACGAGTTCAACCCCATGATGGGCCACCGCGGCTGCCGTCTGGCCGTTACGTTCCCCGAGATCGCTGCCATGCAGACCCGTGCGGTCATCAAGGCTGCGCTGAACGTCAACGCCGCGCATCCCGACTGGAACATCATCCCCGAGATCATGATCCCGCTCGTCGGCGAGGTCAAGGAGCTCAAGTACGTCAAGGACGTCGTCGTCGAGGTCGCTGACAAGCTGATCGCCGAGGCCGGCAGCTCCATGAAGTACAAGGTCGGCACCATGATCGAGATCCCGCGCGCCGCTCTGACCGCGGACGAGATCGCCAAGGAAGCGGACTTCTTCTCCTTCGGCACGAACGACCTGACCCAGATGACCTTCGGCTTCAGCCGTGACGATGCCGGCAAGTTCCTCGGCGCATACTATGACAAGAAGATCTACGAGAGCGATCCGTTCGCCCGTCTCGATCAGACCGGCGTCGGCAAGCTCGTCTCCATGGCCGCCAAGATGGGCCGCGAGACTAACCCGCACATCCACCTCGGCATCTGCGGCGAGCACGGCGGCGATCCCACGTCCGTCGAGTTCTGCCACAAGGTCGGCCTGGACTATGTCTCCTGCAGCCCGTTCCGTGTCCCCATCGCCCGCCTCGCCGCCGCACAGGCTGCGATCAAGGAAATGTGAGCGATTTTTTGAGCGTTCACAAAGCGGCTTGAAACTTACAAACCTTTGATGTGACTGCGTTTGCAGACATCATTGGCTGAAAACAGACAAAAATCCGGTATTGTTCCGTTTGGAGCGATACCGGATTTTTTGCATCTTTTGCGGGGCAGGTTGAGAAAAACCGCGCCATGGAGAGATTCCGTGTGCCGCCGGTACTCGGAATGGCACTCTGAATGGCACGCGGAAGCGGCACTTGGAAGGGTCGGCGGCATCAACGAAAGCGATGCATTGCCTTTGGTGTGCTCGTGCGGTACAGTCCGTGCAGAGGTGATGCAGCATGAGACTTTGTTACAGGCGCGGAGGAAAGGGCGCAGCGCCGGAGGGTTTTGACAGAGTCTACACGGAGGTCGATGGGGACGGCAACGTCCTGCGGGAGCTGCTTGCGTATGTGAGAGCGGGCGACAGTGTAACCGTGGAGATGGGTGGTGAGTTGGGCGGCACAGCCGGTGCGTTCGTGGAGATGGCACTTGCCCTCTATCGACAGCAGGCAACTTTGCTCTGCAAGTCTCCTAAGATTGACACGGCGGCAGGTCATTGGCAGGCGGTGCTTTCCGATCTTGCGCTGTTGACAAGCAGGGACACCGGAGATGCGGCGCGGCTGTCGCGGTTTAGGGAGGAGCTGCACCGGTGCTTCGACCTTGTGGAGAGGCGGCAGATGACCGTAGCGGAGGTCTGCCGGAAAATGAGCATTGGGAAGACAACCTACTACCGTTATTGGCGTAAGGTCAAGAGTGCCCCGCACAGGGAGCGTCACACAGAGCTTTTTGAAGAATTGCAGGCAAAGATAGAAGAAAATGAGCTGAGTATTTCCGCAGCTTGCAGACAGATGAATATCGGTGCGGGAACGTATTACAGAATGAGGGATCAGTATAAAAAAGAACGCAGCGTTCCAAATGTTCCAAATTTAGAATGATGTGGTTTTGCGGTCAACAGGAGATAGTGATTCGGCAAATTGGGGAGGTATGGAACGACACTATAGGTGAGAAGCCCTCTTACGGTCGGAAATGGAGGGCAGGAGATCAGTGCGCGGCTGCTTCAATGAGAGTAAACATACATTAGTGCGGTCGGCGCAGACAGTCATTGCGGAAGCACGGGCATACACAACAACGGAGGTGCAGTATGAAAAAAACGAATGGGCATGACGAGGGGCATTTCTATATCCGGTTCCCGCGCACGAGAGGACTTCCGCCGCACAAGCGACGGCACACGCAAATGCCGGAAATGCCAGAAAGGACTTTACTTATGCGGCGCAGCCCTGTATAATCATTTAAGATAGAAAATCGTCGAAAGACTATGCTGCAGGGCCATATGTCTGAGCGGGAGAGCCCCTATGATCGACCGACCGCACCCTTAAGGCAACACCGCGCAGTGAAAGCTGCGGTATTGCCTTAGCAGGACTGCGGTCAGTTTTTTTCTCTGCGAAAGGAGGGAGCATCGGTGAACCGCGTGTTCCGCGAGGAAAAGAAATATCTGATCTCGCTGCCGGAGGCGCTGCAAGCCTGCCATCGGCTCGCGCAGGTCATGCACGAGGACCCGCACAACGGCATAAGCGGCTACCCTGTCCGCTCGCTTTACTTCGATACGCTCGACGACAGGGACTTCCACGAAAAGGCTGCGGGCGTAGAGCTGCGGCGCAAGCTGCGCCTGCGCTGCTATGATCCGGCGGCAGACTTCGCCATGCTGGAGATGAAGCAGAAGCAGGGCGCAAGTCAGCTCAAGCGCTCTCTGCGCGTGACACGGGAGGATGCCCAAGCGCTCACGCGCGGCGACTATGCGCCGCTGCTGCGGTATCCGGAGTCTTTTGCCGCGGAGTGCTACGCGCTGATGCACAGCCGGTGCTATCGCCCCAAAACGATCGTAGAATACGACCGCAAGGCATTTATCGCCAAGGAGAACAAAATACGCATTACCTTTGACAGCCGCATTGTTTCCGTCGAGAGCTGCTTCGACCTCTTTTCACCGCGGCTGAACATGAACCCCGTGCTCGATCCGTACTGCGTGGTGCTTGAGGTCAAGTACAACGGCTTTCTGCTCGATTATCTTCGCGAGCTGATCAACAGCGTGGATCGCAGTGAGCTTTCTGTCAGCAAATATGTGCTTGCCCGCCAAAACGGATGTCAGACGAGGCTATAGGAGGAAAACACCATGAGACAACAGATCCTGAACCTTTTTACCACACCCCGCGATATGTCGTGGGAGGATATTCTGCTCAATATCGTCCTTGCCGCCGTGCTGGGCTTTTTTATCTTCCTGTCCTACGCCATCTCCCACCGCGGGACGATCTACAGCCGCAAGTTCAACGCCTCACTCGTCATTCTCGCGGTGCTGACGGGGACGGTCATGACCGTCATCGGCAACAACATCGCGCTGTCTCTCGGTATGGTGGGCGCGCTGTCCATCGTCCGCTTCCGCACCGCCATCAAGGACTCGCGCGATACGGTTTATATTTTTTGGTCCATCATTGTCGGCATCTGCTGCGGCGTGGGCGATTATGCCGTGGCCTGCATCGGCAGCGCCGTGACCTTCGCGGTGATCCTGCTGCTCGGCTGCATCAAGAGCGATAACCGGATGCTGCTCATCATCCGCGCCCACCGCAGCAAGCAGGAGCCGATCAAGGCGCAGGTCTACAAGCTCTTTCGCGCCAAAGCGACGCTGCGTGTGGAAAACACGACGGAGGATACGGTCGAACTGATCTACGAGATCACGCAAAAGCTCCTGCGCCGCGCGGAGCTGACAACGCCGGACATTCCCGGCAGCATCTATTCGCTGGGAAGCATCGACTATGTCAATCTTGTCATGCAGAACGACGAGGTGTCGAACTGAGAAACCGGAAAGAGGGGAGCGGAGACGAACATGAAATACAAGCGAATGGCTCTTGCGGCCTGTGCGCTGCTGCTTCTCCTATCCGCAACAAACCTGTCAGCCGTGCTGACCGATGAGCACCCACGCTATCATCAGCATCTTGAGCGCCCCGCCTATACACCCTGCGCCGACCACGGAGAAGATCTGCTCTGCTCTCATCTGCCGCTCGTTCTCATCGACACCGGCGGCGCGGAGATCCCCGGCGTTCCCATCCGGAGCGGCGGCAGCGGCCGTGAGGACGATGCTTTCACCACGACCGCAGACGGCAGTACGCTGCTGCGCGCGTCCGTCTCGGTGGTGGATCATGCCGAGGGCAACAATCACCCCGACGACACGCCGACGCTTCAGAGCGTCATTGACATTCGAGTGCGAGGCAACTCCTCGCGCTATTTTGATAAGCACAGCTATCTTGTCAAGACGCTGACGGACGACGGTGCGGCCTCGCGCGATGTCGCCATGCTGGGGATGGATGCCTTCGACGAGTGGGCGCTGCATGGGCCGTACCTCGATAAGACGCTTATCCGCAATTATATGTGGTACAATCTTGCGGGCGAGATCATGGACTACGCGCCGAATGTGCGCTTCTGCGAGGTGCTGCTCAACGGAGTGTATCAGGGGCTTTATGTTATGACGGAGACTGTCAGCTCCGGCGCGGATGCCCGCTTGAAGCTCACGGAGCCGTCGAAGGACACCGTGCAGACGAGCTATGCTCTGCGCCTTGACCGCGGCAGCGGCAGCGAGGTCAAAAACATCGAGACCTTCTCCCAATACGCCCTGCGCAATCTGCAGGATATAGACATCGTCTATCCGGGAACAAAATGGCTTACGCCGGAGCGCGCGGCGTGGATCGCACAGGATTTCTCCGACTTTGAAAAGTCACTCTACTCCTATGACTATGATACCGAGCCCTATGCATGGTGGGAGCAGGCGGACATGAGCTCTTTCGTGGACTACTTTATCCTCAACGAGTTTACCTGCAACTATGATGCGGGCTGGCTTTCCACCTATATCTACAGGGATGTGCGCGGCAAATACAAAATGTGCATCTGGGACTTCAACTCCGCCTGTGACAACTACAGTCATCCGGTTGCAGAGCCGCAGCATTTTGAGCTGCAATACAATGTCTGGTACTATATGCTCAGCAAAGACGAGAAGTTCATAAACGCCGTCATCGACCGCTACCGCGAGCTGCGTCAGGGCATCCTCAGCGACGAGTATCTCTGCGCCTACATGGACGACGTTACCGCGTGGCTCGGCCCCGCCATCGACCGCAATTTCTCCGTCTGGGGCTACACGCTCGAAAAGGATATGCTCTCCCCCGCGTGGCGCAACCCGCACTCACACGCGGCTGCCGTCGCGCAGATGAAGCGCTTTTGCATCAAGCGCGGCGCGTGGATGGACGAGAATATCGACATTCTTCGCCAGTACAGCCACGAATCCAAAAACAAGAAATTCAACCACTGAGCCACCACACCATCGAGAAAGGAGGGCGGCGGCTTGAAAAGATTTCTCATCGTGCTCACCGCCCTGATCTTAGGCTATCTCGCCTACGACACCGCGCGCTACTACCTCGGCTGGCACATCGACCTTCAGCCGGACGCGCCGGTCAGCGCTTTCATGTCCACCGACGCGCAGCACCTTTATATGGACCGCGGCGCGGGACCGGAGGAGTTCACCGTCAAGGGCGTGAACCTCGGCGTGGGCATCCCGGGCGAGTGGGCGACGGACTACGCCGTCAGCAAGGAGACCTATCTGCGCTGGTTTGCCCAGATGCAGGAGATGGGCGCGAACACCGTGCGCGTCTACATTACGCTCCACGACGACTTCTACAACGCCTTCTACGAGTACAACACCGCGCGCGAGGAGGCGAACGAGGAACCGCTCTGGCTCATCCACGGCGTATGGGTGAACGACTATATCCAAAACTCCCACCGCGACGCCTATGACAAGGACTTTCTTGAGACCTTCGTCAGGGACGGGCGCACACTGGTCGACGTTCTGCACGGCAACAAGAAGATCTCGCTCGGACGCGGAACGGGCTCCGGCTTCTACACCAAGGACGTTTCCCGCTGGGTCATCGGCTATATTCTCGGTGTGGAGTGGGAGGATGTGACCGTCACCTACACCAACCACAAATACCCCGATCTGCCGCCCTATCAGGGAACGTACCTCTCCGCGACGGAGGACGCCTCCGCCTTTGAGTCCATGCTCGCGCAGGTGGGCGACCGGATCATTGAATACGAGAGCCGCCGCTATAAGAGCCAGCGGCTCGTCGCCTTCTCCAACTGGCCGACCACCGATCCGTTCCTCTACCCGGAGGATATCACGACTTTCTTTATGAAGTGCGCGCAGGTGGACGTGGAGCATATCCGTGCGGAGGATGCCTTCCTCGCCGGTCAGTTTGCCTCCTACCATGTCTATCCCTACTATCCCGACTATCTCAACTATATCCTCAACCCCGCGGCGATGGACCGCACGCCCATCTGGGACGGCAAGGCCGTCATCTCCCGTGCGGAGACCGGTCCCGGCACGCCCATCGGTTCCGTGCTGCGCCGATCGGACTTCTACGATGAGACCGGCGCGGCGAACACCTACCTTGCCTATCTGCGCGCCCTGCGGCGGCATCACACGATGCCCGTCGTCATCTCCGAGTTCGGCGTTTCCACCGGGCGCGGCATGGCGCAGATCGACCGGAACACCGGACGCAATCAGGGCCATATGTCCGAGCAGGAGCAGGGGCAGGCGCTCGTGGACTGCTGGCGCGACATCACCGCGGCAAACTGCGCGGGCGGCTGCGTCTTTGCCTGGCAGGACGAGTGGTTCAAGCGCACCTGGAACACCATGCACGCGGTGAACCTGCAGCGCACGCCCTACTGGAGTGACTACCAGACCAACGAGCAGTATTTCGGCCTGCTCTCCTTCGACCCCGGCGAGGAGGAAAGCGTCTGCTATGTGGATGGAGACCTCTCGGAGTGGACGGAGGAGGATAAACTCTTCGATACCGGCACGCGCGCCCTTTCGATGAAATACGACGAGAAGTTCATCTATCTGCTCGCCTATGAAAAGGGCTTTGCGAACGGACAGAAAACGCTCTACATCCCCATCGACACCACGCCCAAGACGGGCAGCACCTACTGCGAAAACTTCGGCCTGCGCTTTGAGGACCCGGTGGACTTCGTCCTCGCCATCGACGGCAGGGACAACAGCCGCCTCCTGGTGCAGGAGCGCTACGAGGTGCTGCGCGCCATGTTCTACCACGAAACGCACGACGCGGACGCCTACCTTGACCCGCCCGACGCGGACACGCCGCTTTTCAAGCCCATCAGCCTGATGCTCCAGACGGCGACGCCGCTGCTCACGGGCAACTGGCAGGCAAGCTCTGAGACCTACGAGACGGGCGATCTTGCCTACGGCAACGCGAACCCTGCCGCGCCGGACTACGATTCCCTCGCGGACTTCATCTTCGCGGGCGACTATGTGGAGCTGAAGCTCCCCTGGCAGCTTCTGAACTTTTCAGACCCCTCGCGCATGACCATCCACGACGATTACTATGAAAACTACGGCGTGGACGACATCACCATCGACACGATGTACCTTGGCCTTACCGACGGCGCGGCGCAGGAGCGCACGCCGCTCTATCCCGCGGCGCTCAAGGGCTGGGGCAATACGGTCAGCTATCACGAGCGGCTCAAGCCCTCGTACTACATTCTGCAAAAGCTCTGGCAGTAAAACACACAAGAAAGGAAGAACGCCGGTGTTTGTTCAAATCCTGATCTACGTCTATCTCGGCATCTGCGCCGGCATGATCCTCTTTAACATTGTAACGGCGCTCCTTTCGCGGCGCAGGGAGCATCGGTCCTTCTGCGACGGCATCCGCCTTGAGCTGACGGTCTCGCAGGAGCTTGACCGTCTCGCGGAGACCGGAGCGGTCAGCGAGAGGCATCTGCGCTTCATGGAGCGCAGACTGCGCCGCGTGAACGGCATGCCGGCCTTTGACGCCGCGCTGGAGCGCCTGTGCGTGAGGCGGCCAGAGCTGACCCGCTCCTATCTGACGGCGCTTAACGGTGTAATGATCGCGCTGGCAGAGGATTACTGCCGCCGCGAGGAGATCGAGGCGGCGTACTTCCCCTACATCATCAAGAAATACCGGCTGCTCGGCGGCGCGGACGACGCGCCGCTCAAGGAGGTGCTGCTCGAACTGCTGCACGAGCCGAGCATCTACTGCCGCGAGAATGCCATGCAGGCGCTCTACACGGCGGGCGATCCCGCCGTCCTTGTGCGTGCGCTGCGGATCATCGACGCAAGCAGCCTCTATTATCACAGCAAGCTCCTCTCCGACGGCTTGCTGAACTACACGGGCGACACATGGGAGCTTGCCGACGCGCTTTGGGAGGCGTTTGATGCGTTTCAGCCGTGGATGCAGGTGACGCTGCTCAACTATTTCCGCTTTTCCTCCGGCGCATACTGCGAGAAAATACACGCGCTCCTCAACGACGGCGCGCGGGACGACGAGGTGCGCTTTTCCTGCCTGCGCTACCTCGGACACTACCCCTATCCCCCCGCCTACGCCGATCTGCTGCGCTATGCGACGCCCTCGGAAAACGCGCGCTGGGAGTATGCAGCCATCGCCTCGTCGGTGCTGGCGAGCTATCCCGGGGCGGAGACTGCGGCGGTGCTGGAGAGGAACCTCTATCATCCCAACTGGTATATCCGCTTCAACGCGTCAAAAAGTCTGGAGCAGCTCGGCTTCGGCTACCGCGATCTGATCGACGTGATCGAGGGGCACGACCGCTACGCCTCCGAGATCCTGCGCTATCGCTTTGATGTGCGGGAGCTGGAGGAGCGAAAGGAGGACGCAGTATGTACGACGGTATAAAGCTGTTTCTTGAGTGGGTGGGCTATTTCTTTATCGCTTATCTGATCGGCTACTCGACCTTTCTGTTTCTGTCGGTCGTCGTCGGCTCACTTGAGCTGTACAAGCACCGCCGGCAGGAAATGTTCAAAAGCATTCTGCCCTCGGATTACTACCTGCCCATCAGTATCATCGTTCCCGCCTACAATGAGGAGGTCACCGTGGCAGACACCGTGCGCTCGCTGCTGACGCTGGAATACCGCGCCTATGAGATCATTGTGGTGGACGACGGATCGAAGGACCGCACCTCGGAGGTGTTGGCCGAGACATTTGATATGCACCTTGTTCACCGGCCCATTCGCCGGCAGATCAACTGTCAGCGCGAGGAATACGTCTATGAGACACGCGCACAGAAGGTACCGGTGACGCTCATCCGAAAAAAGAACGGCGGCAAGGCAGACGCGCTGAACATGGGCATCAACGCCGCAAATTTCCCGTACTTTATCTGCATGGACGCGGACTCCGTTCTGCAGTACGACTCTCTGCGCCGCATCGCCCAGCCGATATTGGAAAACGGCAATGTGGTGGCGGTTGGCGGCATCGTCCGCATCTCCAACGATGTCGAGCTGGAAAACGGGCGCGTCAAACGCTACCGCCTGCCGCGCAGCATCCTCGCTTTCATGCAGGTGCTGGAATATGACCGTTCGTTTCTTGCCTCCCGCATTCTCTTTGACCGCTTCAACGGCTCACTCATCATTTCCGGCGCGTTCGGACTGTTCAAAAAGGACACGGTCATCGCCGTGGGCGGCTACGACAACAAGACCATGGGCGAGGATATGGAGCTGGTGGTCAAGCTGCACGAATACTGCACGGTCAACGGCATCGACTATGCCATCCGCTACGCATCCGACGCGATCTGCTGGACGCAGGCGCCCGAGCGGCTGCGTGATCTGTGCAAGCAGCGCAAGCGCTGGCATCTGGGCCTGTTCCAGAGTATGTACAAGCATCGCGTCATGTTTTCCAATCACAAGTTCGGCGCGGTGAGCTTTGTATCCTATTTCTATTTCCTCATCTATGAGTTGCTCTCGCCGTTTATCGAGGTCTTCGGCGTGTTCACGATGGTGCTCGCATGGTGGTGCGACCTCATCAACGTGCCGTTCATGCTGCTCTTCTTCCTCATCTACGCCGTCTTCGGCGGGGTCCTGACGCTTACCGCCTTTTTCTCGCGCATCTACACGGCGGACCTCACGCTCTCGTTCGGCGACGGCCTCAAGGCCGTCTGTCTGTGTCTCTTTGAGCTGGTGTTCCTGCGCTTTATTCTCGCATGGGTGCGCTGCACGGCCTTTATCGGCTATAGGAAGAAAAGACTCAGCTGGGGGCGCATCGAGCGCCGAAAGATCGATTTGAAATAGAGGGGGTGCCGCCTGTGCGCCGAAAAAAGCTCTTGGAAATCACGCTCTGCGCCGTGCTGACGATCGGAGCGCTGCTGTGCTGTATGCAGGATGCAAGCGCGAGAGAGACGCTTCTGATCTCGGGAAACGCCGATCTCTATCCCATCGAGTCCTATGACCGCGGCAGAGAATGCTATGTCGGATTGCTGCCGGAGCTGTACGAGCGCCTGAGTGAGCAGACAGGGTACGATCTTGTCTATCTTCCGTACAGCAAGAACACAACGCAGGCGCAGCAGACCGCAAACCGGCAGGCGGACATTATTTCCGCCTATCCCTCCGGCACGGTCGACAGCGGCGCGATGCGCCGTCAAGTGCTGCTCTGCACGATAGAACATGACGGCGCAGAGCGCGCGATATATGTTGGCTTTACCAACGCACTCACGCCGGAACTGGCCGGCGCGCTTTCACAAGCGCTGGAGGACCTCTCCGGCGCGGAGAGCATCGGCGTCCTGGCAGACTATATGAATAGCAGCGGCGCGGAAGCCTACCGTACCAGGTGGCTCATTACGCTCGCCGCATTGATCGCGGCGATGCTTGCCGCGGCGGTCGCGCTGATAGTCTTTGCGCGAAAAAAGCGTGCCGAGCAAAAGACCAACGCCCTCATCGACCCGCGCTACGGCATCGGCAACGACGGGTATTATCTGAACTGCATGGAAACGCTCATCCCCGCCCCGCTCAGAAGCATCGTCTATGTCTTCTGCATCGGCTGCGATATGCCCTCGCTCGAACGGCGCTTTGGCGAGGCGGAGCGCGAGGAGATCTTCTCCCGCGCGGCGGAGTATCTGCGCCTTGGCTGCGGACGCGAGGAATACCTCGCCTGCGTGGGGCGCGGGATGTTCGCGCTCGTGTGTCAGTGCGGCAGCCGCGAGGCGGCACAGCAGCGCGCCGAGGGGCTTATCCGCGAGCTGGACGGCTACCTTGCGGGCTTCCGCGCCGAATATGCCGGCGCGTTCCGCGCGGGCATCTGCTCGCTGTCGGAAAACCCCGACTGCAGCGCCGAGGCTGCGCTCTACAACGCGCGCCAGGGCTGTGCCCACGCGTTCCGCACGGAAACGCCCTGCGCGTTCAGCACGCGCGGCATGATCGACGAGAGCGAGCAGCTCGAGCGTCTGCGCGGCAGCATGAGCAAGGCGGTGGAAAAGGGCGAATTTGAGCCGTACCTCCAGTTCGTCGTCGATCGCGCCGGCACGGTCGTCGGCGCGGAGGCCGTCTCGCGCTGGCAAAACCCGGAGGAGGGACTGCTCAAGCCCTCAAAATACATCGACCTGATGATCCGCGCCGGCACGATCACCGAGCTGGATCTCTATATGCTCCGCTGCGCGTGCGTGCAGCTCCAGACGTGGAAGCGGGAGGGGCGCGGGACGCTGTGGCTCTCGTGCAACTTCACGCGCCAGTCCATCGCAGACGAAAAGATCCTCGCGCGCGTGCACGAGATCGTCGAGCAGTACGACTTTACGCGCGACCGCCTTGTGGTGGAGCTGACGGAGGACTCCTACGCGCACGACCGCGAGGCGGCGCTGCGGACGATCGAGGGGCTGCACGCGATGGGGCTTCGCATCGTGCTGGACGATATCGGCGCGGGCTATTCCTCGCTCTCCGACCTGAGCACCTACCCAATCGACGGCGTGAAGATCGACCGCAGCATCGTGATCGAGTCCGCCTTGCCGCGTGCCCACGCGCTGCTGGAGGGCATGATCCGTCTTTCGCACGACATGGGCATCCGCGTGCTGTGTGAGGGCGTGGAGGACAAGGCAACGTGCGACGCCGTGCTTGCGGCGGGCTGCGACTTCATTCAGGGCTTTTATTTCTCGCGCGTCCTGCCCGGGCGCGAAGCGGAATCCTTCCTGCGCAGCCTGGCGGCGCGCGACAGGGAGGAAGGATAAAGGAGAAATGAACATGGTCAACAAGAAACGAGTAGGCATGATGGTGGCGGTCACGCTCCTGATCGGCGTGCTGCTCTTCTGTTCGGTCTTTTTCCTCGTCCGGCGGGCGAATCGTGAGATCACACAGCGCTCCTTTGATGAATTGGCTACCGCGACGCGCGAGATCGCAAAGGATCTTGCCGACGCGGCGAACGCGGACCAGACCATCCTCTCCGCCATGGCGGAGCTGATCGCGGGGCATGACGAGCGTGACAATGACGCGGTGCTGCGCATCATGAAATCCTTCAGCCTCAGTGAGACCTTTGTCTCCACCGTCGCGCTGCTGCGACCCGACGGCACGCTGCTGCTGACCGACGGCACCCGCTACGACGTTTCCGGCACATTCGATTTTGAAACAGAGGCGGCGCGGGGCGCGTACATCTCAGACCGCGTGACAAGCTACTTTGCGCCGGAAAAGCTGGTGGTGCGCAACGTCGTGCCGGTGGTGCGCGACGGCGAGACCGTCGCCATCCTCTACGGCGTCGTCCCCCTGCAGGAGATTTCCAAAAACTATCAGATCGACCTCTACAACGGCAATGCCTTCCTCCTTCTTGTGGACGGCAACAACGGCGACATTCTGCTGGATACCTGGCATGACTCGCTCGGCAACCTCTCGGAGCTGCGCGGGCGCAAGATGCTCAAGGGCTTCACCTACGAGCAGGCGATGGAGAATATCCCCAAGGGCATCGGCGGCGATATGTGCACCGTCTCCCAATCCACGGGGCTGACGCTCTACCTGCACTACGAGCCGGTCGGCATCAACAACTGGAGCGTCGTGCTCGGCGTGAGCGAGGCGGAGGCGCTGGCGGGCACGCGCGGCGTGGTGGAGACGCTTTCGATGATGGCGATCATCGTTACCGCGCTGCTGCTGAGCTATCTTGGCTTTATGGTCTGGTATCTCGCCTCGGCGCGGCGCAGCGTCTTCCGCATGAGCGTCACCGATCAGGTCACGGGACTTTTTAACCGCAGCGCCTTTGAAAAGTACTTGTACGAGAGCGATCCGCATACGTTCAGCCCCGCCGTATGCGTCTATATCGACGTGAACGGACTGCACGAGCTGAACAACAAGCACGGTCACGAGGCGGGCGATCAGCTGCTGCGCGCGGTCGCAGAGCGTCTGCGGGAGCAGTTTCCGAGGGACGATCTCTACCGCGTCGGCGGCGACGAGTTCGTCGTGTTTCCCGCGCCGGCGGCAGAGGCGGAATACGAGGCGCGGATGCGGGCGGTTTCTGAAAGCCTTGCCGCGCAGGGCTACAGCATCTCCTACGGCATCGCCGTCTGCGAGGCGGCAAACGGGCTAAGAGAGCTGGTCCGCGAGGCGGACGAGAAGATGCTCGGGAGCAAGCGCGCCTACTACGCCGAGCACGATCGCGGAAGGCTGAGATAACGCCAAGACGATAAAATGACCGCCGGACGATACCGGCGGTCATTTTGTCGTCCAACCAACAAAACCGCTTTAGAATATCGTTCATGATAAGTCCCCCTCTCCGCATGATCTCAACCCTTATTTTCTTAGAGATGAGCAAAACAAACCCTAAAACAAAAGGGCGAATGGTCATCTTATTTTTTATACACATTGAGGCTTAAAGTAACTGTGATATTGGTGATTGGAAAAGAGTGTTCATTTGCAATTCTAAGGGGTGTCCACGATGTTTGCCGCGAAAACCTGTGGAAAGCGTGATAGGGGTGAAATTTTCAACGACTGGCAAAGGCATTTTAAGGGGAAATAGTCAATAACCAAGGCACTGCTTCTGCAAGAATTTTGAGCAAAAAAGGCTTGCAATTCAAGAAAATCTCGTGTACGATGCCATCCCAATTTTGAAAGCGGAGGTATGGTTTATGTGCAAAGAGAAGGAAATCACTGTGCTCAAGGTCAGCCCTCATAAGAAACCGGAAGTAGTCATCCTGAAAAATGAGTGGTCGGCTCTGCAAGAAGCCGTGAGCAGTGGAGTGAAGGACTACCATCACCTGATCCAGTTGGTCGGCGCGGAAGAAGGCGTAGACCTGCTCCTGAACGATGAGGGTACCTTCTTGTCGCGGCCGCGGTCGGCGGGATCGTTGTGCTGATCGGCAAAATTTGACAGCGGAAGAAAAAAGGTTCCCAAGCCATTGGCTTGGGAACCTTTTTCGCATCGCCGCGCGATACAGAGGATCAAAGGAGAGGTTCATAAAGAAGTTTGGAAGAGATCGTTTCAGATACGGCTGCGGATCTCCGCACCCATGGCCTTGCAGCCGACGAGTTGGCAGTTTTCCTGCATGATGTCGCCGCAGCGGAAGCCCGAGCGCAGCGTTTTATCCACCGCGCGCTCGATGGCGTCGGCCTCGGCGGCCATGTCGAAGCTGTAGCGCAGCATCATTGCGGCGGCCAGGATCGTGCCGATGGGGTTCGCCTTGTCCTGTCCCGCAATGTCCGGCGCGGAGCCGTGGATGGGCTCGTAGAGTCCGTTCGTGCCGTCGCCCATGCTGGAGGACGGGATCATGCCGATCGAGCCCGTGATCTGGCTCGCCTCATCGGAGAGGATGTCGCCAAAGAGATTTTCGGTCACGATGACGTCGAACTGGCTCGGGTCACGCACGAGCTGCATCGCCGCGTTGTCGACATACATGTGGCGAAGCTCGACATCGGGGTAGTCCTTCGCGACCTCTGTGACCGTCTTGCGCCAGAGACGCGAGGTGTCGAGCACGTTGGCCTTGTCGATGGAGGTGACGCGCTTGCGGCGCTTGCGCGCGGTCTCGAACGCGACGCGCGCGACACGCTTGATCTCGTGCTCGGAGTAGGCCATGATGTCGGTGGCTTTCTGCTCGCCGTTCGCCTCTTCCGTGCGGTGCTCGCCGAAGTACACGCCGCCGATGAGCTCGCGCACGACGACGAGGTCGATGCCGCCTTCCGCGATGTCGGCGCGCAGCGGGCAGGCGGCGGAGAGCTCGGAGAACATCTTCGCAGGGCGCACGTTCGTGTAGAGACCCATGCCCTCGCGCAGCTTGAGCAGACCGCGCTCGGGACGGTTGGCGGCGGGCTGATTGTCCCACTTCGGGCCGCCGACCGCACCGAGCAGCACGCTGTCCGCGTTGCGGCAGGTCGCTAAACTCGAATCCGGCAGCGGCACGCCGAATTTATCGATGGCGGTGCCGCCCATCGGCGCGTCGACGTAGGTGAAGGTGTGGCCAAACTTCGCGGCCACGGCGTCTAAAACGCCCATGGCCTCGGTGACGATCTCGGGGCCGATGCCGTCGCCCTTGATGATGGCAATGGTCTTGTTCATTTCGCCGCCTCCTTTGCCTTGAGCGAGGCCATCAGGCCGCCGCGCGCGATCATGTCCTTGATAAACGGCGGGAAGGGCTCGGCCTGATACGTCGTGCCCTTTGTCACGTCTGTGATGACGCCGGTGTCGAAGTCGACCGTCACCTCGTCGCCGTTTTCGATCTCCGCGCTCGCGGCGGGGCACTCCAAAATGGCGAGGCCGATGTTGATAGCGTTGCGGTAGAAGATGCGGGCGAAATTCGCCGCGATGACGCAGGAGATGCCGCTCGCCTTGATGGCGACGGGCGCGTGCTCGCGCGACGAGCCGCAGCCGAAGTTTACGCCCGCGACCATGATGTCGCCGTCTTTGACGCGGTGGATGAAGTCCTTGTCGATGTCCTCCATGCAGTGGGAGGCGAGCTCCTTGCGGCTCTGGGTGTTCAGATAGCGCGCGGGGATGATGACGTCCGTATCGACGTGATCCCCATACTTATGGACAATGCCGTGTGCATTCATTTGTTCATGACCTCCTCCGGATGAGAAATGTGGCCGGTAACACCAGACGCCGCGGCGACAGCCGGAGAGGCGAGGTAGACCTCGCTGTCGACGTGGCCCATGCGGCCGACAAAGTTGCGGTTGGTGGTGGAAACGCAGCGCTCGCCGGCGGCGAGAATGCCCATATAGCCGCCGAGGCACGGCCCGCATGTGGGCGTGGAGACGATGCAGCCCGCGTCGAGGAAAATATCGGTGTAGCCCTCGTGCATGCAGGCGCGGTAAACTTCCTGCGTGGCGGGGATGATGATGCCGCGGACGTTCGGGGCCAGATGATGCCCCTTTAAGATCGCGGCGGCGGCGGCCATGTCAGGGAGCTGGCCGTTCGTGCACGAGCCGATGACGATCTGGTCGATGGCGATGTCGCTGCCCTCGCGCGCGCTGTGCGCGTTTTCGGGCAGGTGCGGCCAGGCGACCGTGCAGTCGACCCTGCCAAGGTCAATGTCGATGACGCGCTCGTATTCTGCATCGGGGTCGGCCTCGAACGCTGTCCAGGGGCGGTCCACGCGGCCCTCAACATAGGCGCGCGTCACGTCGTCGACGGGGAAGATGCCGTTTTTGCCGCCCGCCTCGATGGCCATGTTGCAGATCGTCAGGCGGTCGTAAATCGTGAGCTTCTTGACGCCCTCGCCGGAAAATTCGATGGACTGGTAGCGTGCGCCGTCCACGCCGATCATGCCGATGAGCGTCAGGATGACGTCCTTGCCGGAGACAAACGGGCGGAGCTTGCCGGTGAGATTCACCTTGATGGCGGACGGGACCTTGAACCACGTCTCGCCCGCGGCCATGGCCGCGCCCATGTCGGTCGAGCCGACGCCGGTGGAGAATGCGCCGAGCGCGCCGTAAGTGCAGGTGTGAGAGTCCGCACCGATGACGGCCTCGCCCGGGGCGACAAGCCCCTGCTCGGGCAGCAGCGCGTGCTCGATGCCCATCGTGCCGACATCGTAGAAGTGGTCGATGTCGAAGCGGCGGGCAAAGGTGCGGCACTGCTTGCACTGCGTGGCGGACTTGATGTCCTTGTTCGGTGCGAAGTGATCCATCACCATCGCGATGCGGCTCTTGTCGAAGACCTTTTCAAAGCCCGCGGACTCAAACTCGTTGATGGCCACGGGGGTCGTGATGTCGTTGCCGAGGACGAGGTCGAGCTTTGCCTGGATGAGCTGGCCCGCGCGCACGCTCTCAAGTCCTGCGTGCTTGGCGAGAATTTTCTGCGTCATTGTCATGCCCATGTCGCGTTTCTCCTTTCAGTTGCCGGATTCCATGATCTTGTTGATGCCGTTGACGTAGGCGCGGATCGACGATTCGATGATATCGGTCGAGAGGCCCGAGCCGGTGTACGAGCGCCCGTCGGGGCCGGAGACCTTGACCACGGCCTCGCCGATGGCGTCCTCGCCGTCCGTGACGGCGTTCAGGCTGAAGCTCTCGAGCTTCACGTCCATATGAAGCATGCGGTTGATGGCCTTGAACGAGGCGTCCAGCGGGCCTGTGCCGATGGCGACGTCTTCGATCTGCTCGTCGCCGCGCTGGAGCTTGATGCACGAGATGTTCGGCACGCCGTGGCCCGTGTTGACCACATGACTCACGAGCTGGCAGCTGCCCTGCACCGCGGTCTGACGGTGGAGCACGAGCGCCTCAATGTCGCTGCTCGTGATGTTCTTTTTCTTGTCGGCGAGATCCTTGAAGCGGGTGAACACACTTTCAAGCTCCTCGCCGCTCAATTCGTAGCCCATGGATTCGAGCTTTTCACGCAGCGCGTGCTTGCCGGAGTGCTTGCCGAGCACCATCGTGTTCTGCGGGATGCCGACGTCGGTGGAGTTCATGATCTCGTACGTTCTTGCATTGGCAATGATGCCGTGCTGATGGATGCCCGACTCGTGCGCGAAGGCGTTCGCGCCGACGATGGCCTTGCTCGGCGGGATGGGCACGCCCGTGATGTTGCTCAGCAGCTTGCTCGAGCGGTAGATCTGCCTGGTGTTCACGCCGGTCTCGACGTCGTAGAAGTCCTTTCTCGTGCGCAGTGCCATGACGATCTCTTCAAGGCTCGCGTTGCCCGCGCGCTCGCCGATGCCGTTGACCGTGCATTCGACCTGCGTCGCGCCCGCGCGGACGCATTCGAGCGAATTGGCCACCGCCATGCCGAGGTCGTTGTGGCAGTGGACGGAGATGTCGACATGCTCGACGCCCTCGATGTTTTTGCGCAGGTACGTGATGAGGTCATACATCTCCTGCGGCGTGGAGTAGCCGACGGTATCGGGTACGTTCAGCGTCGTCGCGCCCGCGGCGACGGCAGTGGAGTAGCACTGGGCCAGAAATGCCCAGTCGGAGCGGGAGGCATCCTCGGCGGAAAACTCGATGTCATCGCAATAGCTCTTGGCGTAGGCGACCATCTCGCGGATGCGGTCGATGACCTGCTCGCGCGTCATCTTGAGCTTGTACTCCATGTGGATGTCGCTCGTCGCAAGGAAGACATGGATGCGGGGGTGGTTGGCCTCCTTCACGGCGTCCCATGCCGCGTCGATGTCGCCTTTGGCGCAGCGCGCGAGTGAGGCGACCGTGCAGTTCGTCACGGCGGCGGCGATGGCCTGCACGCTCTTGCGGTCCATCGGAGACGCGATGGCGAAGCCCGCCTCGATCACGTCGACGCCCAGCTTTTCAAGTTGGCGGGCCATTTCGATCTTTTCCGTCAGATTCATGCTGCAGCCGGGGGACTGCTCGCCGTCTCTCAGGGTCGTGTCAAAAATTTTAATGCGTTTCATGGTGTGTTCCTCCTGCTCTTTTTTCTCCCGCATAGCAACAAAAAAAGCCTCCGTCTCTTCCCTTGAAGAGACGAAAGCTCAAAACTTCCGCGGTACCACTCTTGTTGGCATAAAATATGCCCGCTTTCTGCATCGGCTTAAAATCAAGCGAATGCGCCTCGTTGGTAACGGTGAGGAGATCCGGCTGCGCCTAAACGAAAATCGTCTCAGCGGAGCTACTCAGGGGCCAGTGACATCATCCCGCTCTGCATTGCCTCGCAGCGACCGGCAACTCTCTGAAGCGTCTGTAGGACGAATTTTTCCCCGTCATGGTATTTGTGAACTATGAGATTTAATGATGCTACTATAATCGCCCGCCCCCGCTTTGTCAAGCAGGGAAAAAGAAATTTGCGCTTTGACAAAAAACCGCGCGGCGGAAAAACATATTTTGCGCACTTTGAACGGAGAAAAAGGCGGGAGAGCAAAAGAAAAGGGAACGCGCAAGCGTTCCCTTTTTTGCCAAAATTTCTTACCTGCCGCCGAAGATCAGGCTGCCGAGCCCCGTGGAGGTCAAAAACAGAATGAGCATGACAACGGGCACGACATACTTCATCATCACGCTGTAGAGCTTGGCGCGGCCGAAGTGTTCGCCGTTTTTCTCGACCTCGGCGATGATCCATTTCGGACCCACGACCCAGCCGACCAAAATGCTCGTGAGCAGGCTGATAAACGGCATCAGGAAGCTGTTGCTGATGTAGTCCATCACGTCGAGCAGCTGCGCGGTCGAGCCGTTGGGCAGCGGGAGCTCGAAGTAGAGCGCGTTGTAGCCAAGGCAGATGAGCACAGCCGTCACGAGCGAATAGACGCCCACGGCGGCGCACATCTCCTTGCGCGACTTGTGGAAAATCTCCATGCAGTTGGCGACAAGCGTCTCCATGACGGACACGCAGCTTGTCAGCGCGGCAAAGCCGAGCGCGAGGAAGAACACCGCGCCCACGACGCGGCCCACGCCGCCCATCGCGGCGAAGACCTTCGGCAGGCTGATGAACGTCAGGCTCGGGCCGCTGGCCATGCCGTCGGTGCCGAGGAAGACGTAGACCGCCGGGATGATCATGAGACCTGCGAGGAAGGCAACGCCCGTGTCAAAAATTTCGATCTGGTTGTTGGCCTTGTTGAGGTCGACGTCGTCCTTGACGTAGCTGCCGTAGGTGATCATGATGCCCATGCTGACACTGAGCGAGAAGAAGAGCTGACTCATCGCGTCGAGCGCGATGTTCAAAAAGCGCTGGACGGTCAGGCCCGTGAAGTCGGGCTTAATGTAGACGAGCAATCCTTCGATACCCGTGCGCGTCATGCCGCTCTCGTCGGTGTAAGAGAGCGTGAGCGAGAAGATGGCGATGCCGATGATGAGAAGGAGCAGACCCGGCATGATGTAGCGGGAGTATTTTTCAATGCCCTTTTCCACGCCGCAGTACACGACCCACGCCGTCAGCGCCAAAAAGATCAGCATGAAGACGATGGGCGAGACGGGGGAGGTGATGAACGAGGTGAAGAAACCGTCCTGCGCGGCGGCATCGCCGCTTGAGACGAGGTAGAGGGTAAAATACTTCGTGATCCAGCCGCCGATGACGGAGTAATACGTCATGATGAGCGTGGGGACGAGGAAGGTGAGGTAACCCAAAAACTTCCACTTCTTGTTGAGCGTTGCAAAGGCATTGAGGGCGTTCTGCTTCGTGCGGCGGCCAATGGCTACGTCAGTCGTCAGCAGGGTGAAGCCGAATGTCAGCACCAGCACCAGATAGACGAGCAGGAACAGTCCGCCGCCGTCCTTGGCACAGAGATAGGGGAAGCGCCAGATATTGCCGACGCCCACCGCGCTGCCTGCCGCAGCCAGCACAAAGCCGAGCGAACCGCTGAAACTACTGCTTTTTTTCATGTTCGATTCTCTCTTTTCTTTCATGTAAATGGAATGACTAATGCCCCATTATAGCAGAAGAAACCGAATTGGCAAGGGGAGAAGCGCTGAAAAATGCAGGAATTCTTGCGAAAATGTGAAAAAATATCTCACCAGCGGCTTGCTGATGAGATATTTTATTCATAGCAGGATTAGATTTTGTCATGGCCGGCGGCTTCGTCGGTGAAGACGGCCTCGAATTCCTCAGCGCTCATCGTCTCGTGCGCAAGCAGGAATTCCGCCACGGCGATGAGGTGCTTCTGATCGCGCGAGAGGATGTCCTCGCAGCGCTCGTAGGCCGCGTCGACGATGGACTTGACCTCCTCGTCGATCTGTGCGGCGACCTGCTCGGAATACGGCTTGGCCTGCGCCATCGAGCGGCCGATGAAAATTTCATCGTGGCCGGATTCAAACGAGATCGAGCCGAGCCTGTCGCTCATGCCGTACACCGAGACCATCTTGCGCGCGATCTGCGAGGCGCGCTGGATATCGTTCGACGCGCCGGTCGAAATGTCGCCGAGCATCAGCTTTTCCGCCACGCGCCCGCCAAGCAGCGAGACGATCTGCTCTTCCATATAGCGCTTGGACTGGTACGAGCGGTCCTCCGTGGGCAGCGAGATCGTCATGCCGCCCGCGCCGCCGCGCGGGACGATCGTGATCTGGTGCACAGGGTCGTGCGTCGGCAGCGCGTGCATCACGATGGCGTGACCGGCCTCGTGATAGGCGGTCAGCTTGCGCTCGTGCTCGCTGACGACGCGGCTCTTCTTCTCGGGACCTGCGATGACCTTGATCTCCGCCTCGGAGAAGTCGGACATCGTAATGAGCTTGCTGCCGCGGCGCGCGGCGAGCAGCGCCGCCTCGTTCGAGAGGTTCTCGAGGTCCGCGCCCGTGAAGCCGGGCGTTCCCTTGGCGACGGTGGAGAGGTCCACATCCTCGGCCAGGGGCTTATTCTTGACATGGATCTTCAGGATCTCCTCGCGGCCGCGGATGTCGGGAAGCCCCACGTAGACCTGACGGTCGAAGCGGCCCGGGCGCAGCAGCGCGGGGTCGAGGATGTCGGCGCGGTTCGTCGCCGCCATGACGACGACGCCCTGATTCGTACCGAAGCCGTCCATTTCGACGAGCAGCTGGTTGAGCGTCTGCTCGCGCTCGTCGTGGCCACCGCCGAGGCCCGTGCCGCGCTGACGGCCCACGGCGTCGATCTCGTCGATGAAGATGATCGCGGGGGCGACCTTTTTCGCCTGTTCGAAGAGGTCGCGCACGCGGCTCGCGCCGACGCCGACATACATCTCGACAAAGTCAGAGCCGGAGATCGACAAAAACTGCACGCCCGCCTCGCCCGCGACCGCGCGGGCCAGCAGCGTCTTGCCCGTGCCCGGAGGGCCGACAAGCAGCACGCCCTTGGGGATGCGCGCGCCGAGGTCGATGAACTTGCCCGGCGCTTTCAAAAAGTCGACGATCTCCTGCAATTCCTCTTTTTCCTCATCCGCACCGGCGACGTCAGAGAACGTCGTGGGGCGCTTGTTGTCTCCGCCGGTCTTGAACGACGCCGTGCCGAATTTTGCCATGCGGTCGCCGCCGCCTCCGCCCGCGGAGCGGACGGAGAGGAAGTACCAGATGGCGAAAATGCCGAGCACCGCTAAAATATAAGGCGCGAACATCGCGACATAGTTGATCGAGTGGTCGGCGGTGAAGTCGTAGTCCTCGATGATGCCGTCGGCCTTCTGCTGCTCGATGAGCTCGCCTAAGTCGTCATAGAAGAGCGTCACGCTGAAAAGGTCCTTTTTGAGCTCCGTTTTGCCGTCGATGGGCTCGCGCAGCTTCATGCGCAGCGTGGTGTCCGTCACCGTGAAGGCCGAGACCTGCTCGGATTCGAACAGCTCTCGTACCTCGGCATACGACGGTTCGGCCTCCACCGGCTTGTTCATAAAGCCGTAGACGCCGACGAGCACCAGCAGCACCAGCAGATACGGCAAAAGATTGGGACGCTTGGTCTGTTGAGTCAATGGGATATCCTCCTTGCTGATTCAAAAAAGAGGCAAAGCCTCTTTTTTTGAGAAAGATTCGCTGCGTTTTGTGCCTCGGTTGTCCGCTGAAAGCGAACAATTCGACACAACACTCCGCGCAAGGTGTTTTCTGCCACGCACATGTCGCGGCAGAAAACAGATTTGAATTGATTTCGTGCCGTGCGCGGCACGAAACTCTGCGAGGCTTTTTGAGGAGCCAGAAAGATCAATTTTCAGAATAAACCTCGGGCTTGAGCACGCCGATGTACGGCATATTGCGGTACTTCTGGGCGTAGTCGAGGCCGTAGCCGACGACGAATTCGTCGGGCACTTCGAAGCCTGCGAGGTCGGCGGCGATGGGCTTGGTGCGGCGGGCGGGCTTGTCGAGCAGCGTCACGACGGTCACGCTGGAAGCGCCCTTGGTCATAAAGTAATTCTTGAGGAAGTAGAGCGTGTTGCCGGAGTCGAGAATGTCCTCGATGACGACGATATCGCGGCCCGTGATGTCCTGCTGGAGATCGCGCGTGATCTGCACGACGCCGGACGAGGTCGTCGCGTTCTGATAGGACGAGACGGCGATGAATTCAATGTCGCTCTTGAGCTGGCAGGCGCGCACGATGTCGGCCATGAAGATGAAGGAGCCCTTCAGCACGCCGAGAAACAGGGGATTTTTGCCCTTGAGGCGCTCGTAGAGCTCGTCGCCCATCTCCTGTACGCGCGTTTTGAGCTGCTCCTCGGAATACAGTACCTTCAGGATGTCCTGATCCATATTGCTCTTAGCCATAGCTTTTTTCTCCACTTTCTTTTTATTCGTATTTGTTGTATCTGATGCGGCATTCCGCCGCAGGTCGCACAAATTGGCGTTATCGGGGGATGACGCGCACGAAGCACGCCATGTTCCCGCCTTTCGGCAGGAAAGTAACGTCCGTCCCCAGCCGCCACACGGCGGCAAGCCGGCCGCCCACATAAAGGGCGGGGAGCGCGTCGCGCTCGGTGAGGGAGAGCTTTCGGTCGACGCACAGCCGCTTGACGCTGCGCGCGCCGTTCGCGCCTTGAAGCATTAAGCGCGCGTTCAGGTCGCACGGGGCGACGGTGATGATCTCACCGTCTTCCGGCACGCGGAGCGAAATGCCCTCGCCGTCGGGCTTATGCAGCAGCGTCAGCTCGAAATTGCCCCATGGGAGGGGAACGTTTTCCACAAGCGCCGCCTTTGGCAGCGCGGCGGGGGAGAACGCCATCGTCAGCGCGCCGTCCGCGATGCGGACAGTCGCGCTCTGCGGCAGCGTATAGCGCCGCTCGGCGCTGCCGCCTCTCTGTGCAAGGGCGCAGATCGCGTTGAGCTGCTTGCGCCCGATGTCCTTGCGCCCGAGGCCGAGCGCGTCGGCCAAGTGCAGCAGGATACGTGGCTGCACGACTTCATCGGCGGCAAGAAAGCAGTCCAGCGACAGCGAAATACCGCCGTCCTGCGCTTTTGCATGGGAAAGTGCGGCTTCCGCCGCCTGCTCAAGCGCATCGTCGAGCGCAGTCAATGAACGCGCCGTTGTGGCGATATGCTGAGGCGCGCGGGGATTGAGCTCCCTGAGCCGCGGCAGAATTTCAAGCCGCAGATAGTTCCGTGCGGCGGCGTTCGGGTCCGCGTTCGTGTGATCCTCGACATGCGGGATGTTGTGAGCGCGCGCATAGATGACGAGCTCTTCTCGCGTCTGCTCTAAAAACGGGCGGACAATGTCGCCCTGCTTGGGCCGCATACCACACAGGCCGCGCAGATCCGTCCCGCGGACGAAGTTTAAGAGCACCGTTTCCGCGTTGTCGTCCGCATGGTGTGCCAGCGCGATCTGGGCGCCGAGCATTTGCGCTGTTTCACGGAGAAAGGCGTAGCGCAGGTCGCGCGAAGCTTCCTCTTCCGATTTGCCGGTTGCGCGCGCGTGGGCACGCACGTCACCGGTGCCCGGATAGAAGGGAATGTCCTCTTTTTCGCACCACGCGCGGACGAAGTCTTCGTCACGCGCAGCCTCTTCGCCACGAAGCTGGTGGTTGAAGTGCGCACAGGAGACGTCATACCCCTCCCCGCGCAGAAAATGCAGTAAACACATCGAGTCCAAACCACCGGACACGGCGGCGAGCACGGGCCGGTTCTTGTCGAGATAGCGCGCGCAGAGTTCTTCCGCGCGCGGCAGCTCAGTCCTCTTCATGCCGGTAGTCGAGCGACGAGAACGTCGTATACTGCGACGACCAGGCGAGCTCGACCTTGCCGGTTTCGCCGTGGCGGTTCTTGGCGATGATGCACTCGGCGATGTTGCGTTTTTCCGAGTCCTCGTTGTAATAATCGTCGCGGTACAGGAACATGACGATATCCGCGTCCTGCTCGATAGCGCCCGATTCACGAAGGTCGGAGAGCATGGGGCGCTTATCCTCGCGCTTTTCGTTCGCACGCGAGAGCTGGGAAAGACACAGCACGGGAACCTGAAGCTCCTTTGCCATGATCTTGAGCATACGGGAAATATCGCTGACCACCTGCTGGCGGCTCTCGCCGCTGTAGCCCTTCGTGCCGGAGGACGCCATCAATTGCAAGTAGTCGATGACTACCAAACCTAAATTGTCGATACGGCGGCACTTGGCGTTCATGTCCGCAACGGTGAGCAGCGGATTGTCGTCAATGAGAATGTCAAGCCCCGAGAGGACAGATGCGGCGTTTGCGATGTTGACCCAGTCCTGCTCACGCAGGTTGCCCGTCACGAGACGCTGGTTCTCGACCGTCGCCTGATTCGATAAGATACGCGTCACGAGCTGCTCGCGCGACATTTCGAGCGAGAACACGGCCACGGCCTGCCCGCTTGAGCGCGCGACATTCAGCGCAAGGTTCAGCGCCATACTCGTCTTACCCATACCGGGACGTGCGGCCAGCAGCACAAGGTCCGATTTGTTGAGACCATTCATCTTGTCGTCCAGTACGCCAAAGCCCGTGGGGAGGCCGGGCAGCGTTTTGCCGCCGTTGGCGCTCAGCTCGCTCAGATGGTCGAGAACGCCCTGCAAAACAACCCCGATGCTCGCCATGCTCTGCGCGCTGCGCCCGCGGCGCACGGCGTAAATTTTCTGCTCCGCCGCGTCGAGCACGCTGGACGCGCCGCCTGTGCCGTCCTGCACCATGGTGGAAATTTCCCCCGCCACGGTATAGAGCGCGCGCAGCAGCGCCTTGTCGCGTACGATGCCGACGTATTCCATCACGTTTGCGCTCGTGGGCGTCACGTCCATCAGTTGGGCGAGGTACGGGCGCGTCGTGCTTTCCTCATAGGTGCCGTTTTTCTCCATCTCGCCCGCGACGGTCACGCCGTCGATGGGCTTGGAGTAGACGAACATGGAGTAGATCGTCTCGAAGATCTCGCGGTTCTGCTTTAAGTAGAAATCATCGGGACGGAGCTGCTCCATCACGTCCTTGACGCAGTTTGCGTCGATGAGCATCGAGCCGAGCACGGACTGCTCGGCCTCGAGCGAATGAGGCATCTGCCGGTAGAAGATATCTTCCACGAGAAGACCTCCTTAATTGCGTAATCTTGCGCCTTACTCCTCGCTCACGCTGACGGAGAACCTGGCGCTCACTTCGTAGCCGAGCTTGGCCTTGACCTCGTAGGTGCCGAAGGCCTTGATGGGCTCGTCGAGCACGATCTTCTGCTTGGGCACGTCGAGCTGGAACTGGCTCGCAAGGCCCTCGGAAATTTCCTTGCTCGTGATAGCACCGAAGAGCTTGCCCTCCTTGCCGCCCTTGGCCGTGAGCTTGACGGTCACGTTCTTGAGCTTGCCGCCCATTTCGACGGCGGCCTGACGGTTCGCGGCCTCCTCGGCGCGGCGGGCCTTTTCCTTCAGGTTCATGGTGTTGATGGCATCGGCCGTGGCGAGCACGGCGAGCTTGCGGGGCAGCAGGAAGTTTCTTGCATAGCCCTCGGCTGCGTCGATGAGCTGGCCCTTTTTGCCCTGACCTCTCACATCCTGCGTTAAAATGACTTTCATATCTGTTTCCTCCTTGTGGGGTGATTTACGTTGTGGGGAAGAGCGTCACTCTTCCATATATTCGTCGATGGCGGCGAGCAGACGCGCCCGCACCTCGTCGACGCTGGCATCGGCCACCTGGCCGCCGGCGGTAGTAGAGTTGCCGCCGCCGCCGAGTTTTTCCATAATGAACTGTACGTTGATCTCACCGAGCGATCTCGCTGAGAGGTTCACGCCCGTGCCGTTCTTGAACAGCACGAACGAGGCGTGAATGCCGGAGAGCGTCAAAAGCTCGTCGGCCGCCTTGGCGGCGGTCACGCGGTCGATCTCCTTTTCAACCGCGGCCACGGCGATGTCGCCGTGCACGAGCTCGGCGTGACGGATGATGTCATAGCGCTCGACCATGCCGGCAAGGTCGCTCTGGAAGAGTCGCTGTACGTCCGACGTGTCCGCGCCCGCGCGGCGCAGGAACGCGGCGGCCTCAAACGTGCGCCCGCCGGTGCGCATCGTGAAGTTCTTCGTGTCGAGCACGATGCCCGCGAGCAGCGCCTCGGACTCCGCGCGAAGTAAATCGGTCGGGTCGGCGAGGTATTGCAAAAGCTCCGTCACGAGCTCGGACGCGCTCGAGGCGTAGGGCTCGTGAAAGTTGAGCGCGGCGGATTCGATATAATTCGCGGCTCTTCTGTGGTGGTCGATGACCGCCACGCGGTTGCACGCATCAAGCAGCTGCTCGGATTCGACAAGGTCGGGGCGGTTCGTGTCCACCACGACGAGCAGCGCGCCCGGCTGGGCGGAGATGAACGCGTCGTTGCCGGAGATAAAGGCGTCCTTGTATTCCGGAAGAGCCGCAAGCTTACTGAGCAGCGGCTTTGCGACGTTGTCCTCCATGTCGATGACGATCTGCGCCTTTTTGCCGCGCTTGCGCGCGATGCAGCAGATGCCGGCCGCTGCGCCGACCACATCCATGTCCGCGTGCGCGTGGCCCATGACGAAGATCTGGCCTGCGTCGGAAATGAGCTCGCCGAGGGCGTTGGCCATCACGCGGGATTTGACCTTCGTGCGCTTTTCGGGGGACTTGGCCTTGCCGCCGTAGAATTCAAAGTCAAGGCGGTTGCGCACGACGACCTGGTCGCCGCCGCGCGAGAGCGCCATTTCGATCGAGAGCATGGCGTTCTGATAGAGCGTTTCGTAGTCATCCACGTCCTTGCCCACGCCGATCGAGAGCGTTGCGGCGACGCCGTCCTCAGTGACGACGCTTCGCACCGCGTCGAGCACGGAGAATTTACCCTCAAGCAGCTTTTGATACTCCTGCTCGGTCGTGACGAGCACGTAGCGGTTACGATCGAATTTGCGCAGCAGGCTGTGCGAATCCTTGAGCCATGTGCTGATCTTTTCGTCGATGGCAGCGAGCACCGCGCTGCGCGACGCCTCGCTGCCAGCCTTCATCAGCTCTTCGTAGTTGTCGATCACGATGACCGAGACGATGGGGCGGCGGCTCTCGTTCTCCTCGCGCAGCGAGTCCTGCTCGGTCACGTCCGTCCAGTACGTTGTGGCAAGAAGGCTCTGTCCGCCGCGGCGGGAGGAGGGATGGCTCAGATTGCCGAACACGCGGAAGTGGCGCCCGCCCATCACCACCGTTTCGGGGCACTCGCTTTTACCCTCGAGCAGCCAGTGTGTCGGAAAATCGGGGAGAATATCGTCGATGCGGTTGTCAAAGATATCCTCGCGCACGCCAGTGAGCTGCATGAAGCTGTCATTGCTCCATAGGATCTCCTGCGTGTCGGGGCGGAAGACCATCATCGCGAACGGGGCCGAGAGCATCGAGGCCTTGTCGGCGGTGGTCATGTCGTCGGTCACGTCGTCGATGTACTGGCGGATGCCCTCGCGGCGCTTCTGCGCCGTGTGGCGGAAGTACCACCAGAGAAACGCCATCGCCGCAGCCTCGCAGATCGCGAGCGGGATGCTCACGCGCACCGTGACGGCGGCAAAGAGAAAGCCGACAAGAAAGTAGAGCCGGAAGCTGGGGTCTACCAGTTTGCTGATCTTTTTGTTCCGCATAATGAAGCTGCCCTCCCGTTATGATCGACATTACTGCGGCAAACCGCGGGAATAATCCATTTCATTATAACACGGCGGGGCGGGCGGATACAATATCAATATTTTATTTTTCGGCGTCGACAAAAAATGTGGTATACTTTTGGTGGAAAACGTGCTATACTATCCCGTAATAGCGGATGGCCGCGCTGGAAAAATACGCGCAAGAGCCTCCGCGACAACGGGTTTTGACCGCATTTTCGCGGTTCTCATAGAAAGTCCATAGGGATCCAAAAGGCGCCGCAGGTGCGATCGCTTCGTGAAGCAGGGCGAAGTGAGAGTACGGACGTCTCCAATGCTTTGCGCTTTTTGGCCCGGACGCACATGACAAAATCAAAACAAATCTATCGTTATTCTATTGTGAAACGAATCAAAAGGAGTTGATCCAGCATTGGCTGAACAGTTAAAAATCATCCCCCTCGGCGGTCTCAATGAGATCGGCAAGAATATGACCGTTTACGAATACGGCGGCGAGATCATCGTGGTCGACTGCGGCATGGCGTTCCCCGGCGACGACATGTACGGCATCGACTGCGTCATCCCCGACGTGAGCTATCTTGTCAAGCACAAGAACCGCATCCGCGGCATGTTCATCACTCACGGGCACGAGGACCACATCGGCGCCGTGCCCTACATCCTCAAAAAGGTGAATATTCCCATCTACTGCACGCGCCTGACCGCGGGCCTCATCCGCTTAAAGCTCGAAGAGCACGGCCTTCTCAAATCGACGAAGATCGTCACGGTGGAAAGCGGCATGACCGTCAAGGCCGGCAAGTTCAGCGTGGAGTTCATCCACGTGAATCACTCCATCGCGGACTCTGTCGCGTTCGCCATCCACACAGGCCTTGGCACCGTTGTCCACACGGGCGACTTCAAGATCGACTCGACGCCCATCGACGGCGAGGTCATCGACCTTGCCCGCTTCGGCGAGCTCGGCAAGCAGGGCGTTCTCGCGCTGCTTGCGGATTCGACGAACGTTGAGCGCCCGGGCTACACGATGAGCGAGCGCACCGTGGGAAGGACCTTCAACCGCCTGTTCCAGGGCTGCAAACAGCGCATCATCGTCACGACGTTCGCCTCCAACGTCCACCGCATTCAGCAGATCATGGACGCCGCGGCGGAGTGCGGGCGCAAGGTCGCCGTCACGGGCCGCAGCATGGAAAATGTCACAAAGGTCGCCATGGACCTCGGCTACATGAAGCCGCCGAAAAACACCGTGGTCGACATCAACAAGATCAAGTCGATGCCGCTGGAAAAGCAGGTCATCGTCACCACCGGCTCGCAGGGCGAGGAGATGTCCGCCCTGTACCGCATGGCATTTTCCCAGCACAAGCAGATCGAGGTCGGCCCCGGCGACCGCGTCATCAT
>ENA-UERK01000338-UERK01000338.1-human-gut-metagenome-genome-assembly--contig:-NODE-338-length-42486-cov-74.920772_pt1 | contig 42486 bp, 71 predicted proteins | sample MGYA00242957_ERZ507957 | MGnify/ENA primary metagenome ERZ507957 (study PRJEB26167, sample SAMN06115538) | human gut metagenome | host: Homo sapiens | place: China:Heilongjiang | collected 2015-11-06...
GAGCGCCGCCACGGTTGGAGGAGCGGAAAGCATTGCGGTCGTTACCGGGTATGGCAGCAAAGCGAAAGGTGCTGTCGGCTGTTGGCTGGTGCTCACGGAACGTGATGAAAAAATGCACATTTTAGGCGTTCAGGCTGTTTGCGTAGATGGAGAAACCATCAAAGCGGATACGTTTTATATGCTGAAAAACGGCGCGATTATAGAGGTGGATGAATAATGAAAGACAAGAAGCTGTTTCGCAAGCTGATGGATTTGGTTCTCGAAAAAGAACCGGAGAGCGGCGTAGAGGTGAATGTATCTAGTTTGGATTGCACTTTCGGAGTATGGATTTTCAAAATGAAGGGTGGAAAGCCTGACGGCGTAAAAGCTCATTACACGCCAATCTCCGGAGACGACAGTTGGTATAAGTGGCAGGGCGATTTACCGGAGCGCGTAAGCATCGAAGAAGTGTTGGAGGCACTGCGCAATGCGTGATACTATTACCGGATGCCCCGAGCGGGCGTTAGAGCCGCCGGAGAGGGCAGATCAGGAGCGGCTTAACCGGTTGCAGGATATGCGGGAAGCCGAGACTGCTATTGGCTTGTATCTGGAAGATTACACGGATTTGTTTCCGCAGGAAATCAAGAGCTTTCTCGATGATTTGAGAATGGCGGTTTGTGACTTTGAGCAGGAGGATGAAGAATGAGTGACAATCTGACGCTGTATAATGCGCTGCGCACAGTGCCGCAGACAGCAAAAAAGGAGATTCAGGCCGGAAAACTGAAAGGTTTTACCGACATTAACCCCATGTGGCGAATTAAGGCGCTGACGGAGCAATTCGGGCCGTGCGGCATGGGCTGGAAAACCGAGATTGTCAAACAGTGGCTTGAAACGCATGACGGCGTTGTGTGTGCATTCTGCAATATCAATCTGTTTGTCAAGGTGGAAGGCGAATGGTCTGACGCTATTCCGGGCACGGGCGGCAGTCAGTTTGTTTCGCAGACCAGAAACGGCCCGCAGGTATCAGACGAATGCTGGAAGATGGCATATACTGACGCTATCTCGGTTGCTGCAAAGATGCTCGGCGTTGGCGCAGATGTATACTGGAACGATGATAGCGTGCGAGAAGATCAGACTAAGTATTCTGGAGAAGCCGAGCGGGCAGGTACGGATAAGCTGATTAAACGCGATTGTCAGGCATTTGCGCACATACTACAACAGGTCTACGGCAATGACAAGGCACAAGAACACCTTATGCGACTTACCGGCTGCCGTACTACGTCCGAGGTAACGTATGACGAATATCATTTTGCGCTTAAAAAAATCGAGCGGGAGCTGGCGCTGCAAAAGCCGCCAGAAGATGTGATTGGTGAGGTGGAAACAACCACCATTAAGAAGATTGCAAAAGCGCTGGGCGCAACCACGAAAAAGCAGTTTGAAGAAACCATCGGTTTTCCGCTGGATGATCTTCCGAAACTGAAAATGAATGATTTCGGCGCATTGATGGTAGAGCTGAACAAGAAGATGGACGATAAAGACCATCAGAAGGCAATGGAGGCTATGCCATGACGCATGAGTTTGATCATGCGCAGGTAATACACAACGATCTCGGAAATTGGTTGTGTCTTCACATCAGCAATGCACCTATGGCACGAGTTGAGTGCGAAAAACTCAAAGATGGTAAGGTGTATACCGCCAAGATCGCGCCTAAGCAGGAAAGACGAGACCTTGACGCAAATGCGATGTACTGGGCGCTGTGCGGAAAACTGGCTAAGGCCATGGGTGAACCACCGGAGTGCATTTACAGACGACATATCAAAGACATTGGCAACTATGAAGTACTGTGTATGCAGACACAGGCAGTAGCGAGTTTCGGTCAAAAGTGGACGAGCAACCATATTGGAAGATTTATTGAAACCAGAGCATCGAAAATCAACGGTTGCACAACAGTGCTTGCGTATTATGGTTCAAGCGATTTTGACAAGAGGCAAATGTCCCAGTTGATTGACAACTGCATTCAGGATTGCAAAAACGCCGGAGTGGAAACCGCGTCACCCAGCCTGTTAAGCGAGTTGAAAGACGAGTGGGAGACCGGAAGAAAGGAACGCTGCGTATGAGGTTTACGACATACAAACGCTTTGTACCAGCGGACTGGAAAATAGGCTATCGCTTCGCCTGCTGGGCACGGAATCACAGCGGATGGGCGAAGATGAAGAAAGACTACAGACGAAGGGCAAAGCGCAGGTTGGAACGCGCGGCGAGAAAGGACATGGAAGAATGAGACGGCAGACCAAGTTTACCGGCATTAGTCCGGCTGTCTGGAAGGAATGCTATGACCGAGACGGCGGTATCTGCCGACACTGTGGAAAGGGTGGTGTGCTGCAGGCTTGCCATTTTGTATCGAGAGCACGCGGAGGCATGGGCATTCCGACGAATTTAGTCATGCTGTGCCCGGAGTGCCATCGGGAGATGGACCAGGGCGACGGCAAGGAAATCAAGCGGGAAATGCGGGAGTACCTGCAAAGCCTCTACCCACTGTGGGACGAGGGAAAGCAGAAGTATACCAAGGAGACAGGGAGATGAAAGTTGATTTAGAAAAATATCGGAAATACATCGAAACCCGGATTGCGGAAGGCGCGAGCTTGCGAATGCTTGAGAACGAAATCGGAATTGAGCGACAAAAACTCTCAAGAGAGATGAAAAAAGCAGGCATGAGAGTTCCTACGCGAATTGAAAGCGTGAAATTCCTGTGGAAAAATCATAAACATCCGCACATTGGGAAAACCGGTAGCTTGTGCCCGACGTACGGACGCAAGATGTCAGATGAAACCAAACAAAAGCTGAGAGAAGCAATGGCTGGAGATAAAAATTATCACTGGTCCGGAGGAAGAAAGAAACACTCAAGCGGGTATATTCTTGTATATCGACCAGACAACCACTTAGCAGATAAACACGGGTTTGTGCTGGAACATAGGCTTGTAGCTGAACAGAAATACGGAAGAAAGCTGACATCTTCGGACATTGTACATCACATTGACGGCAATAAGACAAACAACAATCCAGAAAATATCGTGGTTCTGACCCGATCAGAACATGCGAAATTGCATAATGGATTGAAAAAATGCAACAAACGGAGGAATACAAGTGCTTAACAAGATCGTTTTACAAGGAAGATTAACAGATAATTTGGAATTGCGACACACGCAGTCTAATACGGCTGTAGCAAGCGGTACGATTGCGGTACAACGCAGCAGAAAGGATAACAACGGAGAATATCAGAGCGACTTCTGTTCCGTTGTCCTGTGGGGCAAGTTGGCAGAGCACGCAAGCACATGGTTCCACAAGGGCGATATGTGCATTGTTTCCGGCCGTTTGGAAAGCCGCGATTGGCAGGACAAGAACGGCAATAAGCGTCGATCGTGGGAAGTACAGTGCGAAAGCATCGACTTCTGCGGCGGCAAGAGCGAGGGCAAGCCGAAGGAGAACAGCGATTTTATTCCGACCGACGAGGCGGACGATGACGAACCGCCGTTTTAACAGGTGGTGAGGGACGATGAACGGGCACATAAAACTGCACCGTGCGCTTACGGAGTGGGGATGGTACAAAGACCTCCCCACCTGCAAGCTATGGCTGCACGTCCTGCTGAGAGCCAATTACAAGGCTTGTGAGTGGAAGGGGATAGAAATACCGCGTGGTGCGTTTGCAACAAGTTATGCGGAACTCGCGGTGGAAAGCGGGCTGTCTGTGCAGCAGGTACGGACGGCGCTCGGTAAACTGAAAAAGACCGGCGAAATCACGGTGGAAACCAATCGGCACTATACAGTTATCACGGTTAGCAAGTACGACGAGTACCAGAGCACCGAACGCGACGAAGTGACGACACCGGCAAAATGTTCGCCAAAGCCTAAACCGAAGCCCAAAGCCCAAGAAGCCGATAAGAAACTCGACCTAACAGAACGATTCTCGGAGCCGGTATGTTCGGCGGTTCAAGATTGGATTAGATACAAGAAGGAGCGCAGGGATGCATACGAGCCAACTGGTCTCAGAAACCTTCTCACGATGATTGAAAACCGCGTAAAGCAGAACGGCGAACAGGCAGTAGCCGAGGTTATCCGGCTGAGCATGTCGCAGGGTTGGAAGGGTATCATTTGGGACAGAATCGGAGACAAGCCGAAGAAAACCAAAACGGATGCGCCGATGTTTGACGGTGCGCCCGCCGCCAGTGACTGGGAAAATGAGTGGGCGGCACGAGTGAAAGCCAGCAGAGGTGAAAGATGAAATTTGTAATCAAAGGCCCGCTGCCGGGACTGAATGAGCTGATCGAGGCGGAACGGCGCAACCGGTACTTGGGCGCACAGCTCAAGAAGAAGTGCGAAACCGTTGTGATGCACGCGGCAAGACAACTCGGTGGTGCGGAGTTTGAAGAACCGGTGTACATGATTTATCGCTGGTACGAGAAAGACCGGCGGAGGGATAAAGATAATATTTGCGCGTTCGGGCGCAAGGTTATTCAGGATGCGTTGGTGAAAGCACGGTTCCTTAAGAACGACGGGTGGAAGAATATCCGAGGGTTTGAGGATCACTTTGAGGTGGATTCCAAACACCCGCGGGTTGAGGTTGAAATTATAGGAGCGGATGAGGATGAAACAGGTTAAATGCGAGTTGTTCTGCGATAATTTCCAGAACTACAAGCGTTACGGGATTCCGAAAGCACAGCTTGTGATTGCGGATATTCCGTATAACATCGGTGAGGACGCATACGGAAGCAATCCAATGTGGTATGTCGGCGGCGACAACAAGAACGGAGAAAGCGCAAAGGCGAAAAGCAGCTTTTTCCGCACGGACGGCTATTTCAAGATTGCCGAATATATGCACTTCTGCAACCGGCTTTTGAAGAAAGAGCCGAAGGAAAAGAACGCTGCACCGGCGATGATTGTATTTTGCGCGTTCGACCAGATGCAGACGGTGATGGAGTATGGCAGACGGTACGGGTTCAAGAACAGCTACCCGCTGTTTTTTACGAAGCCGTATTCCGCACAGGTGCTTAAAGCGAATATGCGCATTGTGGGCGCAACCGAATTTGCGGTTGTACTGTATCGCGACAAGCTACCGAAGTTTAACAACGGCAGGCAGTACGACGAGGACGGCAAGGTCATTCGCGGAAGCGGAAAGATGGTGTTTGACCATATCGACTGGGAACGGGACGGCAGAGAGATTCCCAAGCTGCACCCGACGCAGAAGCCGGTGAAGGTACTGAAAAAGCTGATTGAGATTTTCACAGACCCGGGCGACACGGTAATTGACCCTTGCGCCGGAAGCGGTTCAACGCTCAGAGCGGCGCGGGAGCTGGGAAGAAACAGCTATGGGTTTGAACTGGATAAGCAGTTTTACCGGCTTGCCAAAGATGAAATGCTGAAAGAACCGGAAACGGTGCAGATTGGATTGGAAGGTGTGGTATGAAAATCTGCAAGACCTGCAAGTGGTGCGAGCCGTTCTGCGGTGTCTGCTGCAACGGTGACAGCGAACACCGGGCGGATTTCCGGTTAGAGGATGATCAGTGCGAGGAATGGGAGGAAAACGATGGATGATATTACGTACATGGATTGCTGGCTCTATATAGCGCCTTTAATTCCCATTAAGGCCGATACGTATTCGAAGGACGTGTATGTGATGACTTTTCGAGCGCTGAAAGAAGCGGAAGAAAGAAGGGTGAAGGAAAACGATGTGGAGTGAAAACTGTAATTGGGCAAACAGGACAAAGGAAATTTGCCCATTCTTGCTGGCAGACAAGGATAAAAGATTTTCTGCCGAGTGTGTGCACGAGAACTGCGCGTGGTATTCCACAGAACGCGGAGAATGCGCCGTAAAGGTTATTGCGAGACAGGAGGAAAACGATGGCGATAAGTAAGAAAATCCGCGAAGAAGTATACCGCAAATACGACGGGCACTGTGCTTATTGCGGCAGAGAGATTGCATACAAAGATATGCAAGTAGATCATTTTCTCCCACGGAGGGCATGGAGAATTGAAGATGCGGGGACAGATGATATTTCGAATCTCATGCCGTCCTGTCGAATGTGCAATCATTACAAGCGAGCCAATACGCTGGAAACATTCCGGCGCTACATCGCGGAAATTCCGAAAAAGCTGCGCGAAAATTACATCTATAAGGTTGGCGTAGTTTACGGGAATGTGATCGAGAATGAAAAGCCGATTGAGTTTTACTTTGAGAAGCAGAAAAGTGCAACTCATTTGGGAAAAGGGTGCGAAAATGGCTGATCACGAAAAGATTAAAACCTGTTTTGCGCAAATCATCGTAAATAACAGTGAGGACAAGCCGTATTACAGCATTATGTACTGGGAAAACGGTGAAATGAACATCGGCTTCAGCTCGTATAAGTTGGATTATGTACGGCGGTGGCTGAACGAAGAATTTGAAGTAAAGCGTAATGTAGATGTTGTGCCGGTAGTGCGGTGCAAGGACTGTAAGTACGCATATATCAATAGATTTTCGGTCGCTTCGGGGGTTGTCTTTTGCTCTTCAAGTATGAAAGCGATGCAGGAAGACGATTTTTGCAGCGACGGCGAGAGAAGGGACGGAGGCGCAGACAATGATTGAACTGAAACCTTGCCCGTTCTGCGGGAGTGACAGAATTACGGTACAGTATCTATATTTTAGACCTTATATCCTTTGCGAGAAATGTCATGCGCAAATTCCTTGTTATAATAACTATCCAGATGCGAAAGAAGCGTGGAACAGGAGGGCAAGCAATGATTGAGCTTAAACCCTGTCCGTTTTGTGGAGGAAAAGCGACTGTTCAAGGTAAGCACACCGAAACATACGACGTTTGGGCGAACCACCCCGTTTTGCGTGCTAAGTATCGTGTTGGCTGTGAAAAGTGTGGAATTTATTTCTGGCAGTTGCACGAAATCCAATTGACAGATGGCCAACCCGCTGTTATTAAAAACGGATATGACGAAGCTGCCGAAGCATGGAACAGGAGAGCAGACAATGCGTGAAATCACCAAAGCCGACATGGACAAGCCGATTGAACCGAAAATGGCGCGTGACGCTGTTACAGCGGTGCGCGATATAGCTGCGTATTTAACGGTGGGTGAGTGGTGCTTGATTATGGCAGGCGTGAAGAAAGCCGTTGAGAGAATGACACAGGAGGAAGACGATGAAGTTTAAGAAAGACGGGAAGGTATTCGACCTTGCGGAAGCAATTTTTGAGTATTGCAAGACCGCTGAATGCTCTTTTTGCTCTATATGCGATGCCGTGAAATATACTTGCGGTAACGAAGCAAAAGACCTTGCTGATTTGATGGGCTTTGAAGTAATCGACGAGCCGACTATCGGAGAGATTGTAGCAAAGCACAGTGAGGACGATACGCCCACCATTGCCGAGACGGCCGCAAAGCGCAGCGAGGCCGCAAAGCGCAGGCTGACCCGTGCGGACATCCTGCACGCGGCGGAGAAGTGCGTATGCGGACAGCGCGAGCAGGACTACGGCACGCCGGAGGATAATTTTGAGACGATCGCAGAACTTTGGAAAACATACCTCAGGCGCGCGTGCGTGGATGAGGCGGGCGGTGTGTATATCGACGCGAACGACGTTGCCATGATGATGGCGCTGCTCAAGATTGCACGCATTGCAGCAGGCGGCGGAAAGGCTGACAGTTGGATTGATCTTGCAGGCTATGCGGCGTGTGGGGCGGAATGTGAGGGAGTAACGGAATGACCATATCTGAAATCGCCGCTTAGATGGGCGTTACACCGGAAACGCTGGTGCAGGAGGTTATTGCGCGGGAATCGGTCAAGTTTCAATGGCTTGTAATTTTGGGCGCACTGGCGATAGGTTTATCAATTTTTATCCTCTTGGCTTGTGTCATATGCAACAGCGAAGGGGTACCGGTGTTTGGTTTATACACTGCCTGCGGATTGATTTTTGTCGGTGTGATGTTGCTCACGAACGTGATCGGCTTGATTGCATGGAAAACCGCGCCGGAAACCACGGCGAACCAGTATATTGTTGAACATTATGGAGGAATAGAAAAATGACACCAACTGTTGTATTTGATTTTGACGGTGTTATTCACAGTTATACTTCCGGGTGGAAGGGGAAAACGGTTATTCCCGACCCACCGGTGCAGGGAATTCGTGAGGCGATTAACGACATTCGGAAATTGTACCGGGTAGTTGTTGTATCGACCCGCTGCGATACACCAGACGGCATTATGGCCGTAAAGGAATATCTGGCCAAGCACGACATTGTTGTTGACGATGTGATGAAGGAAAAACCGCCTGCGATTGTGTATGTTGACGACCGAGCTATTTGTTTTGATGGAAATCCGCACGGATTACTTGATAAAATCACGGAATTTGAACCATGGACGGCAAAAGCGATGAGGAGAATAAAAAATGACGATTAATAGAGCGATTGAATGCGCGGAATTGATGTCGCGCAAGATGGTACCGCGTGACTTTGATAACGACGAGGATAGATGCGTGTTCGGTATGATTTGCGCCGATGCTTTGCATCTAATGAAAACACATGGAGAAAAAACGAAACTGGGAAGTGAACCAAACGAGCCTGACCCCGATACAAACACATGGCAGGAGCGCATGAAGCGCGAGTACCACGAGACGAAGGAACGCTATGAAAAGCTGAATCGGCTACTTGTTAAGCACGCGGCGGGCACGCTTGATTTTACGCTGAAATGCCCTATCGAGCTGCTAAAAGCACAGCGTGAGCACATGTCTGACTATCTGTATACGTTGGAAATCCGTGCGGAGATTGAGGGAGTGAACCTGTATGATTGACCTGCATAAACTGGACAAGTTCCGGCTGAAAGACAGAGAACGCGAGTTTTACGGCTGCACCGGCGACAGCGGGAACGGCGTTTTCAAGGTGTATGTTGGCGGCAAGTCGTTCCGGGTAATTGCAAGCAATGGCATGGGCTGGGAGCACGTCAGCGTTTCGCCCGGCTCTGCACAGCGCAAGTGCTGCCCGACATGGGACGAGATGTGCGCGATTAAGGATATGTTTTTCGGCGAGGACGAGCGCGTTATGCAGTTCCACCCGCCTAAGTCGGAGTACATCAATAATTATCCGTACTGTCTGCACCTGTGGAAACCGGTAGATACGGAGATTCCGCACCCGCCGATGATTTGTGTTTGAAGGAGGAAAACGATGAACGTAGTAAGTGAAGATGTTGCAAAGCTCGTGGAAAATGAACTGGAAGCTGCAAATGAGCGGTTCCCGCAGTTCCACTCGGAGCACGAGGGTTGGGCGGTAATGCAGGAAGAAGCCGAGGAACTGCAAGAAGAATGCGCCAGTATCGAAATGGCAATGGAGCAGCTATGGCACCGCATCCGTGATGGTATCCAGACGGCGCAGCATGTGGCTCTCGTTGGGCAGTACGCCGAAGCAGCAGCTTGCGAAGCTATACAGGTGGCGGCGATGGCGAGAAAGTACCTTGACATGTTGGAAAGAGAGGAATGAAATGAAAAAAAATGCTTTAATCGTTCTGTCTATCGTAGCAGCACTGGTACTCATGATTGTTGCTGCATTTGTGTCGGCTAATAACCGCGCAGTATCAGCAGAAGAACAGGTAAATTCGGCGGCAGCCGATGTGCAGGTGGTGGAAAAACGCCGTGTTGATCTCGTTTACAATCTGGTGGACGCCGTAAAGTCCTATCAGACCTATGAGAGCGACACGCTGACGAAGATTACGCAGGCTCGCACTGCTGCTGCATCGGGCAAGATAGAAGAAGCACAGGTTACGTTAAATGCTGTTGCGGAGCAGTACCCGGAACTCAAGGCAAACGAAAATTACAAGCAACTCATGACCGAACTTGCGCTGACCGAGAACCAGATCGCGCAGTACCGCAACAACTACAATCAGCAGGTACGGGCATACAACAAGCTGGTACGGTCTTTCCCGACCGGTTTTCTGCTGAGGGTAATGAACTATCAGACAATCGACACGACCTACACGGACTACGATGCACCGGAAGATGCTCCGCAGAACCTGTTCGGTGACAGCGATGGAGATTAAGCCTCGTGAAATGGCATTCAGCGTTGCGATCGTGTTTGTTATGCTGGCGCTGGGCTTCCTGCTCGGCAGTAAAATCGGTGACCATATTGCCGAAGAAAACGAGAAATTCACCACGGCAGCGCAGATCACAGACGATGAGCAGTTTCAGTACGCGCTGGCTACCGATTTCGGAAACGTCATCGCCTACGGCGATCTGATCGCTGAACAGCCTGTTTCGGCTGATGATTTAGATGGCGAATATGCGCAGCTGACCAAAATCACGGAGCAATATACCATGCACACGCGCGTTGTAACCTCTACGGACGGAAAGGGTCACACATACACTCGCACCGAGGTGTATTGGACTTGGGACGAGATTGACCGGGAGAAAGACAGCACAGAAACATACATGTTCATGGGTGCATCATTCCCGGCGGATAAGTTTTCCGTTACAGCGCACCAACAGGGCGATACAATCTATGACAGTAGGCTTGTGCGGCATTATTACGAAGCTGTGGATGCAAATATGGTTGGCAGTATACATACGCAAATTAAAGATCATATGATTGCAGACAACAACAGGTTTTATACGGACGCAGAACCACAGGCGATTGTAAACCTTGCTATAAGACAAGGTAATATTGCTATCATCTTGTTCGGTGTATTATGGATTGCTCTGACCGGTGGCACGGTATATGGTTTCTGTGCACTGGAAAACAGGTGGCTGGACGGATGATGTATAGTCCGGAAATGCGAAAATACCTGAAAGAAATCAATCGCTATTTGATTTGGAGGTACGGAAATGGCGAAGAAAAAGAAAGTCAACCCATACCGAATACCGGCGACGCAGGGCGACATAGAAAAAGCCAAACGCGACGCAACGAACACGGCGGTTGCGTCTACAGGGGCAATTATGTTTAGCGTTCTACGGGATAAAGAAGGGTACGACTATGACCGATTACGGCGGATATGGGACGAAACAAACTACCTCGCAGACAGCATCGCCCGAAAATACGTTAAAATCGACGATCTGATTGAAGAACTGCGGGAGAATGGAATAGCATTAGCATGAAAAAGAAAAGCGAATGCGCTGGGTGCGCATACTGGCGGGTACTTGGTACAAGCCAAGGGTCTAAGCTATGGGCGTGTCATTATTTGATCGACACGGGGAAATCGCGCGGATGTGAACCGGGTGTGGGTTGCGTCCGCAAGGCGGCGAGAATCAGCCGCCGCAGGCGATATACACAGCATGGTATGGAGGAGGTAGTGGCACACGACGACTAAAGAATGGCTCAGACGAGGGATTGATCTGGAAAAATCAATCTCTGCGTTGGAAGAAGCACGAGTAAGGGCGTGGACACGGGCGACAAGCGCAACGGCGACGATCAAGGACACGCCGGGTGGCGGCGGTGACGTGACCGCAAACAAGGCGGATGCGTATCTTGCCCTGTCCGAGAAGATACAGAGAGAGCAAGAACGGCTTGCACTGATTAAGGCTGAGATTATCAGCACAACGGCTAAGGTACAGGATGCGGCGCTGCGGGCGCTGCTGATCGAGCACTATGTAAACGGTCGGACGTGGAGAGAGACCGCCGAGAGAATGAATTACAACGAAGTGCACGTTCGCGGAAAAATGCACGCACGGGCGTTGCGGGCAGTAGAACATATACGCACAGGTTGTGCATAAAGCTGTGGAAAACGGGCTACACAATACTACAAAGAATGGTGGTATAATGATATCGTGATAAAAGCCCTAAAGGGCGGAATCACGGAGTTTCGTTCCTCCGCTTTCAACCCGCCGAAAGGCGGGTACACGCCCGAAAGCCTGCGTGAGGGCTGACGGGTGACAAGCCTTTCTGTTTAACCCCAAACACCTTTAAAGCGGTGGGGAGACCTGCCGCTGACCTGCTCCAAAGTCTGCATGAGGGCAGAGAAGCAAAACGCCTTTCGCGGAACGAAGGCATTGATTATCCTTTCTATTCTTTCGGCGTGTCTTTTGCGCGGCACGCCGATATGCTCCAAAGCCTGCATGAGGGTGACGGAGTAATAACATATACGCTAAAATTGAGAATGTGTTGCGGTGTCTGCGGGCAACAGTCACCGCAAACATGCCCGGATGGCTGCGTGAGGCCGGACGGGTAACGTATGGAATCTTTTTAGCCAAGGGCAACATGGCGGAATTTTGGCAAGCCTTGCATGGTGGACAACGTGCAAGGCAATCTGTTCCCGAAGCTGCATGAGGCAGAGGGAGCAAAACGCCTCCAACGAGGACGATGATATTCTGACAGCTCGGAAAGACGAGCACTGTTTCCGAACAATGCTGGACTGCTGCAACAGTTCGGCAGAGTTTCGCGGGTGCTTGCAGGCACGCCGCAACCGGGGTCGCTCCCCGCTGTAACCTTACGAGGAAATCAGCCGGATTACAGACCGATAGCAACTGCGACACGACGGAGAGCAACGCCGAACAGCCCATAATGAGAGGGCGAGTGCTACCGGATAAGCACTCACACGGACTTAGAGAGCCGAGAGCAAAACAACCGGTACAAAGTTACAAAGCCGATACGGCGCTTTCGGGTGGCTAAGTACACGCCACGAAAGAGCACCAGTCTGTTTATCTCTTGCAATAAACAACCTAATCATCAGGACGGAAACACAAGCAAACTTGCGAAAGTGAGGTTATTACCTCTCTGAATTTCATACAACCGTTCTGGACAGCCGGGAAACCGTCGGTAAAAGCCCGACGTACAGACGCGACGATAGCGTTCATACCTCCCTGTGGAGGTATACCGGTTTGCATAGTGCTGAAAGCGGGTGCGAGTCCTGCGAAACCGAAACAGTCGTAAATATGGTAAACCCCGCTCACCTTATGGCTTTGGTGATCGGGGTTTGCTATGCTATTTAGAAAATACTCTGACGCGGGTGCGTGAGCCGGGCGGTGAAAAGACCTATTAAAACTGGCGATCTGAAATTCGCGCGGATTGGGAAAGGGTCAAAGGAATATTTAGGCAGAACTATAGGAGACTAACTAAACACGAAAAGGATTATCTGCAAAGATAGTCCTTTTCGTTGCATAAATAAAAGGAGGTGAACTGCATGAAGGCAATCAGAAGAGCAGCACGATCTATCGGAACTCGCGTCCGTAACTTTGTTTCGGGTCGTCGGGAAGCAGGCGCTTCCCGCGCGCGGTCGTCCTCGGCCTGATGAAAAAACACTCAAAAGTACGCCGACCGGGAATAGCGTCCCAGCCGGTTTTCTTTTGGGAAAGGGAGGGAAAAGTAAATGCCAAGAGGCAGACCAAAGAAACAAATCGACCTTGAAGCGGTGCGCGAGCTGGCAAGCGAGGGCAACACGCAAGAGGAAATCGCAAGAGCATTAGGCTTCGCGCGTGCGACCTTTGCGAATCGCAAGGATGTGACCGAAGCATATTATAAAGGCATGGCCGAAATGAAGCTGAGCCTGCGGCACTGGCAGTTTAACGCTGCTCGTGGCGGTAACATCCAGATGCTTATCTGGTTGGGCAAGCAGTACCTCGGACAGCGCGACGCAGTAGAGGAAAAGATCGAAAGCGAAGGCGTGAAGGTGATTATTGATGTCTGAGTTGAAGCTCTCGCAGATCATCGGACCGGCATTTTACGCCGTTGCGCACGATGTGTTTGAGCATGGTCACACACATTACGATGAGAGCGGCGGCCGGGGCTCGCTGAAATCGTCGTTTGTGTCGATTGTCGTTCCGCTGCTGCTTATCCACAACCCCGGAACGCATGCGCTTGTGTTACGCAAGGTTGCAAACACCATCCGCGATAGTGTATACGCACAGTATGTATGGGCAATTGGTGAGCTGGGCATGGATGACTACTGGGACGCGAAAGTATCGCCGATGGAGCTGATATATCGCCCGACCGGACAGAAAATCATGTTTCGCGGCGCTGATGACCCGATGAAAATCAAGTCAATCAAGGTTCCGTTTGGTTATATTGCTGTTACGCATTTCGAGGAGAAAGACCAGTTCGCAGGACGCGCGGAAATCCGAACGATCTTGCAGTCTACAATGCGCGGCGGTGATAAGTATTGGAACTTTGAGAGTTATAACCCTCCGATCAGCCGCGACAACTGGGCGAACAAGGACAGTTTAGAAGAACGCCCTGACCGTCTCTGCCACCGCAGCACGTACCTTGAAGCGCCGCGCGAGTGGTTAGGCGATCAGTTTATTTATGAGGCGGAGCACCTAAAACTGACGAACGAGCGAGCGTATCAGCATGAATACCTCGGCATTCCGGTCGGCACGGGCGGCAACGTCTTTGAAAACCTTGAACTGCGAGAAATCACAGACGATGAGGTGGCAACGTTCGATCATATCTATCAAGGCGCTGACTGGGGATGGTTCCCCGACCCGTTCGCTTTTATCCGCGTTCACTACGACAGGGCGCGTGAGACGGTGTATTTTATCGATGAGATATACAAAAACAAGCTGAGTAACGAGGAAAGCGCCGGTATTATCATGGAGCGCGGCTATAATGATACGTTTATCACCTGCGACAGTGCAGAGCCAAAAAGCGTTGCAGACTACCGCGCTATGCGACTGCCTGCCAAAGAGGCCGTGAAGGGCCCCGGCAGTGTCGAGTACGGCATGAAGTGGCTACAGCGCAGGACACTTGTCATCGACCGCAAGCGAACGCCGCACGCCTATGATGAGTTTGTGAACTATGAGTATGAGCGCGACAAGGACGGCGAGATCATCAGCGGCTATCCAGATGAAAAGAACCATCTGATTGACGCCACGAGATACGCCCTTGAGCGCGTTTACAGAAGAATGGGAGTGATTGCTTGACGATCATTGAAAAACTGAAAGAGCTCGGCTATAACACAATCGCCCCCGAGTTTTACGGTAAGGTTGCGGAGTGGCGCAGCTGGTATGTGGGTGATGTGAAGTCATTCCACCATTACAAGGTGCGGAACTGCGGCCGAACCGTGCATTGCAAGCGATATACGCTCGGTATGGCCAAGAAGTTAGCCGAGGACTGGGCGAACCTACTCATGAACGAAAAGGTGAAAATCACCTTGGAGGGCGAGAAAGAACAGGCGTTCATCGACCGCATCTTTGAAGAGAACAACTTCGAGGTAAAGGCGAACGAGATGCAGGAAATGAAGTCTGCACTGGGTACGGTCGCATACATTCCGCGTGTTGTCGGTGCAGTGTCGGACGGCGAACAGCCTATTGTAGGCGCAGCAAACGGCATTCAGATTGATTATGTGACTGTAGAGCACATTTTCCCTCTGGCATGGCAGAACGGCGTTATCATGGAATGCGCGTTCGACAGCAGAACCACCGTGAAAGGCGAGGATTACTGCTATCTGCAAATCCACAAGCGAAATGAAATCGGTTTTTACGACATCGAAAACCGCATTTTCAAAATCACAAATGAAAGTTTGTTTGAAGAAAGCCTTGCAAGCGTGCCGGGGTTTGAAAAAATTCCACCTGTTGTGCATACCGGTTCAAACAAGCGGCAGTTTGTGATTGATCGTTTGAACATCGCGAACAACTTTGATTATTACATTCCGCTCGGCATTCCGGTCTATGCAAACGCGATTGACGTTCTGAAAGGCGTTGATATCGCATATGACAGCTATGTAAACGAGTTCCTGCTCGGTAAAAAGCGCATCATGGTAAAGCCGGCTGCGACGAACTACCTTGACGGCGAGCCGGTATTCGACCCGGACGAGCTCGCATATTATGTGCTGCCGGAGGATACGCAGGATGGCAATATCATTCAGCCGATTGATATGACGCTGAGAACCGGCGAGCACAACCGAGGCATTCAAGATCAGCTGAACCTACTGTCAACCAAGACAGGTTTCGGCGAGAGCTATTATCACTTCGACGGCGCAAGCGTTGCAACCGCCACGCAGGTAATCAGCGAAAACAGCACCATGTTCCGCACGATCAAGAAGCATGAAATCATCCTTGAGCAGGCACTTGTGGAGCTGTGCCGCATTATTCTGCGACTCGGAAATGATGCAATGAACGCCGGGCTGAATGAAGATGTGGAAATCAGCATTGACTTTGACGACAGCATCATCGAGGATAAGGGCACGGACTTCACGCGAGACATGCAGCTGCTTAACGCAGGCATTATGAACGACTGGGAATTTCGCGCTAAGTGGCTCAATGAAGATGATGAGACGGCGAAGAGGATGTTGCCTAAAGCGCAGGATATGACAGACGAGGGGGAAGATGAGATTGAATGAAGTATCCAATCACACCGGAATACCTCGACGCAGCACCCGAACCGATTGCGATTGCAATGCGAGAGCTCGAAAAGGACATCTTGCGCGAGATATGTTCACGCTTTAAGCTGACCGGCGAGCTGAACGAAGTCACCATAAACGACATTCGCGCGCTGCGTGCGCGTGGTCTGGATATGGAGACCATCGAACGAATGATTGCAAAGCACAGCAAAGAGACGCTGCCACAGGTGCAGGAAGCACTTGACCGTGTTGTTGAATACAACCAGAAGTATTACAACGAGCTTGCAAGCAAAGCGAGCGTTGCTGAACCGCTTTTCTGGGTGACGGCTGCGGATATCGCGCAGATACAGTCACAGACGCTTGACGGATACCGCAACATTACACGCTCTCTCGGTTTTGCACTGCAAACAAACGGAAAGGTTGCATTTCATCCGATTGCAAAGGCGTATCAAGCCGCCCTTGACAAAGCAGAAGTGAAAATGCAGTCCGGCGCGTTTACGTTGCAGCAGTCACTTGAGGATGCAGTTAGAGAGCTTGCAGACAGCGGCATATACACGATTGACTATGCGACAGGGCACAGAGACCATGCAGACGTTGCAGCGCGCAGAGCTATTTTCACGGGGCTAAATCAGCTCACCTCGAAATACACAGAAACGGCTGCGGAAACACTGGAAACTGACCTGTACGAAATCACCGCCCATCGCGGCGCGCGTGATAAAGGCACGGGATGGAAGAACCACAAGGCATGGCAAGGCAAGGTTTACAGCACGAAAGACGGCAGCAAATACCCGAATATTTACAAGGTTTGTGGATTGGGTGCTGTTGACGGTCTGGAGGGCGCTAACTGTAGGCATCATCGGCATGCGTTTTTAGAGGGCGTGTCTGAGCGCGTCTACACAGACGACGAGCTTGCGAACATCGACCCACCGCCTGTGGAGTTCGAGGGGCGCACGTACAGCGCCTATGAAGCAACGCAAATGCAGCGCAAGATAGAACGCACAGTGCGCAAACTGGAGCGCCGCAGAGCCGCGTACAACGCCGCAGGAATGACGGGCAAGGAAGAGCAAACAGGCATCCGCATTCGCCGATTGAAGAAAGAATATCGCGAATTCAGCCGGGCGGCGAGCCTGCCGACGCAGACCAACCGTATGAAAGTAATTGAATAAATGGCATCGTGGAAACACGGTGTTTTTTATTGCCAAATTGTCCGACAGGACGTTAAACAAGGAGACCACAATGGAAAACAACGCTACCAACACCAACGCGCCGGGCGCGGAAAACAACACTGCTGCACAGCAGGAAAAGACGTTCAGTCAGGCGGACGTAGATAAGATGATCCAGTCTCGCCTTGAGCGTGAACGGAAGAAAATGCCCAGCGAGGAAGAGCTGAACGCATTCCGCACGTGGAAAGACAGTCAGCAGACCGAGCAGGACAGAATGAACAACATCACCAAAGAGCGCGACACCGCAGTAAGCAACCTTTCGGCGGCGAACGCGAAGATCGAACAGCTCGAGCACGAAAGATACGTTTCGTCGAAGGGTTTCACCGGTGACGAGGCGGAATTTATCGCATTCAAGGCTGCGAAGATGGTAGATGACAAGACCACCTTTGAACAGGCTGTGGATGCAATCGCGCAGGAACGTCGGCCACGTACCTCGTTTGATTGGACTGCGCCTGTAGGCGATGGCAACCAGAAAAACGCCCCCAACGCGGCAATGAACGCGCTTATTCGTGGGGCAATCAAGTAAGAAAAGGAGCTTTTAACAATGGCAAATAACGTAATTGACCGCAATTCCCTTTCCGGCCTCATCCCGGAGCCGGTAACTCGTGAAATCCTTCAGGGCGCTGTTGCAGAGTCGGCAGTACTGCGTATGGCTCGCCGCCTGCCGAACATGACCAGCAAGACCCAGACCATGAACGTTCTGGATATGCTGCCGACCGCTTACTGGGTAAACGGCGAGGTTTCCGGCACTGGCGCGGCTGACTCCGCAGCGTACAAGCAGACTACCAAGATGGCATGGGACAAAAAGAAGATTTACGCCGAGGAAATCGCGGTAATCGTCCCCATCCCGGAGGCAGTTCTGGATGATGCGGATTACGACATCTGGGGTGAGGTTCGCCCGCGCCTGGTTGAGGCGTTCGGCAAGAAGATTGACGCTGCAATCCTGTTCGGTGCTGACAAGCCCGCAACGTGGCGTGATGGCGTTGTTCCGTCTGCAATCGCAGCAGGTAACGGCGTAGCGGCTTCCGCAAACGTATTCGGCGATATCATGGGCGAAAACGGTCTGATTGCAAAGGTTGAGCTTGACGGTTATAGCCCGAACGGCGTTGTATCCGCTGTACAGATGCGCGGCAAGCTGCGCGGCCTGGTGGACACCACCGGTCAGCCGATTTTTAAGACTGACATGCAGGGCGCGTCTCGCTACGCTCTGGACGGAATGGATATGTATTTCCCGAACAACGGCGCATTTGATCCGACTATTGCAAAGATGGTTGTAGGCGACTGGTCGCAGCTCGTTTATGCTATCCGTCAGGATATCACGTTCAAGATTTTCACCGAGGGCGTTATTCAAGATCCCGACACCAAGGCAATCCAGTACAACCTCATGCAGAACGACATGGTTGCACTGCGTGCTGTTATGCGTCTGGGCTGGGAGATTGCAAACCCGCTGACTGCTTACAACGAGGACATCGAGAATCCGTTCCCGTTCTCCGTTTACGGCAACGGCGGCAGTGTTTCTACCGTAGCCGTCAAGCCGTCTACCGCAAGCGTGGCAAAGGGCGGTTCTAAGCTGTTTACCGCGTCTGTAACCGGTGACGGCATTGTTTCTGACAATGTAACGTGGGCGGTTTCCGGCGGCGCAAAGGGCGGCACCAAGATTACGGCTGATGGTCTGCTGACCGTTGACAAGAACGAGAGCGCGTCCTCTCTGACCGTTACCGCAACTTCTCAGCAAGACGTAAGCAAGAATGGCACTTCTTCTGTAACTCTCGCCTAAAGGAGTAAAACATGGTAGAATACGCATTTTATAAAGCGACTTATCACGGCAATCAAATCACCGAGGACGATTTTCCACGTCTGGAAAGTCGCGCCGAAGCGTATCTTACCTATCTGACGCGCGGAAAGATTGATGATTCCGACGCAGCGAAAATGGCGTGCTGCGCGGTGGCGGAACAGTATCAGATCATTGATACGTCCCAAAACCGCGCGGCTTCTGCCGAGCAGGAAAAGCAAAGCGAAAGCGTCGGCTCGTGGTCGGTCAGCTATCGCAGTAGCGCAGAGATGGCACAGGATGCAAAGACGCAGTTACGCAGTGCAGCAGAAATGTATCTGGCGAACACCGGTATACTTTACCGTGGTGGGAGGTGTTGCAAATGCGATTACCTCACACTGTGACGCTGTTTCAGCCGTCCGGAAGAACCGTTTTAACCGGTGTGCTACTGGAAAGCACGAGAGGCACGGCAGTAACGAAGAACGCGCAGAACAGCGCTGATTCAGTCACTCTGCATATTCCTATTCCGTTCGATTTAATAGTTTCGCCGGAAAAGGATTATTTCGCGCGTGGTGAAGTCCCAGACGAAGGAAGTTACCAGAAATGCCGCGAAAAGCATGAAACATACCGCGTTACAAGCGTTTCGTTGTATGACTACGGCGGACTACAGCATTTGGAGGTGGGCGGTCGATGATCCGATACTCTCTAAACATCAAACTGCCGGATAACGTACTAAGCAAGCGCGTAGAAAAGGCGAATGCATGGCTGGTAGAGGAGATCATAAAGGACACCGATCAGTTTGTTCCTGCGCGAACCGGAGCGCTGGCAATGAATGTGCACCGACAGGGGAATACCATCGTTTATGCGTCCCCGTATGCGCGGTTTCAGTATTACGGCAAGGTGATGATTGACCCGGCAACCGGCAGTACGTTTGCACCCAAGGGCACACGCAAGGCATTGACAGATCGAAACCTCAAATACAGCAAGGGAATGCACAAGAATGCGCGTTCTCACTGGTTCGAGGCAAGCAAGGCGTTGAATGAAACGCGCTGGATGGAAGGAGTACGCAAGATTTTGACCGATGAGTGAGAAATTGAACACGGTAACAGCTCGTGAACAAGACGGTGTTTCACGGGCTGTTCTTTTATGGCTGAAAGGCTATGCTCCCGAAATCGAGTTTGAATATCTCCCGCCGGAACGGTCAGGCATGATGCTTACCAGTGTACAGAGCGCGTATAAAACCGCACAGTATATTGACGGCGGATATGCTGCACAGTACCCGTTCGGCGTGATGTATCGCGCCCTGCCGACCGACAGCGAGGAACGTCTCGACGTTGAATCCTTGCTGAATGAGCTGGGAGCATGGGCGGAAGAAAACCCGCCTGATCTCGGCGAGGGAATGACCGTCACATCTGTTGAGCGAACGACCCCTGCGGGGCTTATCGCTCGATATGAAGATTTAACCGAGGATTACCAAATCCTCTTAACCATTAACTATGAAGTTGAGGTGTAAAAATGGCAACTGAAAAGATTAAACGTCCTCTGATTGCACACTTTCTGGATACGTCCGACAAGATGGGCGAGTATTCGGATGCAAAGTGGGCACGAATCGGCAAGAATGTAACCGAAGCATCTACGGACTACGGTGCACAGACTGAGACCGAGCAGGATATTATCTCTGATTCTGCAACTACTGAGATTACCGGCTATCAGCCGACCATGAGCGTTTCTCAGCAGTGCACCAAGGGCGACGGTGTGTTTGAGTTTATCGACAAGAAGCGTCGCGCTCGTGCTACTCTGGCAGATTCTCACGCATGGCTGCTGAACGTGGACATGTGGAATGCTACCAGTGACAGCGACACTGCAACCTACGTTGCAGAAGTACAGGAAGTATCTGTACAGGTTGATACCTACGGCGGCGCGGGCGGCGAATCTCCGACGCTGGAATATACGCTGAACTATGTAGGCGACCCGATTCCGGGCACTGTTAAGATCACCGGTGGCGCACCGGTATTCACTGCGAACGTATCCGTATAAGGAGGTAACGAGGAATGGATAGTATCCGCGTAAACAGCGGCGTAAAGGTTATTGAAGTCAACGACAAGGGAGAGACGATCTCCCTTCCGCTGTCTGATGATAGCTTTGTCAAAGGCTTTTTCGACCTGCTGAATGAAATCAAAGACAAGGCAACGGCTATTTCTGAGAAGAAAGGCGACGTTCTGGACACTCTGGACGATATCGTAGCGTTTGACAAAGACGTTAAGGACAAAATCGACGCGCTGATTGGCGAAAATACTTGCGCGAAGGTGTTTGGTGCGGTGCTTCCGTCCTCCGACCAGTTCCTTGATTTCTTCGCACAGCTTACCCCCATCATTGACAGCCACGTTGAGAAACGTGCAGCAAACATGAGCAAGTACAGCGCGGAGCGTGTCGGCAGTGTTTAACATGCTGCTCGACCGCCTGCCAAGCTCTTACAAGGGGTATCTGATTCGCACGGATTACAGAATCGGCATTCAGATTTCCCTTGCATTGGACGACCCGAATTTAAGCGATAATGACCGTGTATGGGTGGCATTATCCTTGCTTTACGGAGCAGGGATGCCACCCATTGACATTGCACTGGAAGGTTTGCAGTGGTTTATTCGCTGTGGCGACGATAGAGAGATTGAACCCGGCGGTAAACGCATGATGTGGTTCGATTTCGATTCTGCACGGTTGTACGCATCGTTCCGGCAGACGTTCGGCATTGAGCTGCACAAGGTCAATCTGCACTGGTTTGAGTTTATGGCAATGATGGAAAGCCTTAACGAAGATTCGGCAATGTCTCATGCTCTGCAAATCAGAGGCACGGACACAAGCAAAATGAAGGGAAAACAGAAACAGGAATACGAACGTCTCAAACGTAATTTAACCCCTGCACCCGCACTTTCCGAGGAGGAAAAGGAAGCGATTGACGCTTTCTGGGCGCAGATCAATTAGAAAGGCGGTGAATAAATGGCGGATGGCTCTATCAGAATCGAAGCTACTGTAAGCGACGAACAAGCGAAAAAGCAGATTGCACAAATGACGAAAGACATTGAAAAGCAATCAGCCGCCGTAGATAAACAAGCCGCAAAGGTACAAAAACTTGCTGAACAGTGGAACAAGGTAGCCGCTGGCGGCACGAAGGGCATTAAAATGCAAGCCGACCTTGCAGCAACGGAGAAAGAAGCCGCACGCCTGGCTGCTCGGTTGGATGAAGTAAACGCTGAGATTGAAAAGGCTCAGAGCGATTACAACACCAAACTGAAACAGGCGGCAACGGGCGCAATCCCACAGGAGGAATTCTCGGAATCGGCGCAAAAGCTGAATTCGCTTGTTGCTGAATCGGATAAATTGGGCGAAGCTCTGCGAAACGCAGATGATAAAGCGGCACAACTGAAACAACAGCTTGCCGAGATCAAGCAATCGTCCACGATGAGCAGCGCCGGTCAGAATGTACGGCAAAGCCTTGCCAATGAGACCACGCAGTTAGAGAACATGAAGGCCGGGCTGAAACAGTCCAAGTCGGAAATGAATGACTTCGTAAGTCAGACAAATTCCAAAATGGCTAAGCTGAAACGAGTTATTGCGGGTTTGGGCGCTGGCTTGAAAACGTCTGTCGGAAGTCTGCAAAATTTTCTCGGCGGCAAATTGGGCGCAGCGATTGACAAGCTCAAAGCCAAATTCGCCAATTTCGGACGTTCCAGCCAAAAGTCCATGAAGAAAGCAACGGGCGGCGTACAGTCGTTCGGTGTGCGTCTGCGATCTATCGTTGCGGGCGCGTTGTTCTTCAACTTGATTTCCAAAGCGCTTACGGCAATGGCTGACCGTTTGGGCAAGGCTCTGCTTGCGAACCAAACGTTTGCAAAGTCGTTTGGACAGGTGAAAAGTAACCTGCTGACGGCGTTCCAGCCTATCTATGAATCTATTATTCCGTGGCTGAATAAGCTGATGCAGGCTCTTGCACAGGTAACGGCGCAGATGGCGCAGTTTATCGCGTCTGTGTTCGGTACGACCGCACAGCAGGCACAGGAAAATGCAAAGGAACTGAACAAGCAAACGGATGCACTGGATTCCACGGCATCGTCTGCGAAGAAAGCTGAAAAGGCTCTTGCATCGTTCGATACAGTCCAGAAATTAACCAATAACAGCAATAACACGACCGACCCGAGCGCACCCAAGTTTGATACGGATTATTCCGCAGTAAAAAATCAGACACCGCAATGGCTCACTGACTTCTGGAAAGTATTTCAGGATTCGTGGGCGCAGTACGGACAGCAGACTATTGAAAGCGCAAAGAACGCTCTTTCTGCGCTGAAAGACATGGTTTCCGCTATCGGTCAGTCGTTTATGGCAATCTGGACGAACGGAACCGGACTTGAAACGCTTAACAACATTCAACTGCTGCTGCAAACCATCTTCGATCTGATTACCGCCATTGCAACGGCATTTACCAATGCGTGGAACACGAACAACACGGGCGAACAGATGCTACAAGCAATCATGAACTTGCTGAACACGATCATTCAGATTATCACATCTATTGGGCAGGCGTTCATTGCGGCATGGAACGATGGTAACGCGGGACAAATCATGCTGCAAAGCATTATGACCCTCATTACCACGGTGGTTCAGGCAATTAGCGCAATCGGTCAAGCGTTTTTAGCCGCGTGGAATGATGGTAATGCCGGACAAACGATGATAAACACCTTGATACAAATGATTACGGCGGTTGTAAACCTCGTTAATTCTATCGGTCAAGCGTTTATTGCGGCTTGGACTGATGCAGGATTAGGCGAAAGTATCTTCTCGAATATTCTTTCCATCATCACGAATATTGAGAATGCGATAAAATCACTGGCTGAAAACCTGCAATCTGCGTGGGAATACAACGGGAATGGCGTAGCTGTTTGGGAGAGCATCCTCAAAATCATTGATGATGTATTAGCCGGAATTGATAAAATGTCACAGGCAACGGCGGATTGGGCAAGCGGTTTGAATTTTGAACCTCTTGTCACGGCGTTTAACAATTTCATGGCAGCACTCGAACCGGTTGTAGACCTGATTATGAACGGCCTCGCATGGGCATGGGAGAACGTTTTACTTCCGCTTGCGAGCTGGACTATCGAAGAAGCTGCTCCGGCAGTTCTCAATCTTCTTGCAGCGGCGTTACAGGCAGTATATAAGGTAGTATCTGCGCTGGCTCCGATTCTGCAAACGATTTGGAGCATTATCAAACCTATCGTTCAGTTCATCGGTTTTTCTGTTATTTCTATTATCAAGGGACTGACAGATACCATTACGAAACTGGGTGACGCTATTTCCTTTGTCCTTAATCTGATTAGCAAAATTGGAAGTGGCATTGGAAGTGGTATTTCGTCGCTTGTTGGCGCATTGGGTGGCGGATTAAGCGCATTTTCGCTGGATTCTCCTACTGCTGCGTATGCACTTGATATCCCCGCCCTTGCAAACGGCGCGGTTATCAGCCCGAACAGCGAATTTCTCGCTCTGCTGGGCGATCAGAAAAGCGGTGTGAACGTGGAAACCCCGCTGTCTACCATGATTGATGCGTTTAACGCGGCACTGGACGCACGCGGCGGCACGGGCAACAGCAGTCAACCTATCGAGCTTTACATCGACGGCGCGAAGTTTGCACGCATTACCGGCCCGTACAACAGCGGCGAAACGCGGCGGCGCGGCGTGAGCCTTGTAACAGGAGGTGCATAAATGGAACTTACCGTAGACGGCAAGAAGTACAGCGTCATTGTTACAGGACTTACCCGCAAATTTCAGGTGCTTGACGGCGAGAACGCAGAGCGAACGCTCAGCGGCGCAATGATTCGCGACATTATCGGTACGTTTTACAACTACGAGATTACGATTCTTCCCGCAGTTGGCAAGTACGGCGACTACGATGCGCTGTACGAGGTTCTGAGTGCACCGCAGGACAGTCACAGAATTGTTGTTCCGTATGCACAGAGCACGCTTACGTTTAACGCATATGTTACTGCCGGACAAGATAATCTCATTCGCAAGAAACCCGGAGAAGCATACTGGACGGGACTTTCCGTGCAGTTTATCGCAATGGCACCGCAAAGGACGTGACACATGGGAACAAATACAATCACATATCTTGATCGCACGTTCGATGCGCACGATGTAATCAGCGGAAATGCGTACTATGCGCGTCCGCTGAACAGTGCCTCGCTGGAAATCGACACGTTTTCCTTTGATGTGCAGTCGGATGATACCAGTTTAACGGAGTTTATCCGTAACACCCCACTGACTTTCTACCATGACGGAAATCAGATGGGGATTTTTTATGTGCAGACAATCTCACGCACCTCTATCAACACCTATCACTTTACCTGCACCTCGACCGTTGGCCTGCTGGATGAAACCTACCACGACGGCGGTATTTATACCGGCGAAACCGTGCGCGAAGTGTGTACGGAGATTTGCAAGCCGCTGACCTGCTATGTGAAGTCGAACATTGCCAACATCAAGCTGTACGGTTGGCTTCCTATCGCAACTCGGCGCGAAAACCTTGCGCAAGTGCTGTTTGCTATTGGCGCAACGCTGAAAGTGGACTACAACGGCGCAATCCGTATCGAGGGCTTGTGGGACGGACAGTCGAGCGAAATCACCGCAAGCGAAATGTATGCGGGCGGCTCGGTAGAATATGCAACTCCGGTTACGGAGGTTATCGTAACCGAACACGCCTATTCGCAGAGCGCAACGGAAACGACAGAGCTTTTTAAGGGTACAACGTCGGCAGGCGACAAAATCACCTTCGACGAACCGTGCTACGACCTCGCGGCATCCGGTTTTTCCGTGCTTGATAGCGGTGCAAACTGGGCAACGGTTTCGGCAGGCTCTGGCGTGCTGACGGGTAAAAAGTATACGCATGTTACCCGGCAGGTAATGCAGCAGATTAAACCGAAAACACGCGAACTTGTTACGCAATCCGATAATACGGTTAAGGTAGAGAGCGCAACGCTCGTATCTCTCGTAAACGCGACGGCAGTCGCAGAACGCCTTGCTGAGTATTACAGCCACAACGAACGCATCAATTACAAAATCGCAACCAAACGCGAAATCCCCGGTGATGTAGTGAAGATTGCGCATCCTTACGGCGGTACAGTCTCCGGCTGCATTGAAAGTGCGGATATTACGGTATCCGGCAAACTCGCGGCAGAGGAAAGTGTGCTGATTGATTATTTCCCACCGGACATTGGCGCGCAGGAATATTACGACACTGTGGAGGTGTTGACACAGAGCGGCACTTGGACGGTGCCGGAAAATGTGACGAGTATTCGTGCAGTGCTGATTGGGGGAGGGTCTGGCGGTTCGAGCGGATGTGAGGGCGAAGATGGCAAGAACGTGTACAACGGCGGCGCAGGCGGCAAAGGCGGCATAGCAGGCGCAGGCGGCGCGGGTGGAAAGGTTTACAGCGTTGAAATGAATGTTACGCCCGGAACGGATTACGCAGTGCAAATTGGTGCAGGCGGCAAAGGTGGCGTATATTCCGCAGACGGCAGCGTGGCCGGTACGTCTGGCGTGCAAACAAAGTTCGGCTCGCTATCCTCTGAAAACGGCTCATCTTCCGATATTGGTTTTGCAGACCCGGTCCACAAGCAGTTTTACGCTCAAGTCGGAGACGACGGCATCAAGGGCGGAGATGGCGGCAGCGGCGGCGAAGCGAACTATACAAGCAATGATAACAAGGTTCGTGCAGGCAAAGACGGAGGAAACGTCCTCGGCTACGCAGGTGGCAAGGGCGCAAGCGGCACCGTGTATAAAAGCGGCATCAGCACAAACGGTCAGATTGGCGTTTCTGGCGGAGGTGGCGGTGGCGGTGCCGCTATGGGCAACGAGGGAGGAGATGGCAATGCCGGACGCTTGGAATGGACGAATTTCGACACGCATGAGCATAAAGGTTACGGATGGCTCGCAAAAGGTGGCTCTGGCGGCTCTGGCGGCAACGCAACTATCATTCCGAACATGCCGACCATGCTCGGCTGCGGTGGTGGAGGCGGCCACGGAGGCGGCGGCGGTGGCGGCGGCGGATTGACGCAAGCTGTATCCACGTGGAGCCATTCCGGTGGAGACGGCGGCGCAGGCTCCAACGGCGGCGACGGTGCACCGGGTTGCGTCCTTATTTATTATCGCCTGCCTAAAGCGCTTTCTGCTACCGGTGCAGTCCATGACAAGAACGGCAAAATCATTTCAGACAAATACGGAAGGAGGTTGGTTGTTTAATGGCTGATACTTATTACACAAGCCGATACAGCGGTGAGGACATTGATAATGCAGTCGATAAGGTAAACGACACCTCGGCCGGAAACGATGCACTCAAAGCGGCATTAGACGCACTGACTGCGCGTGTCGCGGCATTGGAGGGCGGCGGAACATGATTCTTTTCAACGATTGGAAATTAACATCAACTTGTGATTTCCTCGCTATGCAGTATGACAATCTCACAAGAAAATTGTCGGTACACGGTGATTTGCCCGCAGGATATGACTGGGATATGTTTGTAAGCGTCGGACCGTATTTTGACATCTTACGGCTTACTCCGGACGAAAACGGAGCGTCTATTGTTCTGACCGCCCAAATGCTTGCTATCTCCGGTGTATACACCATGCAGCTGCGCGGAACGCAAGGCGATAAGGTACAGCACACGAACAAAATCACGGTGTTTGTGCCGTCGAGTATGTCGGGAGACGCGCATTGGGCTGAGATTCCAAGCGAATTTACGGAGCTGGAAAAGCGTATGCAGCAGCTTGCAAACACTTATCCGACCGTAGGTGAAAACGGCAACTGGTTTATCGCTGGTGAAGATACTGGCGTTCCCGCCAAGGGCTTAACGCCTTTCATCGGAGACAACGGTAACTGGTGGATTGGCGAAGAAGATACCGGCGTACCTGCATCGGGCGGTGGGCATGGCAACGTGTTTTCAAATGATGTTTCCGCTATTCGCGTCTTGACCCGTGCAGAGTATGACACAATCGAAAAGCACGATGAAACTGTGCTTTATCTGATAACGGGGTGACGGAATGTATATCGGAGACAAAAGCATTATCGCGTATTTCTTAGGAAAGATGGGAATTTACGAGGCGTATTTGGGCGAGGAATTGCTCTATCGCCGCAAGAGTTCCTACCTTTACCTTGAATTAAACACAAAAGGAGTGTAAAACATGGCATCTTTCTTTAACTTAACGCTGGATACGACCGCGCCTGCCGGGCTTACCCTCAAACTGAACAACGGTGCTGCTTATGCAACCAGTACGTCAGTAACGGCTACGATTGGTCTGACGGACAGCGTAACAACCGGCTACCAGATGAAGATTTGGGGCGTGGCTGGTGCAGCAACGGAATCCGAAGCTGCATGGGCAACGTTTGTAAAGTCTAAGGCGATCACGCTGACCACTGGCGACGGTCAGAAAACCGTATCTATTAAGGTACGAGACGACGTAGGCAACGAAACCGCAATTGTTACCGCGAAGATCACGCTGGATACCGCTGTTCCGGTTGTTACGATTACCGGCCCGGACAAGAGCAAGATTTCTAAGGTGGCAACCTTCAACGTATCTGCGTTCTCGTTCTCTGCAAACGTGGACTTCGAGGAATACAAGATCAAGGTTGTTCCGAGCGAATCCAGCCTTGAAAATGCCGGTACGCAGATTCCGGTTACTGCCGGTTCTACCAACACCAGCGGCACTGCAGGTGGCTACAAGGCCGACACTGCAATCAATGTCACTATCAACGGCGCAGACCTCGAAACTGCATCCGCTGGCGACGGCGTGAAGATCGTCAAGGTGTTCGTAAAGAACGCCGCCGGTACTTGGAGCGTGGCGTAAATGGCAGCTCCGAATCTGACTTTTTCCATCACGGGAGAGAGGATTTCGGCGGTTTCTGGCTTCGACAAAGTTATTGTTGCATTTCAGTCGGACATTCCGTACAAGGCATTTGAATGTCGCGCGACAAAGTCGGACGAGGAATGGGGCAGAGGGAGAGGGGCGCTTATTGCGTCCTTCTCTCAAACCCCTGCTGCAACACAACGACAGTTTGAAGTCTACGACGATTTCTTGCTTTCCGGTGACGGCATTTACCGCATTTCTCTGTACGCACAGGGTATGGATGGCAGTTGGAACGACAACTGGGGCTTTATTCCGTCTGACAGCAGCGAAACCATGCTGGACGCAGACGGAAACGAGTTTCTTTGCATGAAGGAGTGATGGTGGCATGGCTTACAATTCCTCGCACACCGGCGCACAGATTGATGATGCGGTCGGTAAAGTAATGGAAAAGTCGGGAACATGGGATAACAAGCAGGACAAAATCAAGGTTGCTGGGGTGCTGAAATGTGACGGTAAGGGTGCTGTGAGTGCGGCTCCATATGAGGAATGGACGTTTACGCTGAAAGATGGCAGCACCGTGACCAAGACGATCGTTCTGGGGTGATGAGCATGAATTTTTCCACCTTAAAGGAGCTGAAAATCCCCGAGGGGAATGTGACGAAGATCACGGATGCGAGCGGCAAGGTGCTGTGGGAAGCTGAGCCGACTGCTAATGTATTCGGTGTTTGTTGGGATACGTTCAACAGCAGTACCGCGCTGACGCGCTTAACTCCGAGCACTGACCCTTACGGATTGGTTACGCAGTCGGTGACAACTGAGCCTGTTCCGGCGGTTGGTACTGGTTCGGGAAGTAGTCCTTTTGATAGTTATGCCCCGTGGAGCGGGATGCAAAAAACGACTATAGACGGTAATATCATGGTGTTTATTCCGACGTTTTACGTTGCGTACAAGGAAAGCGGCCCAGAGAAATATTTTTATATTTCGGACAAGGCGAAAACCGGATTTGCTAAACACCCCGGCTCGGGTAAATATGTCGGACGTTACCACATGAATATCCGCGGTAAGAGTATGAGCGGCGTCAATCCGCTTGCAAAAATTACCCGAGCAACAGCGCGAAGCAAGGCGAAAAGCCTTGGTTCCAAGTACCATCTGTACGACTTCGTCACCTACTGCGCGATCATCTGGCTATACATCGTGGAGTTTGCGGACTGGAACTGTCAGTCGAAAATCGGACGCGGCTATGTTGATAAAAACGGTTATGCACTCGGTTCCGGCCGCACGGACAGCATGACCTTCCATACCGGACGTACAAGCGGCACAGACGGTGAAACCACAGTGCAGTACCGCTGGATTGAAAACCTCTGGGGCAATGTATTCCAGTTTGTAGACGGCTTTAATGTCAACGACGCGAAGGCTTACTACTGCACTGACCCGAGCAAGTACGCGGACGATACCGCAACCGGCTACACCAATATTGGCACACTGCCTTCTGATGGCTACATTAAGGATTTGACCGTTACCGACAATGGTCTGATGATTCCCAAAACGACCGGCGGTTCGGAAACAACGTACATTCCGGACTCTATGTGGGTATCCTCTGGTTGGCACGTCTTGAGTGTTGGTGGCGGCTTGTTCTACGGTTCGCTTGCGGGGTTGTTCTGCTTCGGTACGACCTACTCCTCTTCGAGTTCGGGCTCAAAATATTCCGCGCGTCTAATGTGCGAAGCCTGAGAAAGGAGTGATCTAAATGAAGGTACACGGCGACAACAAGCCGGAGAAAATCTCCGCAGGCAGTATGCCAAACAAGCCCGGCAGGGGCTGTAAAACATACACGTAAAGAGAAAGAACGCGCAAGGGAGAATAAAATGAACAATGTAAACGAATTTAAGGCCGCTGTTGCGGCGGGCATTGCGGTGCTTACAGCGCTTTGGGGGTGGTTCGGCTGGCTGGTTGTGCTGTTTGTGGCAGCGATGGCGGCGGACTATCTGACCGGCACGGCGGCGGCAATGCAGAAAGGAAAATGGTCGAGTAAGGCGGCAAGGGACGGCATTTTTCACAAAGTCGGTTCCATCGTAGTGGTTGCAGTCGCAGGCGGCGCGGATTTGCTTATCGGTATGATTTGTGACCATCTGCCGGGCGTGACGCTTCCGTTTGAATATACGGTTCTGCTGTGCCCTCTGGTAGTAGTCTGGTACACGCTGACGGAACTCGGCTCTATCGTTGAGAACGCGGTTTCCCTCGGTGCGCCTGTCCCGGCGTGGCTGCAAAAGGCACTTTCCGCCGCAAAGGATGCAGTGGACAAAATCGGAGATGAGGAAAAATGAAAATCACTTTTAAGGGCTGTAACCCAAGCAACTACCGCAAGGGCAGAGAGTTCCCCGTGCACTGGATTGTTCTGCATTTCACCGCGAACAACGGCGATACGGCACAGAACAATGCAGATTTTTTTGCAAGAGAAAGCGGCTTGCGTGCCAGTGCTCACTACTTTGTAGACCCGAACGGCGTTGTGCAGAGTGTAAAGGACGGCGACACGGCATGGCATTGCGGCAGGGAACGCGGTGGCAGTTATTACAACGGCTGCCGGAACGCTAATTCTATTGGAATTGAAATGTGTAGCGTTATCCGAAACGGCGTGTACGTTATCCCGGAGGCTACAATGAAGCGTGCCGCAAAACTGACCCGTGAGCTGATGGCAAAGTACCACGTACCGGTATCGCGCGTGTGCCGTCACTATGATGTGACCCACAAGCAGTGCCCGGAACCGTGGGTACGCAATCCCAAGCAGTGGGAAAATTTTAAGAAAATGCTGACAGAGAAAGAGGTTGAAGATATGACGGAAGCACAGACCCGCGCAATCGCAAAGCAGGAGATCAGCAAAGCGGAAAGCGCAAAGAAAGTATACAACAGTGTTGCCGAATGCCCGGCGTGGGCGAAAGACACCGTGCAGAAGCTCGTGAATAAGGGTTTTCTGCAAGGTGACGATCATGGCAAACTGGCACTGACGACCGACCTGCTGCGCCTGCTGGTTATCAACGACCGTGCACACCTTTACGGCTAAGTTGCGGACGGACATAAAATATGGTATAATTCTATCAGGATTGAAAAAACGCATTGTTCCTGCGCTCCCCGAAGCCTTATGAACCTACATAGGGTATAGACGTAGAGGACGTGGGACGGTGCGTTTTTATAGGGTGCGAAGCGCGAAAGTGTGTCGCACCCGATTTTTTTATACAAGGGGAAAGATATGCGGTGACACCATAACGAGGGGATACCGCATGAAATTAACGGAATTTACAAGGCCGGAGGTGGAATACTTCCGGCGTGAGTGCAATTTTACACCAGAAGAACGCGCCGTGTTTGACCTACGAACATCGGCGCGCTCTATTACTCAGATTTGCATGACGCTGCACATGAGCGAAAGCACGGTGCATCGTCGGTTGAACAGCATCAAATGCAAAATGCTGCGCGTGCTGTGACAGCAAGTTGACAGATTTGTGACAGGTTTTCACGCCCGGCAGACCTTATACTGAAAGGGTAAGGAAGTGATCGCATGAGTTACGAACAGAGACTTGAACGCATGGGGTATGACCCTGAGTGCGCTCGTCGCATTGTAGCAGTTTACCGCAACGCAGGCAATACAGATTGCTTAGAGGAGTATATATCCTACAAAGAGGCGGTAAGTAAATCCATCAGCGAACACGTTACGGAGGTGCTGGGCTAATGGCATATCCTTATGGTTACACTGGCTACACGCCGCAGTATCAACAGCAGTACCCGCAACAGCCAATGCAGACACCAATGCAACAGCAGGTGCAATCTCCACAGCATATTGTACGACCTGTGGCAAGCGTGGAGGAAGCGCGTGCGGTACAGACGGACTTTTCCGGTGCGCTTACTATCATGCCGGACACGGCACACGGCGCGATTTACACCAAACAGCTTAATTTGCAAACCGGCTGTGCCGACTTTGTGATGTATCGCAGAGCGCAGGAGCCGGAAACGAATAAACCTGCGGAAATAGATTTGTCAGATTATGTTCCGAGAACGGAATTCAACGAGCTTATCCGACGGTTTAACAAGTTATGCGAACAACTGGGAGGTGCAAACGATGGTAAATAATCCGATGATGCAGGTGTTGCAGCTTATGAGGAACGGCGGAAATCCTATGGTGAGCACCCTAATGAAATCCATGCAGGGCAAGAGCCCGGACGCGCTGCGGCAGATGGCAATGAACATTGCAAAGGAACGAGGAATCGATCTCGATCAGTTTGCACAGCAGTTCGGCATGAACATCAAGTAAATATCCATTTTCAGTTTTGACGGAATCTTGACGAAAATCCGGCGTGAATTTGTCATGTTCGGAAAGCGTACGGTTCCGATCAAATATAACTGAAAAGGAGAATATAACATGGATAACGATTTTGCAACCGGCTATGCTCTTGGCAGTGACAGCGGCAACAACTCCGGCAACGGTATGTGGGGTGGCGATGGCTCTTGGATTTTTGCGTTTCTGATTATTGCACTGATTTTCGGCGGCAACGGCTGGGGCTGGGGCAACAACGGCGGCAACGGTGCAGGCTATCAGGGTGCAGTAACTCGTTCTGACCTGTGCAGCGAGTTCAACTTCAACGACCTGTCGCGTTCGGTTTTGGGCATCCAGAGCGGCTTGTGTGACGGCTTTTACGCCGTGAATAACGGCATGCTTACCGGCTTTAATACGCTCGGCAGCGCGGTTTCTAACGGCTTCCACGGTGTAGACAACGCAATTTGTCAGCTCGGCTACCAGAACGCACAGCTTATCAACGGCGTAAACCAGAACATGAACACTGGCTTTAACGGCGTAACTGCTGGCCTTACCGCACTGGGTACGCAGATGGCTTCCTGCTGCTGCGACACGCAGCGTCAGATCGAACGCGGTTTCTGCGACACCAATTACAACGCGGCAACCAACGCACGCGACATTATCCAGTCCACCCACAACGATACCGACCGTATCATTGCGCGGATTGACCAGATGGAAACTGCACGTCAGGCAGAGAAGATTGCGGCGCTCCAGACGGAGAACCAGACTTTGAAGTTTGCCGCATCTCAGGAAGCACAGAACAATTATCTGGTAAACGCTCTGCGCCCGGCTCCCGTTCCGGCGTTCCCGGTTCCGGCACCTTACCAGTTTTCCGGCTGTGGCTGCAACACCTGCGGCTGCTGAGATACGATATTCAGGAGGGGGAGCAATCCCCCTGCCTTTGATAGGAGGGAATAGTTATGGCTTGCAAGCCTGTACAAAAACTGTGTCCGAACCTGCGTATCTCACAGGGCGTGACTTACGCAAGCGGCGTGCTGACGGTGAACATTCCGGCGGGAGATTACCAGAACGGCTGCGTATACGGAATCGTAATCGCTCAGAACATTCCGAGCACAACGATCATCGGCGCACCGGTAGTAATCACAATCGGCGACGGAACGGTAACGTATCCGCTGCTGAAATGCAACGGCGCACAGGCGACAGTGTTTAATCTGGACACCCGTCACAAATACCTGTGTCGCGTTGTCACTTCGTCCAGCGGCGGCAGTTTCCGAATGCTCGGTAATTCCTGCTGCTCTCATTCTGACACGCTGCGGTCTATTAACGGCACCGCGCCGACGGCGTAAGGGGGTATCATCATGAAACGAGGAACCCGAATGCTGTTGATGCAGCACACCCGCCGAGAGAATGCTTCGCCGGAGGAATGGAGAATCCGCAAGACGTATCCCGAAGATCGCCAGCATTACGGCGTGCGGTATCGGTACAATCATATTGAGCCTTACGGTTACTATGACGAGCGTATTCACGGCGGCGAACCGGAGATGCGGAATTATCGCCGTTATTCTGACGGACGCTTTGCGCCGAAAAGCAGCATGGAATATCCGGAGTATGACGAGTACCCCGATTACGAGGACGAGATGCGCCCTATTGGCTTTCGTGACGATGATGCTTACATGGGGGATACTTCTTATGTAGGTGACAAGACGCACGGTTCTGAGCGCACTATGGGCTATGCGTCCAGCACGCACACCGGGCGTATGACTAAGGACATGGCGGACGAATGGCTGCACAACATGCAGAACGCCGATGGCACGACCGGCCCGCACTGGACGTTTGAACAGTGTAAGCAGGTAATGCAGCAGCACAACTTGAATTACGACCCGGTAGAATTCTGGGTGGCAATGAACGCTGTATACTCCGACTTTGGCAAGGTCAACGAGAAACACGGCATCCGCAACATTGATTACTATGTTGACGCTGCTTGTGCGTTCTGGCTCGAAGACAAGGACGCAGTGAAAAATAAGGAAGCGGCATACTATCGGTATGTTGTGAAGCATTGAATGAAGGGAGGGCAAATGCCCTCCCTTCATTGCGGTGTTGAAGTCCCACGCTATCTGTGGTACAATGTATAGGTCAAGTGGGACTAAACATGGGACTAAAATTTTTGAAGTGTCAAAAGTTCAGACATACTGTGGGGTTTCGAAATTTCACCTCGTCCTTGGTAAGGATGAGGTCACCAGTTCAAATCTGGTTAGCAGCTCCATATTAAAAAGCCTTGTTTCTTTGGCAAATCCATTGAAACAAGGCTTTTTTGTTATTTTATACGGCTTTGAGCACTGCTGCACGAAGTTCTTGCAGCTCTCGCATAATGTCAGCCATAGGCGTTTTTTGCACTTCGTTAATGGGACTAAATGTGGGACTGAACAAGGCGGCTAATTGCTCACCTGCACGCTCAATCATATCCTCGCCGGTGTGAGTGTAAATCTTGGCGGTGATCTCTATAGATGCGTGTCCCATGAGTTTACTTGCGACGTTGAGCGGTACGCCCGCACGCTCTAAATCCGTGCAGAACGTGTGGCGCAGATCGTAGGGAACGATAGGCGGCATCTGCTCGGCAATGGGTGAGATTTTCCCCGCCGCGATCAACTCACGTTCGATATCATCCATAGCGGCGCGGAAACCCTGCCACATGGCACGCATGGACTTATCATCGTACAAGTGCCCGTTACGCGGAAAAACCAATTCACCGAACGAGCCGGCTTTCGGCAGGACTGCGGCAAGCTGAGGTATGATTGGGATTTTGCGAACGCCTGCGTCTGACTTGGGGTATTTCTCGGCGCGGGTGTCCCGGTCGTATGCCTTGTCAACAGTAATCATACCGCCTGTAATATCGGCGTATGTCAGCACAAGGCTTTCCGCCGGACGCAAGCCACTATACAGCAGAGTAAGCACCCACGTCCCCGCAGGATGCGTCTTTGCAGTTTCCAGTAAAATAACACGTTCGCGGTCTGTAATGCTCCTGTGGCTCTTCTGCTTGCCAGTACGGGGCATCTTCAAATCTTCCGCAGGATTATTGACGCACAAGCCGTTCTGCTTGGCTGCGCGGAACATCTGTTCGATGGCCTGCTGCACCTTCTTTACGGTGTCCGGCGCACGTCCTTCCGCAGAGTTAAGCGCTTCCTGACAGTTCAGCGGCCGCACTTTGCTAACGGGGATATCCCCAATGTAGGGATAGACGTAGTTCACAAGCCGTCCCTCAATCAGCCTGCGCGTGGATTCCTTCACGCCGGACTTGTAGGTTTCTACCCAGCGTTTCCCCCATTCCTTTACGGTAACACCGGCTTCAATGAGTTTACTTCCGGATTCGATCTCTGCGCGTTTTGCCCTGATTTTCTCGTTGAGTTCCTTTTCGGTTTTTGCTCTCAGGTCGTAATGCTTTCCCATATACGTTCCGGTCTCACGGACAAAGCCGCGAGGGTCTTTTTTTCGACGTGGCATTGCATTTTCCTCCTATTTTCGATATAATAAGAGGGTAGAATTCCGTTGCGCAAGATTTCTACCCCCGTATAACGTCCGCCGGTTGCCGCCGGTGGGCGTTTTTTTATGCCCAAAATTGTTTTCCGCATTTCAAACAAGTAACGCGGACTTTTTTCGCGCCCTTGTTTCCAGCTACGGCACCGATCAATCCCAGCCCCAGCGGCGCGGTCACGGCTGCGCCTACCACGGCCTTGCCGATGCCGAATCCCTTCTTATGCGCAGAAAGGGAAGTGGAGCCGCAACGCGGACAACGCGCTTGTGCGTTCATTTCTTTTTGCTGTAGTTTGTTCGCCTTTTTCAGTTCGGAAAGCTGCGCCTTTTGCAATTTAACCGAAGGGTCGTTCACTGCTTGCACTTTTATGATCTTCTCAATCGGTGCTTCAATCTGACGCTTCATGCGGATTGTGTCCAGCATTCCGTACTCTTTAGGCTTTACGTTATCCTCGATATAGTCTAACGCTTTACCGATAGTGACAGAATCGTAATCGGTGCATTTGCGGAAGAATGCAGACATGCCGGTTCTGTCCTTGTAAACGCCGTAGATCGTGGAGAGGTCGATTAAATCGCCCTCTTTATCGTAATACTCGTGCGTTTCCTTTGGGGCAACGGTTTGTGCAGGTAGTTGTTCACCAGCCTTTGTTCCGCAGTTCGGGCAAAAATTTCCCTCGAATTCCGTGCCACAATTCGTGCAAAACATAATTTCACCTTCCCTTTTATTTGCTTCAAAATTTGAGGACTAACTCGATAACGAAACGTTATTTAGTACCACTTTAAGGCCGTAACAAAACGTTACACCCTTTTTATTTCGCTTATCACTTCCACGGCAGAATAAACGGTTTTATAATCCGTCCTCCGTGGTAGTTTGGTTCCGGGTCTATTGGTTCTTCAATCGCTATTGTAGTATCTGGAATCGTAAAACCGAGACCGCTTAGTTCCTCTACCAGCTTTTGATATTTGGCGGAGTTCTGATTTTTCATACGAGTGAATCCGCTGAGAGATTTAGGACATAGGTCAGGAAGAAGATATCTTACACGGTAATATATACTGTGATTTAACCTACGCTCTTTGTCGTTACGAATCCTGCGCTGCAATTCGTTGTATACTTCGATCTCGTCTTCGTCTCGATCATCAACAAACGGCCTCCAGCTTGTGTGAAGCATAGGCTGTTCTTCGCCTTTATAATAAATCCTATCTTGGTTTCTGTCGTCGAAAAAGACTATAGGGAATCGAACGAACGCGCCGTCTGGCTCTACATATCCGGTCTTTAGGATGAATTTCGGGAGCTTAGGGAAACGCCAATCATTTCCGTGCATGGTATACACACGCCCTTGATATTTGGCAGACACTGCACTTCTTCCGTTTTCCCATGGAATCAAAACAAGATCTGTGCCCATATCCAGACAGTTGATTTTTACCTCATTGTAGATGCGGGTTCTGAGTGCAGCGCCAACCGAGATTTTATTTGAGTTTTCCTCGATTTTATGCTGCCACTCTAAGGCTTTGGAAAATCTTCCGATTTCCTCGTACCATTGCACGACGCGGTAGAAATCGTTTTCACTCCAACCGATGGGCGATTCAAACATGATTTCGGTTGCTTTCTCTATACATGCAAGTGCTAAGTCGTACTTTTCAATTTTCCACAGCCTGCTTGCATGCATCCTTAGAACATATTCCAACGAACCGGTGACACCTAAACCATCGTGCACCGATATTGAAGTGTCAAAAGTAGGAACCGGAATAGATTCAATGGACGAAATAGATGTTAAATCATGCGCTTCACCATCTACGGATATTCTTTCTGCATCGTAGATAATATCTCGATTGTCATAAAGAGCGCCAGCAGGTTTGGGAAAGATGAATGATATACGTCCATTGTAAAAGCAAACCTCGTAACTCATTTTGACACTCTCCCGTGTTGCATAAGTCCTGTTTATTGGACTTTACTTGTAATCTGAAAACTCGCCCTTGAATCGAACAAATGTTCGATATATAATATTGTCATAACTTGACGGACGGTTTTGCTTGATATTGCCTTATATTGGTAATACCATAGTATCAAGAAAGGCAGGGAACAAAACATGGAAAATAATAAATATCCAAACTATGAGGCATTCGCCGCCTATCTCAATACATTTGAAGAACCGGAAAAGATTTTATCCGGTCTGGTGGCGCTCTTGAAACCAAGTGAAAACTGCGTTGGCGATCGATCGGAGAAAGATTAAGTCCTCGTTAGACAAATCTTCGCCAGCAGGCATAATTCCAGCTGACACAAACACATCCATAATATGTTTTGCATTTATCTCTCTCGCTTTGGCTTCGGCCGGAGCGGGGGATTTTTTTGTTTCTGCTGATTGGTCATCTTCTATGCCGAGCAGGTAGTCAGTAGTGACATTGAATTTCTCTGCTATAGATATCAGATATCCAGAACCAGCTTCACGTTCACCGTTTTCGTATTTGGTGATTGTGGCATAAGGCTTGCCCAATTCTTCTGCAAGCCGTTTCCGTGTGTAACCGTTACGTTCTCGAACTTCTACAAGCCTTTCGGGTATTCCCATTGTTGCACCTCCTTACTATGGTTCTATTATATATCTGCTCTGTTTGCGTGTCAATAAAAAAATCACCCAAATTGGGTAAAAAATCTTTGTTTAACTGTTGACATTAACCCGTAATGGGTGTATAGTATAGACAGTGATTAACCCGTTTCGGGTAAATGGAGGTGAAAAAGTATGTTTCCGAATATTGATGCGGAACGAGGTCGCAACAATTTGAGCAAGGCAGCTTTAGCTCGTGAGCTTGGCGTTTCGTACAGCACGTTCAAGTCCTGGATGTCTGGCAAGACGGATATTCCGTCTTCTAAGATCATCGAAATGACACGGCTGTTTGGCGTCACTGCGGATTATCTGCTCGGTATCGACCGCCACGACAACGAGAGCGCATAAGCGGAGGTGAGATCAATGGATCCGGTACTGATGTCGCTTAACATCGCAACGATGGTTATTCTGGTTGTGCTGATTGTGCTGATGCGCAAGTGGTACAAGCGGTAGGGTGCAGGTCTTTGTATACCTGCCATGACAACGATGCGACAGACAGGATAAAGGCAAGCACAGCGAGGGCGGTAGTTATCCAATAATGGAAATTTTCTCGCCGTTCGAGCTTAGCGCGATGGGCGCGTTTCATTTCCCAATCGCGTAATTCAGCTTGTGTTTGCGCTTTGTTTTGCGGGTTAGTTGGACGAAACAATAAAAACAATCCTTTCTGAAATAGGGTGAAAGCAATGAATGTAAAAAGAGTTTGTTCATCAGGCGATTTTGGCACGGCGCTTGCTGGGTTCGCTTTAGGATTCGGCGTTTGCACACTGCTTTGCAAGGTCTACGACGTGTATATAGACGCTGAAATCAGACGAGCGTTTCCCAAGCGAAGAGAAACCCGATGATGTGCTGAATGCTCCTTTCTCGGCTATTATACCACGGTCGGGAAGGGGCGAACAAGCGGAGGTGATACCGATGTATATTCCACCTTTTGTTGCCGGAGTGCTGGCAACACTGGGCGTTGAAATGGCGCTGCTTATTGTGTGTGCGATGCTGCGTTGCGGCAACGATGATGATGAGAGATAACACACCATCAACACACTAAGCAACAGACTAATAACAAACCATCAACACACCAATAACACACAGAAAGCGGAGGGTTGAACGAATGACAGCAACGGAATTAAGCAACCGCAGGCGCACGGTTGAAGGTCGTTTACGCACGTTCGCAGGGTGCGAATATATTACCACAAAACAGTTAAAAGACTGGTTTGGCGTTAGTTATCGTACCGTGCAGAGGTATTTAGATGGTGTTCCGCGTTTAACTGGTGGTCGCTATCATGTGGCCGATGTGGCTAACCGATTGGTGCAGGCGGAAGCGTCTGCTTAACGCTCCAACAACATACCATCAACACACGGATAACACACGGATAACACACGGATAACACACAGAGCAACACACAGAAGTGTAAGAAAGAAAGTAACAAAGAAAGAAAAGAAGTATATATATATTCTCCCTACGGTCGAATATATATAAATTTAACTCTCTAAGAAAGAAAGAAAAGAATAACCCTCTCACTACGTTCGAGGGTTACAAGAAACTGCGAAAGGGGATTGAAACCAATGTACAAGCGTTATGGCTGGTTATCAGGATTTTGCTTTCTCGGAATGCTGATCAGCGGCGGCATGACCGAGAACGGAAGAATCGACTTGTTTTCCGGCGCGGCTATCATGCTGGCGCTGCTGGCTGTCGGCATGGTGAGCGCAAGGGCAAGCATGTTGCTTGCGGCATACGAGCAGCAGAAACGCTATCGCGGTCGTTGCCGCTGAGGGGAGAAAACAGGATATGACGGAAGCGAGAAGGAAAACGCTGAAAGTCAAAGACATGCAACGTCGAGTGATCGGCAAGGCGATGACGGCGGCTAAGTACGGCCTGCAAATGCGCGAGAGCGCGAAGACGATCAGCATGAGAACGGAGGAACGAAAATGACAAAGCACGAATATTTCCGACAGTTTAGCTTGCCGGACTGGGACAAGCGAGAAGTCCCGCAGGGGTTAGGCTGGTACTTCACCCAGTACAACCCGGAAACCTGCGAGGGCGAGGGATGGTTCGGCACCGAGGACAAGCCGGAGTATTCTTTCGAGGACAAAATCTTCGAGGGCGATGACGGCGAGCCGGTTCTCATGAGCCGTACTTGCGGCATCGGCGAGGGTTGTTTCTGGACGGAGTGGGAGGAGATCGAATGATTGTAAAAATCAACGGCTCGGTGTTTGATACTGAGCGGGTGATGCGGTTTGCACCGCGACGCAAGGGCGGTTTGGATTTTCTCCCAAAGGATGTTGTGCCGCTCTATGAGTTGGAGAATCAGGAACAGTCACTGCGTGAAGGAATGGACGAACTACCCGGCTCCAATGTCTGGACGGTGGACAAGATGGGTTGGAGGTTTTTGTTATGGAGCGACGATTGCGGCAACACGTTCCCGCAGTGTTTCGCGCCAATCAACGGCGAGCTGGAATACCCGCAGGAATGAGAAAAGCCGCTGACGGACGGCAATCCGAACAGCGGCAAAGAAAAATAGGTTTACGGTGATTATAGCACCGGAGAGGAGAAAAAGCAAGTGAAATGCTACAAAGGCTTTGACAAGGACTTGAAATGCCGTGGTTTTCAGTACGAAATCGGCAAAGAGTACGAGGAAAACACGGCGGATATTTGCCTCAAGGGTTTCCACGCCTGCGAGAACCCGATGGACGTATTCGGATACTACAACCCGGCAGATTCGCGTTACTGCGAGGTAGATTTGGATACTAACGAGCAGACTGAGGAGGACAGCAAGCGGGTTGGCAAAAAAATAAAGATTGAAACAGAGATTGGCCTTTCGGGGCTGATTCAGGCTGGCGTGAAGTTCATTCTGGAAAAAGTGGATTTTAAGAGCGCGAAAGAGAGTAACACGGGCAACCGGAGCGCCGCCACGAA